>Ga0182015_10004141_pt1 | contig 15802 bp, 12 predicted proteins | sample 712P3MmetaG_FD_120478 | JGI IMG/M metagenome (GOLD analysis project Ga0182015, IMG submission 120478) | Permafrost microbial communities from Stordalen Mire, Sweden - 712P3M metaG | ecosystem: Environmental > Terrestrial > Soil > Wetlands > Permafrost | place: Sweden: Stordalen | collected... | reverse complement strand
GAGAAGATTCAACCCGGATGTACTTTGCCACGGAGCAGAAAGAAGAGCACTAAAGTTGTCTAGTTATTTCGCGGACGCTACACTAGGAACTGCGATCACAGCTCAGGAATCATGAGGCGTAGGTTACAGTCGACAGCCAGGAACACCCTGCGCCGCTGTTAGAATGGTGATCGATCTTATGTTCGAGAATCTTCAGGAAAAACTGCAACGTGCCTTCAAGTCCCTTCGGGGCCAGGCCCGGCTCTCGGAAGAGAACATTGGCGAAGCGCTGCGCGAAATTCGACTGGCGCTGCTCGAAGCCGACGTCAACTTCAAAGTGGTCAAGGAGCTGATTGACCGCATCCAGGCCAAGGCCGTGGGCCAGGAAGTGATGACCGCGCTTTCGCCGGGTGAGCAGGTCATCAAGATCGTGCGCGACGAACTGGTCGAGACTCTGGGCAAGGATACAGCGCGCATAAAGTTTGCTTCGCAGCCGCCCACGGTTGTGCTCATGGCCGGACTGCAAGGCTCTGGCAAGACCACCACTTCGGGAAAGCTGGCGAACTGGTTCAAGACGGGTGGGCATCGTCCCCTGCTGGTTTCGGTCGACGTGTACCGTCCTGCGGCGCGCGAGCAGTTGAAAATTGTGGCGGAGGCCGTGAAGGCACAGATTTACGAAGGCCAAGTGGGCGAGGCGAACACGGCGACGGTGGAACGTTTGGTGAAGGAAGCGCGCCGCGAGGCCATCGTTTCCGGCTGCGACGTGCTGATCGTCGACACGGCGGGCCGTCTCCATATCGACGACCAGCTCATGAACGAGATGCAGTCGCTCAAGACGCTGCTCAATCCATCCGAGATTTTGTTCGTCGCCGACGCTATGACCGGGCAGGACGCGGTGCGCTCCGCCGACGAGTTCCACAAGAAGCTCTCGCTCACCGGCGTAATCCTCACCAAGATGGATGGCGACGCCCGCGGCGGCGCGGCGCTTTCTATCCGACAGGTTACAGGCCAACCCATCAAGTTCATCGGCGTGGGCGAGAAATACGACGCGCTGGAGCCGTTTCATCCCGACCGCATCGTGTCGCGCATTCTCGGCATGGGCGACATTCTCTCGCTGATCGAGCGCGCCGAATCGCAGATCGACAAGAAAAAAGCGCAGGAGATGGCCAGCAAGGTTCTCAGCGGCGATGGCTTCTCACTCGAGGATTTCCGCGATCAGTTGCGGCATGTAAAGAAGATGGGATCGATCAAGAGCCTGATTGGCATGATGCCGAGCATCGGCCCGTTTTCCGGCTTGCAGAAGGCCGCCGACCACGTGGACGAAAAACAAATCAACCGCGTCGAGGCCATCATCAATTCGATGACCACGCACGAGCGCAATCACCATGAAGTGATCAACGGCAGCCGCCGCAAACGCATCGCCCGCGGCTCCGGCACGAGCGTGCAGGAAGTGAACAACCTGCTCCGCCAGTACGCGCAGATGAAGAAAGTGTTCAAACAGATGGGCAAGCCCAGCTTCGCACGCAGGATGGCGGGGATGAAGTTGCCTGGGATGTAACTGCCGGTGAAAGCGAGGAGGCGACCTTCGCTTTTGTGTTTCGACCTACATCATCGCCCGCCAAAGCACCGTGTGACATTGTCCGCTTCCTGCCAGCCTCGCGTTGAGCCGCAGCGCCTCTCAGCTTTCGTCTACACTTGGAATGTTGGATGAACAGTTGCCGCTTGCCCGACTTTGTTCGATAGGTCGATTCTGAGGTTCGAGTCTGGCAAATGACAACTGGCAACTGCTCTTATGAACTATATCTACGGCATCAACGCCGTCACCGAGGCGCTCAAGGCCCGTGGACGCGCCTTTCAGTGGGTTGGTATGGCCAAGGAGCGGCACGACATCCGTCTGCAGCGCATGATCGAAGACTGCCGCCGCCTTGGCGTTCCTGTGCGTTTTCTGACCCGCACAGAACTTGACCGCATGGCCGGCAACGCCACCCACCAGGGAGTGGTAGCGGTCACATCGGCCAAACAATACAGCGATCTTGATGATGTGGTGGAAGCGAAGCGCGGACGGTATTCCTTCGTTATCGTACTCGACGGTGTAGAAGATCCTCACAACCTGGGCGCGGTCTTGCGCACTGCCGACGCAGCCGGCGCCGATGGCGTGGTCATTCCCGAACGTCGTGCGGCGGCGGTTACCGGGACCGTCACGAAAGCCTCGGCGGGAGCGAGCGAACATTTGCCGATTGCGAAGGTAACGAACATCGCCCGCAGCGTGGAGCAATTGAAAGAGCGCAACCTTTGGACGGTTGGCCTAGACGAGCGCGCCAAGCAGACTTACGACGCCCTCGACTACAACATGGATTGTGCGCTGGTTCTGGGCGCGGAGGGCAAAGGCCTGCACGACCTGGTCAAGAAAAAGTGCGACTTTCTGGTTTCGATTCCGATGCTGGGAAAAGTGCCTTCGCTGAATGTGTCGGTCGCGGGAGCGGTCGTGATGTATGAAATCGTGCGGCAGCGACGGGCGCAAAGCCGTCTGCTCAGCCCAGAGGCCTCCTCGGGTGCGAAATGAAGTTGCGCAGCAGGCGACTTGTTTTCCTGTTCGCTGCTTGCGCATGTGCAGCGAATGCCTTTTCTCTTGATCGCGAAGCGTTTACTTTCACAAAATACGACCTGCATGTCCGCGTAGAACCCGGACAGCAGCGGCTGGGAGTCCGGGGCAAGATCACTCTTAGAAACGATTCGCAGACGCCGCAGAAGATCGCCGTGCTGCAGATTTCTTCGTCGTTGGACTGGCGATCGATCAAGACCGGTGACAAGCAGTTGCTGTTGGTCTCCGAACCCTACACCTCTGACATCGATCACACCGGAGCGCTTTCAGAAGCCATTGTCACCCTGCCGGAAGCAGTCGCGCCCAAGGGTACGATCGATCTGGACGTCGGCTACGAGGGTGTGATTGTGCTCGACGCGACGCGGCTCACCCGCATCGACACTCCCGAGGCGACGGCCCACAGCAGCGATTGGGACCAGATCAGCGCAAAATTCACAGCTGTTCGCGGAGTGGGATATGTGGCTTGGTATCCGATAGCGACCGAGGCCGCGGATCTTTCGGAAGGGCAGAACTTGTTCGAGGTTCTGGGCCGATGGAAAGCGCGTGAAGCTGGATCGAGCGTGAAGATCAGCTTTGACTATCTTCCTCTGCCGGACGACGCGAACACGCCCGTCACACTGTGTGGCGGGAGCGAAATACAAGGTGTGACGCGCGGCGGCAGTCCTAAGTATCCGTGGGCTGATTGTGACTATCCAGTTCTTGGTCTTTCCGTGCCCGCCTTCGTGATTGCCGCCTATTCGGTCGCAGATCGGCCGGCAATCACGGTTTTCAGTCTTCCTGAGCACGCAGTCGCGGCCGAAACCTATGCTGATGCTGCGGAAAACGACGTTTCGCTTATCACCGAATGGTTTGGAGCGCCGCGCCTGAAGGTGACAACGGCCGATTTGGCCGATCCGAATGCGGCACCGTTTGAAAGCGGACCGTTGTTGCTGACGTCGCTAACCAGCATCGATCCTAGGCTGGCAGGGCTTGCAGCCGCTCACCAACTCACGCATGCCGCCTTGTCTTCGCCGCGCCCCTGGATCAACGAGGGTCTGGCTCACTTCATGCAGGCAGTCTATCTGGAACGTCAGAGTGGACGCCAGGCTGCCCTGGATTACATGGGATTGCACCGCTCCGCGCTGAGTGCGGTTGAAAAAGAAAAGCAAACAACCGTACCCAGATCAGAAGATGAGGTAAACCATTCTTTAGTGAACACAGCCGACGAGGAACTTTACCGCAGCAAAGCGATGTGTGTGTGGTGGATGTTGCGCGACCTGGTTGGCGATCAGGCGCTGAAGAAGGCTCTGGCATCGTACCGTCCGGAGCAGGACAAGGAACCCTCCTACGTGCAGCGATTGATCCAGGCGCAGACGCAGCGCGATCTGGAGTGGTTTTTCGACGACTGGGTCTATCGCGACCGCGGCCTGCCTGACTTTAAGGTGGAATCCGCGTTCACGCGCAACACGTTGCCTGCGGGTTACATGCTTACGATCACAGTCGACAACCTGGGCGCGGCAGGAGCGGAGGTTCCACTTACGGTGAAGTTTGCCGGCGGAGAGATCACCAAACGACTGATTGTGCGAGGCAAGAGCAATGGCGTGATTCGAGTGGAGGTTCCGAAACCACCGGAGGAGATTGTGGTCAACGACGGCAGCGTGCCCGAGAGCGACACGACGAACAACGTGTTTAAGATCGAGGGCGATACTACGAAGTGATTGTCGGAGACTTTGACGCCGCGCGTGCAGCGTGCACATCCACCGCCTGTGGATCGCTGGCGTGTCGTGCACGGAAGGGTTGAACGGACCTCACGGGCACATGTTTGCATGGCACGCGGCCCATTATTCTTCAGGTCTCCTGCCCAGGAAGCGAGCCACTGAAACGCACCAACATATCCAGCTTGCGCGCGGCTGCGCCGGAATCGATTGACTTCGCCGCCACGGGGATTGCATCTGCCAGGTGATCGGTGCGTCCCGCCGCCACCAGTGCGGCCGCAGAGTTCAGCAACACCACATCGCGGCGTGGAGATTTCTTTCCGTTGAGAACCTCGCGAATGATGGCTGCATTTTCGGCCGCATCTCCGCCAGAAATATCGGCGAGCGAGGCCCTCTTCATCCCGAACTCTTCGGGATCAACCTCGTAGGTCCGCACCGACCCCTCGCGCGCTTCGGCCACGCGGGTCGACCCGGTGATGGTGATCTCGTCGAGTCCGTCGAGGCCATGCACCACGAGCGCGCGATGCAGGCCCAACATGCTGAGGGCCTCGGCGAGCTTTTCGACCATGTCAAGCGCGTACACACCCACGACTTGTCCCGAAGCGCGCGCCGGATTGGTAAGCGGGCCGAGCAGGTTGAACATAGTGCGCAGGCGCAGCTCCCGCCGCACCCTCTGCACTTGCTTCATGGAGGAGTGCAGATCGGGCGCGTACAGAAAACAGATTCCGACTTCGCGCAAGCATTGCGCCGCACGTTCCGGAGACAGCTGGATGTTCACGTCCAGGGCCTCCATCACGTCAGCCGAGCCGCATTTCGAGCTGATGCTGCGGTTCCCGTGCTTGGCTACCCGTACACCGACTCCCGCAGTCACAAAGGCTGTGGCCGTTGAAATGTTGAAGGTGCCGCAGGCATCGCCGCCGGTGCCGCTGGTGTCGACCAGCGATGACTCGCTCAGCGCGTCGCGGCCCGTGCCGCTCAGGTCGAGCGCGCTCGATGCGGCACCGGCTCCGGCGGACGCAATAGGCAAGGTCGTTGCCGCAGCGCGGATGGCTTCGGCGAAGCCGACGATCTCTTCGACGGTTTCGCCTTTCATGCGCAAGGCCACGAGCAGGGCGGCGATCTGCGCGTCGGTGCAGTTTCCCGTGAGAACTTCGGCCATCACTTCACGCGCTTCCGCGCGCGCCATCGACTGGCCTTGATTGGCGATGCGATGGAGGGCGTCGAGGATCATGGCTGCGCCCTAGCGTAGCATCTTTGTGGTCCGGTCCTGGAATGGTTGGAAGCCGACAGAGAATCATCATGGTTGGACGTTTGCTCTAATCCGTTTCCCTTCTATAAAATTAGAGGTTGCTGCCCGCTGTCGATAGCCACAAGCAGGTTCCTTCCGATTCTTAGCTGACGAGCGTCATTATGAAAATCCATGAGTACCAGGCAAAGGGGATTCTTAAGAAGTATGGCGTGACGGTGCCGCGGGGGACGATGGCGACCTCGCGCGAAGAAGCTGAGGCTGCAGCCAGAGAACTGCTCAGCTCGGGGGCGACCGGAGTTGTGGTCAAGGCTCAAATTCATGCGGGCGGGCGCGGCAAGGGTGGAGGCGTAAAGATCGCCAATTCTGTCAGTGATGCGGGGGATCTCGCCGAGAAGATGCTGGGCATGAGGTTGGTCACGCACCAGACTGGCCCCGAAGGGCGCATCGTGCGGCGGTTGCTGATCGAAGAAACTCTGCCTATCGAAAAAGAGTTGTACCTGGGGATTCTGGTTGACCGCGCGGAAGGCAAGCCGGTATTTATGGCGTCGGGCGCGGGCGGAATGGAGATCGAGCAGGTCGCCGAGGAGAATCCCGATGCTATCCTGAAGCAGCACATCGATCCCGGTATGGGCCTGGAGGCGTTTCAGGCGCGCAAGATGGCTTTCACGCTGGGACTGAACTCCAAGCAGATCAATCCCGCGGTACAGTTTCTCTCGAACCTCTACAAGGCGTTTCTCGATACGGATGCTTCGCTAGTCGAGATCAACCCATTTATTACAACCACCGATGGCCGACTCTTTGCGCTCGACGCCAAGCTGACCTTCGATGACAATGCGCTGTTCCGGCATCCCGATATCCGCGAACTGCGCGACATCACAGAGGAAGATGCGCTTGAGGTTGAGGCCTCGAAGTACAGCTTGAACTACATCAAGCTCGACGGCAGTGTGGGCTGCATGGTGAATGGTGCGGGGCTGGCAATGGCCACGATGGACATCATCAAATACGCCGGCGGCCTGCCCGCGAACTTTCTCGATGTGGGCGGCGGCGCTAACGCCGAGCAGGTGGCGCACGCCTTCGAAATCCTGCTGAGCGACAAGAACGTGAAAGCGGTGCTGATCAATATTTTTGGCGGCATCCTGCGTGTAGATACGCTGGCGACCGGAGTGGTGGAAGCCGCAAAGAAAACCAACATCAAACTCCCCGTGGTGCTGCGGCTGGAAGGCACCAACGTGGATGAAGGCAAGAAGATCCTGATGGAATCTGGGTTCAACTTCGTGGTGGCCGACACCATGAAGGATGCTGCCGATAAAGTTGTGGCTGCGGCGAGGGCAGTGTAAGGAAGCAAGCCAAAGGCGCGATGATTGCATCGCAAAGGGAGCGATTCTTCGGTGCTTCGCTTGCCCGGGAGAGGCTGCTTCGCACGGCTAGCACACGACCTTCGCGGCGCAAAGAATGCTTGCTCAGGATGACAACGTAGTAATACACGCAGCGAGGAATCATTTTTATGGCAATCTTAGTGAATAAGAAAACGCGGTTGCTCGTGCAGGGCCTGACCGGACGCGAAGGCACCTTCCATGCTAAGGCCTGTGCGGCTTATGGAACCCAAGTCGTCGGCGGGGTGACGCCGGGCAAGGGCGGTACGACGCATGAAGGCTGGCCCATTTTCAACACAATGCAGGAAGCCGTGGAGAAGACCGGCGCCGACGCGACGATTATTTTCGTTCCACCGCCGTTCGCGGCCGACGCCATCATGGAGGCTGCCGACGCCGAACTCGACCTCATCGTCTGCATCACCGAAGGCATCCCTACGCTCGACATGGTCAAGACCTGGGAATTTCTGCAGGACCGGCGCTCGCGACTGATTGGACCAAACTGCCCTGGCATTATCTCGCCCGGCAAGTGCAAGATGGGAATTATGCCGGGGTCGATTCACAAAGAGGGCTCGATTGGCATTGTGTCGCGCTCGGGCACGCTGACTTATGAAGCAGTGCATCAGCTCACGCAGCGCGGCATCGGACAGTCGACCGCCATTGGCATCGGCGGCGATCCGATTATCGGAACGAACTTCCTCGATGTGCTTGACCTGTTTAATCGCGATCCTGAGACCGAAGCCGTGATCATGATTGGCGAGATTGGCGGCGACGCCGAGGAGACCGCGGCGGAATTTGTGAAGACTCACATGAAGAAGCCGGTGGTCGGCTTCATCGCCGGCCAGACCGCTCCTCCGGGACGCCGGATGGGCCATGCTGGAGCCATTATTTCCGGCGGTAAGGGAACGGCAGCGGAGAAGATCAAGGCCATGGAAGCAGCCGGCATTCGAGTGGCGAAATCTCCAGCGGCCATCGGGGAAACGCTGGTGGCGGCACTGGGAGTTAAAGTCTAGTACCGAGTAGCGAGTACCTAGTACCGAGAGAAAACAAAGCAACGACTAAGGACGAACGACGAACGGCTAACTATGAAGACTTTGCAACGCACTCTTACCATCGTAAAGCCCGACGCCGTCGCCAAGAACGCCGTCGGCGACATCATTGAACAATTCGAGAAAAATGGCTTCCGCATTCTTGCCATGAAGATGCTCGAAATCTCCAAGTATCAGGCGGAGCAGTTCTATGCCGTACATGCGAGCCGGCCATTCTATAACTCGCTCACCGATTTCATGTCGAGCGGACCGATCGTCGCTCTTGCTCTGGAGAAAGAAAACGCCATTGCCGACCTGCGCAAGCTCATGGGCGCCACCAACCCGGCCAACGCCGAGGAAGGCACCATCCGCAAGAAGTGGGCTTCGAGCATTGAACACAACGCCATTCACGGCTCCGACGCCGAGGATACGGCGCGCTTCGAATTGAGTTTCTTCTTCGCGGGATACGAGCTGGCGAAGTAGGGCTGCCGACCGTTTTCGCCGAGGAGCCTCCGCGGGGTGACGGCCTTAGGGTGCCGCCCGTAGAGAACCGCGCGATGCCGGAAGATTCAGGTCTCTGTTGCCCCTTAAGCCTGAACCGGAGTGGTGTGCGCAACTGGCGAGCACTGATTCTTGGCTAGCCTACAGTTGGAGTGCCCGCGCCACACCAGTCATCCAATCGCTTCGTAGAGGTGACCTTCCACGCGATCCGCTACCTTGGGCAACTCTTTGCGGGCATGCTGCAGGAAGTGAGGTGACGCACGGTGGGCCTCGAGCGCGGCATCGTCCTTGTACTGCTCGTAGATGAAGAAGCGCCGCGGTTCGGTCTTGTGCCGGTGGACCTGATACATGAGGCAGCCGGGCTCCTTGCGGGATTCTTCCGTCAGCTTCGCAAAAATTGCGGGGACATCGGCGTCGTGCCCTGCTTTCGCCATCCAGGTTACGGCCAGAACCACCATCGTGCGCTCCTTACTTTATTTTAGTAAGTAGTCTTAGTGCAATGACCAATCGGAAGTCAAGACTAGACTCACCGGGCTGAGGCTGTTTTCATCTCCCTAGCAAATTCGTCCATGAAGATGACTTGATCCCGGTCCGGACCAGTTGAGACCATGCCGACCTTCGTTCCTGTTTCCTTCTCGACGAAACCCAAGTAATCGCGGGCCGCCTTGGGCAACCGCTCGAAGTCAGTGATGCCTTGCGTTGAAGTCCGCCACCCCGGCAGCTTCTGGTAAACGCATTCGATCTTTTCGTAGCCGCTGGCTTGCGCTGGAACTTCCACCGTTTTCTTGCCGTCGATCTTGTAGCCCACGCAGACCGGAATCTCCGCCAGTTCATCGAGCACATCCAGCTTGGTCACCACCAGCCAGGAGATTCCGTTAATCATGCCAGCGTAGCGTAACAGTGGCAAGTCGAGCCAGCCCGTGCGCCGCGGACGTCCCGTAACCGCCCCGAACTCGTGACCGCGCTGGCGCAACTGCTCGCCGGCATCGCCCTTCTCCTCGCTGGGGAACGGACCTTCGCCGACGCGCGTGCAGTACGCCTTCGTAAGCCCGATGACCGAGTCGATCGCATTAGGGGCGACCCCTGTGCCAGTCGCCGCGCCTCCTGAAGTTGCGCTGGAAGAAGTCACGAAGGGATAGGTTCCGTGATCGATGTCGAGCATCGTGCCTTGGGCGCCTTCGAACAGAATGGACTCACCGGCAGCCAGCGCCTGGTTCAGCAGAAGTGCCGTGTCGCGGACAAAGGGCGAGATTTTCTCGGCCGCCGCGGCGTATTCCGTGTACATTTTGTCGGCATCGAGCGGTTCGGAATTGAACAGTGCGTGCGCAATCATGTTCTTCTCGCGCACCGCGTTTTCGATGTGTTTCTTCAGCAGTTGCAGATCGAGCAGATCCGCGACGCGAAGGCCGCGGCGGCCCATCTTGTCTTCGTAGGCCGGGCCGATTCCGCGCGAGGTGGTACCAATCTTCACTCGTCCGGGAGCGTTTTCCGCCGCCAATTCGATCATGCGATGGTAGGGTAGAATCACCTGGGCGCGGTTCGAGACAAAAAGATTTCCGTCGACCCTCACCCCTGCCTCCCGCAGCGTGCCCACTTCCTTCAGAAAAGCCACGGGATCCAGAACCACGCCGTTGCCGATCACGCTGCGGCAAGCCGCCCGTAAGACTCCGCATGGAACCAGCTGCAGTACGAACTTCTTACCGTTGATGATGACGGTGTGGCCGGCATTATGGCCGCCGGCATAGCGAGCTACCACCGAGACACTCTCCGATAGAACGTCGACAATCTTGCCTTTGCCCTCGTCGCCCCACTGAGCGCCGACAATGACCGCGGTCTTGCCTCGTTTCAAAGCCAACTCCGTCTCAGGGATTCGCGGACGCATAGCTGCGCCGAGCGTACGTATGAACACCGGGGGTCGCACACTCCTTGCCCCGCGGCAAATACTGAAAGGCTTATGGGATAAAAGCGGAGAAGATGTGTACCAAGTATCTTATCGCGCCCGTGCGGCGGATAGCAACGCGTGGCCGTTGGCCAGGTTGGCCTCGTTGGCCTTTTGAAACAAGAAGCTTTCAAACTACACTCGGCAGCGCCACGAACGTCAGGGTTGGAGATTCGACCCTATCGGCTGCAGTGAGGTCGTCGAGAGATCGATCACCCTCTAGGAGCTGCTGGAATTCACCACCATCAACACGGATCGCTGCGTTCCCCATAGGATGGGCGCGCCAACGGCTTATTGCGAAGACATAATCGGGGCAGGGGCACGGTGGTCTCCGGTAAGATAGACCTAAGAGAATCGTCTAGATGAGGAGGCCATTGTGAAAAAGGTGTTTCACTTCGAGGCTCCGCGCGAGAACTATCATTGCGACGCGGCCATCCTTTGGTGCTTCGATCACCGATTCGACCTGGGGTGTCGCAAGTTCCTCAAGCGCATCGGCGTGGCGAATTCCGACCCCATCAAAGTTGCCGGCGGCGCCAAGTGCCTGGCTTCGCCGGAGCACGAGGCCGAACGTGAGTTTGTCCTCGAGCAGATTCGCAAGTCCATGCGCCTGCACGGCACCAGTCGAGTAATCCTGATGGTGCATTCCGACTGCGGCGCCTATGGGGGCCTTGCCGGCGGGTTCGGGGGCGATGCCCAAGCCGAGGCCGCGCATCACCAGCGTGAACTGGCACGTGCCGCCGCCAATCTGTTGGAAACAATTCCCGGAATCGAAGTGCAGGGTTACTTCGTCGATTTTGAGGGTATCTGGGACGCCGAAGTCGCAACCGTACAACCTCAGCAACAGCAGCCCGTCGCATGATGCCGGGTCCTTGAATCAAACATCACGACTCATGCCCAAGTTCGCAAAACACATCTTCGTATGCGGCAACCAACGCCCTCCGGGAAATCCGCGGGGATGCTGTGATCCCACCGGCCAGGCGAAACTTCAGAAACTATTCAAGCAGAAACTGGCGGAGCGGGGCCTCAAAGGCAAAGTGCGTGCCAACCAGTCTGGCTGCCTCGATCAATGCGAACACGGCCCGAACCTCGTGGTCTATCCCGAAGCCGTATGGTACGGCTTCGTCACCGAGGCCGATGTCGATGAAATCATTGACTCTCACATCATCGGCGGCAAGCCAGTTGAGCGCCTGATGATGGCCGATGGCTGCCTGAATACTGCCACGTGCGAACATCGGAAGATCAGTGGTCAGTGATCAGGGGGTCAGAAAAATCAAAAGAGTGCTGGTGGAAGAGCATGGTGCCGCCGTGTCCGTGGCTGGCCACCGATCACCGACCACTGGCCACTGAACACTTCGGATTTTCATCGACAAGCTGCTTCTCAGGATCGACCCTACACGAATGGCTTGGCGCTAGCGTGCTTCATCGGCACGCACGGCGCGGACCCCGAAGATGCCTCCGATGTCATTCCCTTCCGTGGCCTGGAACCGAACCGCCACTTTGCTCTTGCCCGCGATGAGTTCCGCCGGGATGACATAGCTGACGTCAACGAATTGCTTTTCCTGGTCGGGACTGCGCGCCAATTCGATGTGATCGCCAATCTTCTTGCCCTCAACCAGGATGTCGACTGTGCTCTTTCGCCACCTGTCGCCGCCGTAGGTCACCCACAACGCGATCGGCCGCGTACTCCCGACCGGCACATCGAACGAGAACCAGCCCTTGCCTCCACGGCCGTGACGGCCTCGCCAGAGCAGAGGGGCTGAATCTTCCCCTTGCTCGTTGAAGTCGCGCTCCGACTGCATCTCACCCGGCTGAGCAAAGGCGATGGTGGCTGCCTGAAGTTTCTGTTGCTTCTCCTGCTCCGCTTTGTATTCGGCGGAACGCTTGGTCCACTCTTCCGGTGTGAATACATCCCAATAAACCGCGTATTTCCGGCGCGGGAGAACGTAGAAGGGCGCAAACTCTATGTCCTGGGCGAGGCCGACGCCGCTCGTCTTGAACCAACCTGGCTTTCCGGCTTCCGGCTTGAGCCACTGATCGATCGGCAGTTTCGCAACCACGAGTGCCGGCGCGGACGGAGCGGGCATGTTCTCTTCGTCGTCTTGATGGATTTCGGGCCCAAGATCTCCAGCGAGCACCAGCGGCCCCCACAGCAACGCCGTGCGATGGGGATCATCCGGCAGCGGTTCCTGCCGCAACACTTTCGGAAGATTCAGATCAATCGTGTCGCCTGGCTTCCAAACCCGCCTGATTTTGACATAGGAATCAGCCGGCGGAAGATCTTTCAGAGGCTGGCCATTTACCTTGACGCTGAAACCGTCTCTCGCCCAATACGGCCTTCGCAAAACCAGCGTGAATTCTTGCGGCGCCTTGGTTTGGATTCTTACGGACGCGGACGGGCCCATGGGAAAATCAGTCTTCATTTCCACTTCGACTCCAGCCGAATCCCAGCGCGCGGTGGAGGGAGCGTAGAGGCTGATCCAGAATTCCTGGGAACTCTTGTAGTAGTAAATCCCTGCACCATGAAGGGCATGGCTTTCCATGCTAGTGCCGACACAGCAAGTGAAGTCCTCGAACATCTGCTGGTATTCGTGCTGCACGCCGCGACCCACAGGCAGCATGTAGGTGACGGTGCCGTCCCTGGGATCCTGCGAAGCCAGGATGTGATTGTAGAGTGCCCGCTCGTGAAAGTCAGCGTAGCGAATATCGGGTTCGACGGAGAACAGCGTGCGCGTCATCTTCAGCATGTTGTAGACGCCGCAAGTCTCCGCCGTCCGGCCGTCGACCATGTCGTCGAGCTTATCGGGTTCGCCAAAATACTCGTTCTTACCATGTCCGCCGGTGGCAAAGCTGTAATGGTTGACCACACGGTCCCAGAAAAATTTCGCTGCCTCCTCGTCCGCCGCATTGCCCGTGTACACATACCGCATCAGCACCCCATAGAGCTTGGGGACCTGCGTGTTTCCGTGCGTGTGAGCGATCACGTCTTTGTCTTCCGCGAGAGGATCAATGATTGCTTTTTGGTGGAATTTGTCGGCAAGTACGAGCCAGCGCTGGTCCCCAGTATCCGCGTACAATTCGGCAAGGACTTCGTTCATTCCACCGAATTCCGTTCCCAGCATGCGTTGCAGTTGATCATCGTTCAGCCGGGAAAGAATCTTTTCCACCCATCCGGCAAACTTGGTCTCTACCTGCAATGCAGTAGCGTTATCGGCATACCTGTATGCATCTCTGAGCCCGGCAAAGAGTTTGTGCTCGACATACCAGGGGGACCAGAGACCATTGAGATCGAAGCCTCCAGATTTGATGATGCCATTGCTCAGATCGACGAAACGCTGTTTCCCGTCAACGCCCTGACCATCCTCCAACGCACCGATATAGCCGTCGCCCTGCGCGTCCTGGACCTCCTTCAGTTGGCCGACGATGTAGTCGGCACGCTCCTTGAATCGAATGTCGCCCGTGGCCGCCCACATTAGGCTCACCGCCGACAAATAATGTCCCGCAATGTGTCCGGTCAGATTGCGCTTCGGCCCGTCCCATCCACCGTATCCTTCGGCTTTCGGTTTCAGCCCGGCGCTCTGCCGCAGAAATGCGAGCATGCGATCAGGCTGGAGTTCGAGCAGATACTTCGCATCGGCTTCCTGAGCCGCCTTGAGCGGACCTCCCGTCAGCCTGACATGGCTCAAGGGCAGAGGATCCAGTTCGATCGTCTTGTTGCTCTCCAGTTGAGCTGGATTTTCATTCTGGGCTGATACCGGCACTTGCGTCATCACGCAGGCCAACAAAGAAACCATGAGGACGATTGTCTTCACGCAATCATCTACGAAGAACAGTTTCCTGGCGTTTAACATCGCGCACCTCGTGATTCTGCAAATTGGACCCTCTTGAGCAACCGCCATGTCCATCACTTTCATTGACTTAGCCGTTTCACGGACGTACGATTCTGCTGCAGTGGTCGGCCAAACCATCTCGCATTATCGCATCGTCGAGAAGCTCGGCGGTGGCGGGATGGGAGTGGTCTACAAGGCTGAGGACGTGAAGCTGGGCCGGTTTGTCGCCCTCAAGTTCCTGCCGGACGACGTAGCCAGAGACCCGCAAGCGCTCAGCCGCTTTGAGCGTGAAGCTAAAACTGCTTCCGCGCTGAACCATCCCAATATCTGCACGATCTACGAAATCGACGACCAGCACGGCAAACCGTTCATCGCCATGGAGTTTTTGGACGGCATGACCCTGAAGCACCGCATTGCGGGGCGGCCGATGGAAACCGAGTTGATTCTGTCCCTGGCCATCGAGATCGCCGATGCCCTGAATGCCGCGCACGTCAAGGGCGTCCTTCACCGCGACATCAAACCGGCGAATATTTTCGTCACCAAGAGCGGGTACGCCAAGATTCTCGATTTCGGGCTGGCGAAGCTCGCCTCTGTCGCTGAAGGCGCCGGTGTTTCCGCCGCGCCAACTGTAACAGCGGAGGAACTGCTGACCAGCCCTGGCACTGCAGTAGGCACGGTCGCCTATATGTCGCCGGAACAAGTACGAGGCAAGGAACTGGATGCCCGGACGGACCTGTTCTCGTTCGGCGTCGTGCTGTATGAGATGGCCACAGGCACGCTGCCGTTTCGCGGAGATACTTCCGGCGTCATCTTCGACGCCATCCTCAATCGAGAGCCCGTCGGACCGGTGCGCCTGAATCCGGATCTGCCCGCTAAGCTGGAAGAAATTATCAATCGGGCGATCGAGAAAGACCGCAATCTGCGCTACCAGCACGCCTCCGACCTCGGGGCGGAATTACAGAGGTTGAAGCGCGACAGCAGCTCGGGCCGCTGGCCTGGATCGCCTCCAGAACAAGAGAAAAAGGCAAGGCGAGAATCCCAGGCTGTAACGCCGCCGGTGCCGCCGGCACTCTCGAATCGAAATGGCTACTACTATGCTGCCGTTGCACTGATTGTGGTGGCAACTCTGATAGGAGGGTCCTTTCTATTTCGCTCTACCCGGAACAGCCCCCCGGCCAGCAAGGATTGGGAGCAGCTCACCTTCTTCACCGACTCCGCAGTTTATCCTGCGCTCTCCCCGGACGGGCGGATGCTCGCCTTCATCCGGGGAAGTGAATCATTCTTCGGCCCCGGACAAATTTACGTCAAATTCCTGCCCGACGGCCAGCCCGTTCAGCTCACACACGACTCTCTGTGGAAGTTAAGCCCGGTTTTCTCTCCGGATGGTTCACGAATTGCATACGGCGCGGCCATACCTTTTAACACGTGGGAAGTGCCAGTTCTCGGTGGCGAGCCCCACATTCTGCTGCCCAACGCATCGTCCTTGACATGGATCGAAGGAGGGAGGCGGCTGCTCTTTTCCGAGATCACTGAAGGATTGCACATGGTGGTTGTGACCACCGACGAAAGCCGAGGGCAGAGGCGTGAGGTTTACGCGCCTCCCGGGGACCGCG
>Ga0182015_10004140_pt1 | contig 15802 bp, 18 predicted proteins | sample 712P3MmetaG_FD_120478 | JGI IMG/M metagenome (GOLD analysis project Ga0182015, IMG submission 120478) | Permafrost microbial communities from Stordalen Mire, Sweden - 712P3M metaG | ecosystem: Environmental > Terrestrial > Soil > Wetlands > Permafrost | place: Sweden: Stordalen | collected... | reverse complement strand
GGTATTCGTCATTGAACACAATCATGGCAATCCGCTCGGTATCCGCAACCGGCAATCCTCCAAGGCAGCCGCCATCTGTGCACCCGAGTCGAATCGCGAATCGGGATTCTTGGCAAGCGCACGGTCAATGACGCTGTCGACGCAATCAGGAAGATCCGGCCTGAATGCACGCAACGGCGGGTGCGGCGCTTCGGCGATCTGCTGCATCAGTCCCGTCATCGAATCGGCGGTGAACGGTAACTGGCCGGTCAACAGCTGGAATAGGCTAACACCCAGGGAAAACAAGTCCGAGTGACCTGTCACACTTCGTCCTTCGAGCTGTTCCGGGGACATGAACGACGGCGTGCCGAGCACGATGCCGGTGCGGGTCGTGCCGGCGCCGGTCAAGCGCGCAATTCCGAAATCCGTGATCTTCAGCACATCCGTGCCGGGGTCGTACATGAGGTTCGCCGGCTTTATGTCGCGATGGACGACCTGCTGCTTGTGGGCGAAGCCCAGGGCATCCGCGGTTCGTCCGACGAGTTCCAACACCTTGCGGGGCTCCAGGAGGTTGTTGGCCGTCGCATAGTCGCTCAAGTGGCGGCCCGTCAGGTATTCCATTGCGATGTATGCAAGGCCACGCTCCTCGCCGACGTCGTAGATCGTCACGATGTTCGGATGATTCAGGCGGCCCGCCGTCTCCGCTTCCCTGAAAAAGCGCGCCCGCGCATCCTCGAGCTCGGCATCGGTGAATTCGCTGGCCAGAGGGATGACCTTGATCGCCACCTGGCGATTGATGGCGGTATCGCGTCCCAGGTAGACGATGCCCATGGCGCCGCGACCGATCTCGCGCTCCAACTGGTAGCGTCCCAGGCGCTGCGGCTCCTTGCCGTCCTCGGCGGCTACCTCTGCGGGTGCGGATGGCTCCAGAACCGCAGGCGCCGGCGCCGGTTTGGGTTTCGCCCGGTCCGCGTCCATCAACCTTTTCAAGCGTGCGCTTACGTCCCGGTAGGTGTTGTCGATTCTTGCCAGGTGGCGGTACACGGCGCTGGCCTGTACAGCCCGCCCGCGTTGTTCGAGCTGGGTCCCGAGCGCATAGAGGTCTCCGACCACGGCGTCGCTCGCCTTGCGGCCCTTGAGTTCGGCGAATCGCTGTTCAAAGTTATCCAGTAGGCGTGCGGTTTCGGTGCCCGGCACCGCTGATCTCTTGGGCGCGGGAATCACGGGAGACACCGGTGATCCGCGTGACCATAGGACCAAGGCCCCGCCCACGGCCAATGCGAGGAATCCCGGCAGCCACAGCCAGGAACTGACATTGCCCAGAAGTCGGAGCAATAAGTCAGCGCCCAAGACGCCGAATCCCACGATCGCTGCTGTCAGCCCAAATTTGCGCATGCAATAGACATAATCCGATATCAGAAGGCGGGCAGTATAGGTGATCGGGCGACCTAAGCTGCAATGCTAAGCTCACAAAATCGATTACCGGGGATGTGAATGACGAAATTCCGGCAAGTTTTTGTCTGCCAAAACTGTGGAACGCCTTCGCCCAAATGGCAGGGACAGTGCCCCTCCTGCGCCGAGTGGAACACGTTGGTGGGCGAAGCCATGCCGGCATCACGAGGGGGCAAGCGGGGGGCGGCGGCTGCGGCCGTTGCCGACGCATCGACGTCGCTGGCCGCCGAGGCCGTGGCGGAGCCGCCGAGGCTCCCGACAGGGTCCGCCGAACTCGACCGGGTGTTGGGGGGAGGCATCGTGCAGGGCTCGGTCACATTGATCGGAGGCGATCCCGGCATCGGCAAATCCACGCTCATGCTGCAGGCCGCGGCCGCACTCAACGATGCGGGTCCCGTGCTCTACGCGACGGGCGAGGAGTCGCTGAAGCAGGTGGGGTTGCGCGCGCGCCGCCTCGGCCTCGGCCTCGCCACCGCGCGCTTGATTGCCCAGACCGGCGTAGAGGAAATCGTCGGTGTGGCGAGCACCCTCGGCGCGCGCGTGCTCATCGTCGATTCCATCCAAACCATGCATTCCGTCCACATCGACTCCGCGCCCGGGGCGGTGTCGCAGCTGCGTGAATGCACGGCCGAACTGGTGCGTTTCGCCAAGGCCAGCGGCACGGCGGTGTTGTTGGTCGGACACGTGACCAAGGAGGGGCAAATCGCCGGTCCGCGCGTGCTCGAGCACATGGTCGACACCGTGCTGTACTTTGAAAGCGACACCGGCAGCCGCTTCCGTGTGCTGCGCTCGGTGAAAAATCGCTTCGGCGCCGCCAACGAGATCGGCGTGTTCGCCATGGCCGAGCACGGGCTGCGCGAGGTCACGAACCCATCGGCGATATTCCTCTCGCGCCATGCCGAGCCGGTGTCCGGCAGCGTCATTACGGTCATGCGGGAGGGAACGCGCTCGCTGCTGATCGAGGTGCAGGTGCTCGCCGATGCCAGCGTCGGCGGCAACCCGCGCCGGGTCGCCGTGGGCATCGATTCGAACCGGCTGACGATGCTGCTGGCGGTGGCGCATCGACACGCGGGCCTCTTGCTCGGGGGGCAGGATGTGTTCGCCAATGTCGTGGGCGGCGTGCGTCTTGCGGAGACCGCCGGCGATCTGGCGATCGTGCTGGCGGCCCGGTCCAGCCTGCAGGATGTGCCGCTGCCCAATTCGCTCATCGCCTTCGGCGAGTTGGGCCTCGCCGGCGAGATTCGCCCGGTGCCTTTCGGCGAGGAGCGATTGCGGGAGGCTGCGAAGCATGGATTCAAGCTGGCGTTGGTGCCCGAAGCCAACGTCCCGAAACGGCCGCCGGAGGGAATGACGGTGCGTGGCGTCACGCGTCTCGACCGCGCTCTGGACGTGTTCTAGGAGTCCCGTCAGGGGCTCTCCCCGTCCCTTGGTGGCGAGGCCAGGCTCCTAGGGCGCTTCCGGCGGCCGGATGCGCACGATCTTGATGGCGTTGTCGCCGGTCTGCAAAACCTCGAGCATGTAGTCGGCGAGCTTCAGTGTGGTTCCCGGCTCGGGGATGGTTTCCAGGAATTCGAGGATCAATCCATTGAGCGTCTTCGGCCCGTTGGTGGGCAGATTCCATCGCATGGAGCGGTTTAATGCGCGAATCGTCGTCGAGGCGTTCGCGACGTAGCTGCCGTCCGCGTCGCGGTGCACGTCCTTGTGCATCATGGTGGCCGGATCGGTCGTGAACTCGCCCACGATCTCTTCCAGGATGTCCTCCAGTGTCACGAGTCCCTGGATGTCGCCGTACTCATCCACGACGAACGCCAGGCGGCGCTTCTCACGCTGGAAATTGAGCAATTGCGTGTTCAAGGTGGTGCCGGACGGGACGAAGTACGCGTCGCGCGCGTTCGCCGACTCGATCAGCGTCTCGCGGTTCAGGCGGCCGCGCGCCAGCTCGTGGACGACGCGCTTCATGTGCAGCACGCCGACGATGCGGTCGATTTCCCCCTCATACACCGGCAGCCGCGTGTGCTGGCTCTGGCGAAGCCCTTCCAGCACCTTGTCCCAATCATCGTCCACGTCGATGCCGACGATCTCGGTGCGCGGCACCATGATGTCTTCGACGGTCGCCTTTTCCAGATCCAGAATGCTGACCAGCATCTGTTGGTGGCGATGCGGGATCATGGCGCCGGCTTCGGCCACCACGGTGCGCAATTCTTCGCTGCTCAGCGAATGCGAGGCTTGCTGCTGCGAGATGCGCAGCAGACGCAGCACTCCATTGGCCAGGAGATTGGTGGCCCATACGAACGGATACAGCACGTACAGCAACGGTGTGTAGATGTAGGCGGCCGGCAACGCCAGCCGCTCCGGATGCAGCGCACCGTATGTCTTGGGTGCCACCTCGCAGAAGATCAGCATGATAAACGTCAGTGTGACCACGCCGATGGCGACCAGGTAGTCGCCGCCGAGGCGAAACGTGATGATGCCCACCAAGGTGGGCGTAACCACGTTGACGATGGTGCTCAACAACAGGATGAGCCCGATCAACCGGTCAGGATGGGCGAGAAGGGTCTCCGCCAACCGCGCACCGCGATGTCCGGCCTTGGCGCGATGGCGCAGCCGATAGCGGTTCAGGCTCATGAGGGCCGTTTCACTGCCGGCGAAGAATGCGGCGAGCAACAGCAGAAGGCCTAAGCCAGCGAACAGGACGACATTGGAGGGATGCGGCATTGCCGGCGTTCAGCCCCAGTGCCGACCGAGCACGGTCTCGAGGACGAATTTGGATCCGAAATACGCCAGGATGAGCACCCCGAATCCGCTCAATGCCCAGCGCACCGCCGCGCGTCCGCGCCAACCATAGCGTATGCGTCCGAAGATCAATATTCCGAACAGCAGCCAGGCGATCAGCGACAACACCGTCTTGTGAATCAAATGCTGTGCGAACAGGTTGCTGACGAACACGAAACCCGTCAACAAGGCCAGGGTGAGCAGCACGAACCCGACGCCGATCAGGCGAAACATCACGGCCTCGAGAGCGTCGAGCGGCGGCAGCACGCGTGGCAGGTCGGCGAGGCGCCGCGTGCGCAGTCGGCGGTCGAGGAACACCAGCAGCAGGGCGGTGACGGCGGCGGCGAACAGCAACGCCGCAGCGCCAATGGACAGCAGAATGTGGGCGGTCAATTCCCATCCGGGCACTTTCTGCGCGGCGTAGGTGTGCCCGTAGTCGGTCACGGCGGCACCGAATGCGGCGCTCGCCAGCAGTATGGCGCCGAGCACCCGATTCTGGCGCTCGATGCAGATCAAGCACGCCAGCACCGCGAGGGTCCACGCGAGCAGTGACAGCGCCTCCAGCAGGCCGATGGAAAACGGTCCGTTGACGCGCATCGTTTCAACGATGGCATCCGAGTGCGCGAGGACCGCCGCGAGCGCGAGCGCCCAGGCGATGGCGCTCACACGCGGATTGGCGGCGCTTCGCAGCATGACCCAGGCACTGGCGATATAGAGAAGAAACAGGGTGATGGCGAGGATCACGGCGCGGAAATAATGACACAAGCATTCAAGTGCGCCTAGCCGCCCCGCGATCCGAACGATACTATTGCTGCATGTTCGACCGACTCACCGCCGGCTTCTCCAAGGCTCTGAACGCCCTCACCGGGCGGGGCCATTTGACCGACGAGAATATCGCCGACGCTGTGCGGCAGGTTCGCCTTGCATTGCTCGACGCCGACGTCGCCCTGCCGGTGGTGAAGAGTTTCACCGAGGCGGTCAGGGCGCGCGCGGTGGGAACCGAAGTGATCAAGAGCCTGACTCCGGGCCAGGCATTCATCAAGGTGGTGCACGAGGAACTCGTCCAGCTCATGGGCGAGGCGAGCGCCGGCCTGAACCTGCGGGCGCAACGGCCGGTCGTCGTCATGCTGGCCGGCCTGCAGGGCGCCGGCAAGACCACCACTGCCGGCAAGCTTGCGCGGTGGCTGATCGAAAAGCAGCACAAGAAGGTTCTGATGGTCAGCACCGACGTATACCGCCCGGCGGCCATCCTTCAGCTGCAAACCTTGGCCGGTCAGGTGGGCGCCGGATTCTCCCTGGGCGATGCCAGCGAGGCGCCGGTTGCGATTGCCCGGCGCGCGTTGACCGAGGCGACTCTGCAGGCCTACGACATCTTGCTGCTCGATACAGCCGGCCGCCTGCACGTCGACGCCGAGATGATGGCCGAGGTCAAGGATCTGGAAAATGCCATCCACCCGCACGAACGGCTTTTCGTGGTCGATAGCATGGCCGGCCAGGACGCGGTGAATGCCGCGAAGGCGTTCAATGAGGCGCTCGCGCTGACCGGAGTGATCCTCACGAAGGCGGACGGCGATGCCCGGGGCGGCGCGGCGTTGTCGGTGCGGCACGTCACGGGCAAGCCCATTTTGTTCGTCGGCACGGGTGAGAAATCCGAGGCTCTCGAGCTGTTCCAGCCGGAGCGCATCGCGTCGCGAATCCTGGGGATGGGCGACGTGCTGTCCTTGGTCGAGCAGGTGCACGCCCAAGTCGACCAGGAGAAGGCGGAGAAGCTCGCCAAGAAGATCAGCAAGGGTAAATCCTTCGATCTGGCGGATTTGCGCGACCAGTTGAGTCAATTGCATAAAATGGGGGGCATGTCGGCCCTGCTCGACAAGCTGCCGGCCCAGATGCAGGCGAATGCCGCCGCGGCCGCGGGGGCCGTGAATGCGAAGACCCTGAAGCGCCAAATGGGGATCATCGATTCGATGACCCCCCGGGAGCGGCGCAGGCCTGAAATCATCGATGGATCGCGCAAACGCCGCATTGCAGCAGGCTCCGGTGTACAGTTGCCCGAGGTCAATCGGCTCCTGAAGCAATTCGATCACATGCAAAAAACCATGAAGAAGATGATGAAGGGCGGAATACTGAAAAACATGATGCGGGGGATGGGCGGGCGCTTGCCGCCTGGATTCGGGGGCTAGGAGCCCGAGCCGCCGCCTGGGAGCCTGCGCAGCTTTTTTTGGATATCGGTTGCTCTAAGGCCAGGATATTCACTACAATTAGCGGCTAGGCATTGCAAGGTGAATTAACGATGGTGACGATCCGTTTGACTCGCCGTGGCGGCAAGAAGACCCCCTTCTATCACGTCGTGGTGACTGACAGCCGCAAGCGCCAGGGTGGCACGAGCCTCGAAAGCGTGGGCCTCTTCAACCCGATTGCCCGCGGCGCGGAAGTCAAGCTGCGTATGGACGTTGCGCGGATCGAGTACTGGGTGAGCAAGGGCGCGCACATGTCGGAACGCGTGAAGTTCCTGCTGACCTCGTTCCAGAAACAGGCCGCTTAAGGGCTTAAGACCGAAGGCTGCAACATGGCGATGAGCGGCGAATCTTCCTCGCTCATCGAGTTGGGGGTCGTGGGTGCGCCGTTCGGCGTGCGCGGCTGGGTCAAGCTGCGTTCGTTCACGGATCCGCCTGATCGGTTGCTGGAGCATCGTCGCGTGCAACTTGGGTTGCGCGGTGTGTGGACCGAGTACAAGATTGAGGCCAGCGGCCGCAGCGGCGGCCAATTGACGGCGAAGCTGTCCGGTGTCGACGACCGCACCCTTGCGCAGACTTTGCGCGGCGCGAAGGTCGGGGTGCCGCGCAGTGAGCTGCCGAAGCGCGATGACAAGGACTTCTACCGGGCTGACTTGATCGGCTGCGAGGTGACGAACCTCGCGGGAATCTGCCTTGGGACGGTGCAGCACTTTGTGGAGACGCCGGCGCAGGTTCTGATGGTAGTGCGCGGCGAGCGCGAGTATTGGGTACCGGCCGTGCCGCAGCATCTGCGACGCGTGGACTTGACGGCGCGCCGGGTGGTCGTGGATTGGGACGATGCTGCCGCATAGGCCTGCAACATGCGCGCGCCTCGGCTCGAACGGATATGCGTATAGCGGTCGTTTCGTTGTTTCCCATGATGCTGCGCGAGGCGCTGCGGCATGGGGTGCTGGGCCGCGCGATGATGCGCGGTCTGCTGGACGTGCAGTGCTTCGATCCGCGTGATCACGCGATGGACGTGCATCGCACGGTGGACGACAGGCCGTACGGGGGAGGCCCCGGCATGGTACTCAAGGTCGAGCCGCTCCAGAAGGCGCTGCACGCGGCGATGGCGGGCGCACCGGCCGGATGCCATCGGGTGTATTTGGGCGCCGACGGCCGGCGGTTCGATCAGGGCCTGGCTCGCGAAGCGAGCGCCTGGCCGGGATTGATTTTGGTTGCCGGGCGGTACGAGGGCGTCGATGAGCGCTTCATCGAGGCCGAGATCGACGAGGTGTGGTCGCTCGGCGACTTCGTGCTGACGGGTGGAGAGCTGCCGGCGTTGGTGGTGATCGATGCCATCGGCCGACTGCTTCCCGGTGTGTTGGGGAGCGAGGAGTCGGCGGTGCAGGAGTCGTTCACCGACGGCTTGGTGGACTGGCCGCATTACACGCGGCCACCGTCGCTCGACGGGCGGGCCGTGCCTGAAGTGCTGGCGTCGGGTGACCATGCGGCGATCCGGCGCTGGCGATTGCAACAGGCGTTGGGCCGCACGTGGCTGCGGCGTCCGGACTTGTTGGAGCGGCGCGGGATGAACGCGGAAGAGCGGGCGCTTTTGGAAGAATTCAAGATCGGGCGCGCGGAGCGCCCGGGTGGGAATCGTCCCTAGTTTATAGATGAGGGCAGCACAATGAACAAGATCATCCAAGCATTGAACGGTGAGCGCGCAACGCGCAAGTTTCCGGATTTCAATCCGGGCGACACCGTGATCGTCCAGGTCAAGGTGGTCGAGGGTGATCGTGAGCGCGTCCAGGCGTACGAGGGCGTGGTGATTGCCAAGAAGAACCGCGGTTTGAATTCTTCCTTCACCGTGCGCAAGATTTCGCACGGCGAGGGCGTGGAACGCGTGTTCCAGACGCACAGTCCTTCGATCAGCGAAGTCAGCGTCAAGCGGCGCGGTGCGGTTCGCCGCGCCAAACTCTATTTCCTGCGTGACTTGTCCGGCAAGGCGGCGCGCATCGACGAAAAGATCTGATCGGTCGGGGCGTGGGCCGGGCCGCGTAGGCAGCCGCGCCGTAGGCCGACCGGGAGGCATTGAATGGGCGTCGGGTCGGCTCTTGCGGGTTTCTTTGGTCTGGTGTGGCGAATCCTGGAGAGCGTCCGCAAGGCTCTTCACCTGATTCTGCTGCTGGTGATTTTCGGCTTCCTTCTCGCCGCCCTGCATACATCGATTCCCGCGGTTCCGCGGTCCGCGGCCTTGGTTCTTGCGCCCGAGGGCGAGCTCGTGGAACAGCTGTCGAACGACCCGGTGCGTCGGGCGTTCGGTCAGGCGTCCGGCGGCCCGGCGCCGGAAACCCTGCTGAAGGACATCATCGACGCCATCGGAATCGCCAAAACCGACTCCCGCATCAAGCTCATCGTCCTCGACCTGGGGCGACTGAACACGTCGGGCCTCTCCAAGCTGCAGGAAATCGGCGCGAGCCTGCGTGAGTTTCGCGCGGCCGGCAAACGCGTCATCGCCGCCGCCGACTCGCTGGATCAGACGCAATACTATCTGGCCTCTCAGGCCGGCGAGGTCTATCTGGATCCGTTCGGCCTGGTGTATGTCGACGGATTCAGCTATTACCGGATGTTCCTCAAGGACGCGATCGACAAGCTGGGAGTCGACGTCAATGTATTTCGCGCGGGCACGTTCAAGAGCTACACCGACCAGTTTTCGCGCAGCGAAATGGCGCCGAGCGAGCGCGAGGAGAGCACAGTGTGGTTGGACGCGTTGTGGAACGCGTACCAGCAGGATGTCACCCGTGCCCGCTCGCTGCCCGCCAACGCGCTCAACGAGTACATCGCGGAGGAGTCGGCGGCGCTGGCCGCCGTCAGCGGCGACGCCGCCAAATTGGCGTTGCAAAAAGGTTTGGTGACCGCGCTGAAGAGCCGGCGCCAATTGGCCGACGAATTGAAGGGCTTGGTCGGTGAGGATCAGGACAGTCATTCCTTCAATTCGATCGGGATGAGAGAGTACCTTGCGGCCATGCGGTCCAAGCACTTGCTGAACCCCAAATCGGATGCGAGGGTGGGCATCGTCGTGGCCTCCGGAGAAATCCTCGATGGTCATCAGCCGCCCGGCACGATCGGCGGCGAGAGCACGGCGGATCTGCTGCGGCAGGCGCGCTACGACAATACCGTCAAGTCGGTGGTGTTGCGCGTCGACAGTCCGGGCGGCAGCATGTTTGCTTCGGAACAGATCCTGCGCGAAATACAGGCATTGCGCAAAGCGGGCAAGCCCGTGGTCGTATCGATGAGCACGTATGCCGCGTCCGGCGGCTACTACATCGCCGCCGCTGCCAATCAGATTTTCGCCAGCCCCACGACGTTGACCGGATCAATCGGTGTGTTTTCGGTGGTGCCGACTTTCCAGCGCACGCTGGAGAAGTTCGGCGTCAAGGTCGACGGGATCGGCACCACGCCGCTCGCCGGCGACATGCGGATCGAACGCGCGCTCGGGCCGGCGGCGCGTCAGATTCTGCAGGTGTCGGTGGAGCACGCCTACGCCGAGTTCCTGCAGCGCGTGAGCGAGGGGCGCAAGAAGACCGTGGAAGACGTGGACAAGATCGCACAGGGGCGCGTCTGGGCGGGCGTCGACGCGCAGCGCATAGGCCTGGTGGATCACCTGGGCGGCCTGAAGGATTCGACCGATGCAGCCGCCAAACTCGCGGAGTTGGGCAGCGATTACGACGTCGACTACATCGAGTCGGAACTGTCCCTGCGGGAGGAATTGATGATGCAGCTACGGTCCCAGGCGCTGCAGTTCGGGCTCATGACCGGCATCATCGCGCCGCGCAGCGATCTGCAGATCGCCTTGGATCCCGTGCTCGAGCAGGCCCGATCGATCGTCCGGCTCAACGATCCCCGCGGGTTGTATGCCTACTGTTGGTGCCGCGAGCCGCGCGGCACGCTGAAGGGTCTGCTCTACCACTAGCGGCCCGCTCGAGCGGTACGCACCGGGCGATGCTCCGGTCGGCACGGCCGGGCGTCACCCGACTTTGGGATCGCTCATTCGCCGATAGCGGTCGTCCATTTCTCCGAGCGTGGCCGCCAGGGAATTCTCGGTTGCCCGCAGTTCGCCGCGCAGCGCTTCCAGCGCCGCCTCGAAGCGCTTGTTGGAACCGGCGATTTCTTCGCGGACGAGCGCGCCCAATTCGGTGAACCGCGATGCCTCCGCGCTTTCGGCCAGGGTGCGCTGCGCCTGCAATTCCTTCGCCTGCCGGCGGAATTCCGTCAGCAGCGTGCCTTGCCACACCCCGAGGTAGCTCGACAGCGCCAGGATGCCCAATGCGAACAGCGCCAGCATCACCATTCCGATGGGCGCATCGACCGAGCTCACCAGAAAGCTCAATTTCGCCGGCGCGGCGAATACCCGCCAGTTCACGATGATGAACGCGGTCAGCGCAACCGCAACGACGGTCGCGAGCATGGTTCTAAAACGCATTCGCCTCTCTCCACGCACGTGCGGACCGCGCGCCACTCGATCACAGCGCCGCCCAATCCAGGATGACCTTGCCCGATTTTCCGGAGTTCATGATCTCAAAGCCCTCGATGTAATCGTTCACGCCCAGGCGGTGAGTGATGACGGGCCGCACATTCAACCCGCTCTGCAGCATGCTCGACATCTTGTACCAGGTTTCGAACATCTCACGCCCGTAGATTCCCTTGATCACCAGGCCCTTGAATATCACCTGATTCCAATCGATGGCTGTTTCGCCCGGTGGGATGCCGAGCATGGAAATGCTGCCGCCGTGATTCATGGTGCGAAGCATTTCGCGCAACGCCACGGCGTTGCCCGACATCTCGAAGCCGACGTCGAATCCTTCCTCCATTCCGAGCTCGCGCATTGCATCATCCAGGTTCTCGCGCGCGACATTCAGGGTCTTGGACGCGCCCATGGCGGCCGCAAGCCCGAGCCGATAATCGTTGACGTCGGTGATCACCACGTGGCGGGCGCCGCAATGGCGTGCGATGGCCACCGCCATGATGCCGATCGGGCCCGCGCCGGTGATGAGGACATCCTCGCCGACCACGTTGAAGGCGAGGGCGGTGTGAGTCGCGTTGCCGAACGGATCCAGGATCGAGGCGATTTCGTCGTCGATGGCCGCCGGCAGCTTGAAGACGTTGGACGCCGGTATGGTCAGATACTCTGCAAAGGCGCCGGCCCGATTCACGCCGACGCCCTGGGTATTGCGGCACAGGTGGCGGCGCCCGGCGCGGCAGTTGCGGCAATGGCCGCAGGTGATGTGCCCCTCGCCGGACACCCGGTCGCCGGTCTGAAGGCCGCGGACCTCGCCGCCCATGTCGACGATTTCACCGGAGTACTCGTGCCCCACGGCCATGGGCACCGGCACAGTCCTTTGCGCCCATGCGTCCCAGTTGTAGATGTGCATGTCGGTGCCGCATATGGCCGACCGGTGAATCTTGATGAGAACGTCGTTGTGTCCCACAGAGGGCTCCGGTACGTCCTGCATCCAAATGCCGCGCTCGGCGCGTGCCTTGACCAGTGCCTTCATGTCGATTCCTTATTGAATGATGCCGAGACTGCGACCGGCCCGTCCGAACGCGTCGATCACGCGGTCGAGCTGCGCGGTGGTGTGCGCGGCGTTCATCTGCGTGCGAATTCGAGCCTTCCCATGAGGCACGACGGGAAAGGCGAACGCCACGACGTAGACTCCCGCCGCCTGGACCTCCTCGGCCAGCCGGACGGCCGCCGGCGCCTCGCCCAGCATGATGGGAATGATGGGGTGCTCGCCCGGGAGCAAATCGAAACCCAGCGATTGCATCCGCGCGCGGAAGTATCGCGCATTGCCATGCAACCGTTCGCGAAGATCGGGCGAACGCTCGAGCAACTCCAGCACGCGCAGCGTTCCTGCTGCCACCGGCGGGGCGATGCTGTTGGAGAAGAGGTAGGGGCGCGACCGTTGGCGCAGCCATGCAACGATCTCCCGGCGGGCGGCGACATAACCGCCGCTCGCGCCGCCCAAGGCCTTGCCGAGCGTGCCGGTCATGATGTCGATGCGGTCAATCACGCCGCACAGCTCATGGGAGCCGCGCCCACCGTTTCCCAGGAATCCGGTGGCGTGCGAATCGTCCACCATAACCAGTGCCGCATAGCGGTCCGCCAAATCGCAGATGTCGCCGAGCTTGGCGATGGACCCATCCATGGAAAAGACGCCGTCGGTCGCGATCAGACGGACTCGCGCGTCCTGCGAGTCCTTCAGCGCCTGTTCGAGCTCGCTCATGTCGCCGTTCGCGTAGCGCAGCCGGCGCGCCTTGCACAGCCGGATGCCGTCGATGATGCTCGCATGGTTCAATGCATCGCTGATGACCGCATCCTTGTCGTCGAGCAGGGTTTCGAACAGGCCGCCGTTCGCGTCGAAGCACGACGAATACAGTATCGTGTCTTCCATGGACAAAAAGGCGCTCAACCGCTCCTCCAGCTCGCGGTGCACGCTCTGGGTTCCGCAGATGAACCGCACGGAGGCGACTCCATAGCCGTAGCGCTCCAGCGCCCGTTGCGCGGCCTCGATCACCGCCGGATGGTTCGCGAGTCCAAGATAATTATTGGCGCACAGATTCAGCATCTCGCGCCCGTCGGCGAGCCGGATCACGGGGCCCTGGGCGGAGCCGATGACCCGCTCGCGCTTCAGCAGACCCGCCGCGTCGAGCGCCTCTGTATCACGGTGCAACCGCTCCCGGAATGCTTGAATAGCGCTCATGCGGCTATTATAGCGGCGGCATGTGCAATCATGGGTCCTAAGTCTTGAGCACCGAGTCCCGCGACGACGGCGATGCGCGCCGGTTGGACAAGTGGCTGTGGTGCTGCCGCTTTTACAAAACGCGCAGTCTGGCCACGGCGGCCATTGCCGGGGGCAAGGTGCATCTGAACGCCGAACGGGTGAAACCGGCGCATCGCGTGCGAATCGGGGATCGTCTCAGTTTGTCGCTGCAGGGCGTGATTGCCGAATTCGAGGTGGTGGGCCTGCCGCAGCGGCGCGGTCCCGCGGCCGAAGCGCAGGCGCATTACCTCGAGACGCAAGGCAGCGCGCAGCGTCGGCTGCAGCTCAAGGAGCAGCAGCGATTGGCCCAGATGTCGAGGCCGCGGCCGGATGCCCGGCCGGACAAGCGCGATCGACGCCGTTTGCTGCGCCTCCACCGCGATCAGACCTAGGAGCCTGGCTGAATAATCGGCGCTCGCGGCCGCACAAATTACTCAGGCAGGCTCCTCCGCCTGATTCCAGCGCGCTATACCCACGGATCCGCCATGCTCTCCGGGTCGTCCAGTTCGCAAACGCGGGCGCCTTCCGGCTGAATGGCCATCCAAGCGGAGTGATGCCAGACCGCGGTCGCAAGTCCCGCTGTGGGCAGCTCGCGGCGCTGGGGCTTCGGTCCCAGGCGGCCGGCGATTTGGCTCAATCCTGGATTGTGGCCGCAGACGAGCACATGCCCCACCCCCCAATCGCGCTTCGTCACCAGCCGCCAGGTTGTTTCCGGCGTCGCCAGGTATAGTTCCCGCGCGCACATGACCGTCTTGGCGTCGAGTTCGCAGACGCCGGCGACCAAGGATGCCGTCGCCCAGGCCCGTTCGGCCGGGCTCACGAGAACGAGATCGGGAACCTGGTTTCGGTGCACCAGGCGCGCGGCCATTTCCTTCGCCTCGACGACGCCCCGGCGGGTCAATGTCCGCTCGAAGTCCTCAGGGCAGCTGTCGATGGCGTGCGCCTGACCGTGCCGCAACAGCGTCAGCCTGAGCGTACCCACAATCGTCCGTCCACTATTTTGGTTTCGAACACCCGCACCGGTTCGTAGGCGGGCGGCGTGAGCGCCCGGCCGGTTCGCAGGCAAAAGCGCGCGCCATGGCGCGGACAGACGATCTCAGCGCCTTCGATGGCGCCGCCCGTCAATTCGGCGCCATCGTGCGTGCACAGGTCTTCGATGGCGAAGTATTCATCGCCGCTTCGCGCCACGGCGATCATGCGCCGTCCCGCCGGAATGGAGACCGCTTCTCCGTCCCGCAATGCCGTTGTCGGCCCCGCATCGATCCACGTCACGTTGAGTGCCTCGAGTCCCATCGACGGGCTGCCGCCCTTACATCATGCCGGTTTGGAGCCGCGCCTCTTCCGACATCATCGTCTGATTCCAAGGAGGGTCGAACACCAATTCGACATTGGCCCGCGCCACGGTCGGAACGATCTCGACCTTGTCGCGCACGTCTTGCACCAAGACCTCGCCCATCCCGCAGCCGGGCGCGGTCAGCGTCATCTTGATGTCCACGGTGCGTGTCGCATCCGGGTTCTTGATGACTTCGCATTCATACACCAGCCCCAGATCCACGATATTTACCGGGATCTCGGGGTCATAGCAAGTCTTCAGTTGCCGCCACACGACGTGCTTGATGTCCTCTTCAGAGGCGCCCGGCGGCACCTCGGGTGCCGTCGCCGCGGTCTTGCCGATCGCGTCTGCGTCCTGACCGGCGATCCGGAACAGATTGCCGTCGATGTAGACGGTGAAGCTCCCTCCCAAGGCTTGGGTGATGTAGCCGACGGAGCCGAGCTTGAGGTTGACCTCGACTCCCGCCGGTATGGCGACGGCCTTGACGTCGCGCTGCACGACAATGGGTTCGTTTTCGTGACTATGCATGGGTCCTCGAACTCATTCCGTGGAGACGGCGGGCGGATTCCGCGCGCCGGACGACTGGAGCGCGGAGGCGAGGGTGTGCCAGCATAAACTTGCGCATTTGACGCGCGCGGGATACTCGCGAACTCCCGACAGCGCGGCCAGCTTGCCCAGTTCGTCGCTGGGCGCCGCGTCGTCGGTCAACAGGCGATGCACCCGCTCGAACAGTGCGAGCGCCTCCGTGCGGGTACTGCCCTTGACGGCTTCGGTCATGAGCGAGGCCGACGCCGTGGAGATCGCGCACCCCTGGCCTTCGAAACGGATATCGGCGATCTGATCGCCGGACATCTTGATCCGCAGGGTCAGGCGGTCGCCGCACATCGGATTGAATCCCTCGACGCTGGCATCTGCCGCTTCGAGAGCTCCGAAATTCCGGGGGCGGCGGTTGTGGTCGAGGATCACGTCCCGGTAAAGATCATTGAGTTCCATGGCGTTCCCGCGGGCAGGCCGTCAAGCGAAGATCGAACGGGCTCGGAGAATCCCCGCCCTCAGGCGTTCGATTTCCTCGAACGTGTTGTAGAAGGCGAACGATGCACGCGCCGTCGCCGGCAGCTTGAAGAAGTCCATCACCGGCATGGCGCAGTGGTGACCCGTACGGATGGCGATCCCGTCCTCGTCCAGGATCGTCCCCAGGTCGTGGGGATGAACGCCCGCCACGACGAAGG
>Ga0182015_10004139_pt1 | contig 15803 bp, 16 predicted proteins | sample 712P3MmetaG_FD_120478 | JGI IMG/M metagenome (GOLD analysis project Ga0182015, IMG submission 120478) | Permafrost microbial communities from Stordalen Mire, Sweden - 712P3M metaG | ecosystem: Environmental > Terrestrial > Soil > Wetlands > Permafrost | place: Sweden: Stordalen | collected... | reverse complement strand
TTCCGAGCGCGCGGAAATGCTTTAGAATGAAGGTAGCTTCTACTGTGGGCGTGTAGCTCAGCTGGGAGAGCACCTGCTTTGCAAGCAGGGGGTCGCAGGTTCGAACCCTGTCACGTCCACCATATTTCCAATAGTTGAGATTTAGAGATTCTATTTGTTCGCCTGCTTTGTGACTTTCTCTCCATAAAGAATCGTGGACAGCTCCCACAGCAAATAAAAGGAAAGAGCTGAAGTTCCCGAAAGTGAGGCCCATCGCCGCACGCCTCCGACTCGCTGCAGTGCGTAACAATTTGAGAAATAGTATTGAGATGATCGCTTATTACAGGCAATCCGGTATGCCGAGCCACCGCAAAGATTGCTAGGCTTATCGACATGGACAGGAAGCGTATCCTCATCGCGGACGATAATCCCTCTATACGAGCGGCGCTTTGCCGAATGTTCGCCGATCATCCGAGCTTGGAGGTGTGTGGGGAGGCTGTGAACGGCCAGGATGCTGTGGACAAAGCTGCTGCACTTCGACCGGAGTTAATTATCTTAGACCTCGATATGCCCACGATGAACGGGTTGCAGGCCGCAAAAGCTATCTGCACAATTCTGCCCGATGTACCCATTATCCTCCTCACTTTGCACGCCCGGGCATTTAACCAATACGGAATAGAACATCCGGGCATCTCGCGGATCGTCCACAAAGGCGAAGTGCACACACTCGTGGCACATGCCGAGGATCTAATACAAGCCGCTTAACAAACAGCTTTGCGAAGGGTATCTCTCATTCGTGTCACGCGAACTCAAGCGAAACTCGAATCGTGGTTTGATGTAGAGCTAGTGGCACGAAGATCTCCACTAAGGATCCACTAACGACGAGACATGTTGTAATGCGGTTAAAAGGTTATTTGAATGCTAAAAAGCGGAGGCACTAGCCAAATCGAGCTAGATGCCTCCGCATTAACTTAGATATTGCGATTACGGCTATAGGCTTATCGGTTGGACGAACCGCCCTGATTGCCGCCCTCGCGCCCGGACTCGCGTCCGGAATTTCCCTTCTTTGAATCCTGCTTCTTGTTGTCGGCCATGGCTTATCTCCTTGTAAAATTTTTGCTAACTACTTTTTGAGTATCGTGCTCGAGTGGGAGCCTTTCTATGCCAGAGTTGCTGTAATCCCGCCCGCACAAAATAGTAAGCGTCTACATGGAAGTCCCTAAGGGCTGGCCCGTGGTGCGATTCGGCGTTTCAATTAAATAGAACATCAGCATGAAGATAACGAGCAATTTAAAGCATCTCATTAAAAAAGGGCGCTTAAGTCTGACTGGAAAGGATCTTTTATATGAAACGGCGCAAACTGGGAAATACAGCATTTGAAATTTCGCCACTCGCACTTGGTGGGAATGTTTTCGGCTGGACCATCGACGAGCCCTACGTCATTTAAAATTCTTGATGCTTTTGTCGCGGCGGGATTCAATTTGGTCGACACGGCAGATATGTATGCCAAATGGGTTCCGGGTAATAAAGGTGGAGAATCTGAATCCATCATCGGGAACTGGCTCAAAAAGAGCGGGAAGCGGTCTGAGGTGATCGTGGCGACGAAAGTTGGAATAGAGATGGCTCCCGATAAGAAGGGGCTGTCCGCCGCATACATTTTCCGCGCTGTGGAAAATTCCTTGAAGCGGTTGCAAACGGATTACATCGATCTGTACCAGGCGCATAAAGACGATCCTGATACACCCTTGAAAGAAACGTTAGGCGCATTTGGAAAACTGATGAAGGACGGCAAAGTGAGAGCGATCGGCGCTTCGAACTATAGCGGGCCGCGCCTCTCGCAAGCGCTCGAGGTTAGCAAGAAGCATAGACTGCCTGCTTACCAGACGTTGCAGCCCGAATACAATCTTTACGATCGCGCTGACTACCAGAAAAATCTGGAGGGCATCTGCGTGGCGAATGGGTTGGGCGTGATTAGTTACTTCTCGCTGGCGAGCGGATTTCTTACCGGAAAATGTCGCTCCGAAGCCGATCTTTCGAAGAGCCAGCGCGGCGGGCGGGTTAAAAAATATTTAAACGAAAGAGGCTTCCGCATCCTGAAGGCGCTCGACAAAGTGGCGGCCCAATATAATTCCACACCGGCGAGGGCCGCTCTGGCTTGGCTGATTGCGCGGCCTGGTATTACGGCTCCAATCGCCAGCGCAACGAATCTGGAACAATTAAAGGATTTAATCGAAGCGACTAAATTGCAGCTGGATCGGACCTCTATCGAAACGTTGAACCGGGCCAGCGCCGAATAAATTATTTACCGGCACCGAAATTATTTGTCGACCGAAGCGAGCGACTCTTTCAGACCGAGCGCATCGACGTAAAAGCGATTCACATACTCCTTCACCATGCGCATGGTGCTGAATTGCGGCGCCACACTTTTGATTGCGGCTTTCATGACGCGAACGTAGTCGTGCGGAATCTCGTCATCGGTGCGGCGGTAATAAAGTGGAACGATTTTTTCCTCCAGCAAGCGATAAAGGGCGTCGGCATCGGCGTTGGTGCGGTCGCCTTCTACGGGATCTCCGCCGAAAGCCCAACCGTTTTCTCCGTTGTAACCTTCGATCCACCAACCATCGAGAACAGACAAGCTGGGAACTCCATTGGCGCCTGCTTTCATTCCGCTGGTGCCGCTGGCTTCGAGGGGAGGAAGCGGATTATTCAGCCATACGTCCACTCCGCGGACCAGTCGTTGCGCCAGATGGTAGTCGTAATTTTCCACAAAAGCGATGCGGCCCGCGAAGTCGGGATTCTGGGCCAGCTGAAATACTCGCTGGATTAATTGCGCGCCGCCGACGTCGGACGGATGCGCTTTACCCGCAAATATAATTTGCACGGGATGCAGCGGATGCAAAAGAATGCGCTTCAGCCGCTCAAGGTCGTGAAGAATAAGATCGGGCCGTTTGTAGCCGGTGAATCTGCGCGCAAAACCAATCGTGAGAATTTGTGGATCGAGTAAAGCTCCAAACGCAATCACACTCTCCGCCCGCACGCGCTTACTGGCCCACTCCTCGCGCGCCCGCTTGTCGACGTCCTCGATCAGGAGAGCCTTAAGCCGCTTTCGCAGGCGCCAGAGTTCTTTGTCCGGGACATTGTCAATTGCTTGCCAGGTTTTGGCCTGGTCTTGTTCGCGGATCCATCCGGGGCCGAGGAATTCGTCGAGCATGGGCTGCAACCATATGGGATCCAGCCATGTGCGCAGGTGCACTCCGTTGGTTATTGCGGTGATCGGTACGTCCACCTCTTTTTTATCAGGCCATAGGGGGGCCCACATGTGACGCGCGACTTCGCCATGCTTCTTGCTGACCGCATTGCAAAATTTCGCCATGCGCAGCGAGAACACAGTCATGTTGAATCCAGCGTTTGGATCGACCGGGTTGGCGCCCAGCGAAAAGAACCCCCCGTGGTTAGTCCCCAGCTTGTCATAGGAATTGGCGAAATATTTATCCATCAGCGGATATGGGAAAACGTCAGTGCCGGCGGGAACTGGCGTGTGCGTAGTGAAGACGGAAGTGTCGCGAACCTCCGTGATTGCTTCGTCGAAAGTTTTCCCGGCCTGCACCAGCATTTGCACGCGTTCGACCAGAGCGAAGGCCGGATGGCCTTCATTAATATGGACAGCCGCGGGACGAACACCCAAAGCTTCCAGTACTCGTATTCCGCCCATGCCCAGGACGATCTCCTGGCGAAGGCGCTGCTCGGGATCGTTGGTATAAAGACGGTGCGTGATGGAACGGTCTGAGTCTTGATTGCCTTCCACGTCGGTATCGAGCAAATAGACCGGGACGCGGCCAATATCCGCGCGCCACACCTGCACGCGCACTGGCGGATCGAATAAGGGAACCTGAACCATCAGAGGGTGGTCCTCTTGGTCAAGAATCTGTGTGACCGGATCGTAGGTGCGGTCTAACACTTTCTCTTCGTCTTCTTGCCAACCATCGTCGCGAAGTTTCTGCGAGAGATAGCCGTGAGAATAGATCAATCCAACGGCGACGACCGGGATGGCCAGGTCGCTGCATTCCTTGATGTAATCTCCGGCGAGAACGCCCAAGCCGCCCGCGTAAAGCTTGAGTGAATTGTGGAAAGCATACTCGGCCGAGAAATAGGCCATGGTCGCTTCAGGCTTGCCATACTCTGCGGTGAACCATCCTGTTTCCGATTCAATGCTGGCTTCAAACTCTTCCATCACTAGATCGTAAATTTTCAAAAATTCAGGATCGTTAGCAGCGCCCTGAAGGGTTTCCTGCGGTAGCAGCGCCAGCATGCGCAACGGATTGTGATTGCTCTCACGCCAAGCCTGGTGGTCGAGCGAACGAAACATTTCGCGCGCGTGGGGCTGCCAGCACCACCACAAGTTCAAACAGAGGCGTTCGAGGCCGCGGATTCGCTCCGGCAAGTTGGGGAGGCGTGGGCGACCGTTTGAGTTTTCATCTCTGAGGCTAATCCCGAAATTCATTCTTGGCCCTTTCGAATTCCATTATTTCCAGCGCAAATCGCGCGCTACTCTGAAAAAGTGCAAACAAATGATGATATATCCTGCCTACAACCATTCCATCTTGCAACGCCGAAGGAAAAGACTGTTGCCGCAAGGCATAATTGAGATGTACGCACAGCCCGAAAGATGGCAACCGGGAGACACTGTTAGCGAAGAATAAATAGACAATGCCAGAGAAAAGGGGTTAAGGCTTGGGCGGTTCTGTTTTCCAAAAATCGATGCCCGCGGCTTGCTGGGGGACGTCCAGGGTGCCGATATTGGTGAGCGAAGTCAGATCGATTACTTCTACGGTGCCGGGATCTGAGCCGATTCCTTCCACGGAAATAAAGGCGTAGCGGTTATCCGGCGTTACCACCGCGCCGTGAACTATCTTTCGCTTGGTGGGGATGCGGGCCAGCTCTTTGCCGCTCTTGGGATCGAAGACGGAAACGGATTGTCCTCTCTTATTGGTGGCAATCAGGCGGCCATCTTTCGTCATGGCGAGGTTGTACACTCCGGTCCCGGCGGGAAAGCGCCGCGACAATTTCCAACTCGCCGTATCCACTACAACAATGTCGTTCGCTTTGTTGCAGGCCACGTAAATTTCCGAGCCATCGTTTGATGGCTGCGCCCAAGTGGGCACGCAAGTTAGATCGCTCATTTTCATTTGCTTGTCCGGGGCGCCGGTCATGCCCATTTCTTTTCCGGCGCTGAGCATGAAATACCGCGAGACTTCAAACGTTTGCGTGTCGATTTCGGCGAGCATGTCGTCCATCATGCAGGCGGAATAATGTTTGGTTCCTTGCGGATTCAGGCGCGAGCCATGCGGCATGGTGCAGGTGGTGACGCGCTTTACCTCGACCATTTCGTCGGTGGCTACAACGGAAATCGAAGACGGCACCATGTCACCGTGAAAGTTTGCGTTCGCTACGTAGATAAAGGCGCCGTCGCGCGAAATATCGGTGGTAGCCGGGAAAAGCCCCAGCGGAGCGAAGCGAATTACTTCGTCCGTTCCAGTTTTTAACTTCCACACCGAACCATCGGGTCGGCCATGGCCTATCGAAACGTATAAATATTGTTTGTCGGGCGACACAGCGATGCCGTGCGGGCCGTTGATATCCATGGGCATCAAGCCAATGCGCGTTTCGTGCTCGATTTGAAAACCTTTTGGACCGAAGCGAACAAGGACCACTTTGTCGGCGGATTCGCAAACGACATAAACGAGATAATCCTGAGTGGGTGGCTGGGCAGGCTTTGTGGACGCAGGTGGCGCGCTGGCTTGGATTGGCTGTGCTGGAGTTTTAGTTTGGGCGGCAACAGGAGACGCATTAATCACTGCAAGCGCTGCGATCGAAAGTGCTGCGCACCACAAACGTTTGCTTCGCATTTGTAACGAAACACCAAATCCAAAGCGCGGGCGGACGGTCATTAAAGTAGCTCCAATCAGCAGGTCCATTCAAATGATAGCGCTATTGTGATTACTATTCTGCGCTTTCAAAAGCAACTGGAAGGTTCGCAACGCTCGCCAATAAGAATTAGAACGGCTTAAGCGAGGCTTGGCGCTGAACTTTTGGCATTGAACTCGTGCGATGATACATTCGCGCTGTCTGCTTGTACTCTAAAATTGTAGATGAGAGCAGCTCGCCTCAGTGCCGCCAAGCTTCCAAGATCGCCATACTTCCTCCGGCAATCCGGATTCAGCAGAGGTGCCCTCCGGTCTGACCGCCCGCCTGGGAATTTTCGACGCCACCATGGTGGTGATGGGCGGCATTATCGGCTCAGGAATATTCATCAACTCTTACGTCGTGGCAAAATTGGTGCACACGCCCGCTATGATTCTGGGAGCGTGGTTAACGGGCGGCCTGCTTGCGCTGATTGGAGCATTCATTTACGCCGAGTTGGCGAATCGTATGCCGAAAGTGGGAGGGCAGTACGCGTACATTCGCGAGGCCTATGACCCGCTCCTCGGATTTCTCTACGGGTGGGTGAGTATATTAGTCATTAACGCGGGTGGGACGGCTGCCGTTGCGGTTACCTTTGGAAAATACTTTCGAGAATTCTCTCGCGGCACGGTTCCGGAAAACGTGGCGGCGGTTTCCGTGGTGGTTGCGCTAACGGCGGTCAACTGCGTGGGAGTGCGCGCCGGTAGCAGCGTCCAGAGTTTTTTCATGGTGTTGCGCATTCTGGCGATCGTAATGATCGTTTGTTGCGGCGCGTGGTTTCTTTTTCGATCTCCAGCAGCGCCTCATCCAAGCTGGTATCCGTTCCTCGACCGGCCGGCTTCTTTCGACATGTTGACGGTTTTCGGCGCGGCATTGATACCTGTGATTTTTGCGTATGGTGGATGGCAAACGTCAAACTACATCGCCAGTGAAATTCGTGAGCCTCGCAGGAACCTTCCGAAAGCGCTCCTATTGGGAGTTGCGGGAGTCATTGCGTTGTATGTTTCGATAAATGTTATTTATGTGGAAGTTCTTTCTCCCGCGGGATTGGCAGCGACTACGATTCCGGCTTCCGCGGTGATGTTCGCTGCGCTCGGAAATTTCGGTTCGACGCTGATAGCTGCGGCGATCGCAATCTCAACCGTGGGATTTTTGAGCCAAGCGATGCTCACTTACCCGCGCGTGGCCTTCGCCATGGCTCAAGATGGAGTGCTGCCTCGCACATTTGCGCGGTTGGGATCGCGGAGCCACGTGCCGGTACCCGCGATCATTCTGCAAGGCGTGTTCACGAGCGCTGCGGTGTTGCTCGGAACGTTCGAACAACTGCTCAGTTATGTCGTGGTGATGGATTGGCTATTTTTTGGGCTAACGGCGAGTTGCATCTTTGTTTTTCGACGCCGCGAGCCGCTTGCGCAAAAACCTCGCAATGCTGAAGCCGGCTTTCGCGTTCCCGGACATCCCTGGACTACCGGCCTATTTGTGTTGGTGGCCTGGTTAATAGTTCTAAACACGATTTACAAATATCCTCGCAATGCGGGCGCTGCCGTAGGTATTCTGCTGGCCGGGGTTCCCGTCTATTATTTGCTTCGCCGGCGCGCAACGCGTACGGCCGGTTCTGAGTGAGTTCGAGATGAGCCCGCAAAGGCGAGAGATTCGCTCCGCTTATATTGAGTGGGCGAAGCTGCGTTCGGGCGCGCGCTACAATCTCGCGGCAAGCGACGTCCTTCATTTTCCGCTGAGCGAACTTCCCGTACGGATCGAAGATCTGCAAATTACCGGTTCCAGCGGTTATGGCTATCAACCGCTGCTCGAACGTCTGTCTGCCAAAGCAGATGTTCCGGTGGAAAATATCGTTCAGGCCCAAGGCACGTCGATGGCGAACCATTTGGCCATGGCCGCGCTGATCGAACCGGGTGACGAAGTGCTGATCGAGGAACCTTCGTATCAGGCGATTATTTCCACCGCGGAATACTTGGGCGCAAAAGTACGGCGCTTTCCACGCAAATTTGAATCCGGCTTCCAACTGGACCCGCGCGAAGTGGAGCGCTGCGTTACGCCACGGACGCGTTTGATTGTTCTGACCAACCTTCACAATCCAAGCGGCGCGCGCGCCCCGGATGCGGCGATTCGGATCGTCGGAGAGATCGCTCGAAGCCTTGGAGCGCACGTTCTGGTGGATGAAGTTTATTTGGAGGCTTGCTTTGATTCCCCGTGGCAGACCTCGTTTCTATTAGGACAGAACTTTGTAGCTACCGGCAGTTTGACAAAAGCGTACGGTCTCTCGGGGTTGCGTTGCGGCTGGATTTATGCGGCCAAGCCGTTGGCAGAGCGTATGTGGCGCTTGAACGATCTATTTGGAGTGATGGCCGCGCACCCCGCTGAAATGTTGAGCGTGATAGCGCTGGATAATTTGCCGAAGATTGCTGCGCGGGCGAAGAAGCTATTGGAGACGAATCGCGAGCTTCTGAAAACTTTCCTCGGCCGTCGGAAGGATTTGCTCACCATCCGGCCGGAGGCAGGGTCGATTGCGTTTCCACAGCTCGCCAGCGGGCATGCTGACGCGTTTTGCCAGCTCTTGTTGGAAAAATATGAGACCAGCGTTGTTCCCGGACGCTTCTTCGACTCCCCTGACCACTTCCGCGTCGGCGTTGGCGGCGAAACGGAAAAGATACATGAAGGGCTTTCGCGCGTGGCGGCTGCGCTCGATGAACTGGCAGCTCGACATTAGTATTCGCCGTACCTCGCGGTCGTTCTGGTTTATGAAGCGGCTTTAGTTTTTGAACGCTGCTCGCGGCGCGAAGTTGCAGACCGCGACTTCTTCCGCGCCAATATCACATCTACCAAACCTCGGGCCGCGGCGCTCAGCGGACGATCCTGCCGATAAACCAAATACAGATGGCGCTGAATGCGCATTTGGCGGATTCGCAGTTCGCGCAAGTCACCGCGCGCTAGTTCACCCTCGACACACATTCGCGGGACGATAGCGATCCCGCGTTTCATCTCCACGAATCGCTTAATGCTTTCAATGGTGGGAAGCTCCAAATCCATGTTCAGCGGGACCCGGTGGCGTGCAAACATTTGGATCACCCGTTGCCTGTAAGGCGACTCGACGATGTGCGCGACAAAACTTTCGTTCCCGAGGGCGGAAATATCCACCTCACGGCGTTTTGCGAGCTTATGGCTGGGCCACACTACCAGCGCGAGGGAGTCACGATAAAACTTCACGGCGACTAGCTCGCGTTCTTCCGGCAAGTAAGAAATCACTCCGATATCAAGCTGATGGTTCAGTAGCTCGCGCGGGATCATGCGCGAGAACACACGATGAACACGAACGCGGATGCCGGGAAAGCGAGTACGAAACTTTTCCAGCGACGGAAGAAGCGCGTGAATCGAGCTTTCATTCACGCCCAGGGAAACCTGACCGCGCTCCATTCCGCGCAACTCGGTCAGGCCTTTGCGGGCTTCCTCGCGAAGGTTGAGCATGCGCTCGGCATATTCGAGTAGAAGCACGCCCGCATCGGTGAGGGCCCGCGCTCCCGATCCTTTCACGAAAAGCGGCTGGCCGACCCATTCCTCCAGCTTGCGCATGGCGATACTGATGGCGGGCTGCGTACGGTAAAGCTTTTCCGCCGCCCTGGAGTAGCTGCGCTCGTTTGCCACGGTTTGAAAAACTTGTAGTACTGCTAGGTCCACTGGAACACCTCAAAGCGCCATTTCTGTATATAAGGATAACTTATGTTACACGCAAGAACTATAAATTGGACATATTTTGTCAGTTACGGTTCACTCGATAGCGACGAGGAGATTGAATGGAAACTGTACATATCTTCGATACCACCTTGCGAGACGGCGAACAGTCGCCGGGATTTTCAATGAACTGCGGCGAGAAGCTGCTTCTCGCGCGTCAATTGGAACAACTCGGAGTGGATGTGATCGAAGCTGGGTTCCCGATCGCTTCACCTGGCGATCTGGAGGCTGTACGAACGGTCGCGGCCGAGATCCTGGGCTGCCGCATTGCCGCTCTGGCTCGGGCGCGTCAGGAGGACGTCAACGCCGCCTTGCGCGCCCTGGAGCCTGCCGCCAAACCTCGTTTGCATATTTTCTTGGCCACCTCGGACCTGCATTTGGAACACAAGCTGCGCATCACTCGGCAACACGCGCTTGAGCAAGTGGGCAAAATGGTTTTGTATGGACGAATGCGCTGCGATGAAGTGGAGTTTTCGGCGGAAGACGCCAGCAGAAGCGACCTGGATTATCTGCTCGAGGTAATCGGGGCCGCAGCCAGTGCCGGCGCTACTATCATCAATCTTCCTGATACCGTGGGATATTCAACTCCGGAAGAATATGGCGCGATGTTTCACGCGGCGCGCAAAAGGCTTGCGGGATATCCAAATGTGGTTTTTAGCGCGCATTGCCACAACGACCTGGGTTTGGCAGTAGCCAACTCTCTTGCAGCGATCTCAGCTGGGGCGCGGCAAGTGGAATGCACCATCAACGGGATCGGCGAGCGCGCGGGGAACGCGTCGCTGGAGGAAATCGCGGTGGCACTGCACGTTCGGCAAGGGCGATATGGCGCTTCGACCAACATTTCGCTGGAGAAAATATATTCCACCAGCCGCTTGCTGACTTCCATTACCGGCGTGAGTGTTCCGCCGAATAAAGCTGTGGTGGGAGCGAATGCCTTTGCACACGAGGCGGGGATTCATCAAGACGGAATGCTGAAGAATCCGCTGACCTACGAAATTATCGTGCCGGAAAAAGTGGGCGTTCCTACGAGGAAACTTGTATTGGGTAAACATTCCGGGCGTAATGCGCTGCGCGCCCGGCTGGTGGAGTTGGGATATCAAACGACCGACGCCGAACTAGCAGAAAGCTATAAGCAGGCCATCGCGCTTGCCGATTCCGCCAAGCAAGTGACCGATCGCGATCTGCTTTCGATCATTCACACCGTCCGTCGGGGTCGTGAAATTAATGTGGTGAATCAGGACAATAGTATTGCAGCAGCGTCTTAGAATCGTGCCAGACTGCGAACTTGGGAGAATCGAGTCCATGAGTAAAGTACGAAAGACAATCGCGGTTTTGCTCGGCGATGGCATCGGCCCGGAAGTAACTCGAGCAGCGGTGCAGCTACTCAAAGATTGCGCCGCCACGTTTGAACACAAATTCGAATTCCGCGAGTTGAAGTTTGGCGGAGCCGCTATCGACGCTTTTGGAAATCCTCTACCCGAAGAGACTCTCTCGGAATGCCGCTCGGCCGATGCGATTTTACTTGGCGCGATTGGCGGACCCAAGTGGGATTCCATACCATTAGATAAACGCCCCGAAGCTGGCTTGCTAGGTCTGCGCAAACAGCTTGGCTTGTACATCAACCGACGGCCGATTCAACTACGCACGTCGCTGCAAGGAATTTCGCCGCTGCGGCGGGAACGTATCGAAGGATGCGATTTTGAAATCGTACGCGAACTTGCGGGAGACATTTATTTTGGCGAGCATGCCCATGAAGGCGAAGGGAAAAATGCCAGCGCGCGCGATGTTGCGACTTATACGGCGGCTGAAGTCGAGCGTGTAGCGCGCTACGCTTTCGATCGCGCCACAGCGCGAAACCGGCATGTGACTAGTGTGGACAAAGCGAATGTGTTGGCCACTTCCGTACTTTGGCGAAATACGGTGACGGCGGTCGCGCGCGAATATCCCGGCATTACGCTCGATCATTTGTACGTGGACAATGCGGCGATGCAGATTCTGCTGCAGCCGGCGCAATTCGACGTGATTCTGACCGGAAATATGTTTGGCGACATTCTCAGTGACGAGGCAGCGGCTTTGGTCGGCTCTATCGGATTAATTCCGTCGATGAGTCGCGGCGCTGACGGGCCGGCACTCTACGAACCGATTCATGGCTCGGCTCCGTCGCTTGCGGGCAAAGACCTGGCATGCCCGCTGGGCGCGATTTATTCAGCGACGCTCCTTTTGCGGGAATCCTTTGGACTTGATGTGGAGGCGCAATGGATCGAGGCGGCCATCGACCGCGTTCTGGATCACGGCTACAGGACGATGGATATTGCGGAGCCTGGTTCACGAGTGCTGCGCAGCTCGGAATTCGCAGAACAAATTCGCGCGGAGCTGCATGAATCGCTGGTTCACTCGGAACGTTATGGATGGGGAGTTTAAATCGCAATCAGACCTAAAAGTTATTTCAAGTGGCCTGCAACACGAGCGTTAAAGCTTATATTTTTCTCAAGACCAGGCAGCCGGCAATGATGTCGTGCAGGGCCTGCTTTTTTTCTGTGAAACCTGCCATCGCGTAGCCGATCCCGAGCGGGATAAATCCGGTAATAATTTTGGCAAAATATCGGCCGGTCGCACGCCCGAAAGAAATTCGTCGTCCCTCAAGGTCTGTGACGATTAAACCGAGCGCCATCTTTCCGAGCGTTCCTTGATAGGGAGAACTCTCCATCCAGGCATAGTACAGCCACATCATTACGATCGAAGTTCCTGCCAGCATAACAATTATCGCGATAACTTCCGGCGTAAAGAATTCTTCCGGGCTTGATCCCTGCGCCAGGGCTTTCAGATGGTCGACGCCCACCATGGCGAACGCGATTAGAAGTAAAATTACGAACGCGATTCCAGCGAGGATGCCATCTATCAGGTAGGCTACGACGCGCAGCCAGAAACCGGCATAAGCCAAACCTGGGAAGCCCGGGGGTCCAACCCATCCATACGAGCGTGCGAGAGGCGGCGGTGCCGTTGTCGCATAAGGCGGCGCATTAGGCGCTAACGTTGTCGGCTGATTCACTGGCTGACCACAGGCCGTGCAGAAAGTGGCGTTTTGCGGAATCGCGGTCCCACACTTTGAGCAGTACATTCAGTTCCTCGGAATTCCTTTGGATCAAAATTTCTATAGCTTGCGGATGACCAGTGTGCCGGCAATCATATCGTGCAGCGCCTGTTTCTTCTCCGTGAAACCCGCCATGATGAATCCAATCCACAATATCAAGGCCGAAATTATTTTTGCGAAGAAACGGCCAGTGGCCCGGCCAAAGCTGATGCGTCTGCCTTCCAAATCCGTGACTTCCAGGCCCAGCGCTTTTTTCCCCAGTGTTCCCTGCCACGCCGAACTTTCGAATAATGCGTAATAGAGCCAGTTCAGGACCGTCCTGATTAAGATTAGGCGGATAAACGCGCCCATGAGTGGCATCAATTCCTCAGGGGAAATCGGCATGTGGCCCCGCATAATTCCCCGGAGACCCATGGACGCGATGAACGGAAGCGTAATAATCGTGCCCACGAAATAAAGAACGATCGCGTCTATGATGAAGGCTACGAAGCGGAGCCAAAAGCCTGCATAGGCAACCGGCGGTCGGGCGCTCGTCTGCCAAGCCGCTTGCGTTGTAGGCGCGTAAGCTGGCGGATATTGGTTTGCAGGCGGAACTGGTAATGGCGGCGTGTAAGCGGGAGAGGCGGGAGGCACTGCGGACGTAGTCGGCACCGGCTGCCCGCAGGCGCTGCAGAACGCTGCGCCCTCCGGAACATTCGCTCCACATTTTGAGCAGTACATGAGGCCTCCTCAGAACTCAATACAATGAAGACGTGCTTGGGGCTGGTGCGCATCGTACTTAAGACTAAACGCGCGGGTCAACATGCAAAGTGCGGGCGGGGATTGAATTTGAACAATGTACAAGCGTTGCGTGCGAAAAGTCGCTCGCTTAAACTTATGCCGAGCGAAAGGGAGAAGGTATGCAAATTCGCGTTACGAAGACTGCTAAGATCTTGGGGGGCTGTTTACTTGCGATTGCGTTGTTCGCCGGCGGCTATGTAGCGGGACAAAATAAGTTTGGCCAGCCGAAAACGATCATTCATATGGTCATCCTCAAATGGAATCCGGGCGTTTCGGATTCCGACAAACAAGCCGCGCTGGAAGGCGTGAAGGAAATGGCGGCGAAAATTCCGGGAGTCAAGAATATTTGGATCAAAGCCGAACGACTACAGCCTCGCGATTTCAGCGCGGCCTTCGCCATTGAGTTTCAAAATCGCGCCGCGGCTGACGCTTATGCCGAAAGCCCGGTTCACCAGGCTTGGGAACAGAAATACACACTGCTTCGCGAGCAAAGCGTCTCTGAACAAGTTACAAACCCATAGATTATCTAGACCTCAACTTTCGTTTCGTTATTGGCGACAAAATCCGCTAGCCGCCTCGACGTACCGGTGCTAGGCTCCGCCCAACAGGGCGACTACGTTCAGATCTCGAATCTCGTTAACGGCTTTTCACTGGGCCAAATCTGAGGGAACAGGAGAGCGGCCATGAAAAAACTCATCATCGCGACGTTTGTTGCTTACATAGTTCTGATGGCTACGAATTACTTCGTCCATAGCGTCTGGCTGATGGCGGACTACAACGCCATCCCCGGCAGTCATCGGCCCCCCGAAGAAATGATGCATCGATTCTGGGCCATGTTATTGGGACAACTGTTTTTCGCGGCGATGTTTGCCTACATCTACACGCGAGGACGCGAGAATAAGCCCTGGGTTCAGCAGGGAATTCGTTACGGTATTGTGATGAGTTTCATGACAGTCGTTCCGTATTCCCTAAGCGACTACGTGGTGTACAACGTTCCGCATATGCTCGCAGTTAAATGGATAGTCGCCGGGGGAATTCAACTAATAATCCTAGGGTTGATCGTAGCGGCGATCTTTAAGTATGGCGCCACTGTGCGGGCATCGTAATTGCTAGGGAAAGTGTGAACTACAGGGAATACAGCATTGATTCGAAATTCGGTTCGCCGAACAATGAGTACTGATTTACAGGAGGCGAACATGATTAAGAAAGTAAAAGGCGGCTACAAAGTTACTTCCGAAAAAGGCAAGAATTTAGGTGGCCCTTATAAAACGCGCGAAGAGGCTGCCAGGCGGCTAAAACAGGTTGAATATTTCAAGCATAGGAATGGCTAGGTTCGGCGAAATCACAGACAATGCTTCAGCATTTTTTCCTTTGAGTTGCATCGCGAATTAGAGTCTCAAGAATATTCTTGGCTAGCTGCCTATCTGATACTCCGATTTCCACAGACTGACGTGAAATCCACAGGCGTCTATACAGAAAAGACCCCAGAAAATAATTTGGATATGCTTGACGAAATTAAATTTCTTGATATACTCTCTTGATGTCGGTGGCCCCCCTCGTTTGCCGGGGATTCTCCTGACGGACTGGGTCTGCCCAAGAGGTGAAGTTGGTTACTAACACCGGGTAGAACGAATTCGAGCATCGAGCAAGTCTGTCCTGTAGGCGGCTCATCGAGCAGCCTCTGCGAAGGACGGAGTCGCCCGGCGCTCGACGCCGGGTTTTTTATTTCCCGCGGCTTCGGCTCCAAACTGAAGACGCGCTCCGCCGGGAGCGGAGACGTTCCGATCGGAAGTTGATGAACGGAACGACGATCTTTGAAAACTGATGGAAGCTGGCATTACGTTATGCGATTTCAAGGTCGCATGGCGTAATAAACCGCAAATTTTTGCTCGAGAGTAGCGCAATGTGGAAAGGCGAACTTGCCTCGCATTGGTTAAGCGCGTGACTTTCCAGGCTTTGAAAAAGGCTTGGAAAAGCGCGTCACCCCTGAAGTACGTCCCCGGATGGCTTGCAAGACCGTTCGTAGCGATGGTTTTCAGGGTTTCGATTCTGCGAGGGATCGAGACGTGTTGGGTAAGTTTTATGGTTAAGCTACTAAGGGCGTACGGTGGATGCCTTGGCACCAACAGACGAAGAAGGACGTGGCAAGCTGCGATAAGCCTCGGGGAGCCGCAAGCAGGCTTTGATCCGGGGATTTCCGAATAGGGAAACCTATCCTGGTAAAACCAGGTTACGGCCCGCTGAA
>Ga0182015_10004138_pt1 | contig 15803 bp, 25 predicted proteins | sample 712P3MmetaG_FD_120478 | JGI IMG/M metagenome (GOLD analysis project Ga0182015, IMG submission 120478) | Permafrost microbial communities from Stordalen Mire, Sweden - 712P3M metaG | ecosystem: Environmental > Terrestrial > Soil > Wetlands > Permafrost | place: Sweden: Stordalen | collected... | reverse complement strand
TACCGGTGCATAGGGACTCGTTTTCTCCCCCAGGAAGTTTTCTCGCACTTCATTGCTGTCACCTACGTAATACACATCTCCCAGGTGAATCGTGAAATCCGCCTCGGATTTTTCCATCGCTGCTGCAACGATTCTCGCTTCATCCGTCCCTGTGCCCCAGTCGCCCGCTATGCTGATCTTCACGCGATCATCGATCAGATAAATACCGGTTCCTTTTCCGTGCGTCGTGTAATCTCTGAACGCGTGCTTCTTGTGAAACCAATATTTCGCAACCTGCGGTATCCATTGAAAAAGTCTGCTAGGAAGGAAAGCCGAGATGGGATCATAGGTCGCGGTTGAATACCCCGCACCCGCAGCATGGAAATGAGCTGAGATTCTAGAGAGCGTGAACCCTTTAAAGTTTCCGAGGTCCTTGCCGGGGCCTGTCTCCTCGGGCGTCCCGCGGCGGCCGTCAGCGCTCTTCTTGGATTTATCACCCATCTTGATGGCCCACAGCGAAAGTTATTGTAGTGTCTCTGAAATCCCCATCAGCCCGAAGTCAGTCCGGATGCTTAACCAGTCAGCTGGTTTGGTCAATCCGGTTACTATACATGCCAAGGTGAGTTGGCAGTGACAGCAATCCGCATCCCGCGCGGGACGCCGGGGGAATGCAAATCATTAACGGGGAACCTTCCGCAGACCAAACCTGGCGTCCAAGCGTGTGTTTTTCCCTGCCTTTGTGCACCGCGGAAGGTCAGAACGCTGGACGCGGGTGTCCGGCGAGCGTGCGGCCTCAGGGCAACGAGATTTCGACGGTCTACACAACAAACATGGCTACGCCCGCGGCGAACATCGCCACTGTGGTGACCGCCACGACGGCCCATCCCAAGCGAGAACTCGGTTGACCCTGCATTAGCTTCCTGTCCGAAGCGACGACCAGGATCGCGACGAGAAGGAAGGGAGCTAACAATCCATTGATAACAGCTGTCCAGTAGAGTGCCTTCACAGGGTGGATGCCTGCGAAGTCCAGCCCGACGCCAACCCCAGTTGAGAGGAGAATGAGGGTGTAAAACGCGCGTGCCTGCTTCAATTTCTTGTCCAGTCCTTGGCGCCACCCCAGCGTTTCCGCGAAGGCATAGGCCGCTGATCCCGCCAGCGTCGGGATGGCAAGGAATCCGACGCCGACAATACCGATGGTAAACAGGGTCGCAGCAAACCTGCCAGCGAGGGGCCGAAGGGCTTCGGCGGCTTGGCGAGTAGTCTCGATATGCGTGATGCCGTTGCGGTTGAGCGTGATGGCGGTGGTCAAGATGATAAAGAACATGACAATATTTGAGAAAAACGTGCCGACGCCTACATCAAAGTTCCTGAGCTCAAGTTCTTTCCGTGTTGCTCCTCTCCTTTGAGCAAGCGTACTCTGACCTGCGGCCTTTTCCTCTTCAACTTCCTCACTCGCCTGCCAGAAAAACAAATACGGACTGATCGTGGTGCCGAGAATGGCTACCAGCATCGACCACTCATCTCTGGTGTGCGGCATTGACGGTACGAGGGTATCGCGTGCCACTCGGCCCCAGTCAGCGCCCACCACAAACGCGGTTATGGGATAGGCGAAAAGTACTAGCACTAGCCATTTGAGCACGTTCGCTATCTGGTGATAGGGAAGCCGAACCGTTGCCCACGAAATGAGCAGTGCGAAAACTACTACAAACCAGTGCGCATTGATCCCGGACAGCATTTCAGCTGCATCCGCCATGCCGGCGAGGTCTGCCGCGATGTTAATCGTGTTTGCCGCAAGCAGGGCCACGATGAGGACGCGTATTAGCCACCGTGGAAATCGCTGCTTAAAATTCCCGGCCAAGCCTTGCCCAGTCACCATTCCGATTCGGGCACACATCATTTGAACCGCGGCCATCAGCGGCCACGTCAGGAGTGCAGTCCAGAGAAGCTGGGTTCCGAACTGCGCGCCCGCAACAGAATATGTGGCAATCCCGGATGGGTCATCGTCGGCAGCCCCGGTGATAAGGCCTGGGCCAAGCGACTTCCATAGCAATCGCATCCATCGAGCTGAGATAAAGGTCGACACGAGCAAGTCGGAGTGTGAACCCCTCCTGCGAATCACAGAGCGAATCCGTTCACAATCCTACATGGCGCCGCCGTACAAATTGACTGTTGAAAGTGGTCCAATGTGATCAGGCATCCCCCTTGGCTACTTCTATGATGTTGTGAAGTGAAGAAGTGAGACGACCGTTCCAAAGGCCCTTTAGCTTCCTCGCGCAAAAGAGGTACAACATGTCAACTATATTGATCGTTCTTGTGGTGTTGTTTTTGCTCGGTGGCGGGGGCTGGGGATACTCTCGATGGCGCGGCTAACGCGATCACAGGACGAACGCGTCACTTTTATCCTGTTGTGTGTGCCGAATTTATAAGGGTGTTCGATTCCGGAGACCCGCGAGGCCCTCTTTCAGGTTTCCTGAACTAAAACAGCCCACCTGAAGTGTTTACTTCTTAGCTCTTTAGGAAAGCTGTGCCCATGCATCCCACTGCGATCCTGCACGAAGTTCAGCAACTCTACAACGTGAGTGACCGTCTTGACACTCTGGCCGATCAGCATCCTCTCGTCTCAGAAGGACTCATCACCATCTCAGCAAGCGTTCGTAACACCGCCACGCTGTTGGAGGTGCTGGTGGCGACAAAAATGGGGCTCCTCGGATTAGATCCAGCCAGTGCCTGATATCCTCAACGCTATCTCGCGGATTCGCTTGAGAATTGCGGCGCGGAGGCTAGTCGTGAAGAATGATGTTGAGAAGTGAACTGTGAACTTGCAAGCCGCTCCCGCCTTCATAGTCGATGAAGCCTAGCTTCCGGAACCTGTTCATGAAAAAACTGACCCGCGACCGCGTTGTGCCTATCATTTCTGCCAGGGTCTCCTGACTCATCCTGGGGATTACAGTCTCCTGCTTACCTTCCTTGCCGAAATGAGCCAGCAATAGCAGAATCCGGGCCAGCCTTTTCTCACTGGAATTGAAAAGCTGGTCAACCAAATCCTCTTCGTAGCGGATGTTCCGTGTCAGCAAATATCCCACGAACATATCGGAAAATGCGTGTTCCCGGTGGAGCACGTCATTCATGGACTTCTTGTCAATTTTCATCACGGAGCAATCGGTCATGGCGGTTGCGGAGCACAGGCGCAATGGCTGCCCTGTCAGGCAACCCTCCCCGAAGAAATCGCTCTCCTTCAGAATGCCGATTGTGGCTTCCTTCCCGATCTGCGACACAACGGTGAGTTTTACCTTTCCCTCCTTTATATAAAAAACAGCATCAGACGAGTCGCCTTGAGCAAATATCGTCTGCTTTTGGGAAATGCTTCGATCTTTCTACCGCCGTTGATGGTGGAGAGGAATGTCTTGGGATCGAATTTGATGAGTTTCTTAGTCGCTACCACGGGTCTCACGATTGGCACCCTTTCAAAGAGTCGAATGCGCGGAACGTTGATTTTGGTATGAGGAAGGATGAATGAATGCGGATGAAGGACACGAATCTTTGACGGCAAAAAACCGATCCGCTGGATGGAAATGATGATTCCATCTTCGGTGTGGAAAGTCAATCCGTCCCATCTTGCTGATTTCGCTGCCCACTGTTCTGTTGATCACTTCACGCCGAACGCCCTGATTTTAATCTTGCACCTCCCAACTTGGAGAGATCCCGGATGTCTTCACGAGCGCCCGAAACGAGCAAAGGCGCCCTCGGCGTCGACTTTGGGACAACGAACAGTTCAATTGCCCTTGGGTCACAGACGGTGCGCGACCACAAAGGTGGTGCCGCCCTGCATAAGATAGGAGAGGCTTGCTGGATCATCTGCTCGGATTCTAAAGCATGCGCGTTATATTTGAGCCACTCGTCGGATACGCAAACAGCACGTGCTTTAAATCGGTGGACCGCATTCCGGAACGGATGGCAAGCGCGAAAAGATTGATGACTTCGCCGGCCTCGCTCCCTAGAATATGAGCGCCCAGAACGCGGTCCGTGCCTTCCTCCACGAGCACTTTGTAGCCGGAATGTGTTTCCGCAATCCTTCGAGACGAATACCACGCTGAGGTCATCTCCTTATTGACCCTGAACTTAAGTTTTTGCTCACGTGCCCCTCGTTCGCTGAGACCTACAGCAGCGAGCGAAGGGATCGTGAAAACGACCGACGGAACGCCGAGGTAATTCGGTTTCTGATGGTTGCCCTTCAAGAGGTTTGCGGCCACAATCAGCCCTTCATAGCTTGCCACAGGTGCCAGCGGCGGGCCCCCACTGGCGGCGGCATCTCCCGCTGCATACACCGCTGGATTCGACACACTTTGCAGAAATTCATTGATTCGCACTCCCCGCTTCTCCCATTCGATCCCCGCAGCATCCAGATTCAGACCCTCGATCTCGGGCACGCGACCCGCAGCATGCACAACCATATCCGTCTGAAACGTGCCTGTCTCTCCAGAGGCCAATGCCCTGACAATCAAATGAGCCACGCTCTTTTCGATCCCTATCGCTTCGGTTCCCAGATGAACGTCAATGCCAAGGTCGCGAGTCCGCTCAACCAGTTGATCAACGAGATCCGAGTCAAAAAGGGTAAGAGGGCGCGGGCCGCGGTGGAGGATTGTGACCTGCGATCCCGCACGCGCGGCTACATGCGCAAACTCAAACGCGATATACCCGCCTCCGATAAAGAGAATCCGCCGCGGGAGTTCATTCAACTCCAGGAACTGATCGCTGGTCGTAAGGTGCTCAGCCCCAGGAATCCCCAAATCTGTCGGTACCTCCCCGGCCGCGATAACGACGTGCCGTCCCTCCAACGTCTCTTCTCCTACTTGTACTGTGGTTGGACCGGCGAAGGACGCCCGACCATGGAACGCCGCGATGCCGGCCTTCGCGAATCCTTCTTCGCGCCGTTCTGGAACGGGCTCAGTGAAAGAACGCTTGAAACGCATTAGCTCGGGCCAATCAATCTGAAGCTTCGCGGCCCGAATTCCTTTTCCTTTCATTCGACGAGTCCAGTCAACGGCTTCGGCAGCACCAACGAGCACTTTCTTCGGGTCGCATCCCCGTAGGGCACAGGTACCTCCGAATGGCCTCGAATCCACGATCGCGACCTGCCATCCTGCTTCGCGACAGTGCGACGCCACCGCCGAGGCGCCTGATCCTGTTCCAATTGCGATCACATCAAATTTTCTAGGCATCTTCCCCTCAAGCATTTTGCATGGCTGCAGTGGATTTCGGCCGGTGAAATGGAAAGTTCGCGACGGTTCGGTTGTGATCGAGCCGTCCTGACAAATGTGGAAGTGATTTTGGTTTCGATGTCGCGTTGTCGTGCCGCATAAGACCGTCGACGTATGCTATTTCGGAGGTTCACCCCGGTTCGCGTCGTCCTGCACGGACTTCGTCGTAGCCGACTTCGCGATCGCCGACTTGGTGGACGAACCACATGCGGCGGGGGGATTCGTCATTTCCCTGGCAAATACACGGTAGCTCGGCCCCTCCGGCCGCAACGTCGACCAGTACCCTGACCGGCTCAGCAAGGGTTTGTGCTGAACGATTATCTGGTTGAACAGAATCCTCACTCCACACTCCAGATTGTTCTTCGGCTGGAGGATGGTTTTGGCCGGATCGTTCGCCTTTAGCGCTCGGTCCATCGCCCAATTGAAATCGCATCCGTAACGCTTGTGGTCGGCGTACGAAAGCTGCAACAATCCTTCACTGCGTGTGGCCAGTGCGCGTTCCGGCTGGCCGTGACGGACGCTCGTATTCGAATCTAGTCCGGCTTCAGCCCCAGCAAGCGCCTGGAAGAAGTAAGCCCAAAATGTGCGTTTGTCTGTCGCACCCATTTCGTAAAACCGCGGGCAGAATCGAAGCACGCCGCGGGGAACCTGGGAAGAAAGCATTTCAGGCGGCAGGGCGTTCTCGATGATCTGGTCCCATTGTGAATTCCAGGGTGTTCCACCGAGTTCGACCTTCTTGATGTCGATAGGGGTTGGCGGGACTGGTCTGATGGCCTGCGCATGCGAAAGTGTGCCTGTTCCTATGCACAAAGCCAGACTCGCGATTGACCACCATGTATTCCGCACGGGGATACCCACGTTCAGTCTCCGCCAGGAATCGATCCTTCGCCACCGTCGCGAGACATCTCAGCCAGGTTCTGACCCCAAAGATCATGCGAGGCTCGACGTGAATCTCTCCCGGTTCAATCTACCGACCTGTCCGGTAGTGTCGCGATCTGGGGCGAGCCCATAGAGCCCGCTCTGTCGTCTCTGCAAGCATAGCTTTGAATTCACGCCGCCTTGCGGGCTTTCGTCGCCGTCTCTCGCGTGGTGTGCGGCTTCCGAGCTTGTGCTGCGGTCTTTCTCGCTTTGGGCGCCGGTTTAACGACAGATGGCAATTCCAGCTTGGGCTGTTTTGCAGTGCGATGATGGCCATGGTTCAGCAGTTGGATGCGCGCGGCCTCTTCTTCCAACCGCAGCTGAGCATCGCTATCTTTTCGGCGCTCGTCCTCAAGGTATTCCGGAATCGTTTTCGTGGTCATGGAGAGAGTGTGGAAGAACCGGCAACTCCAAGCTGTCCACTTTAGCTCAATGTCGACGGTCGGTGCCGGTAAACCATTCGCCACGTCTCTTCCCCTCTTCCTGACAGGACCATTCGTGAGAGGTACGATATTGAAGCGGCCTAATATTGCGTCAAACTTATTCTGTGACAGGGTAGCGGTTAGGAATTGGCTAGCGGCTTTTTCAGCATTCCCCTGATCTTGAGAACGTAGCATTCTTCATGTACGGCTCTGCCTTTCTCGTCGGTTTTACTGTTCTCGATAGTCACAGGCAAAGAGCAGATTGGGCAGATCGGATATTGGGAAGAAGGAGCAAGTGGGGACATGGTAAATCTCCTGCCAGTGGCGAAATTTTACCATTTCCTCAAGCGACTATGTCAACCAAAGGCTTCGGATTAATACCCGTGAACTGGAGCCGGACTAACGCGCACTTAAGTACTCTGTTCAGGATTACCAACTCGCGCTACCGTTGCTTATCTGCTGCACTACGCAAAACAAGACCTTAAGAAAATAAAAAGTTTCCGGGGCCTACAGGAGAACCTGCCTGTCAGGCCCCGCAGGTTTTTGCGATCCGCGAATGTGGGAGACGGATGTGTTTTAAGCGAATGTCGCCTTTAAGTGCTCGAAGAACGTCGAGCCCCGATAGTTTGGGCAGCATCATATCCAGCAGAATAAGGTCAGGATTGTTCTCCCGAGCACTTCGGAGACCTTCTCGCCGTCCCCCGCGTGGATAACACTGTACCCAGCCCTCAGGGAGCCCGTTCATTCGCAATCCGCTGAAACCTGCTGTCTTCGATCAGAAGTATCTTCATGTCATTTACCAGTTAGGTTATTTGTCTGGCTTGTCACCACTGCTCCATGACTCCGTAGTTCGCCGAAATCGGCTTGAGCACCGATCCTACACCGTGCTTCTCGCGTGAGTGACTCTGCATTGCTCGTGCCGCCTGCGTGCGACAACTCCCTTGCCTGTCATCAAACTCGTTGACCCGCTCAGTGTGAGCGCACCGTTTGCATTCAAAAAGGACGCCACCAGTTTTGCTGCGTGAAATCTTGTACATGCTTCGAGCCAACCTCTCTTTGTCTCATTACCCACAATTCTAATTAGCTATAGACGTTCTCATTGTTCAATGCACCGTCTCAGGAGTTCTCGCGTCTTCTTATGGTGCGCCGTGATTGCCAGCATGTCTTCGTTGCATTCCGTCCGTATGGCCCGGAAATCGCCGAGCAGTTCCATGTACGTCGGATGGGATAGACTATGGTGCCAATTTAGTAATTTACTGGCGGCTATGTGCTTCTTGGCACTGGAAGCCTCATATACACCAAACAGCCGACATTCTTCTTCATCTCGCGAGTGTCCTGTGTGTGGCGTCATTAGTGAATTAGATGCCTCGCAAGGTTGCCCTGCAAAGCACTATCGTCATGACCACGATCGCCCCACGCGCAGGTTGGCACGATGATTAGGCTCGCCAGAACGAGCAGAATTGACCATTCGGCGCACGCAGAGGCGTTATAGGCTTTGACTGTCTTACACAAAACTTGCCCAGCTGGCCGAGCGGCCTCTTCTGCGGGTTAATCCCGGTGACCGAGCATACTTGGGGGCTAGAAGAACTTCTTACCCACAATCAATGGGGTGCCGCATGGCAACTTTTGACCAGTTTCCCGCTCTTGTTTGCAAGAACTGCTTTCGGCCCATTCCACTCCCGCCAGCCACACGTCCCGACACGGTTGAAGGTCAAGGATTGTGGCCCGAGGGCGGGTCAAGACGAAATTTCTTATGTCCCGCGTGTAGGCGCGTGCATGGCTATTCGGCTCCAGATGTTCAGCTAATGCTCCCTCACACAGACCCGCGCAGAGCCGGCTTATCCTACAACGTAGTTTACATGCGGCTGCAATGCGGGGTGCAAGGCTGCTCATCGATTATACGAATCCGGACACTAATCGCATTCGATAAATGCCCGCATGACGAGGCCTTGGCAATGCTCGCAACAAGCCGCGCTCAAGGGATTGCCTGTAACAATGGACACATCCTAAGCGGGTCCATTTTCCCTTATGGTCTCGCTTTCGATGCCCGCTTTGACGAGGATTGGGAGGTCGGAGAGGGATCGAATAGGCGGACTCCTGCGCGATTGTGCGCTTAGGAAGAAGCTCTGACGGGTAGTCAGTAAGAGGAGGATTGCGCTAAGAACAATCGCAGTGGGCAGTGTGATTGCTGTTTGTAGTTGGCTCTATCGCGGTCGGAAAATCCGGTGTTCGCATGCCAGAGTCCAGCATTCGAACACAAGCGGCGGCAGTGATGCCATCCGCCCTTGCGATCTGTGTGATGTGGGCACGAGGGTCGCTACTAAGAATTCAGAAATTCTGCCGGAATGGTCTAAGCATGTCTGTTCAAATACACTTTCCAGTTCGGCGTCGGTGAGATTGGGACGATCGCGAAAAGACACGCTAGTTGCTTCTGCTCAGCACTCAGGAACTCAAATCGGGAATTTACGCTCGCTCCTTTATTGCCCTAAATGTGCAATATTGAACAGTTTCCTACTCACTTACTCGATAGATTCAGGCAATCGTGAGGAGAGTGATGTGAAGGAGTCACCATCCCTTCCCCGTTGTGAACGGTGCGAAATGCGGCTGACTCCTCTGGTGGTGCAGTTCTCTGACGCTCGTTGGGCGGCTGCGCCACAACTTCTTCAATCGCCCGGTCAGACCAGTCGCCCAGATCAATCTGACTCAGCGCCACTCGCTAAGGACGATGATATTGTCGGCTGGCCTGATGAACTCCTCATCGACTTCCCAGATTTTCCTGACTGCACCCTCGACTCTGCTACAGACACCTAAATGCCGGAGTCAAAACGGTACACGGACTGTCATAGTCAACCTTCAGACCCACGACTCTAAGGCCTTGGACATCGACCTGCCCGCAGGTTCTCTTCGGTGTTTGACGCGTCAACGCCGCCACGCTTTTCCAGTTTCATAAGGTGCTGGTGTTTTCCGTTTGTCTACGCATGACGGGAAATATGGCCGATGCGGAAGATCTGACCCAGGAAGCTTTTATGCGCATGTTTCAGAGCATCAACTCGTTTCGGGGAGATTCAGGCTTCTCCTCTTGGCTGTACAGGATTGCCGTGAACACCGTTCTGATGAAACTGCGATGTCGGAGAAGGGCGCTCGTATCTCTGGACGAACCGATATCGACGGGAGATTCTGCTTCGCTGAAACGCGACGAGGGAAAGACGGACCCGAGCCTGAATAGAGCCATTGATCGCATCGCACCACGCCGCGCCGTCGCCGGACCTCCGGCGGGGCGCCGCCAAGTATTCCACCTCTACGAGGTGGAAGGGTATCAGCATCGCGAGATTGCTCAACTCCTGCGGTGCCCCGTCGGAAACTCCAAAGCGCAGCTCCACAAGGCGAGATTGAAGATGCGGAATGGGTTGCTTCCGAAAAAGCACGTTCTCTCGTCGCTTGAGACGGCCCGCCCAAAAGCTCGTCTTCCAAACCACTCCTTAGAGGAAAAAGCTGCCCGGATTGAAGCGGAAGGAGACTATACGAGAGCAGGCGGCTATAGCCGAGTCGTCAAAACTGCGTGTAATGCCGAATTTCCCTTTGTCCTTTAGACATGTGGTGTTCTCTAGGTCGGGCAACGGCCGCCGCGAGCGCATTTCCGGTCTCTTCGACCGTCATGTCACCAACACCATAAGAAAATTGCCAGCGGAAATATCCGAAAGGTCTGTGCAAGCTCATCAGTTCCAGCCTCGCAGCATTTCCACACTGAGCAATTGTGAACAGATTCTTCGTGCCAGATGTGAAAAATAGGTTGCAACTCCCATGGCCCTCCCGCTCCAAAGCACCGTATACAACGCAGTGATCCTTTGCATCGACGACGACCCCGCTATATTGGAATGTGAACAGGAGTTCCTCGAATCCTTTGGGTATCGCGTTCTGACAGCACTGAGCGGGTCCAGGGGACTGGAACTTGCCTCTATCCATTCAGTGGATTTTGTCATCGTTGACTATTGCATGCCCGAGATGAACGGATCGGAGGTTGCAATTGAGATCAAACGCCTAAGACCTCATGCGCCGGTCATCATGCTTTCCGGCGCTATTGATATTCCAGAGAAAGACTTGAACGTGGTAGACGCCTTCATTGCCAAGGATCGTCTGGGCAGCCAATTGTTGCCCGTGATTTCTGGATTGCACAATGGCTTTCCGGTTTAACTCTCATAGGGAAGGAAAATCTAGATGTTGATCTTGATTATCGTGTTGGTGCTGGTTTTAGGGGGCGGTGGAGGGTTTTACGGCCATAGCCGCTGGGGATATGGCGGAGGTGCGGGCATCGGGCTGGGCACCGTATTGGTGATCCTCCTCATAGCGTACATGTTGGGAGTCTTCCACTGAGGTTGAGCACTTAACATAGAAATGGACAAGGAAGATTCCAATAGAAGCTCGATCAGTTACGTTGATTTTGGATCGGACACCAATCGCTGTTTGGCATCGGCGCAGCGACCTTTCGGCCGTCCGAATCACGGGCGGACGGCAGCGCGTAGTAGTGCCGGAACAGCTCGTATGTGCCGTCGACCAAATAGATGTCCAAGGCGCAGCACCCACACCACCCTATAGGAGCGGCTCGGGTTCAATCAATTGGCGGTCAGTTCGTGGCATGCTATTCACGCATCCGTAGGCAGACCCCCTAATGTCGAAACGCATTTAATGCATTATTGCTTTATCGCCCAGGGAACCGTTATTCCCTTCAGTTCAATTTCCTTGTGAGAGTCGCTGATACTGGCGCTGAACTGCCAACTCAATGCGGCCACTTGGAAGAAATAGTGATACGGGAGAGCACCCGTTGCTACACGCGGCAGGGAATAGCCCGCACTAAAGTGTGCAATATGGAACAGATCGCATTGCGTCATCCACGGTATATTCCACCCGGACAAGAAGGGGGCTTGTTGGGACCCCAGAATCCCTGAACCATCTTCCCCTTGCGGTGTGGCCGCTGTACTCTCCGAGGGCTGAGTCACACCGCTCTTTTTCACAAGAAAAATCCTCAACGAACATCGACCACCGCGATAAGGAGAAATATCATGTCAGATCAAGAAAATCGTAACCCTCAACATAAAGACTCGCAAAAGCAACATAACGACTCGCAAAAGCCCGCTCAGGACAGAAAACCAGAAAGCCAACCCACTTCGCCAGTGCAACAGATTCCTAGCGGACAGCCCAAGACTCCGCAGCCGGAACAAGAAAAGCACGATCAAGGACACCGAAAACAGGCTTAGGGCGTTACGTGCGATCAGAAGTGCCGCTGGGCGGAATGCCCAGCGGCTTTTTATGCGCTGATCTTAGATTGATATCTCCGCACGATGCTCCACAGTGCTATCGCCGTGCCATTGATGGGCGAGAAAATCTCTAAGTTCAAACTGAGGCAATAACTTTTCCCTATAGTGAGGTGGACAGCTAAGACCCGATTTTGATCCTCGTTCCCGCTCGGCAACGTGACGGTGGTAACTTGACTTCGCAACGCCGCCGTAAGTCTCATGGAGGTTCGGAGGTTTCTGTAATGACAATCGTCAAGAGGTTTGAGGTCACGGGAACGAAGTGCCTGGACGATGGATCACAGACCCAAGCTCTGCTCATCGGAAGCGCCAACCGCACGATTATTACTCTAGCGTTCGGGAAGGCTTCGCACAATCAGGTGCACGAGCTGGACCGCCTGATGGGACGAATGGGATTGACGGCGGTCGAAGTGCAGACCGAGGAGCCGACTCGCACCGTGCAGATCGTTCGCAGAAGGGTAAGACCCCGACCCGGTCGCGGCTCATTTTGGGCGCAGTGAGTGATTTATGGAGAAACTAATTCGGAAGTACGAGGGACAAGGCCAACTGATTTTTGAGGATGACCAAGTCGCCGCCGCCGTCAACTATTCGATTGATGAATTTCTGGAATTTGTCCCCGATGGACTCGGCGGACAACTGCCGACAACTCTGGACAGGCGCGGGCGCGTATCGCTCGTGGAGGGGCATCCCGACTGGCATCCAATCACGCCGCTTCACCATGATCCTCTTACGCTCGTGATGCATGATGGGCGCAAGTTGAAAGTGCTGGTGGTGACTGAAGGCGGTACTATCCACGCGACCGGCGACTTCTTTTAGTTCGCGCGCGATTATCGCGGGCCGACAAAGAACAGAGCTGATGCCGTAGCCGTTGCAACCCGCACCTCGGCAGCTTGCCCGATCAGCATCGGCAGCCCGGTAACGAGAGTAGGGGTGATGTGTGGTTGCTGATCTAAAGCCATCCTCACCGCGAGGAACGGGACTCCAAGTTTAAATTTCATTTCTCTTCCTCCAAGTGCCTCTGCTTATGTTTACTTGGCACGACGGGGCCGGGGCATGGTTTGCCCGTTTTCCGCCCAAGCCCTGGCCAGCAGAGAAGAAACCGAGGGGGACAAAATCTTCCTGAGGCTGAAGGATGGGAACCGGCTTCTGGCTTACGAACCGGTTTGGGAGCGCAGTTTATAAGAGGTAGTCCAGGATCGGCTCAATGTGATCCTGCGCGGCCCTGAACAAGAGGGCATACCGCCTGATCTGACGATGGCGGTCGTGCAGTACCAGAGGGACGATGAAACCTGGTACCGACGCATGGAGCGCGACTTGGGGATGGCCATCCGCCCCAAGAACTGAGGCGGAGACTTTCGCGACGCATCTGATTGAGTGCTTTCAACACAAGAGCCCTGTCGATGCTCGCATTAACTTTCTTCTCCGGCAAAATGGCGCATAGTTCTTCGAGACCCACGACTCTTTTCCTGTTACGGCTGATAAATCTGCACATTGTCGATGATGGGCCCCCCAAAGGATGCCCAGCCACCGACGCAGTAGAGTTGCCCCTTATACACTGCGGAAGCGGGGAAGAGGACTGACTGCGGGACGGAAGCAAGCGTCGTCGTCCATTTGTCCTTCGACAGCTGGAAATCATCGGCGAAAGTTGACGCAGAGTTTCCGCCCATGTCATAGAACTTCGCACCAATGGATCCGAAACAAGATGCATACCGGGACGCGGGGTCGGATGCGAGCGCCGTCCACGTGTTCGTTGTGGCGTCGTATCCTTCGTTGTCGCCGGTATCCCCTCCCCCGTTGGTCCCTCCGTCAGCGGCCACAATCGTCGTTCCGAGCAAGCCGGCGGCTACCTGCGACTTGACCACCAGCAGCGGCGCCTCCTCGGTCCAGGTATTAGTCGCGGGATTGTAGCTTTCGACTGCGGCGGTGAAAGTCGGGTTGGCGTTGATACTGCCGCCGATGACATAAACGATGTTGGTTTTCTTCTCGACCACAGCCGCGGTACTCCACCTCGCCGTCGGCATCGCCGCTTTTGCGCTCCATGTCTTGGTCTTGGGGCTGTATGCCCAAACGGCATTCGACGGAGTCTCCAGGTCGCCGGTGCCCCCAAAGACATATAAGACGTTTTTCACCACCGCAGCGCTCGCCGATGCGATCCCCGTTGGATAGGACACGCCAGTGCTCCAGGCGTTGGTGGCCGGGTTGTAAATTTGGGTGTCGGCCGTGACCGTGTTATCGGCGTTCTCTCCGCCGACCACGTAAATCTCGTCCTCGAGCACCGCTGCGGCTGCGAACGTGACGGCAGTCGGCAGTGGCGCGCCGCTGGTCCAGGTGTTGTGGGTAACCTCGGGAGTCTGGGCGTTCACCAGCGAGGTCGTCCCAACGAGCAAGAGCGATGCGAACAGTAATCGAAATGCAGTTTTCATTTTTCTCTCCGATCCGAAGTCTCGGTCGAGCGAAGACACTGGGAAGGGGTTAGTTTGAATCCTTTCACCCGATCAGCGATCTGGTCTTCACGCGCATCATGCGCTAGGATCCTGTCACCGGTCAACGGACAAGAGCGGACATTCGCGGGCATTAGCGGACATTCTCCCAAAATGTAGCCTTTTTGCGCCGGCGAGAGCGCGAGGTGTTCCGCAATCATGTGTTTTTCGAACGGCGGGAGCCGCATCCAGCACTCCCCTGAAAACAAAGACTTGGGCGCCCGTTAAAGCAGGGGATTTTGGAACAGACACACTTGACGAGCGCTGCAGGGTGCGATCCGTCGCCCTCGAGCTCGGCGCGACCGACCCGAAACCGCCATGAAGCTTGGCGGCAAGATTTACCGCAGAACTTCGCATCCCGTCGCTGGCCGATCGACAAAACGCTTCCACACCAACCGCAGTGTCGCCCCTCACGATCGCCGACGCACCCGTCGCTTCCGCCGGCAAAAGCGACCGCGTCGCCGGGATCTCACCGACTCGTCGCGTCCCGCCGGCGCGCCACGCGACAAAACTCCCCGCCTCAGGCAATCTCCGAGTTCACTCTCGTGAACGGCTCCCCGCGTTTTTCCCAGCAGTTCGCGCATCACTGGATGGCGAATGGCTAGCAGGACACCGGCAAACTCCGCTACCAGCAAGGGTTTTCAGCGTTGTTTGCTTTTCCGCGGAAAGCAAAGAAAGCAAATTCCGCACGGCGCGGAACCAGTTGATTTTTTGAGAGAATCAAGACGTTGAGAGTCCATGAAATCAGCAGCTTAAGCAAATCTCAACTTGATTGTTTTTGATTGTTTGGCGGAAATCAAACCTCTAACGTCCATGGAATCAATGCCCCGCTTCGGGGCGAAAACGAGTGACTGGCCTAACTCCAGTGTTTTCAATGTACTTTCACGCGACCTCTTTGAAAAACCCCCCAGAAATTCAAGTTTTTCAAAGTGTTTTGCTTTTCCCCTCTGAAAAGCAAAAAAGCAAAGCTCGAAAGCTTCTTGTGAGGACTTCGCGGACGCGCCGTAGATCCCATGTTCTCGCCTGGACCGGGCGCAAACCGCTCCAGTTCCCCTCTCGATCGGTAAGCAATGCAGCTCCCTCTCGACCTGCGACTTCTGATTAACAATCAGAGTGCAGGCTCGAAAATGCCCGGAAAACGCGCAAACTATGACGGTTCTAAGGCTGAAAAAGCGGGGGCAGCGATGCCCGAGTGTGCGGGCCGGCAGAGAAGACTTAGCGCGGCCCGGGCGCGACGGCCGTCTGGCTTAATGACCTTTGACGCGTCGCAGTGCGCCCTGCTCTATGCGCGCCACAGCCTCTTTGAGATCGGCCTGGTCGATGATGTTGTAGCGTTCGAAGACTGACCTGGTCCGGTGTCCAGAGATAGTCATTGCGACCTTCTCAGCGATGCCCTGGCGCCGCATGTTGCGGATACCAGAGCGGCGAAGATCGTGG
>Ga0182015_10004137_pt1 | contig 15804 bp, 14 predicted proteins | sample 712P3MmetaG_FD_120478 | JGI IMG/M metagenome (GOLD analysis project Ga0182015, IMG submission 120478) | Permafrost microbial communities from Stordalen Mire, Sweden - 712P3M metaG | ecosystem: Environmental > Terrestrial > Soil > Wetlands > Permafrost | place: Sweden: Stordalen | collected... | reverse complement strand
CCAGAAACACCATCAGGCAGATCACCAGCACCAGCAGCAGGCAGGGATAGACCAGCGACAGCACCAGCTTCTTGCGCACCGCCAAAGCCAGCTTCTGATAAGTGATGTAGCGGTCCAGCACTTCACCCAGCGAGCCGCTCTTTTCGCCCGCCAGCACCGAAGTGACGTACATGGGCGGAAAAACGCCCTGCCGGGCGAATGCATCGGACAGCAGCGAGCCGTTCTTCACTTCTTCGCGGACTGCCTTGATGTGCGGGGCCAGCTTCTCGTCGGTGAGGCGCTCCGACAGAAGATCCAGCGCCTTCAAAATCGGGAGCCCGGCGCGGATCAGCGTCACGAACTGCTGGTTGAAGATCAGGAACTTCTCCAGGTTGATCTTCCGCTTGCGTCCGCCACCGGCCACCATGCCCGCGAGTGCGCGGCGGGGCTTGACGGAATAAATCAGAAAACCCTGCTGCGAGAAGCGCTCGCGCAAATCCCTTTCGGAGGCCGCTTCAGCCACCTGCTGGTGCATTTGGCCGCGCGGATCGGCGTACTTGAGAACGAACTCGGCCACTATTCGCTCCCTTCGCCATCCACCAGCGTCGCGCCGGCGGGCATCTGGAACTTGAACAGAGCGTCGTCCACGGGAGGGTTCAGCTTTTCGCCGTCAAACTGGAAGGTCAGGATGGACAGGTCCTGCCCGTTGACGATCAGGCGCTGGATCTGGTCATCGGGCGCGATCAGCATCTGTACCTTTTCGTAGGGCAGCTTATCGTTCTTGGCTTTGGCGGTGACCAGGTAATTGGCGCCGTCGGGCTGCACTTCAAAATCCCGAAAATCCTTGGCAAAATCGAGCTTGCCCAGCAGGAACGCCAGCGGCGCGCGCATATCTTCGCTCGCCTTCAGCTTGGCCTTCTCCACGCGGTGCGCATCGGGGGTGTAGAGAAAAACGTCCTTGCCATCGGAGACGAAAAGCTTGCCGGAAGGAGCGCTATAATCCCAGCGCATGCGGCCGGGTTTGCGCAGGGTGAGTTCGCCGGACTCGCTCTTCCGCGCGTGGCCCTGGACGCTATAGGACTCGACAAAATGGACTTGCAGGGTTTTGGCGCGATTGTAGCGTTGCTCGATGCCCTTGAGCAACGTGTTCAGATCCACGTCGGCGGCCTGAGTCGGCAGGCAGGCGAGGGACACCCATAGCAGCAGACGCTTCACATTAGTGTTGACGTAATAACGAGGCGGTGTGTGCAGAGGTCTGTAAGTCTATGATTTATTTATGTTATTCCGGGAAGACGGTCCGAACTTGGAAGGTCGAGTCGGGAGCGCCCAAGGGTGCGATGCCCTCCTGTTCGTTGTAGGCCGTCACCGATCCGTATTGGCCGCTTTGCGGGTCGCGATGCACGATCAGCCGGCGGCCCGGCACGTCCAATACCCAATATTCGGCGATTCCGGCTCGGGCGTAGAGCGCGGCTTTGATGGTGAGATCGAAAGCGAGTGAAGTGTCGGCGATTTCAATCACGAGATCGAGGTCCTGCGGTTGGGGCGTAGCCGACCGGAAGGTGGAGTAGTCACGCTTCAATACAATCAGGTCGGGTTGAGGTTGATTGGTCGGATTGTCCTCTGGGGCGACATCAATGGGAGCCTCGGTATTAACAAATCGAAGTCCAAAGACCTGGATCAACCAGCCGAACAACAAAGTTAGTGTATCTACGTGCGGGCGATTCTTCCCCATCTTGTCGATCAATTCCCCTTCGATCAACTCGACACGCTGCTGCTCGAAGATGCCGAGCGCTTCCAGCCGATCGCACTCGGGGCGGCTCCAGCGCTTGCGCGGAGGGTCTTGAACGGCCGGAGGCGACAGTCGTTCAGTGAGCGATGCGGGCATACTGTAATTCTAGCGCGCTCATAATGGGGGATGGCCAAACCGCCCTCCACTGAAGACGCGCTCGCGGCGATCCATGCCATCCGCCAGACGCCGGAGAAGCACGATCTGAAGCGCGACCTGGCGCCGTTCTTGCGGCATAAGAGCAATCACGTGGTGGCCGCGGCCGCTGCAACCGTCGAGCGCCTCGAGGCGAGCGCCCTCGCGCCAGATCTGGTGGAGGCTTTCGAGCGCCTCATGCACAATCCCGCGAAGCTCGACTCCGGCTGCAAGGCTTTGATTGCGATCACGCAGGCTCTGGTTCAAATGGACGACTCGGCCGCCAAAGTCTATTTCGCCGGCATTCGGCACGTCCAGATGGAGGGCAGTTTCGGGCCACCGTCGGATGCGGCCGCACCGCTGCGGGGGCTCTGCGCGCGTGGTTTGGCGCGGATGGGCCACCCGGATGCGTTGCTCGAATGCGTCACGCTGCTGGCCGATCGCGAGGTTCCCGCCAGGGCCGGAGCCATTCGCGCCATCGCCGATGCCGGGCGTCAAGAGGGCGTACTGCTGTTGCGGTTGAAGGCGCTGGTGGGCGACAAGGAAATGGAAGTGACGGGCGAGTGCCTGGGCGCTCTGCTGAGTCTGGACCCGGCGGCGTCGGTCGAATTCGTCGCGAAGTTCCTGGATTCCGGCGCGGACGGAATCGGCGAACTCGCTGCGCTGGCGCTGGGCGAATCGCGATTGGCGGCGGCGTTCGATGTTTTGAGCCAGGCTTGGGAACGAGGCGGGACGCAAGAACAGCGCCGGACGCTGCTGGTGGCGATCGCGATGCTGAGGAGCGACCCGGCCCTCCAGTTCTTGATCGAGCGATTGTCCGCCGAGAGCGGCCCCGTGGCAGCGGATGCTCTGGCGGGACTGGCATTCTATGCACGCGATGAAGCCGTGCTGGCGCGAGTGGAGGCGATCATCCGGCAGCGCGGCGATGGGGCGCTAGAGGCGGTGTTCGCGCGGGAATTTGCCCGGCCATGATCGACATTCGCAAACACATGCCGACTGCAAAAACGAGACTCCAGTGAAAGCGCTCACCATGCCCGAGCACCGCACGATAGACGTCTCAGAAATCATCGAACGTCAGAAAGTTAGCGGCTTTGTCCTCAGGTTGGTGGTGGTTTCCTGGATCATCACTTTCCTTGACGGCTTCGACACCAACCTCATCAGCTTCGCAGCGCCCTATTTTGCCTCGGATTACCACTTGAGCCGAGTCCAGCTTGGAAACATTTTCGCGATGGGTTTGCTGGGCACATTGATTGGGGGCTTCCTATTGGGCTATGTGGGCGACCGCATCGGGCGCAGGCCCTCGGTCATTCTATCCGGCGCTGGTTTTGGCGTACTTACGCTGTGTTTTGCATTCGCTACCGGCTATTGGTCACTCTTCGGCCTACGGCTGATCAGCGGCATTCCGCTGGGCGGAATATTGCCGCTCGCTTGGGCGCTCAACATGGAGTACGTTCCGAAACGATATCGCTCCACTGTCGTAACCGTCATTATGATGGGCTTTTCCGCTGGTACAGGTTTCGGGGGGCCGATTGCGGTCTGGCTAATACCCAAGCTGGGCTGGAAGGCCGTTTTCGTTCTCGGCGGTCTGGCCGCTTTGCTGTGCACGGTGATTCTGTTCCTGGCGCTGCCGGAATCGATTCGTTTCCTGGCCAGCAAACGACGCGAGCCCGCTCGCATGGCCGCCATACTGAACCAGATCGCGCCAGGCCAAAGCTTTTCGCCACAGGCGACTTATGTTGTCGCCGACGAGCCCACCGTAAAAAAGGATTTCAAACCGTCGCTTCTTTTTCTCGGCGAGCTGAAGAAAATTACGCCACTCATCTGGCTGGCTTACCTCGCCAGCTCTTTCGCGGTCTACTTCCTGGTGAACTGGACGCCACTGGTCCTGGAAAGTCTCAAATTCAGCCGGCGAGAAGCGGCTACGGCAGCGTCGCTCATCTCGCTCATGGGAGCGATCGGCGCCCTGTGTCTCATGCGCTTCACCGATCGTCGCGGCGCCATGGCAGTGACGGTAATGCCGGTGATGACTTTCATTTTGCTTCTGGTCGCGGGCTTTGCAGACGTCCCGCACTCTGCTTTTCTGGTGCTGGTAGCCTGCATCGGGTTCTTCCTGGTGGGTGGACAGCTTGGTGTGATCAGCCTTTGTGGCGTATTCTATCCGACCGCGTACCGAGCCAACGGGGCCGGCTGGGCCAGCGGTGTGGCCAAGATCGGTTCGGTGCTGGGTCCGCTGGCCGGCGGGTGGGTTCTGTCCACGAACATGCCGGTGAGAAACATTTTCGGCGTCTTGGCCATCTGCCCCGCCATCTTCGCGGTGTGTATCTACGCGGTAGGCCGGATGCATAGCCGCATGTTGGGTCACGAGGCGCTGGCCGAGCTGGAGCCCAGCCGGCTGCCGGTGTCCATCGAGTAGCAATGACAGGCGGAGTAGCCGGTCCGGCGCGATATCTTCTGCTAGCATTATTTTCAAACTCCTAACGGTAGGGTGAACCAAGGACCAGTTGGAAGCTGCCAAGCCCAGTAGGGCGCGTGATTATCTCGATCTCGAAAAATGGGCTGCGCAAACGCCCGATGCCATCGCTCTAGCCGCGCCTGGCAAAGAACCACTTACGTATTCCGGCCTATGGCGCCACGCCTCCGCGATGAGTGAAGCCTTCCTCGGAGCGGGAATTCACTTTGGCAGCGTCGCAGCTTTGGCGCTTCCCAATGGACCCGCATTTGTGACCGCGACTCTAGCTACTACGCTGCAATCAGCGTGCGCGCCGTTGGACTTGGGCCTCACCAAAGACGAGTATCGGTTGTACTTGCCTCGCATTGGCGGATCGACACTGATCTACGAAGCGGGTAAGAGCGGGCCGGCTGTAGAAGTGGCCCGAGAACTGAAAATGCGGCTCATCGCCATCCGGTCATCGCCGGATGCTCCAGCGGGCGTCTTCTGCGTTGACAAGGTCGAGGGCTCGGACCCGGAGATCCCGGGCCGGGAAACAGACGCTGCGTTTTTGCTGCTGACGTCGGCCACCACCGACGCTCCTAAGCTGGTCCCCTGGAGCCGCTCCAACGTCCGCGCTGCGGTGTCGCAGGATTCGCGCGCCCTGGAAATGACGCCCGCGGACCGGTTCCTCAGCCTGATGCCGTTGTGCCACGCGAGCGGCCTCTATACTTTATTGACACACTTGTTCTCCGGCGGCAGCGTGTACTGCCCTTCGTCTTTCGAAATGGCCTCGTTTCTCGAGTCGCTGCAGGTGTTTCGTCCTACTTCGTTTTCCGCCGGTCCCGCCGTTCACCGGGTCGTCCTGGCGCACGCGCAGAAAGCCCCGGATTTCTTCCACCGGATTCCCTTGCGCTATGTTCGCTCCGCTGGAGCACCACCCCAACCGGGCATGCTCGCCAAGCTCGAGGAGCTTTTGGGCGCGCCCGTCCTCGATAGTTACGGCCTCACGGAAATGGTCGGCGCCACTCGCAGCACGCCTACCCTGCGAAGGCCCGGCTCGGTGGGGAAAGCCATCGACGGGGAAATGGCGATCATGGACGATTCGGGTCGCCTGCAGCCTCCGGAAACCGAAGGCGAAGTCGTGGTACGGGGACCCATGCTGATGTCTGGATACCTCGACGATGCCGAAGCAAACGATGCTGCCTTCGACGAAAATGGCTGGTTTCGCACGGGCGACATCGGCCGGCTCGATCACGAAGGCTATCTCTTCCTGGTGGGCCGTCGCAAGGAAATCATTAACCGGGGTGGCAAGAAGATCAGTCTGCCAGAAGTGGACAATGTGTTAGCTGCCCATCCCGCGGTGGCTGAAGTTGCCGCTTTTGCCATTCCTCACCGCACGCTCGGCGAAGACGTTGCAGCCGCCGTCGTGCTGCGCGTTGACGTCGAGGCCTCGGAGCTGGACTTGCGACGTTTTGCCGCCGAACGCCTGGCGGCCTACAAAGTTCCCCAAAAGATTGTCTTCGTCGAAAATATTCCCAGGACCGCGCTCGGAAAGGCGAAACGAAGCGCGCTCGCTGAACGGTTTCGGGATCTTTCCATGGCGGCGCCCGCCCCGCCCGCATTGTGCGATGCTCGGAAACCGACCGACACCCAGCTCCGGCTCCTCGAAATCTGGCGGAGAATCCTAGGCAGCGAACAGATCGCAGTCGAAGATAACTTCTTCGAATTGGGCGGCGATTCCTTGACGGCCGCACTGATGCTGACTCAAGCTGCCCAGTCCCTCAACATCGGCCCCAACGTGCTCCCGGAAGCCGACTTTTTCGACCAGCCGTCCGTCGCCGCTTTGGCCCGGATGCTGGAGGCGTGCGCGAGCCGAACAGGGTTAGAACCCGAGCTCCCCAATCGGCTGCTATTCCTGCGAAATGCTGGATCCCGCATTCCGCTTTTCTGTTTTTCCACCACCACACTCGATCCACACCGGTTTCGGCATCTGTCGCGATCGCTGGGCCCCGACCAGCCATTTATCGTGGTTTGTCCGTCTCCGGCGGTCCAGGACAATCGACGCCTGGAGATTGCTGAAGTCGCCCGCCAATCGGTGGTTTCTATTCGCGCGCTGCGAAATCACGGTCCGTATTTTCTCGGTGGGTATTGTTACGGAGGAGTGGTAGCTTTTGAAACGGCCCTACAGCTCACCGCCGAGGGAGAGGAGGTCGCGCTGCTGGCGCTTTTTGACACGCCGACGCCGGGCTACCCGAAGATTGCGCGTGAATGGAAGAGTTATATGCGCCACGGAGCCGCCATCCTCCGCTCCCTGACGCGGGGGAAAGTTCCGATTACGACAGCAGACCTCGCCGCTCACTTGCGCACCCTGGCGCGGATCGCAACCGATCGATGGTCAGCCAAGGCCAATCGCCGGTCCGCCAAAGCCAATCGCCGGTTAGCCGAAGCCAAGCCCGCGCGCGTCTCGGCACGAGCGGCGAATTCACGAACGGATGATGATTGGAACAGTGTGCTCATGCGGGAGTATGTTCCGCACGTTCTCTCTTCTCCCATCGTTCACTTTTGCGCCTCGGATGAGCCGGTCAGCACGCAGGTGCTGAGAGATCCGCGCTTAGGCTGGCGTGACTTTGCGGGCGCTGGCTTCGAGTCGCACCTGGTGGCTGGTGACCATGTGTCTATTCTTGAGGAGACCAACTCCCCTGGGCTAGCCGTCAAGTTGGGGACAGTCCTTAAAGCAGCTAATGAAAATCGTGGCTGAGCGCATTGACCGCTTCGGCTTTTCTGTGATCTAATTCTAGGCAACAAAATCGTCTCGCGATCGCGCGCCTCCGGAGAGTGCAATGCAGAAAAAGACGCTCAGTTTCCTTGCTTTAGTATTTCTCGTGCAGGTTATCTTACCCGATGCAACCCGCCTGGCACGAGCGCAGGCTGAAAAAGCTCCCTATCCAGCCATGGCCCCACTCGATCAGTATTTGATGCCGGACCAGAATTCCGAAATCGCGCTGGCTCGCAGTGCTGCTCCAGCATCCATTTCTGACGCCGCCGAAGTGATGGTGCTGGGACGGCAGGGATACACGACCGCCGTGAAGGGCAGGAATGGCTTTCTCTGTATAGTGGAACGATCATGGGGCGCCGGCACCGATGAACCGGAGTTCTGGAATCCCAAAGCGCGCGGCCCCATTTGCTTCAATCCGCCAGCCGCAAGGACCTTTGTGCCCATCTTCCTGATGAAGACCAAATTGGTGCTGGCAGGAAAATCGAAGACGGAGATCGTTCAGGCGACCGCATCTGCACTGGATAAGAAGGAATTGCCCGCCCTGGAGCCTGGCGCGATGTGCTACATGCTGTCGAAGCAGCAGTACTTGAACGACGAAGGCAAGAGCTGGCACCCCCATCTGATGTTTTTTGTTGCGGGCAACGCGGAGAAGAGCTGGGGAGCCAATCTGCCGGGCTCGCCGGTGATAGCGACGGACGACCCTCAAGAACGGGTGACTATTTTCATGGTCTTGGCCGGCAAATGGTCCGATGGGACACCGGCTGCGCAGGCTACGCACTGACCTTAATGGGCGGATTGCCGGCCAGTCTCGCAGCCTGCGCCTCTACTGCTGCGTGCCACGCTTACTGCTTAATCCAGCAAATGCCCCATCTTTTGCTTCTTGGTCCTTAAATACCCTTCGCTCGATTCGTGCGGGGCGATAACACAGGGAATCCGCTCGGCCACCCGGATTCCGGCATTCTCCAGCGCGGCGATTTTCTCGGGATTGTTCGACAGCAGGCGCACGCTCTTGATCTTGAAGTAGCGCAGAATCTCGGCGGGCATGCGATAGTCGCGCAAGTCGGCTTCGAAACCCAGGCGCTCGTTGGCTTCCACCGTGTCGGCGCCGCCGTCTTGCAGTTCGTAGGCCCGCAGCTTGTTCAGCAGGCCGATGCCGCGCCCCTCCTGATGCTCGTAAATCAGCAGCCCACGGCCCTCTTCGGCGATCAGGTTCAGCGACAGCTCCAGCTGCGACCGGCAATCGCACCGCAGACTATGGAACACGTCGCCGGTCAGGCACTGGGAGTGGATGCGGACCAGCGGCGGCTCGCTCCCCGCTGCCACGTCGCCCATCCGCAGGACCACGCACTCCTCCACCTCATATTTCTGCGGCTCACATTTCTGCGGCGCGCCGTCGTAAGCTCCTTCGAAGCCATAAATGCGGAAATGGCCGAATCGGCTGGGGAAATTGGCTTCGGCGATTTTGCTAAGCATGGGTCGGGAGTCGAAGAACGGGATTGCATTCATTATAATGACCCCAGGCGCCCCATGGAATCTCAACAACTGTTGACCCTGCTGCTGCGGGTGGCGGTGGCGGCGTCGCTGGCAAGCATCCTTTCGCGGTTCAGTGCGTTTCAATTGATGTTGATGCGCGAAGACCGCACTTTGGTGCAGCGCGTCAAGCTGGCCTTGATGTTCTGGGTCGTGTACGGAGCCAGCGTCCTCTTCCGCGTGCTGAATCAGGCCAAATATGACGCCGTGGACCTCGGCCTCGAAGGAAGCCTGCTCTCCGGCATGGTAGGCGGCTACGTTACCGGCCTGCTTTCCGGTATCTTGATTTCGATTCCGGCCGTCGTCCATGGCGAGCTGATGACGATGCTGTTGTTCGCGGGCGTAGGCGTGCTGGGGGGATTGCTGCGCGATCTTGCGCCCGAAAAGGAAGACGTCTGGCGCTTCTCGCCCATCTTCAGCCTGAATCCGCGCCGTCTTCGTCAGCGGCCGTATCAGCTTCGCCTTCTGTTTCAACTGGGCTGCGTGTTCAGCATCATTTTCAGCGGGCTGCTGCGCGTGGAGGTCTCCCATCTGCGGAAAGACGGCGTGTTTCTCGCGCCCATCTGGACGGAAACCGGTTGGGCCCTCGCGGCCTATGCCAGCTCGGTGTTTGCCGTCATGCTGCCGCTCAAGATCTGGAACAACACGCGCAATGAGAAAAAGCTCGAAGCGCAACAACTCCGTTTGAACGAAGCGCGGCTGGCGGCCCTTACCAGCCAGATCAATCCGCATTTTCTGTTCAACACGCTCAATTCGGTGTCATCGCTGATTCGCACCAATCCCGAGCAGGCGCGCGGCGTCGTCTACCGGCTTTCCAGTATTCTGCGCCGGCTGCTCCGCAATACCGACAATCTCACGCCGCTGCGCGAGGAGCTGGCCTTCATCGACAATTACATGACAATCGAGATGGTCCGCTTCGGCGAGAAGCTGCGGTTCGTGAAGGATATCGATCCCGAGACGCTGGACCGGATGGTGCCCAGCATGCTATTGCAGCCCTTGATCGAGAACAGCATCCGGCACGGGCTTGCCACCAAGGTGGATGGCGGCATGATTCGCGTCCGCAGCTACCTGGCCGATGGCCGGCTGCACTTGGTGGTGGAAGACGATGGCGTGGGTATTCCGGAGGCCCGCCTCGCGACGCTGTTCGAGCAAGGCATCGGCGTGAGTAACGTAAATGAGAGGATGAAAGTGCTATACGGGCCGGATTACCGGATGTGGATCGACAGCAAGCCAGGCGAAGGAACCCGTACCGGCATCGAAATTCCTGACGTCCAGGTAATTAGCGAAGTTGAAATCCCGGCCGCTGGCTGAGCATCGATATGACCGTTCGCCTCCTGATCCTCGCGATCTTCGCCAACGCCGCCGCGGCCTGGGCAGCTCCGAACATTGAAGAGCCGAGCGTGAATCCGGTTATCGATCGCGGTTACCGCCAGATGTACGACCTCAACTTCGACGAAGCCCACAAGACCTTCGCGCAATGGGAGCGCGACCACCCGGCCGACCCGCTCGGGCCGGTTTCCAACGCCGCTGCCTTTCTGTTCGCTGAATTCGACCGGCTGAATATCCTCCACTCGGAGTTTTTTGTCGACAACAGCATCTTTCATCGCCGCCCGAAAGTGACGCCTGACGCCGCGGTGCGCCAGGCTTTCGACCAGGAATTGGACAAGTCCGCCGGACTCTCGGATAAGATCTTGCTGCAAACGCCCGACGACCCCGACGCGCTCTTCGCGAAAATCTTGACGCTCGGCTTGCGTGCCGATTATGAGGCGCTGATCGAACGGCGCGACTTCGATGCCTTGAAGGTGATCAAGAGCAGCCGCGCCACTGCGGAAAAGCTGCTCATGATCCAGCCCAATTACTACGACGCCTATCTCGCCATCGGCGTGGAGAACTATCTGTTCAGCTTGAAACCCGCGCCCATGCGCTGGATTTTGCAGGCTGGCGGCGCCCAGACCGATCACGATCGCGGCGTGGAAGATTTGCGCTTGACAGCAGAAAAGGGAGGCTATCTGAACCCCTACGCGCGGCTGCTGCTGGCCGTGGCGGCGCTCCGCGACAAAGATGTTCCCAAGGCCCGCGATCTGCTGAGTGCTCTCACCCGCGAATTTCCGCACAACCGCCTCTACGCGCAAGAGCTCGCCCAGCTCCGGTAGAATAGCCGAATGACCCGGAGCGCCTGCCTGTGACGAAGATCGCCGGAGTTGCCAGCGCTTTACCTCAACACAAGTACGATCAGCGCGTGCTGTTATCGGCGCTGCAAAAGCATTGGGGCCCGAAGGTCGATAATCCCGTGTTCCTGGAACGCCTGCAAGCCCGCGTGGGCGTGGAGACGCGCCACCTGGCCCTGCCCATCCAAGAATACTACGGGCTCACGTGGGGCACGGCGAACAATCATTGGATTGAGGTCGCACAAGATCTCGGGCAGAAGGCCCTCTGCTGCGCGCTGTCGCGTTCGGGATTTGCAACCGAAGATCTCGGGGCGATCTTCTTCGTTTCCGTCACCGGCATCTCCAGCCCCTCCATCGATGCGCGCCTGGTGAATCGGATGAGCCTGCCGGTGAACATCAAGCGCGTGCCCATTTTCGGACTGGGATGCGTTGCGGGCGCGGCCGGCATCTCGCGCGCGGCGGACTATGTGCTCGCTTATCCCAAGCAAGTGGCGGCGGTGGTGTCGGTGGAGCTGTGCTCGCTGACGCTGCAGCGGGAAGACATCTCCATCGCGAATATCATTTCTTCGGGATTGTTTGGCGACGGCGCGGCCGCGGTTTTGGTATCGGGTGCCGAGCGAACCGCCGACGGTCCCGAGATTTTGGCCACGCGATCGGTCTTCTACCCCAATTCCGAGCACGTGATGGGCTGGGACATTTCCGAAAAAGGCTTCCGCATTGTGCTTTCGCGCGAAGTGCCGGAAGTGGTGCAGGACCATCTGGCATCCGACGTGGACGCGTTCCTGGAAGAGCAGGGCCTGTCACGGGCGGACATCGGATCGTGGGTGCTGCACACCGGCGGCCCGCGCGTGCTGGAAGCCACCGCGGCCGCGCTCGAGTTGCCCGAGGGCGCGCTCTCGGCATCCTGGGATTGCTTGAAGAGAACCGGCAATCTTTCGTCCGCATCCGTGTTGTTGGTCCTCGAAGAAGTCATGACCAAGCGGCGGCCGGCGCCGGGAACGTACAGCATACTCGCTGCCATGGGGCCGGGCTTCTGCTCCGAACTGGTGTTATTAAGGTGGTAAATCAAGCCGACATCTTCGTCGTCGGAGGCGGACCCGCAGGATTGGCGGTTGCCATTGCGGCGCGCCTCAAAGGCTTCGATGTCGTGGTTGCCGATGCCGCCGAACCACCTATCGACAAGGCCTGCGGCGAAGGACTAATGCCGGATTCGCTCGCGGCGCTACGCCAGCTGGGCGTCGTTATCGATCCCGAGCAATCGTTCGCGTTTCGCGGGATTCGTTTTATCGGCGCGGGCGGCAGCGTGGCAGCGGATTTTCCGCGAGGGCACGGCATCGCGGTGCGGCGCGTCCGGCTGCACCAAGCGCTGATTGACCGCGCGCAGGAGGTTGGCGTGAGGCTTCTGTGGCGCACTCGCGTGACAAGCGTTCGCGATGTGGGCGCCCGCTGGATCATCGGCGCCGACGGCGGGAATTCGCGCGTCAGGCGATGGGCCTCGCTGGATGCCGTCCGCAGCGAATCGCACCGCTATGGATTCCGCCGGCACTATCGCGTTCGTCCCTGGACCGATTTCATGGAGGTTTACTGGGCCGATGGATACCAGCTGTACGTCTCGCCGGTGGCGCGTGACGAGACTTGTGTCGCGTTGCTCACTCGGGATCCGCACGTGCGTTTGAACGATGCGATCCCGCGCTGTCCAGCGCTGGCGCGGAAAATTGCGGGAGCTGCTTCTCTTGACAACGACCGGGGGGCGATCACGGCCACGCGCCGCCTGCAACGGGTCTATTGCGGGCGCATCGCGCTCATCGGCGACGCCTCGGGCTCCGTCGACGCGATAACTGGCGAAGGCATGGGCCTGGCGTTTCGACAAGCGCTGGCGCTCGCTGACGCCCTGGCCGCGGACAACTTGGATCAGTATCAAACTGCCCATCGGCGCCTGGCGCGTCGTCCTGCGTTCATGGCTCAACTCATGTTGATGCTGGATCGCTTTCCGCGCCTCCGTCCAAGGGTTTTGCAAACCTTCGCCGCCCAGCCCGTCATTTTTGAACGCCTGCTCGCCGCGCACGTCCACGCATGACGCCGGACGAAAATTTCATGGGTGAAGCCTTGGCCTTGGCGCGCCAGGCCGAAGCGAGCGGCGAAGTGCCGGTGGGCGCCGTAGTTGTCATCAATGGCGAGATCGCCGGGCGCGGATTCAATTCACCGATCGCGAAGTCCGATCCCACCGCGCATGCCGAGATCCTGGCGTTGCGAGAAGCAGGCGCGATCGTTCGCAACTATCGATTGGAAGCAGCCACGCTCTACGCTACCCTGGAACCTTGCGCGATGTGCGCTGGAGCTTTGGTGGCCGCGAGGATACGGCGGCTGGTTTTCGGCGCGCGTGATTTGCGATTCGGCGGAGTGCGCAGCAAATTCCGCATCGCCGATTCGGAGCTGGTGAATCATCGCGTGGAGATTGTGGAAGGCGTGCTCGCGCCGGAGTGCGTGGAGCTGGTGAAGCGATTTTTTGAGCAGCGGAGGTAGCTGGCGGTATGGACATCACAGGCAAAGTCGCGCTGGTGACCGGCGGAGCATCCGGCTTGGGAGCGGCCACGGCGAAGATGATCGTCGAGGAAGGCGGGCACGTTGTCATCGCCGATTTGAACGCTCAAGCCGGCCAGGCTCTCGCGAAGGAGTTGGGCAATCACGCGCGCTTCGTTCACACTGACGTGACAGATCCGGCCCAAGCCGAAGCCTCCGTCAAGACCGCGATGGACGCCTTCGGCGCGCTGCACATCTCGATCCAATGCGCCGGCATCGCCGACGCGCAGCGCGTGATTGGGAAGAACGGCCCTGCCGACCTCGAGCGATTTTCGAAAGTTGTCCGCATCAACCTGATCGGCTCATTCAATGTCGCGCGGCTGGCGGCGTGGGCCATGTCAACGAATGCGGAGAACGACGAAAAGGAGCGCGGCGTGATCATCAACACGGCATCGGTGGCGGCCTTTGATGGTCAGATCGGCCAAGCCGCTTATTCAGCCTCGAAGGGCGGCATCGCGGCCATGACGCTGCCGCTCGCGCGCGATCTCTCGAGCGTCGGAATTCGCGTGATGGCCATCGCGCCCGGCATCTTCGATACGCCCATGCTCGCGGGCATGCCCGAGGACGTGCGGGCAGCGCTCGGCGCAATGGTCCCCTTCCCCAAGCGCCTGGGACGCCCGTCCGAGTACGCGCAACTAGCCCGCGACATCATCGAGAACCCGATGCTGAACGGCGAAGTGATCCGTCTGGACGGAGCCATTCGCATGGCCCCGAAATAATCGCGGCGGCGGGTTATTTAATCCACACCGTCTTGATGTTGCAGAATTCGCGGATGCCAAAACTGCTCAGCTCGCGCCCGTAACCCGAATTCTTGATGCCGCCGAACGGCAGCCGCGGATCGGACGCCACCATCCCGTTGACGAACACCGCGCCGGCTTCGATCTCAGCGGTGAAGCGCGCGATCTCGGCGGCGTCGTTGGTCCAGACGCTCGAAGCCAGGCCGAAATCGGAATCGTTGGCCACCTCGATCGCTTCCTCGATGCCGCTCACCCGGAACAGCATCGCAACTGGGCCGAAAATCTCCTCGTAGTACACCGCACAGCTCTTGGGAACTTCACCCAGTGCCGTCGGCTCGTAGAAATTGCCAGCGCCGCTGATCCGTTTGCCGCCGGTCAGCAACCGCGCGCCGCCCGCTACCGCCCGCTTCACCTGATCATCCAGCTCGCCCACGATCTGCGCCGTCGCCAGCGGACCCAAGTCGGTAGTGGCCGCCATCGGATCGCCAACCTTCAACGCCTTCATGCCGTCCACAAAGCGCCGCTCGAATTCAGCGTAGATGGAATCGTGCACGATGAACCGCTTGGCCGCGATGCAGGATTGTCCGTTGTTGATGCAGCGCGCCTTCACCGCGATTTGCGCCGCTTCATCCAGATTGGCGCTCCCCATCACGATAAAAGGATCGCTGCCTCCGAGTTCCAGCACCGTTCGCTTAATTTGCTTCCCGCATTGGCTGGCTACTTGCCGTCCAGCGGGCTCGCTGCCGGTGAGCGTGGCGGCGGCCACGCGCGGATCGTCGATCACGCGCGCCACTTGGGACGATTCGATCAGCAGCGTCAGAAACTCGCCTTCGGAAAAACCGGCGCGGCACAGGATCTCTTCGATCGCGAGCGCGCATTGCGGAACGTTGGACGCGTGCTTCAGCAGTCCGCCGTTGCCCGCCATCAACGCGGGCGCGGCAAAGCGAAACACTTGCCAGAACGGAAAATTCCACGGCATCACCGCCAGAACCACGCCTAGCGGTTGATACGCCACGAAACTTTTGCCCGCGTTGGTCGCGATCGCTTCATCGGCTAAAAAATGCTCGGCGTTGTCGGCGTAGTAACGGCAAGCCAACGCGCACTTCAGCGCTTCGTCGCCCGCGGACTTCAACGTCTTGCCCATCTCCAGCGTCATCAGGCGAGCCCAGCGGTCCTTTTCCTTTTCTAGAATCTCCGCTGCCCGGCGCATTTTAGCGGCGCGATTGGCGAACGACGTGCGGCGGTGCGCGCGAAACGCTTCATAAGCCTTTTGGATCTTGGCGTCTACTTCCGCGCTCGAATTGGAATCGAAAACGCGGATCAGTTCGCCGGTGGCGGGGTTGGTGGTTGCGATTGGCATACACATTGGTTTTGACATCATTGGCGAAAAAAATCAACACTGGGGTCATGAAGAGATTCGGATTGGTACTGCTGGTAACGGCCATCGCCTGGTCGCAGACCGACATTTCGGGCGAGCGCATGCGGGCGCACGTGAAATTTTTGGCGAGCGATTTGCTCGAGGGACGCGGCGTCGGAACGCGTGGCGGAGACCTGGCCACCGAGTACATCGCGTCGCAATTCGCGGTGGTTGGCGCCGCCCCGGCCGGCGAAAACGGGACCTATTTCCAAAAGGTGCCCATGGTGGGCGCCACCACCTCGCCCAGCGCGACTCTCTCCGCGGT
>Ga0182015_10004136_pt1 | contig 15815 bp, 10 predicted proteins | sample 712P3MmetaG_FD_120478 | JGI IMG/M metagenome (GOLD analysis project Ga0182015, IMG submission 120478) | Permafrost microbial communities from Stordalen Mire, Sweden - 712P3M metaG | ecosystem: Environmental > Terrestrial > Soil > Wetlands > Permafrost | place: Sweden: Stordalen | collected... | reverse complement strand
GGGCCGTTTTGGATTGCGGTAAAGGATTGTCAGTCGCACCGAAGCAGCTCCCGTCAGCCGGTCGAATGAACCGGGGATCGTCGGCTGCCGCAAGGCTCGGATTCTACCCAGTGAACAAAGGGCGCTGGCGCCGCTAAGCTGGCGCGCAGGCCGAGCGAGCAAGAATTTGCGCTAATCCCGATAGGCTAAAGGCCATCAGGCGGCGTTTGATAGCCGCTGGCAAATCTTGAGGGGAGCTGGAAAGAGCCCCGACCCCTAGGGCGCACTGCCGCCGATGATGTTGAGCACGTTCGACGCGGGCAGTTCCTTGGCCGAAGTGTGCAGGGCAAGAAGCTGCTTCACCAAATCGAGCAGACGCATGCTTCGGCCGCCGCCCAGGCTTTCCGGGACGACATAGAACGTCTTGTTGTCGTAATCGACGGAGAGCGGCGAATCCGAGGCGAGGACATTGGACAACACGAACAGGCTCTCGCAATGATAGCCCGGCGCCACGTCGGGCGCGGCCGCCGGGTTATCGGTCGGCGGACACGATGTCGTCGGATACCGCAAATAGGGCTCTCCGACTTTCACCTGAATCACGCGTCGGTGCGGCCCGTCGGCGTAAAGGTGGCGAGCGGCGATGCTGCCGAGATGATGCATGATCGCCTCGGTCGAGCGCATGTAAATGCGCACCTGCAGTTTGGCGTTGGCGGGAAATACCGGCAGAGCGGCGATTTGCGCCGCGGTCGCCGCATCTCCGGCCTGTCGCAGCTTGGCGACATAGTCGCTCTGAATCTGGGTGAGTTGAGCAGCTAGGCCGGGCGCCGTGAAGCCTCCGGTGCGGGCCAGATTGCCCGTCTGTTGCTCCGAGTTGTCGGCCGTGTCGCTCGACCCGCAGAAGAGCGAAGCGTCGATCCCAGTGCGCTCGTTCGCCGGCGGGTCGAGGCACGGTCGATAGATCACGGTGTCCTTTTCGAGGCGATACCGGCTCGGCTCCTTTGCCGCCGATTTTGATTTCGTCGCAGCCTTCGCCGGGGCGGAGCCGTCGGCCTTCGCCGGGGCGGTGCCGTCGGCGGCGACAGCCGGATCGCCCGGTCGAACGGCCGTGATGTGCAGCCCGGCATTGCTCGCATCCGCGATGTCGCGCAGGTTGTGCAGCTCGGCGGCCGTAAGGTCGGGGCCAATGGATTGACCCCGCCGCATTTCCTCGATGCTGAGGCCCACGGACAGCAGGTAGTCGGCGACCGCCTGGAACCGATCCAGGTCGAAATCATCGCCGACATAGTTGTGATACTCCAACCTCTGCGCCGGCGCGGTGCCCGCGACCGTCAATTCGATGTGCTCGACGAACAGGTAAAACAGCACCGCCGGGGAAATGCCTTCGTCGAGGAAGAAGCGATATTCTTGCCCGCTCAGCGGCTTCAGCTCGCCCTGATAGAACTCCTGCGTGTCGAGCACGGGGACGGTAAAGGTCGGTCCGCCGCTGATGGTATTGGTGATCGTCAATTGATCGGGGCTGGCGACCGCTGTCGGACGGTGATGCCCGAACGGCGAAAGGACGCTGGCGCTGCCGCTGTACGACGCGGTGCCCGTCACGGTCGAGAGAGTGGTAAACTGCATCGGGCGATTGAGACTGGCGCGGACAATGTTGAGCAGAAGCGCTTGCTGTTGAGCTTGCTCCGCCTCGACGTTGTAATTGACCGCGCGCCCGGAAAACTTATCGACGAGCATGCAGCTGCTGAGCGACAGCGCCGCGAAGCCGCATACCACATTGACCAGAATGCGCACGGCGAAGCCGCTCCTTCATCTGGATTCCGGCCATAAAAAGGCCTCGCCGGACGGTAGAACATCTACCGCGCTAGTGTCCAGCTAGGACCGGCATGACCGGACTGCGGTGATGAATGCGGGCGGCGCGATTATCACCTACCTTGTTGCGCAAGCGCACATCACAGTGCGCCAAAGCTGTTGAGGCCAAGATCGCCGATCCTTAGCGAGGCTTCCAAAGGCGACCGGGGGAATCTTAATTCAACAATATACAAGGAGAGCATCCGTTTTTTATGCGGAACTCGATAGGTTCGGAATCGAAAATAAAGGAAATCGGGAATGTTCAGAAGTAGCCAACTAATTTCAGCCGCCATGGCGATGGCGGTCGTTTTCGGTTTGGGATTATGGGGTTTCTATGAATATGACGCTTCCACGCTAAAGGGTGGCTGCGACCTGAGTTGCCTCGGGAATGATGTCGGAAATACTCTTGTATTGTTCTTACGAGATACGAGTAACGTACCAAAAGATCATCCGCCATTACAGCTGACGATCGCGCGTTATCTGGCGCCCTGGGTATTGGCGATCGTGGCGTTGTTGGGGGCGCTGCGGATTACCGTCGCCAACCTTCGCCACGATTATCGGGTGGCGCGGGCCCGGGGAAAGTTCGGACACGTAATCGTCTGCGGCCTCGGCGAGATCGGTTTGACCATTACGCAAAACTTACGCGATCGGAGCCGCGACAAGCAGGACGACGTCGTCATCGTCGAGCTCGACGGCGACTCCGCCAACGCGATGACCGCAGAGTGGCTTGGCGCCACCGTCATCAAGGGTGACAGCCGAGAACACTCGGTGCTCCGGCTAGCCGGATTGGCGGGAGCTCGATGCGTGATCATTTGCGCGGGAGAAGATTCCAGAAATCTCGACATCGCGCTCGCCATCAAGGCCCGCATCGCCCGCGGTGATTGGCGCCGCAAGATACCCCTGCTGCGGCGAATTCAGCGTGCCCTTCGTACCGGCGACAGTATCGCCGTCGAAACGCCGCTGCTCATTCTGGTCGAACTCCGCGACGAGTGGTTGTTTACCCATCTGATCGACCACGATAAAGAGTCGCTCGTTGGCGTCGGCGCCGAAATCCGCTTCTTCAACACCTATCAGAACGCGGCGCGGATTCTTATTCAGGAAATGACACCGCCTCCCGCGCTGGGCGGCGCGGAAAAGCCGATCATGATCGTCGGCTTTGGCAGCATGGGTCGGGAGCTGGCACTGCATTTGCTGCAAACAGCGTTTGCGCCGCTCGGGCAACCGGTCCGCTTGGCGGTTTTCGATCGCGCCACCGATGCCGCGGAGAAATTCGCCCCCGTGCTTTCCGCGGTCTCGGCCTTCTGCGAGGTTGATTTCCTCACCTGCGACTTGCAGCTTGGTCTCCCGGCCTGCTGGGAGAGCGTTCGCGACCATTTGCGACAATCGGGCGCCGCGTCCGTCGTCGTGTGTCTGCCCGACGACAAGGCCAGCCTTTATGTCGCCGGAGAACTCCGGGCAATCCTCGATGCGCTGGACCAGCGCGACACGCCCGTTTTCGTCCGCCTCGGGCGCCATGCCAACCTGGGGCGCTTCGTCGGCCAGATGGAGCAACAGCAGGAGCAGCCGAAACGACTTGCGGCGTTCGGCGCCTTTCCGACACTCCTCGCCGCGGACATTCTTGTCGGCGAAACGCTCGATAGGCTGGCCAAGGCGAACCATGAACTATACCGCGCGTCCCTGACCGAAGCGCAGAGACGGGGCGACCCGAACGCCCGAGAATGGAGCCAGCTTGCCGAGCAATACAAGATGTCGAACCGTCGCGCGGCGGATCACTTTCGTATCGAACTCGCGCAAGTCGGTTTCACGGTGGCAGAGCACGACAAGCGTAAGATTGCCCTATTCAACTTTACTGAGGAGGAAGCTGATTTATTGGCGCAGCTTGAACATCGACGCTGGACGATTGAGCGGCTAATGCAGGGATGGAAGCAGGGCGAATTTCGCGATGACGTCAGGCGAATAAACCCGCTTCTTGTTGATTGGAGTCGCTTGCCGGAGCCGCGCCGCGCGCAAAACCGGGCTGATATCACGAAATTGCCAGCTATTTTGGCCGAAGTAGGCTGGGAAATTGTCCGACCTGCTAATGGGGGCGAGGCTTCTTGTATCGTCGACGCGATGCTAGTGACCGAGAATGGCGCGCTATAAGATCGTGATCGCCCTTGGCGAGACTCCCTTGGAAGGAGCGGTCCTCGGCGTGGACTCATGCGAAAGCGCGTTGCCCTGCGTTTCGCGGCTAGGCGCTGGCAGCCGGTGTCGTCTTGATGGGCCGAGCTTTTCCCTCGCGATGTTTCAGCCTAGGATGCCCGTCCAGGGGTGGAGTGGCGTCGAGGCGCGGCCGTAGTGCTCGATAGACAGGCCGAAGCATTGATCGACGACCTTCTCGAGTACATCGAGGATGGTCGCGTTATCCCGATTATCGGTGAAGAGCTACTGACGGTTCGCGACGGCGGAGTCGCGGTGCCGTTGTATGCCTATTTCGCCCGAAAACTGGCCGAGCGCCTTTCGATCCCCGGCGATGCGCTGCCGCCGACGGCGACGCTGAACGATGTCGTCTGCCACTACTTGCGCGACGGCGGCATGCCCGAGGAGATCTACCCGAAGATTCGGCCAATTCTCAGCCAGGCGCATTTTGAGCCGCCCGAACCGCTGCTGCAGCTCGCACGGATTGACCGCTTCAACCTCTTCGTCGTGCTGACGTTTGATTCTCTTTTGGCGAACGCGATCGATCAGGTGCGCTTCGCCGGCGACACCCGCACGATAGAGCTCGCCTATTCGCCGAAAAATCCGCAGGACCTGCCGGGCCCTCGCGAGGAGTTGCGGCGACCGGTCGTGTATCACCTGCTCGGCAAGCTATCGGCGCAGCCGGACTATGTGATCACCGACGAAGACACGCTTGAATTCATGCACTACATGCAGTCGAAGGGCCGCGGCGCCGGCTATCTGTTCGACGCCCTGCGCGACAACCATCTGCTCTTTATCGGCTGCACGTTTTCCGACTGGCTGGCACGATTTCTGATCCGAATTACCAAGAGCCGGCCGTTGTCGATGCGGCGCACGGAGATGGAGCTCATCGTCGGGACCGAAGCCGATCACGACCCCGAACTCGTGCGGTTCCTGCGGCACTTCAGTCCGCGCACCAAACTGGTCTCGTGCCCGCCAGCCGAATTCGTCGCCCAGCTTGAGGCGCGTTATCGCGCCCGCAAGGGCCAGGCGACCGACACCGTCGAGGCCGCTCCGGCCTCCGGCGGCGACACCGGCGAGCCGGTGCCGATGGAGGAAGGCGCGATCTTCATCAGCTACACCCACGCCGATGTCGATGCGGCGTGCCGGCTGCGCGATTTTCTTGAGGAAGAGGCCGGGGTCGATGTCTGGCTTGACACGCGCCAGCTCGAGCTCGGTGACGATTGGGATCAGAAGATCCGGCGCAACATCAAGAACTGCTCCTATTTCATGCCGCTCATTTCCACCAACGCGGCGCGACGACGAGAGGGGTATTTCCGCCGCGAATGGGCTTGGGCTAACGATCGGGCGATGGATTTCGACGACAGCACACCGTTCATCGTGCCCATCGTCGTCGACGACACGCCGAATGGCAGCGAGGGCATCCCCGAGCGCTTTTCCCGATCGCAGTGGATGCGGCTGCCGGACGGCGAGGGTAGCGAGGAGTTTCGCCGCCGCATTGTCGGCCTGGTGCGCAATTACCGCAAGCGGGTCCACGGCTGAGGATGGCGCCCGCCGAGCCGCAGTCTCTCGACCGGGATAATCCTTGGCCCGGTTTGATGCCGTTCACCGAAGCGGCGCAGGAGTTTTTTCACGGGCGCGAGGACGCCGTCGCCGAACTCGCCCGCCGCGTGCGCCGAGCGCTGCTGACGGTTCTGTTCGGCAAGTCCGGGCTCGGCAAGACCTCGCTGTTGAACGCCGGACTGTTCCCGCTGCTGCGAGCAAGCGATTTTCTGCCGATCTATTTGCGGCTGGATTTCGTTAATCCTGCCCGCTCGCCAATCGACCAGATCGCCGGAGCGCTAACGGACAGCCTAGCTGCCCATCAGGTCGAGGGTCGCGCGCCCGAACCCGGCGAGACGCTATGGGGATTTCTTCACGACAAGGAGACCGAGTTCTGGAACCGGCGCAATCGGCTGGTGACACCGGTTCTGGTGTTCGACCAATTCGAGGAGATCTTCACCCTCGGCCAGAATGGGCCGGCGGCAGAAGCAATCGTCGCCGAGTTGGCCGCGCTGATCGAAAACCGACCGCCGGAGCAGCTGCGCGAGGCGCTGGAACGCGATCCGGAAACCGCCGGCCGTTACGATTTCGCCAAGGAGGCCTGCAAGGTCATCATCACGCTGCGCGAGGACTTCCTGCCCGAATTGGAGGGGCTGCAAGACCAGATCCCGTCGATCATGAACAACCGGGTGCGCCTTGGCCGGATGAACGGGCTGCAGGCCCGCGAGGTCATTTTGCGCTCCGGCGGACATCTCGTCGGCGACGGCGTGGCCGAGCGTATCATCGCCTTCGTCGCGGCAAGCCGCGAGCGCGAGCCGCCCGCTGCCGAGGGTCAGGCGGAACTGGCGCGGCTCGATATCGAGCCGGCGTTACTCAGCATCATTTGCCGCGAGCTCAACACCAAACGGCTGCGCGCCGGCCAAGACAAGATCACCACCGATCTGTTGGACGGCGCCCAGAACGAGATCGTCGCCGACTTCTATAATTCGAGTCTCGCCGGCCTCGACCCGGCCGTGCAGGTCTTCATCGAGGACGAGCTATTGACGGCGAGCGGCTATCGCGACAGCCGGCCGCTCGCCGACGCGCTGATGGTTCCGGGAGTGACCCGCGCGGCAATCGACCTGTTGGTTGGGCGCCGCCTGTTGCGCATCGAGGAACGGTTCGGCACACAATGGATCGAGCTGACCCACGACCTTCTGACCGAAGTCATCCGTCAGCAGCGCGATACACGGCGCGAAACACAAGAAGGCGAAGCGCAGCGGGAGCGCGCCGAACGCGCCGAGGCCGAGGCCGCGGCACAGGCCGAGCTTGCCCGCGAGGCGGCCGAGCGCGAGCAGGCGGCGCATCGCCTCGTGCGCCGCACGCGCTTTGCGCTTGCCGTGACCCTGGCGACGCTTATCGCCGCCGTGGGGGCGATGGTCTTCGCATACAGTCAGCGCCGCGAAGCGCTTGTCGCCGAGCAGGCGGCGCAGCAAGAGGAGCGCGACCTACGGGTAGTGGCGCGACGCTCGCACCAGCAACTCGTGAACCACTCTTACGACATCAAGAACTTCGCCGAAAGCCTGGCCGAGGCCAGGCCGGCGGGCGCGACGATATGGCCGCACTCCGAAGAGGCGAGCGCGCTCGACGTGTTGGGCGATCATGCAGCGGCGATCCGCCAGGAAGATGCCGTCCTCGAGGTCAAGCCGGACAATATCAGCGCCCTGGGCAGCCGCGGTTACGACTACCTGCTGATCGGCAAGCCAAAAGAGGCGCTGGCTGATTTTAAAAAGTATCTCGAGTTCGGCCCCAACCCGACCGAATACAGCAATGTCGCGATCGCCGAGGCAATGCTTGGCCACTATCACGCGGCAATCGAAGCGTGCGAGAACGCGATAAAATCCTACCATCCCTACCGAAGTGACGTTTTTGACAGCGAAGTCGCGCCGGAGATCCAGCTGGCGACGCGCAATACCATCCTCACCGCCGACGGTCCGACGTTCCTGAGCGCCCTTCGCTACACCCTTGCGGTCCTGCACGGCTTTGCTGGCGATCCCGAGTTCGAGGCCGCGTTGCAAGCGGCGGACGCCGCCGACCCGAATTTCCCCAATGCCAGCGACGCGTACTTGCTCGCCTTGAACTGGTCGTGGCTCATTGTCCGTGTCCAGCCCGGCGAACTCGCGGATGGACCTGCCGATTACGGGGTCTTTGCCGCCACCGGCGCGTTGTGGGAGCGCATGGGGGCGGTACAATCGCGCTATTACGATTGGGCGCGGCAATACTACCAGAAGTTCGAGACCGCCTATCGGGCGAGACCTTCGCCGAAATACGCCGGGCTCGCGCGCTTTGTCGCCGAGCGGTTAGAGCGTAAGGAAATCCGCGATGCCGTTGCCTCAGCGCCCGAGCCGCCCGAGCCGGGGGAACTGGCGGACGAGGCGGAGGTCGCCGAGCTGAACCAGAGTTCGGAGAACCCGCTGTCCTATGCCGAAGGCGAGCGTCTGCTGAGCGCGGCAATCGCGATCCTGCAACAGGGCCACCCGGAGCGGAGTCCACAAACGCAAGAGCAGTTGATGCGGCTCTACCTGCGCCGCGCCCAACTACGGCTCGACGCGCAAGACAGCAAGGGATCACGCGATGACGTGGAGCGCGTACTGGCGATCGACCCCCGCATGTCGGAGGCCTATCGGTTGCGCGCCCACACCGACTTGGTCGACGAGGCGCGCCGGCGCGACTACCAACGCGCGGTCGATGAAAATCCGTTCAACTCCGGTGCTCTTGACGAGTTTTCCGATTGGCTGCGACAGAGCGATCCCGCCCAAGCCTTGCAACTGCAGCAGAGACGGATGCAGTTGGTAAATCTAAGTTCGGCGGATTACGAGGGGGTCGCGCGGCTCCAACTGCAGTTGGGGAAATCGAGCGATGCGCTTCGCTCTGTCGAGACGGCGATAGAGATGGCGCCCTATCGCGTGGCGCTGTACGAGTTGCGCGGTGAGATCGAGCGCGCCGCCGGGACGCCTGAACCGAAGGTGCGTCTGGGGGTGCTCGGCGGTTATCGCGCGGCAGCCGACGACGATGCCCGCAGCGGCACCGACGGCACTGCAATATCGCTCTATGCGCGGGCGATTCAGGGCATCGTCGCGCTGCAAGACGCCAACCCGAGCGACGCTGACGTCGGCTTTGAGTTCGAAGCCTCGATCCGTAGCCTCTCCCATCTGCTCGAGAGCCGTTTTGGAGCGACATACGCGGCGCAATTCTGGCGTGATTTCGCCCCCGTCGGCGCCTCTCCCCAGTCCAAGGGGCGCATTGCCAGCGAGGCTGAACGCCTTAGCGCATCGCCGTGACGAGAGGACTAGTTTTTGGCGGGCGTGGATAGGCCGTAACGGGTCTCGATGTCGGTCGCTTCCGGGATCCGGTTTTCTTTGCGCAGCAATCCGGCAAGGTCGCTCGCGTCGCTGGTCGTGTTATCCCCGCGCGGCCCTTCGATGGTGGTGTACATTTCCAAGCTCTGCCGGTAAGCCTGCTCGGCTTCCGTCGTGCGCTTCGCCCCTTCATACATATAGCCCAGCTGCCGGTAGAGGCCCGCGACATTGGCATGGTTTGGCCAGACGTTGGCGAGGCTGGAGATGGCTTGCTTATAAAGCGCTTCGGCCTGAGCGAAGTCGTCATTCGCCGCGTCCGTCTTTTTGCTGTCGAGTTCGTCTTCGGCGCGCCAAGTGTAATTGCGTGCGAGGAGAATGCGCACGATATGCGGATTGTCGCCGCCCATGCTTCCGGTCGAAGTCCGCCCTCCGGTCGAAATCCGCTCCTGGAATAGGGTCAGCCGGCGGCCTCCCATCGAAATCTGCTGCTCGCGCGCATCGAGTTTTTTCCAGACCTGAAGCGCCTCCTGGAACCGGTCGATGGCGTCGGACAGTTTGCCTTGCTTCTGCAACACCAGTCCGTAAAAGCCCAGCGCGGACGCTGATTCACTACTGCCGTCGGGCTCCGTCCGGCGATAGATAGCGGTTTCAAGCATCATGAAATCCGCAGCGAAGTACATCAGCTGATCGGCTTCGGCGGTTTTTTCCTTGTTTTTCGCCAGTTCGGTCGAGCGCGTGTAGGCATTGTCGGCGAGGCGAGCGAGCGAGTGGGCAAACGGCAGTAAATCTTCGTGCAACATGGCGACGTCGAGATGAAAGCCCTGGCGTCCCACCTCCTTTGCCTGGTCCATCTTGTTTTGCGCAACATAGGCGTATTGCAGCACGAAGCGGGTCATGGTGGGGCGGGGATCGTCATCCTTGCCTTGCTTCGCGACACCCAGCGCCGCCTCCAGCAAACCCTCCACGCTGGGGTAATCCCCGGCGACGGCGGAATCGACGGCGGCAGCGATGTAAGCCTGCCAAGGGTCGGGGCTCGGCGCCGCGCCGGCGGATCGAACGGCGATCAGTAGGCAGAAGGCGACGATCCAGGCCGGAAAGCAGAGCCACGGCCCCGGATACCTCCCGCACCGTCCCACTCCACCCGACCGGCCATTCCCAGGCATTCGCCCAGTCAACCTGCGTGCCATAAAGCAAACGATCTCACGGTTCCGGCGATCGCGACAAGCGATCCGACGCTGCGCGACCATCATCTCGCGATGCCTTGCGAATTCGCGCAGCTCAGCGGCGAGCGCGGTTTTCATGGCGTGGGAAAATCTACCGGCGCGCTCTTTGCTCCGGCGCGGTGGCACAGTAACGTGCCGCGAAGGCTGAAACGGCTAATTCCGGAGAGATCATGCACCACCAGCAAGCTCGGTCGGCGAATTGACCGCGGCCGATCACGGCGACGCGCTGGAGCTTATTGCTGCCGCGATCCATGAGAAATGGCGAGCGCTCGCGCGCAAGGAAGGCTGGTCGATGCGGCCACGGCTCGACAAACCGTATTCGGAACTCGTCGAACGCGACAAGGAGGACAACCGAGCAGCGGGTCGGCGCATCGTCAGCGTCCTCACCCTCCTCGGGCTTGGCTTGGAGCGCGAGGGGGATGCGGCGCCGCAGTCGATGCCGCAGGAGGAACTGTCGGCGATGATCGAGCGGAACATCGAGCGCTTGGCTGAGGCGGAGCACGACGGCTGGATGGAGCATCTGAGGCACAATGGCTGGCGCTACGCTGAGGCGCGTGACAACACGAAAAAGCTGCATCCGTCGATGCTGCCATACGCAGAGTTGACGGAGCAGGACAAAGAAAAGGATCGAAACAATGTCCGGCATTATCCAGAATTCGCCGCGCGCGCCGGCTATAGAATCGTGCGATTGAAATAGGGGGATCGCCGTTCGGCTCGTCTCTGGACAACGGGTAGGATTTCAGCGGGCAACTGACCATCTCGGCCGCGCAAATGCAGAGCGCCCCGGTTCAATTTCGTCAGCCGACGCTGGATGGTTGAGCAGCGGCGCCATACGGCCCTATTATTCTGTTATGGTCGGCGTCGTCTTCATCAGTTTTGCCTCCAAAGATCGCAGCGTTGCGTCGACAATCGTTGAAACGCTGGAGAATCGCGGCCTTGGCTGCTGGATTGCTACCCGCGACATCAGCCCGGGAGAGAATTTCCAGCAGGCAGTCTTCCAGGCCATCCGATCGGCGAAGGTGATGGTGCTAGTTTTCTCCAGCAACTCGCAAAATTCGGATGAGGTCAAAAAAGAGATCGTTCTCGCCGGACAATGCCGGCTCACCGTGATCCCGGTCCGGGTCGAAGATGTGACACCCGACGGAGCCTTCGCCTACGAGCTGGCGACGCGGCAATGGGTCGATATGTTCGACGATTGGGAGCGCTCGACCCAGCGTCTCGTGGAGCAGATTGGAAAGGTGGTTGGACAGCAGCCGGGAGCGGTCTCCGTCATCCGTCCCCCCGGCTCATCGGCGGGCATGCTCGGCGCGGGGGCTCCATCGCGACCGCCCTCCGCAACTTCCCGGCCGGCGTCACCGCAGGTCTCGGAACGTGCGGTAGCGGCACGGCAGCCATCTGGCCCGGCTGGCACGCAAGCGAAGAAAACCTCATGGGCGCTCATCGGCGGAACGGGAGTGGTGGCCATCGCGCTTATCGTCGCGGCGTTGTGGCTCTGGGGCGGCCTCGGTGGTGGGAATTCAGCGGCCGCGGCGCTTGCCAAGGGCGAGGCGGCGTTCAACCGCAAGGATTACGTCGAAGCGATGCGCCAGGATCGCCAAGCGGCCGACCAGGGAAATGCCCGGGGGCAAACCTATGTCGGGTTCCTCTACGAGAAGGGCCTCGGGGTGACCCAGGATTATGCCGCGGCCCTCAATTGGTACCGCAAGGCCGCCGACCAGAAATACGCTCCCGCGCAAAAGAATATCGGCAATCTCTACGAACAGGGCTCGGGCGTGCCGCGCGATTACGCCGAGGCGATGCGGTGGTACCGGTTGGCCGCCGACCAGGGGAACCCCGCCGCGCAAACCAATATCGGCTATCTATACGAGCAAGGTTTGGGCGTGCCGCAGGATTATGCCGAGGCCATGCGCTGGTACGGCAAGGCCGCCGAACAGGGGGAGACCACCGCTCAAAACAACATCGGAGCCTTTTACGATAGGGGCTACGGCGTCACGCAAGATTACGGCGAGGCGGCGCGCTGGTACCGCATGGCTGCCGACCATGGCAATATTGACGCGGAATACAATCTGGCGCTTCTATACGCCGACGGCCACGGTGAGGCCCGCGATCTGGGGCAAGCGCGGCAATGGATGCAAAAAGCCGCGGATGCGGGCGATTTCCAGGCTAAGCAGTGGCTCGGCGTCCATCGCGAATGACGGCGGCGCGGTTTCAACAAAAAAGATTTTCGCCTAATGTGATCTCGCTTACACAGCGACAGCTGCCCCGGCCTTATGTTCGTCGCGGGTTAGGGATGTTCAGGGGAGTTGAGCCATGACACAGGACCTGGTCAGCCGGCGGTTTGAAACACCGAAAACCGTGGTGCTCGCATCGGCGCTGCTGCTCGGCGTCGCCTCGCCCTGTTACGCCGGCGACATCGGCAGTTTCCTTGGCGGCGTCGTCGGCGGGCTCATCGGCCAATCGCCGCAGCCCCAGCCGCAGCCGCAATATTACCAACAGCAGCCATACCAACAGCAGCCATACCAACAGCAGCAGAGTGCCGAGGCTCATCGGCAATACCTGGCGCGCCAGGCCGAACTCAAGCGGCAGAAGGCGGAGCAACAAAAGGCAAAGAAGGATCAGGAAGAGGCGGCCGCCCTCGCGCAGCCGGTTCCCGATGCAGCTCCCGCCGTCCCAACGCCATCAGGCCCCCTCGAGGTCGCGATGAAGCGAAATGACGGCAACCTTTGGGTTCCCGCGCAGATCAATAACGTCGTGACGATCGATTTCGTTATCGACAGCGGAGCATCGGACATCACGTTGCCACGAGATGTCTACTTGACCCTGATCCGGTCAGGAACGCTCACCAAGGCCAATTACATCGGCACCGCGCAATTCGGGATTGCCGACGGCTCCGAGGTGAAGGGCGCCAAGTTCAAGTTGGCCAGTCTCCAGGTTGGCAACCAGGTCCTGACCGACGTCGTGGCGAGCGTCATGCCGTCCGACTCGGCGACGCCGCTGCTCGGCCTCAGCTTCCTCTCTCGCTTTCAATCGTGGTCGATCGACAACAGCTCGGGCACCTTGAAGCTCATCCCGCTCCCTGGCGGATCGACGACTGCCTCCACGCAGGTGGCCGCAGCGACTCCGCAGCCTCAACAGCAGCCGGTGGTGGACTCGGCAGCCGTGGCGCCGACCGCGCCAGCCACACCGGCCGCCGGTCAAGCCTTGCCTCCGGAATTGCTGGCATCCTCGGCCGATGCGCCGCGTTCCGGACGCGCCGCCAGTTCCGCTCTCATCGTGAAGGAGGGTCCGGCGACCACGACACCGGCGGTGGAAACGGCGCCGGTTTCCGCCCCGACGGCGAAGGCTGAGACGAGCTCAGTCCCGGTATTTCCGACGAGCACCGCCTACGCGGATGCGCGCCGCACGCTCATCGCACTGGGTTATGGGCCGGCGCCCCTGTCGGATTCAAAATGCGACACCAACACCGACAGCACCTGCTTCCCCGAACGGGACGCGTGCACGAAAGCCGACGGCATCCAATGCGATTTCTTCTGGCGGCGCGGCGACCAGGTGATCAAGGTGAACACGGCCGCCCTTCCTCCGGTGGTCTCCTCGATCGAGTGCCAGGTAAACTGTAAGTAATGACGCCGCCGTCAACACACCGAACGCGGAAAAAGATGAGCGCGACCCTGGTTTTGGATTTTCGTCGGACGTTTTCTGAATACCGCGACTACAGCGGGCGCCGATGCCAGCCGAAAGAACGGACATCGGCGTTGCGCTGCGTGGTCGCGCGGCAGGAAATCCGCGCTACGAGACACGCCGGCGGGGCCGGGATAGTGACGCCGTCCGAACGGATTGCGCTGTAGCAGTATTTCCGTGTCCGTCCGGTTGGGCCGCGGCCGTTTGCCGGTAATCAATCTGTTTTGTCGAGAATGCCAGCACGAGGATGGTCGAACGTTGCTCGGCTTGCTAAGCGACGAGAACGGTGCAACCGCAATCGAGTACGGGCTAATTGCCGCCTTGATTGCCGTCGCGGCGGCTGTCGTCATGGGTACGGTGGAGTCGCCGTTCGCCACGCTCGAACGCGAGGCGCCGGTCGCACCGACGGCGGGGGCCGAAGACCCCGCGAGTGTAACATCGCGGCGGTTCGACAGGGCCCCGGGGATGCCGATCGGCTGATCACCCTCGGCGCCGCGCGTACCGGTGCTGATCCTGACCGGCGACGCCGAATTCGTCGGCGAGTTGATCGAGCCGCTCGAGGCGTGGCGCGCCGATCCGCGCTGGATCGGAGCCGGGGACGCCGCGCTCGCTTATTTGGAAGCGTTTGATCCCGGTGGCCGACACCCGGTGCTGATCGTCGATGGCCGCTACGACGTGCTGCAGGCGCTCGGTTGGGCGCATGCCGCCGCCGCCTTGCCCGCCCCGCAACCCCCTTACGTCCTCTTTATCGCCGACGAAGCGCGCATCGACAGCCTGATCGGCCTCGCCGACGGCGAGCTCGATAGCATCCTGCCGGCGCCGTTTACCCTGAGCGCGCTGCGCAGCGCGTTTCACGCGCTGATGGTCGAGCCGGCGGACTGGTTCCTCGCCAACGCGCCGGCGATGCCGGCGCCGCCGCCCGCGCCGCGGCGCCCTTCCCCGGTCGAAGTCTCGCGCCCGGAGGCGCCGATCGAGCCTCCCGCCCCGCGCGCGCAGCCGGAGCGCACAGAATTGCCGCGCCGCGCGGCGGCGCCGGCGCGGCCTCGGCGGATCCTGATCGCCGCGAGCAATCCCGCTAACCGCAAGATCATGGGCACGATCCTCGCCCGGACCGGATACGCGGTGCATCTCGCTGAAACCGTCGACGAGGCGCACGGGGTGTTGGATGCGCGGGACATCGACGTGCTGCTGCTCGACCTCGCGGACGCTGCCGGCGCCGACCGCGCGGCGGCGCGGGCATTCCGGCGCGCGCGGCCGGGCCTCGTTATCGTCGCGTTGACCGGAGAGAGCGCCGCGGAGGCCGAAGATCGCGCGCGGGAGGATGGGCTCAATGCCGTGCTGCCGAAGCCGGTCGAGCCGAAGCGGCTGGCTGCCGCGATCGCCGCCGTGCTCGATGGAGACGAACCGGCCGCTCCACCGGCTTCGCCGGCGATCGTCGCCGAGCTCGCGACGCACCCACGGTTTGTCGGCGAGCGGAGTTCGGCGGTCGGTGACCCGCGGCGCGGCGATGCCGGATTTATTCAGCCGGAGCGATGATCTCAGCGGGTAGAGAGGGTCTTGCTGCGGTGGCCCGGCGCTCGGCGATCAGGGCGATCGCCCGGTCGCGGTTTTCCCAGCACACTTCCAGGTAATAGATCGCGCTCTCGGCGACAAACACCGCCAGCGCGTCGTTATAGGCCGTGACCGCCGTCTCGAGGCGAGTCGTTCCCGCCTCGATCTCGCCGAGCCGCAGCAGGGCGCCACCCAGATTGTTCTGGGTCATGGCACCCTGCATGGCAGCCTGGTGCTTCGTGCATTCGGCAATCGCGTCATGGTAGCATTGCAGCGCCTCGTCCATCCGGCCGACGCCGCTGTCGCGTTCGGCGAGACGGGCGAGCGCGTTGCCCAGATTGTTCTGCGTCATTGCCCAATCGAGCGGCGCCCGCTCGCGTGGATATTCCTTCAGCGCCTCGCGATAGGCGAGCACCGCCTCGCGTAGTGAGTTCGTCTCGTTCTCGCGCTCGCCGACGCTCGACAACGCGTTGCCAAGATT
>Ga0182015_10004135_pt1 | contig 15816 bp, 13 predicted proteins | sample 712P3MmetaG_FD_120478 | JGI IMG/M metagenome (GOLD analysis project Ga0182015, IMG submission 120478) | Permafrost microbial communities from Stordalen Mire, Sweden - 712P3M metaG | ecosystem: Environmental > Terrestrial > Soil > Wetlands > Permafrost | place: Sweden: Stordalen | collected... | reverse complement strand
CGTGCAAATCACATCCTATAATTCGCATCTCGGCCTCCTTCGGTCCGAGCACTGTTGGGGTGAACACCGAACAGTTTACTCGGGCCGTCGCGAGGCCGACGTCGTTATGACATCAACCGGAGATGTGGGTCCCAGTACCCAAGTTACCGGTAATCGGGAGTTACGACTGCCTTCAGTCGCGGTGTTAGAATCGATTGGTGATTCCATTCTCTCCTGCTCTCACCGTATATCTGCTTCTCATTTGTGTGGGCATTGCGACGGGAGTGGGTGCGCTCGCAGGCGTGATAGCTTCATTGTGCCTAAGGCTTCCGATCCGCGGTATTTGGAGGGACGCGCTGCTTGGTTTGTTGGGCTTCTTAGTGGCTTTCGTGGCGTTCGCTTTCTTGAGTCCACTGCGCGCTTTCGCCAGCTCTGATGAAGCCTCTCTCAAAGCAGGTCTGGCCGCGGCTACGGCGCTGCCTCTGCTGCGAGAATTTTCTCGATTCATTCGGTCTAGGCCAAGCACAACTGCCCAGCAACCACCCATCCGTTAATCTGGCTTAAGAAATAACGACGGTTGTAAGCAGCAGGGTTTCACTAGCGAATTCGCTAAGTCCTGATTAACGCGCTAACCTGACAAGTGGGTACTAGCCGAGTATTTGTCCGGTTATCCGACTAATCAGGAGTTGGCAACTAAGGGACCGATTCGCGGCCTCTCATCGCCGAGTTCCTGATACGAACGCTACGCTATCGCGCAGAAAGAACGCACAGGCGAGTCCGGGGCGCAGGCATATAGTTTTCGCTCACCCGCGCGATTCCGGTTGTGATAGCTTCCTCCGGTTTGGTTCACGACCTTTGGGCCACCTCGGCTGAGTAGTGATGCCATCCGGTCACTGCAGAGGAGAACGGAACATGGGCACCGCGAGCGTCGCAGCGGCACAACGCAGAACACCAGCGTGGTTCGGATTGTTTCTCTCATTGTTTGGGATGCTCCTGATTCGCGGAGCGTTCTTGCACTTCAGCGCTGATCCGCGGTCACCGCACGTGATTCTGGCCCGTGAATGTTGCTACTTTGCTCTGGCGATTTTCCTACTCTTGCTTGTACGGGTTGGAGAGCATCGGCCCCTTTCCGCAGTGGGCATCGGCACATCGGTTTGGTGGAAAACTTTGGGCTGGGCCGTGCTAACCGCGGCGATGTGTTTCGCGGTGGCCGGAACGGTCGTGCACTTCACCGGTTATCACGGCGAGGATCCCGGAACAGGGTTCGATCGTCTCCCGACGTGGCTGGTGTTGCTCGTCGTTTTGCGGTCGGGGATCGTCGAGGAAGTCTGCTACCGCGGGTACGCGATGGAAAAACTGAAGGAAGCGGGTCTTGGCCGCGTTGGGGTATTTCTGTTGCCGCTGATTATTTTTAGCTGCGGACACTACTCCTTAGGCTGGATAGGCGTGCTCCTGGCCCTGCTGTTGGGCGCGATTTTGGCAGCGATGTATCTCTGGCGGCGGGATTTGAACGCGAATATGTTGGCCCACTTTTTGGTGAATTTTATTTCCAATGTCTTGCCTCGCCTGCTGCACTAGCTGATCGGAGTTTCATTTCGAGGATTATGGCCAAGTGCGCAGGTGAGGGAACGATCTCGCTAAAGACGTCGGCTGTTGATTTGAAACTCGCAGATCACGTGGACGTAAAGCATACCCAATCCGCCCCGAATTCGGGGGACACCGATCAAATAGCAGAGGGAAGTGAAGTGTCCCGACCACGATCCCAGCGCTCCGCCCAGCGTGTGTAATTTGCGCGCCGCGTGGTACCATCCCGCGCATGGGTGATTCCGTTTGCGTCCCAAGTCCTGCTTCGGGCGTCTCGGCCACCAAGGTTACTTCGCGGCACTCTGCCTTAGTCCGCATCACTCACTGGATTATCACCCTGTGCTTTGTTGCTCTGTTTGTCAGCGGAGCTGAACTTGTGATCTCTCACCCTCGCTTCTATTGGGGCGAAACCGGAAACGTGTTGACTACACCGTTGTTCAAACTACCGATCCCTTCCTCGAGGGCCTTGGTGCCGACCGGCTACGGGTACGTGCTGCCGGACCAGAACGGCTGGAGCCGGTATCTTCACTTTCAAACTGCCTGGGTGCTCGTATTGACCGGCGTACTGTACGTAATTTTCAGTTTCTTCAGCGGGCATTTGTGGAAGGACTTGCTCCCCGGCAAGGCCGATCTTTCGTGGCGGGCGTTTTCGACCGCTGTCTCCGGCCATTTGCGCTTCAAACCGCCGAGTAAGGCGGAAGCCTGGTCGTATAACTTGCTTCAACGGCTTACCTACCTGTTCGTGATCTTCGTTCTGTTCCCCTTAATGATCTGGACGGGTCTGGCGATGTCTCCCGCATTTGTTTCGGCAGTTCCGGCGACCGTCACTTTGTTGGGTGGCCAGCAATCCGCGCGCACGATTCACTTCTTGGACACCGTATTGCTCTTGCTTTTTCTGCTGGTACACGTTGTGATGATTTGTATTGCCGGATTCAGGACCCGCATGCGAGCGATGATCACGGGTCAAGCGGATACGAATCTGGAGCGCACATGAGCGATATCTCACGCCGCAAACTGATCACTACCGGACTTGCGGCCGCAGCGGGTGTTTCGGCCCTGGGAGTGGCCGCGCGCATGGCGCAAAAGTATGGATTGGTCCCGCCCGATCACGGCGGAATCTACGGCCTCGGTGAAACGCTGACCTACGCTTCCCAACGGCTACTGACGAGGCACTCGTTAGCCCGTGAGTTTCGTCGCAACCAGATTTCCAAGATCCCCTTGGCGAACGAAATGGCACCCCCGAATGAAGCGTTCAAGCGCCTGCAGTCCGGAGGATTCGCTGACTGGCGACTCTCCGTTGACGGCCTGGTCGACCGGCCCGCCTCGTTTTCGCTTAACCAACTGAAGAGCTATCCCATTCGCAGCCAGATCACTCAACTGGCGTGTGAAGAGGGCTGGTCGTACATAGCTGAGTGGATAGGCGCGCCTCTCTCCCACGTCTTGGAAGTCGTCGGCACCCAACCGAAAGCCAGATACGTCGTCTACTTATCGATTGAACCCGACTGGTGGGAAAGCATCGATATGGCGGATGCGTTGCATCCGCAGACTTTTCTCGCCTATGGAATGAATGGCAATGAACTTCCAGTGGGTAATGGCGGGCCGCTTCGCTTGCGGCTCCCCCGTCAACTCGGGTACAAGAGCGTGAAATTCATTACCCATCTGACAGTCACCGACAGTCTGAAGGGATTCGGCAAGGGCTTGGGCTCTGCGTCTCCTGAGGCAGGCTACGCCTGGTACGCCGGCATCTGACAAACTCGTCTCGTGCGAGTGCCCCTCCGCTAGATTATTCAAACTGGCCAAGCTCCAGGGTGCGCGCAGGTGCTACGGTGCGGCTGGAACGTAATACGCAGCGCGGTGGGAGACTTGCGCGCCAGGTTCGCCCGGAACCTCGACCCGCAGCGAATGCCAGCCCGGCCGCGTGCCCGCACCGCTTACGTCCGCAGGCGGATAAAATCCCAAGTTATACTCCGCGCGAATCTTCTCCGCAATTTTCCGGAACGTATCCGCCATCGTCCCGGCTTCGCGAAGAAAATAAAGCTGGCCGCCGGCGCGGCGCACAAGTTCGGCGAGATAAAGAGTGTACGGAGGAATGTCCAGCAGGCGTGCGTTCGGCGACAAGATCGTCGCGACTCTGTGCTCCTCGAGCCATTCAGGCGTCATGACCTTCGGCCGGGTTTCCGTGGACACCGCGAACAGCTGAATATCCTGCGCCGCGAGCGTTCGTGCAACGTCATCGAATGTCAGCCGGTCGGCGGGGCGTCCCGGCTGCGGTGCGGCGCTGGCCGGGTCGTACGTCAGCCCGAGGCCGCTGTCCTGCCCGTCGGTGAGCAGCAGAATCGCTTTGCGGCCGGTGCGGCCCGCAAACAATTCCTTCGCGGCGAGATACACCGCTTCATAGATGTTCGAGCCTCCCACATCGCCGAAAAGTTCCCGCACATCCACGCGCGCCACGGCGCGGCGAGCCTGCTCACGCACATCGGAGAAGGGCAGCTGCAGGTAAGTATGCGCGGAGAAATCCACCACGGCGGCCTGATCCAGCGGCGCAAGCGCCGCGATCAACGCATCCGCCGCTTGTTTCATTTCGTCGGAGTCGCGCAGCACGCTGGGGCTCGCGTCAATCACAAGCGCCACGCTTGCGGGCGCGGTCGAGGCGTCGAAGTAGGCAATCGGCTGTGCGACGCCATCCTCGAAAATGCGAAAGTCCTCCCGTCGCAGCCCTGGCACGGCGGATCCATCGGCCGCGGACACAACGCAAGTGACGGGCACCATCTGCGTGACGACCTGCATGGCGTGCGAGCCCGGCGCCGCGTCACCCGGCGGTTTGCTTGCCGATGCACTTGCAGGCGTCGCACGCAGCTCGCCGGTTGCTGGGTCGCGCGTCCACACGATTCCCTTGTCCAGTTGGCGCGGCGCGGGTAATCTCGCCACTTTTTGCGCGTGCTTATCTTGAGGACGCGGAGCCGGCGCAGCCGTCATGCCAGGTTCCAGTGCGAGAAGCGCCGCGAGAGCTGCAATGAGCAGGACTCGCATAGGGAGGATCAGTCGAGGTCGAAATCGCGGATGGGTTTTTCGATGGGCGCGTCCTTGGCTTTCTTCAAGCCTTCGGCGAACTTGCGCGCGAGCACATCTTCCTTAGTTCGCTCAGCCTCCACCGAGGCTCGGAATTTCGCTTCAACGGAATCGTCGTGGTCGCGGAGCAGTCTGGCGGTGTCGTCGAGATCCACGGAAGGGGGCCTGACGGGCGCGACATGCGCGAGGACGACGCCTAGAGTTCGGTCCACGGTCAATTTCGCGTGGCAGCAGGGGCAATCGAGTTCGAATATGTCCGCGTGTCGGTTCGCCATGCGGGTATTCTACGCCAATTTCCCCGCCGTCAAGAGGCTCGTGGCCGTAAGGAGCCATCAGGCCGGCCACCGGCGAATAGGGAATGAGCCTGGCGGCGGGTCAGCGCAAATCTAAGCCGGCGCGGGCTTTTCGCCCTTGGCCAAGCCCGGAATGGGGCGAGGCTCGGGGCGCAGCGTCATCTGTGGTTCGCGGGATGCGACAGGCGGCGCGGTCGGGGGCGGAATCTTATCCGGCAGCGTCTTGCCGTCCATAAGGAGCTTCAATTCGATCGCGTCGAGCACTTCGCGATCGAGCAGCGCGCGCGCCACGCGTTCGAGTGCGTCGCTATTCGTTTCCAGAATTTGCCTCGCGCGTGAATATCCCATGTTGACGATTCCGCGAACTTCCACGTCAATCTTGATCGCGGTGTCCTCCGAATAGTCGCGGTGCTGCGCGATCTCCCGGCCCAGGAAAATCGCTTCTTCCTTGCGGCCGAAAGTAAGTGGTCCGAGCGAGCTCATGCCCCACTCGCACACCATTTGCCGCGCGATTTCGGTGGCGCGTTCGATGTCATTCCCAGCGCCCGTGGTGATGTGGTTCAGGAAAATCTCCTCGGCGGCGCGTCCGCCCATCAGCACGGCCAGCTGCGATTCGAGGAATTCCTTCGTGTAAGTATGCTTGTCGTCGATGGGCAACTGCATGGTGACGCCCAACGCCATGCCGCGCGGGATGATCGTGACCTTGTGCAACGGGTCCGCACCCGGCGTCTTTGCCGCGACGAGCGCGTGGCCCGCCTCGTGGTACGCCGTGTTCTTCTTTTCCTCGTCCGACAGAATCATGGACCTGCGCTCGGCGCCCATCAGGACCTTGTCCTTGGACATCTCAAAGTCCACCATCGCGACGAATTTCCGGTTCATCCGGGCCGCCCACAGCGCCGCCTCGTTCACCAGATTCGCCACATCGGCTCCGGAGAATCCCGGCGTGCCGCGCGCAATCACGGAGAGATCCACGTCTTCCGAAAGGGGAACCTTGCGCGTGTGAACGCGCAGGATTTCTTCGCGGCCCCTGACGTCAGGCCGTGGCACCACGACGCGGCGATCGAAACGGCCCGGGCGCAGAAGCGCCGGGTCGAGCACGTCCGGCCGGTTGGTGGCCGCAATCAGGATGACGCCTTCGTTCGATTCAAAGCCGTCCATTTCGACGAGGAGAGCGTTCAGCGTCTGCTCGCGTTCGTCGTGTCCGCCGCCGAGGCCCGCTCCGCGATGGCGGCCCACGGCGTCAATTTCATCAATGAAGATGATGCAGGGGGCGTTCTTCTTGCCCTGCTCGAAAAGGTCGCGGACGCGGCTCGCGCCAACGCCGACGAACATTTCGACGAAGTCCGAACCCGAGATCGAAAAGAATGGAACGTTTGCTTCCCCGGCAATCGCGCGGGCGAGCAAAGTCTTGCCCGTGCCCGGAGGCCCGACGAGCAACACGCCCTTCGGAATGCGCCCGCCGAGTTTCTGAAACTTCTGCGGATCTTTCAGGAAATCAATGATCTCGTAGAGCTCTTCCTTGGCTTCGTCAATTCCGGCAACATCCTTGAACGTGGCTTTCTTCTGCTGCGCGGTCAGCAGGCGCGCGCGCGACTTGCCGAAGCTCAGCGCCTTGTTACCTCCGGCTTGCATCTGCCGCATCATGAAAATCCAGATGCCCACGATCAGCAGAATCGGCGAGAAGTTGATCAGCAAGCTGACCCAGTTCGCTTCCTTCACTTCCTTGTAGTTGTAGAGGACGCCCTTGTCCTGAAGGACCTTGGTGACGTCGGTAATCGCCGTGTTGGCGACGGTCACGCCGCGGAACTTGCTGCCGTCCCGGTATTCGCCCTGGAGCTCGGCGCTATTCGGCGACAGCTGGATGGAGACGTCCTTGACGTTTCCGCTGTCCACCTTGGCGAGAAAATTGGAGTAACTGGGCTCATCTTCTTTCGCGGCCGGCCCGCCCCTGGAAGCCATTTCCCACAAGACGAACGCCAGCGCGATCATCATGGCCCAAAACAAAACCGTGCGTACTGTTGAGTTCACCGGATTACCTCACCCTCTGGATGCTTTCCTGCGAACGGTTGCGCGCCGTGCCCTGCCGCCCGCGCGCAGAGCCCTCGACGCAACGTAAGGCAGATTCCGAAACAATCCGCCGTCGCCGCTCAATCCATATCCCACCCACTCCTTAGATGCAGCCGCGAAGCCAGTGTATTCAGCTTTCAGGTTAACTTTGCGGGAGGCGGGCTTGTCGAACAGGACGGCCAGCCGCAGCGTGCGAGGCCGGCCTTCCTCCAGACGTTTCAGCAGGAAATCCTGCGTAACGCCCGTATTAAGCACCGCATCCACCACCAGCACATCGCGGCCGCGAAGCGGCGGCGCCGTGCTGAAGAAAATCTCGCGATACTCCTGTCCTCCGAATCGAACATCGCGCATTTCCGAGCGCACGAAGTGGCAGGAAACGGGCCTGGAAATCTCGCGAACCAAGTCGGCCGCAAATAGGAACGAATTCTCGAGCACCACGACCACGTCAACCGTCCGCCCGGCATAGTCCTTCGAGATGGCGCGGCCCAGTTGGCCCACCCTCGTCGCAAGACGCTGTCGAGTAAACGCGACTTTCATCGTCCCCTCAAAGCTGTATTTCCTCGATTACCACTCCGGCCTCAGTGCCTTCCCGGACGCAAAACTCGTCCGCTGGAGGCAACCCGCGCGACCAAGCCACGCGCCCACCGCTTTCCAGCACCGGCCAGGAGGCGCGGTCGCGGCTCGGAACGCGGCCCGCCAGGAACATCTCCTTCAGTTTCTTTGGCTGACGGCGCCCCTGCGGCCGATATGCATCTCCCGGCCGCCAGTTCCGCAAAATCAAAGGCTCGCGAAGCAAATTAGCGTCGAGAACCGCGCTATCCCTTTTAGTGTCGCGCTCTGAGACAGACCAGTCAATCACTTTCAGGCAGAAGCGCCTATTCAGTTCTGGAACCAGGACAGACGCGACGCCAAGCGCCGGAAGGCTCACTACATATAGATACGCATTCTCGAGCGAGACGGTTTTCCGCGCGCCCGAAGAACGCCCGGCGCTGTGGGAGCGAGAGAAAATCAGCTCGCCGAAATTTCGCTCCACCAGGATGCCCCTGGGAAGTTCGGCACGGCTCCCGCTCGAGGACGCAGAGGCCAGATGAATCACCTGCTCCACGTGGATGGCAGTGAGCCCGCCCGGGCCGCCACGCAGCTCCTGATACAGGCGGCGAATCAAGCGCTCGGTCAAGGTGCGCAGCGCGGAGGGTTGTGCGGCAGACGACACATCCAAGGGTGCGAGGAGATCATGAATTGGAATCCCGAGTTTTCCTTTGTCTCCACGGACGAGCGCGCGGAAGCGATCCTCCACCAGCGCGCTCCAGAAGACTTCCTCCTCGCGCGCGAGCCCGGCGAGCCCGGCTAGGTGGGTCACCGCCCGCGAAGAAAAATCGCGCTCGAGCAATGGCAGGAGCTGTTCGCGAATCCTCGCGCGCTGCCTGCTCAGATCGCGATTCGTCGAATCTTCGCGCCAGTTCTGCCCGAGGTGGCGCAGGTAATCTCGCAAGTCTTCGCGGCGCTCGCCAAGCAGCGGCCGCACAACCGAACCCACCGCAGGATAGATCCCCGCAAGCCCCGTCGGCCCGGTCCCGCGAAGAATGTGCGCCAGAACCGTTTCGGCCTGATCGTCTGCGGTGTGCGCGACGACAACGCAGGTGGCCCGGCCTTCTGCGACCACGCGCTCGAAGAATGCGTACCGGAGGCGCCGGGCGGCGTCCTCCAAATTCGATTTATGCGCTTTTGCCGCGGCCGCAACGTCTTCGCTTCCGACGACGCAGTTAAGTTCGCGCTCGCGCGCGAGGTCCTCGACAAATCGAGCGTCCGCGTTTGATTCCGCGCCGCGAAGCTTGTGATTGAAATGAACGACGAGCAGAGCGATCCCCAGCTTGTCGCGCAGACTTTCGAGCATCCGCAGAAGCGCGACTGAATCAGCGCCTCCTGAAACAGCCACAGCCGCGCGATCCCCGGGCGCCAGCATTCGCGCGCGGCGAATGGTTTCCAGGACCCGATTTTCGAGTGATTTCACCGACCGCATATGCTCGGCCGGAAATGCCGGCCTGTATCCATGGTAGCAGCCGGTTGAAGTAGGGTCGAGCGACGGCGGAGTTATAAGCGGTCGCTGGCCTGTTGAGTGAAGAGGCTGCGGCTCGAGGAGATGCACCGGTCGAGAACGGCGGCGGCAAAGTGCGAACAGCCCTGGCGCTCGTGTTCTGTCCAAATGCTCACGCGTGGATTGAGCGCGCCGATTACGCGGCCCAGAATCAGAAGCAGGCCGTAGTAGATTTCGACGGCGCGGACTCCTGTCCGATCGGCGTCGTGCTCGGGACACAGGCGAACAAGTTGCAGAACCCGGTCAAAGTCACCCGCAGTCAGGCTCTCGCCTTCCATGCCGGCAAGCGCAACGACGCGCGCCGACAGCTCCACTTTTCTGGCGGAGGCCAGGACGGACCGGCAGTAGGAGACAAAGACCTGCGCGAGTGCGGCCAGCGAAACAGCGGCAATGAGTGCTGCCATCATTCAGATGTCACCCAGGACAGGTTTAGTCTGGTTCTCGTCGCGAATGAAAAAGAACGGCGTCGCTGCGCCGAAACCGCTCGCGATACATGCACGCTTGCGTCGGAATTCGCCGGCATGTCGCCGAGCCGAAGCTTCGCCGAATGGTTAAACGTAAAGTAACCTCTCGCTTCGTCACGGGTCAATGTTACGGAGGTACCAGTCGCCAATGGCAGCGCGTCGTGGCGCGGCGGGCTCGATTACGTCAATCGAGGTACTTCACGAAAACAACTTCATTCTGGGCCTCATTATAGAGGAGTTCGTCAACCTTCGCTTGCACCAGCACCAAGCCGAACCCGCCCGGGCGCAATCCCTTCTGTTCGCGGATTAGGCCGTGTTCGATGGGGCGGTCGCCGTGCGTGATGGCTGCATGGTCCAGGTCCGCGAATTTGAATCCGGAGCCGGGATCGGCGATGCGGTAGAGCAACATCCGCTTGGCGCGCAAATAGGAAATACGGACCCTGCGCTTGGGATTGAGTTTGCCGCCCCATTCGATCGCATTCATCAAGAGCTCGTGGAATGCCTGGGCCACTGAAGTGCGCACATCGTCGGGAAGCCCGGTTTCGAGATGCTCCATGAAGGCTTCCAGGCGGGTGCCCGCTTCCAGCGTGCAGGGTACCAATAACTCGACCCATTCCGGCCGCGCGGAAATCACCTCGATTGGAGGCGTGCGCGATTTCTGGCCGAGCGATTCCTGCACCAGCGCGATCAGCTTCTCTCGTTCGATGGGCTTCGCGATGTAATGATGGGCGTGTTCCCGCACCGCGGCCAAAAGCGTGCCGGGCGTATCGTCGGACGTGATGACGATCACCTTCGGGTGGGACTTTTTACCCCGCAGGGCGGCTAGCACGTCGAGGCCGCTCATTTTCGGCATCCACACGTCGAGCAGGACCAGGTCGAATTTCGTTTTCTGGATTTTGTTCCAGGCGGCGCGCCCATCGGCCACCATCGTGACCGCGAATTTTTCGGCGCGGAGGATTTCCGAAATCCATTGCCGGGTCGTGCGGTCGTCGTCCGCCACCAGAATGCGCTTCAAGTTTCCTCCCAGGAGTCACTCGCCGCTGCAATAAGTGTACCCCGCGGCGGACTCGTTTTCGGGCCCGACAATGTCGCGTGACGCGCAGGCGTAAGGGGTGGTGTTGCCATCGCTCCACCGTCGCGGGACAATGGCCTGCGCCGCGCATGATGATTGCGTGTTGAGCAGCGGCGCAATTTGCGGAGGGTCAGTGGATCGGCGAAGTTCATTACTTGCAATCGCACTTTTAATCGCCCCGCTCGCAGCGTCGCCAATTTGGGCTCAGGCGCATACCTGGAAGTTCGCCGTCTCCGGCGATTCGCGCAACTGTGGCGACGTGGTGATGCCGGGCATCGCCGAGGGCGTAAAGCACAGCGGAGCCGCATTCTATTGGCATCTCGGCGACCTGCGAGCGATCTACGGTGTGGACGAAGACATCGCGCACCAGCCCGAGCATCTCTCGAAGCCGCTGACCAAGCTGGAATACCTGGACATGGCGTGGAATGACTTCATCGCGAATCAAATCGCGCCATTCGGGGACATTCCTTTTTATCTCGGAATCGGTAATCACGATACGATCCCGCCGAAAGATCACGCCGCATTCCTCGCGCAATTCTCGAGCCAGCTCGATTTGCCCAATCTGCGCGCGCAGCGCCTGCTCGACGATCCCACCGACGTCCAGCCAAAGACCTACTATCACTGGATTGAGAGCGGAGTGGATTTCATCAATCTCGACAACGCGACCAAGGACCAGTTTGATGCGGACCAGATTGCCTGGTTCGAAAAAACGCTCCGCACCGATTCCGCGAATGCGCGCATTCGCACGATTGTCGTGGGAATGCATGAGGCGCTGCCGGAAAGCCTTTCAAAGGGTCACAGCATGAATCAATCGGAGGGTGGAACCGAAACCGGGCTGCGCGTGTACGCTGACCTTTTGCGCGCTCAGAACGAACAACACAAACGGGTGTACGTTCTGGCCAGCCATTCGCACTACTTCATGGACGGCACTTTCAACACCGACTATTGGCGCGCGCACGGCGGAATTCTGCCCGGATGGATCGTGGGGACGGCTGGCGCGGTGCGCTACCCGTTGCCGCCGGAGGCAGGCGCGGCGCACGCGGCGATGACCAACGTCTATGGATTTCTGGCTGCTACGGTGGATCGCGGCGGCCGAATCCGATTTGATTTTCAGCGCCTGAACGAGACGGATATTCCGCCCGCGATCGTCGCGCGCTACACTCCCGACTTCGTCCATTGGTGCTTCGCCGAAAATTCACAAGCGCACTGACGCGATATCACGTCGAAGGGGAAAACATGGCCACGCCAACAGGAGTCGCAAAACCGAGTCCAACCCTCGTGTACCAGACGCTGAACGGCTATCAAGGCACCGCCGCGCTGCGAGCGGGAATCGACCTCGACGTATTCACGGCCATCGGTGAAGGCGTTGACACAGTCGCCGCGCTTGCGACGCGTTGCAAAGCCGCCGAGCGAGGCATACGCATTCTGTGCGATTACCTCACCATCCTCGGATTCTTAACCAAGCACGACGGACGATATGCTCTGACTCCGGATTCCGCGGTGTTTCTCGACCAGCGCTCGCCGGCTTCCATGGCTTCGACGTCAGGCTTTCTCACGATGCCAGGAACCGTGGCCGCGTTCATGAACCTTGCGGACGGAATTCGCACCGGGCGCCCGGTCCTGGAAGGGGAAGGTTCGATCTCGGCGGAAAATCCGATCTGGGTCGAATTCGCGCGATCCATGGCGCCGATGATGCGGCCCATCGCCGAGGAGATGGCGCAAGTCCTCGATGCCGCCGCCGGCAAAAAATGGAATGTGCTCGATATCGCGGCAGGACACGGCACATTTGGCATCGCGCTCGCCATTCACAATCCGAACGCGGAAGTGTTTGCGCAGGACTGGGCGCAGGTGCTGGAAGTCGCGATGGAGAACGCGCGCGCTGCCGGCGTCGAGGCGCGCGTCCATCGGCTCCCGGGCAACGCTTTCGACGTGGAATTCGGCTCGGGCTACGACATCGTGCTGGTGACGAGCTTTCTCCATCATTTCGATCCGCCCACGAACGAAGCGCTGCTGCGCAAGATTCGTGCCGCGCTGGCGCCCGGCGGCCTGGTCGTAACGCTCGATTTCGTCCCCAACGAAGATCGCATCACGCCGACGCGAGCGGCCGCATTCGCCATGACGATGTTGGGAATGACCCCGTCTGGCGACGCCTATACCGCTTCGGAATATCAGACGATGTTTCGAAACGCGGGATTTTCATCGAACGACGTGCGGCCGGTCGCGGTCAGCGGCCACAGCCTCATCCTGTCAAGAGTCTGAAGGAAAATCGCGGCGCGAACGCGCTACTTCCCGAAGGCTAGAGCGAGCAGCGTCTTTTGCTCCATCTCGTGGGCCTTGTGCGAGCCGGTCGCCGGGCTGGCGCTCGCGGAGCGATTCACGGACAACACCGCGCGGCCCCGGGCCAGCCGCTCGAGCTCCGGAATTATGAATTCGTGCGCTCCCATATTGCGCGGTTCTTCCTGCACCCACACAAATTCCCGCGCGTTTGCATGGCGATCCATCTCCGCGGCGAGTTCCGCTTCGGGAAAGGGATATAGCTGCTCCACGAAAATGATCGCCGGAGAATTCTCCGGATGGCGCTTTCGCTCGGCGGCAAGTTCGTGGCCGATTTTTCCGGTACAGAGCAGCACGCGCTCGGCGGAGCCGTCGCCCACGTCCGGGATCACGTTTTGAAAGCGCCCGCCGGTCAGCTCGCTGAGCGGCGACGAAGCCGCCGGATTCCGCAGCATGCTTTTCGGCGTGAAGACGATCAAAGGCTTCCGCCAGGTGCGAAGCACCTGCCGCCGCAGCAGGTGAAAATATTGCGCGGCGGTCGAGGGCTGGCAGATTTGTATGTTGTCGCGCGCCGCGAGCTCCAGGAATCGCTCGATGCGCGCGCTGGAATGTTCCGGGCCCTGGCCTTCGTAACCGTGAGGGAGCAGCAGAACGATGCCCGACAGCAAGTTCCACTTGTCCTCGCTCGCGGCGATGAATTGGTCAATCACAATCTGCGCGCCATTCGCGAAGTCGCCGAATTGCGCTTCCCAAAGGACAAGCGCTTCGGGATAGTCGCGGCTGAATCCGTATTCGAAGCCGAGCACGGAGGCTTCGGAAAGCGGTGAGTTGTAAATCTCGCACCACGCCGGATCCCGCGCCAGGTGTTCGAGCGGGACGTACTCTTCCTCGGTTTCGATATCAATCAATGCCGCGTGCCGCTGATTGAATGTGCCTCGCCGTGTGTCTTGTCCCGTGAGTCGCACCGGGACGCCCTCCGCCAGCAGGGAGCCAAACGCCAGCGCCTCGGCCATTCCGAAGTCAATCGCGCGCCTACCGCGCGCCATTTCCAGCCGCTGCTCCAGAAGCTTCTTCACTTTGGCGTGGACGTGGAACCCAGGCGGATAGCTGACCAGCGCTTCGCCCACTGGCGTCAACACCTCTTCGGCAACAGCCGTCGCCACCTCGAAAGACGCGTCGTATCGCCCGCCCTGGAATGCGCCCCAATAGCGCGGCAGACGGCGCATCGGCGGGCTCTTCTCGATTTCCTGCGCTTCCTGTTGCGCGGCGTCCAATTCCTCGCGCACGCGCTGCACGATCGGCTCAGCGTCCGCGCCCGTCTTCTCCGCGTAGATTTGCCACAACTGCGGATGCGCCTCGATCTTGCGATAGCGCCGCGGCTGCGTGATCGTGGGATCGTCCACTTCGCTGTGGCCGTGGCGGCGGTACCCGATCAGATCAATGAACACCGGCGTTCCGAATTCGTAGCGATAATCGAGCGCCATCCGGCCCACGCGCACCACTGCATCCGGGTCCTCCGCATTCACGTGGAAAATCGGAATCGGCAGCCGCTTGGCCAGGTCCGAAGAGTAACGCGACGAGCCGCCTTCCTTCGGCGGGGTCGTGAAACCGATCAGGTTATTCACAATGATGTGGACCGAGCCCCCCACCGCGAAGCCTTCGACGCCTGCCATGTTCAGCGTCTCGGCGCAGATTCCTTGCCCGGCGAATGCGGCGTCCCCGTGCATGGTGATGGGCACCACCAGGCGGCGGCCGTTCTCGCCGCGGCGCATTTGTTTCGCGCGCGTGCGGCCGATCACCACCGGATCCACCGCTTCCAGATGGCTGGGATTGGAGACCAGATGCATTCCCACTTCCCGGCCGTTTGCGGCGTGGAATGTTCCGGTCGCGCCCATGTGGTATTTCACGTCGCCGCCGCCCAGAATGCTCCGGGGGTCCACATCTTCAAACCGCGCGAACACATCGGCAGCCGCGCGCCCCACAATTTGCACCATCACGTTGAGCCGCCCGCGATGGCTCATCGCCAGCATGGCTTTTTCGGCGCCCTGTTCGGCGGCCGCGCTCAGGATCGAATCGAGCAGCGGGATCAGCGCCGACTCGCCCTCGAGCGAGTAGCGCTTCGTGCCCAGATAGCGCGTCTGCAGCACCTGCTCGAAAATGTCCGCGCGTATCAACAGGTCGAGAATTCGCGCGCGATCGGGCTTCGCGGCTTCCGATTCCATCCGCTCCTGCACCCACTGGCGTCGCTCGCGATCGGCGATGTGCATGAATTCCACGCCGATGCTTCCGCAGTAGACTCGGCGAGCCGCGTCTGCCTCCGGCCCCGAAACATCAAGCTCGGGCATCGGTGCAGGCTCCAGATCGCCGAGCGGGTCGAGATTTGCCTGCAGGTATCCCCAGCGGCGAAAAGATTCCCAGACGCGTTCCTGCGCGTCCTTCGATGCTGCCGATTCCGCGATTGCCTGTTCCCGGCTCATACCGTGCGTGTCCCTTGGTCCCTTTCCTGCGTCATCATTATTGTACCAATATTAGGATGACTGGTTTGGCGCGTCAGGCGCGAATTGCGTCTCAGTTTTCCGGCCAGCAACCCAGCAGCCGGCGGACGAGGACCAGCTGGCCCAGGTGATAGGCGTTGTGATCGGCGAGCAGCAGCACCTCACGCAGGATTGTCTGCCCTGAACCGTGCGGGATGTGCGCCAGCAGGTCGGTTTTCGGATTGATCACCAGTTGCCCCATCGCTTCCAGGTCTCGCTCGAGTTCCTGGACGCTCTTCTCCCACGCGGCGGCATTGGGCGGCGCTGGTTTTTTCGGCCAGTATCCCGAGGGCCAGTCGGGCGATGCGTGCTTCCCGTCGCGGCAAAATTCGAAGATGTCCCACGTCGCGATGCGCATGTGCTCGAGCAATTCCCACGGCGAATG
>Ga0182015_10004134_pt1 | contig 15822 bp, 15 predicted proteins | sample 712P3MmetaG_FD_120478 | JGI IMG/M metagenome (GOLD analysis project Ga0182015, IMG submission 120478) | Permafrost microbial communities from Stordalen Mire, Sweden - 712P3M metaG | ecosystem: Environmental > Terrestrial > Soil > Wetlands > Permafrost | place: Sweden: Stordalen | collected... | reverse complement strand
TTCGCTTGTCAGCTCGGTCTGCACGTAACCGGGCGCCACTGCGTTGACTGTCACCCCGCGGCGGGCGACCTCGACGGCTGTTGTCCGCGACAGCGCCATCAAAGCGGCCTTCGACGCTGCGTAGTTCGCCTGGCCAGCGTTGGCTCGCTCGCCGACGACCGAGGCGATGTTGATGATACGACCGAATCTCGCCCTTACCATCGGCATCACCGCCCGTCGCGTGATGCGAAACGGCCCGAGCAGGTTCGTGTCGATCACCGAGCTCCAAGCCGCATCGGTGATCTCCGGCACGATCGCGTCAGCCCGGATGCCGGCGTTGTTCACCACCACCAGCGCCGGGCCCCTCCAGCGTTCGACGTCGTCGAACATCTGCTCGACCGCCTGCGCGTCCACAACGTCGGCGACGGCGACCATCGCGGATCCACCCCTGGCTTCGATCTTGGCCACGATGCCCTCGGCGCCCTCACGGTCTGCACGGCAGTTGACTGCGATCGGCCAGCCATCCTCTGCAAGCGTCAGTGCCACGGCGGCGCCGATCCCGCGCGATCCGCCTGTCACCAATGCGCAGCCGTCGGGTCTCGTATCAGACATGTGCGCTCTCGACCTTCGTGCCCGCCCGACTGCGATTTGCCCTCAGCTCAAGCGCATCCACCGACCGAGCCCGCACCTGCGCCAGGGTGCGACGAGCCAGCCCTGTGAGGGCGCTCCCGGGCCCAACCTCGACGAATGAGCGCAGTCCGCGATCGTAGAGAGTAGCCAACACGGAGCGCCATCGCACCGGCTCCGTCAGCCCTTCAGCGAGCCTGCACGGTATCTCTGAGAGCGCTAGCTCAGACCCTGTAACCGACGACACCACAAGCCAACGTGGCGGTCGCATGATGATGGCCTGGAGTGCTGCGCGGTACTCGGGCACCGCCTCAGCCATCGCCGGCGAATGAAAGGCACCCTCCACGTTCAGCCTACGGCACTCGAGACGCTGCGCCAGCGCCGAGCGCGAGAACGACTCAAGCGCTGACACTGGCCCAGCAACCACGACCTGGCGCGGCGAATTGTCGCCTGCCACGCTCAGTCCGTGCGCCTGCACCACCGGCGCCAGCTCGGCGAGCGCGGCGCCCATGATCGCCATCATCCCGCCCAGAGGCTCCCGCTGCGCCAACGCGTGAGTGAGGCGCCCACGCAAGATCACTGCATCGAGCGCATCCTCCTCGGATATTACACCCGCAGCTGCGAGCGCCGCCAACTCGCCGAGGGAGTGTCCGGCCGCAGCAACGACATCAGAGATCACTCCGGTCTCGACCAGGCCCGCGAGACCAGCGAGGCTGGCACAAAAAACGGCCGGATGAACATAGTGGGTGCCTTCATCCAGTCTCGTAAACGGGTCGCAGCCGATCAGGTCTTGCGCGCGCTCGAGAAGATCGGGGCGCCATCTCTGCACGCGATCCCGCATCTCGGCGTGCTGCCCGCCCTGACCGGGGAAAAGCAGAACCTCAACGCCGCTTGCCACTTCGCGCTTCCCCTCTCAACGAGAAATGTTCATAAGAGCTCCACACGTCTGTGCCGGAGGACCCTAGTGCCGCGCAGGCCCGAGCGGCAAGAACTAGACATCGCTCGGCGAGCTGAGGAAGATCGTGCAATGGACTCAACGCTTGAGAGCGCCATCCGCGGACTAGGCACGTTTCCCTACGAGCACGATCTCTACGGGCGGCTCGAGAAGTTCGAGGACGCGCCACTGCTCACGCCAGACATGCTCTTCCGTTACACCAGCTCGCACCCAGTGCAAGAGAGCATCACCGAGTTCGGGGAGTGTCCTCGCTGTTACTTTCAGACTTCCGGTACCTCTGGGACAGCAAAGCAGATCCCGTACTCGGCCGCAGACCTCGAGCGGCAGATCGACCATGAGGCGCAATCGTTCGCGCTCGCCGGACTGAAGCCCTCGGATATCGTCCTCACGCTCGCGTCACCGCCGCCGAGCCTATCGGCTTGGGCGACGATCAACGGTAGCACCCGCCTGGGCGCCAGCGTGCTCAACACCTCCTACGTTGACTTTGATGCACCGATTGGGGTCGGTGAGAGCCATCGCGCGACGTTCGTCTTCGGTACGCCTCTCATGCTGGAGATGATCGGGGAGACGTGCGTAGATGGCTGGGGCGGCGTCGAGGCGGTCTATCCCAACGTCAGGCAAGGCATCCTCTACGGCGATCTCCTGCCGCCAGCGCTTGAGCGAAGAGTGAAGCGCCTCTGGGGGATCGACATCCGCTTCCTCTATGGCAGCGTCGAGGCAGACGTCATCGCCATGAGCTGCCCGGAGGGAGACGACACTCTCCACATCATGGATCAGAAGATCGTCGTCGAGCTACTGCCCGAGAATGCCGTCCGACCCGGCTCCTCAGCTCCCTCCAGCGCCGACCTCATCGCGATCAACGATGCCCCCGCAGGAACGCGGGGTGAGGTGGTCGTCACTGACCTCTACCGAGACCACATGCCACTGATTCGCTATCGCACCGGCGACTTGGTCGAGATCGCCACGAGCGAGTGTCCGTGCGGGCGAGTGGGCTCTCGTCTGCGTGTGCTGGGACGACGGGCGAACATGATCGATCTCGGTGGCCGCATTCTCCACGAGATCGAGATACACCATGCGATCGAGCGAGCGCTGGGAACAGCCTGGGACGACTGGAGCGCCGAGATTGCGGGCAACGCCACATCCGCTGCCAGGATGAGCCTCACCGTCGCGGCTCCCGGCGATCCGGGCGCGGTCGGGGCTGAGGCTATCTACTCTGAGCTCTTGGCCTGTGGAGCGGCCCCGGCCGAGAGACCGGCGCAGGAGGCATTGCTAGTCACGTTCGCGGGCCCACGACCGGCTCAAGGACTGATCGCCACAGGCGACGCCAAGGCACAGCGCCTGACCTTTACGTGAGACGCGAGCTGGACACTTCAGGCAGCCTCTGTCCATTGCCGCTTCTGCTAGCCAAGCGTGAGATGCGCCAGCTAGGTAGTGGAGACGAGCTGGTTGTGACAGCAACCGATCCAGAGGCGTCTGTCGATTTCGGTGCGTGGGTCGCAGTCGAAGGTCACTTGCTGACTGAGCACCGTGACGAGGCTCAGCTCGTGTTCACCATAGTAAAGGCCTGATGGCTTCGGCAAGTGCATGCCTCGGAGTGCGGGGGGACTTCCCGCTGCTGGAGCGAGACGCCGACCAGCCGCTTGTATATCTTGACTCGGCGGCGACCGCGCTGAAGCCCACGACGGTCATAACCGTCATGCGTCACTACTACGAGCGTGCCACGGCCAACGTGCATCGTGGGTCCTACCCGCTCGCAGAAGAGGCGACGGATATGTACGAAGAGGCCCGCGCGCGCGTTGCTCAGCTATGCAACGCGCCTTTCGAGGGCACCGTCTTCACCCGCGGCACGACGGAGGCAATCAATCTCGTCCGACTCAGCTGGGGCCGAGCCCGAATCGCGGCTGGTGATCGCGTCGTCGTGACCGAGATGGAGCATCACTCGAATCTGCTTCCTTGGCGTGCTCTTTGTGAGGAGTCGGGAGCCGCGCTCGAGATCGTGCCGATCGACTCGCAGGGGCACCTGGACATGGGGCATCTGCTGCGCCTGCTCGACTCGGGACGAGTGAAGCTCGTCGCCGTCACGCACGTCTCGAACGTCTTGGGCACGATCAATCCTGTGGACTCGATCGTGAGCGCCTGTCATGAGGCCGGTGCCGCATGCCTGATCGACGGCGCTCAGGCGGTGCCACACCTGCCAGTGGACTTCACGGCAATCAGCGCCGACTTTTACGTCTGGAGCGGACACAAGGCGCTGGGGCCCACCGGCATCGGCGTGCTGCACGCGGATCCATCGATCCTCGAGGAGATGCCTCCCTTGATGCTCGGTGGCGAGATGGTCCAGGGCGTGTGGCCTGACCGCGTTGAGTACAAGCCGCCGCCGTGGCGCTTCGAGGCAGGCACGCCCCCGATCGCAGAGGCGATCGGCTTGGGCGCCGCCGCGGAATACCTTTTGAGCCTGGGGCTGGTTCGGGTTCAGGCACACGACGCAGTGCTCACCGAGCACGCGCTCGAGCGCCTACAGCGCGCCGGTGGGATCACGACGTTCGGTCCAGCGATAGCCGCCGAGCGCACCGGAGTCGTCAGTTTCCGGCTCGACGATCTTCACCCGCACGACCTGGCGGACCTGCTCGGCCGGCAGGGTATATGTGTACGAGCCGGCCATCATTGCGCTGAGCCTCTCTCCGATCGTATCGGCGGACCGACGACACGTATGAGCTTCGGCCCCTACACGACCACAGCGGACGTCGACCTCTGTATCGACGGGTTGATAGAGGCACGAGACCACTTCCGATCGCTCACGGCGCTCTAGCACCGCTCGCTCATCATGGAGGATCCGCTCTACAAGGATCTGATAATCGAGCACTTCCGCAACCCCAGAAACCGAGGGCATCTGGAGTGTCCAGATTGCTCGGCACACGTGAAGAGCCCAACATGCGGCGACGAGCTGCGGGTGACAATAGGCCTCGAAGACGATCGCATTACGGCGATTTGCTTCGAGGGACAAGGCTGCGCGATCTCTCAGGCATCGGCCTCGATCGCCTCCGACGCCTACATCGGACTGACGTTGCGAGCGATTCTCGAACTACACGAAGACTGGGTAACCCAGCTACTTGGAGGCCCAGTCTCCAGGAGCCGTCGCTCCTGTGCGAGCCTCCACCTAATGGCTGTCAAGCAGGCGCTGCGCGGCTAGGAAGGCCGTTAGGCCGCCCGCTGAAAGGCTCACGGAGCGCACTCGTGTACGACGATCCCCCGCGCGTTGAGCGCTGCCAGCAGTGGCTCATATCCAAAGACTTCCTCAGCTCCCCAGCATCCGCGCGCCAGGGCACCCGTTCTACCGGCGTCAAGCAGCAGCTCGACCATCGCCACGCTTGCCGTGACTGTCATCGCGTAATCACCATCGCCCTTGAGCGAGACTGCACGCAGCGTCCGGCCGCCGAGCGTGACGGCGACGAGGTCGCGCTTCGGCTCCTGAGACAGCGCTTGGGGAACCTTGCGATGTCCTGCTACCAACAGACGGTCCGGCAGCACGCGCATCGCCCCCAGACGATTAAGTGCCAGTAGCATCCGCTGCGTCGCGTCCTCGTAGAAGCACCAATACAGGCGCCTCTCGATTCCAGAGCCGACCTCGCCGAAGAAGCCCTCCGACCCGTTACCCACGGCGATGCAGCGGCGACGCCCGAAGGGCGCTGGGAGCTCAACAATGCCGGTAGCGTGACGGCGACGGCTCTTCATCATCGGGATCCCCGCGGTCACCATGCCGTGGCGACCACCTGATCCCTTGGCCGAGAGGGTCAGCACGATCTCTGCCGCGTCGGCCTGCGGCTCGCGCCGCAGAAGCTCCTTCAGAATCACCGAGGACACGCCGGGGTTCATCCCGGCGTGGACCACCACGGCGCCTTGCTTGTTGTCCTCCGCATACGCGACAAGCTCCCGCCTGTCCTTCAGCGTCAGACTCGCGAGGCTCATCAGGGTGCCTCCACCCGCGAGCACGGTTCGCTCGGGGGTCAGATCCGGCTCGCGGACGGTCGAGACGACGATGTCGCAGGCACTTGCGAGCTCCAGCAGCTGCTCGCGATCTCGCAGGTCGATGCTACGGGTCTGCGTGTCGCCGTCCGGGCGGCGCACCACGCGCAGCACGGAGTGTCCCTGCTCGCGAAGCGACCTCGCGAGGAATCCGCCCAGAACCCCACCAGCGCCTATCACGGCGATCCGCACTTCGGCATCGTCCTCGACCACGTCAAGCCGCCGAGCCCAGTCCGATGAGCAGGCCAATCAGTGGCTCCAGCTCGGCCGACTCTCCCGTTACGTTCACCTGCTCGAAGTGGTCGTACCACCCCGACTGCTCGATCGTGCTCTCGAATTGCTTGCGTAGCTCCTCGTCGGGAACCGTCCACACCGCAAAAAAGTCATAGGAGCTATCGCGATGGCCCCCTGACTCGGTGCGACCGCCTCCCACATAGGAGACGCCTGCGCCGAGCATCGCCTGTATGCTCGGACCAACATTCTGCATCCACTCGCCGCGTTGCTCTGGCGAGAGATCAACCCAGCTGTCACGCGCACGCCACAGCTCAATGAAAACCTTCATGCTTCACCCTCCCACCTCGTTTGCTCTGTATTGAGTCGACTACGATGCGTCCGCCACGTCGGGGCACCAGCGTGACGCCGTTCGCACGCTCCCGCTCGAGCGGAGCCGTGATCCTCTGCAAGCGAACGCTGTTCGCGACCGTCCCGATCACGGCTTTCATCTCCAAGTTTGCCAGACCGGCGCCTATGCAACGACGAATGCCACCACCGAACGGCAGCCACGTATAGGGATCAGGGCTGCTTTCGAGAAACCTCTCCGGCCTGAAGGCGTGGGGCTGGGGATAGCGCTCGGGCAAGACATGGACCAGCAAGATCGGGATCCACAGCTTGGTGCCGGGAGGCAACCTGCGACCTCGCACGATCATAGGCGCCGTCAGCGTCCTGCCGGTGAAAGGAACGATCGGCCTCAGCCGCAGGCACTCCTTGATGACAGCCTGCAGGTAGGAGTCGCCGCCTGCGAGCCGCTCGGCGCGGAGCCGCTCCATCACTTCTGGATGCCTCGCAAGTAGCCCGATCGCCCATGTCAGCGCAACCGACGTCGTCTCATGACCCGCAATCAGCAGCGTCATCAGGTCGTCACGCAGCTCGATGTCACTCAGTATCTCCTCGTTCTCTCTCTGCGCGGAGAGCATCCGTGAGAGAACGTCGGGGCGCTCGGATATACGTGGCTCTCGTCGCCGACTGGCAATCATCTGATGTACCGCATCGTCGGCAGCGGACTTGCGGCGCTCGAACAGCGCCCACGCGCTGCCGGCACCAAGATTGCGCCGTCGCCAACTCCCCCAAATCACCAGATGAAAGGAGCTAACCAGATCGGCAATCACCGCCCGCACTCGCTCGAACTCAGTTGGCTCATTCAATCCGAACACCGTTCGCAGGATCACCTCGAGCGAGAGCTCCTTCATGTGCGGCATCAGAGCGAACTCTCGACCCACCGGCCACTGTTCGACCGCGGAGTCCGCTGCGTCCTGCACAATCGGCTCTAGCGCAGCAAGGGCATCGCCGTGGAAAGCCGGGAGCAGCAGCTTGCGCTTACGCAGATGCTCCTGCTCGTCGAGGATCAGCATCGAGCGCGACCCGAGGATCGGCTCCAAGAAGCGGACAGCCTCACCTGCGTGAACCAGCGTCGGATCCGCCAACAACACCTCGCGGATATCGTCAGGAGAAGAAAGCCAGACGACCTCGCCGTAGGCGTTAAAGCGTCCGGTCCCAAAATCACCGAAGGTAGCTCGCAGTCGCTCCCAATGACTGATCGGAGAGCGTGTGTAGCGCAGTGATTGAAGCCACTTCGGGGATCTCGGCCCAGGCGGAAGCTTGTCCAGCTCGATTTGGTCGACGGTGGCCACGTTCGCTGCCACTGGCAACAGGCCTCTCAAGCGACTTCAGAGTCAACAGGCATCAGCACCGAGGCAATTTTGTCACTATCGGCTAGCCAGAGCAACTCGCGCCCGCAGACGGTCAAGTGTGAGCCGCCGCATATACGGATATCGGTCGCACAGTAGCCAGGTCGCGGAGCCGCGAGGCGCTTGAAAACGCCGCCGGTGCGCATGCGCCTCCTGCCCGATCGCACGCAGCATCGCTGAGCGCTCGGGAATCGAAACGCGGCCTTCGAGCACGTCAGCCACCCACTCACACTGAGTCTCCAGGACCGGCAGTATTCCGCCGTTGGGGTCAATCAGGCCGAGGAAGAAGAGATCTCGAAGATCGGGGTGCACCATCCGGCGATACAGGGGCGCTCCGCATGTATCGACTTGAAAGCGCTCGAGGAACGGATGGGATACCCGAAACCCTGTAGCGCAGAGGATCTGGTCAAACTCCTGCACCGAGCCATCGGCGAACCTCACCGCTAGACCATCGGCGTCGGTGATGGCGGGGCTGAGCTTTACCGTGCCCCTGCTCAAACACTCGGCGAACTGCGGTACGGTAACCGGAACCCTGCGCAGCAACCCGTGCTGAGGCTCCGGGATGTCAAAGGCGCGATTGTCTCTACGCGACACCCGTAGCAAAGCTGCCAGCACAGTCTGCCGCAGCCGGAATGGAAGCAGCGTGGCGATGCTCGTGTCGAACCAGTCCAGCGGCGCGCCCGCTACGGTCTTCGGGAGCAGGTGGCCGGTGCTTCGGGTCGCAAGCGTAGTTGTGGCTGCTACAGCGCTGACCTCACTGGCGATGTCGGCTCCGGAGTTGCCGAAACCGAGGACCAGGACGCGCTTGCCTCGAAAGGGAGCTGGCTCGCGGTAGCTTGCGCTGTGTGACACCTCGCCCTCGTATCCGGCTGGAACCTCTGGCCAGAGCGGTACCGAGTGATGGCCGTTGGCAACGATCACGGCGCGGTAAAAGCCCTCCTCGCCTCTCACGCTGGTGACCTTCCAGCCGTCCTCGGTCATCTCCAGTCGGGTGACCTCGCAGTCAAAGACGATGTCATCGTAGAGCTGGTACGCGCGGGCAAAGTCCTCCAGGTATTCCCGCACCTCATGTAGCCGCGGATAACGGCTTGTCGTGGCTGGAAATCGGAAGCGCCTAAATCCCGTCCGGGCGCGCGAGGACATCAGCTCAAGTGAGGCATAGGTGGTTGAAGTGCCGCTCTCGTTGTTAACGCGCCATTGACCTCCGATCGCCGGACCCTTCTCGAAGCAGCGGACAGGCAGATCGCGCTCGCGCAGCACTTGGACGGCCGTCAAACCAGCAGGACCGGCGCCTACCACGCAGATGCGATCGCTGTTCACGTCTCACCTCGGCTGTGCTCCGACCACCATGTCTCCACAAACTCTGCCGCTTGCTGGCGAAGCACATCGGGTGCATCCTGGAAGAGCACATGGCGTCCGCCTGGGATCGAGACCAGCGTACCGCACCCACTGGGTAGGGCTTCCAGCAGCTCGCGAGCGGCAGCGATCGGAGCGATCGGGTCATCCTCGCCGCTCAGGATCAGCGTCGGGCAACTGATCCGGCTCGCATGCGTACAGAGGTCGAACGCACGCCATTCGTCACTCGCATAGAACTCCACGCCGATCTGAGGACGAACGATTGCACGGGCCATCACCTCAGGGGCCAATGGCTCACGGGCATACAAGGGTAGGCACTCGCTCTGATATTCGAGCCGCGCTGCATCGTCGGGCTCCTGCCAGTACCGGCGCGCGGTCTCTCGCGCCGACTCGCCGCCGAGGCGGCCGAAGACCTCCAGCATCTGATCGAGCCGGTGTCCAACTGGTGTGCTCGTCAAGATCAGCGCTCCGATCAAGTCGGGCCGCTGCGCCGCAGCGAGCGCCGCCGCCGTGCCGCCGACCGACGCGCCCGCAAGTACCGGCCGCTTGATTCCCAGACCCTCGCACAGCAGGATTAGATCAGCAGCCCACTGGTTGAGTGTCCACTCAGACGCCGGCGTTTCGGCACTACGCCCGTGTCCGCGCAGATCCAACCAGATCACCTGCGCCAAGTCCGCCATCGGTGCAAACAACGGCTTCAACAGCGAGTGATCCATCCCTGGCCCACCATGGATCACAATTACGGTTGGCCGCTCCTCGAGCTCCATGCCCACGGGCTTGTGGCTCATGCCGGTCACATCGATGAACAAGCGGGTACCGTTAACTGGCACCTCCATAGATCGCTGCTCCTCACTGGGGGATGCTGACCGTCGGCATCGTAATCAGTGCCACCCTTATGACCAAGCCACGCTACGCCCAAAGCCTGGTGTTGATACATCTACATCTCCACATCGGACTTGCCCTGGACTACGACTCGTAGCTAGTCTGTGCAGCACCCGATCGTTATAGGAGAGATTCCCGTGTCCGACTCCCCGGCCGTCCAGGCCAACATCGACGCCGTCAACCGCTTCTTCGAAGGCATCTCGCGCAAGGACGTCGATATGGTGCTTTCACTCTACGCCCCCGACTGCGAGTTTACCGCGCCCGAGCCCCTACCCTGGGGCGGAACTTTCAAAGGCCACGACGGCATCAAGCAGCTGTTTGCGACCTACATGCCCTACTGGACCGAGATCGAGGAGTATGCGGAGCGGATCGTGAGCAGCGACGACGAGGTCATGGTCGTCGTCCGGCAGCGGGGAGTGACGCGAACCGGCGCGGACTACGACGGCCTGCTAGCGCTGCACTTCGAGATGGAGGACGGCAAGGCCACACGTGGACGCGGCTTCGCAGACACCACGACGGTGCTTGCTGCGGTCGGCGCCGAGCCGCGTCACTAGCACCCGCCCAGCCCAGGTAGAGCGGAAGGGACATCAGTTCGGAGGCATCACGACGGCGCCTACATCGACGACGGCGCCTACATCGACGACGGCGCGTACATGGCGTCGATGGCTCGTCCGTGGCGCTCAACGACAACACCGCGTCGGACCTTTCCGGTCGGCGTCAGCTCGCCAGACTCCTGTGAGAGCGGGGCGGAGAGCAGCGAAAAGCGCCGAATCTGGGCCCAGCGCGAGCGGGACTCATTGGCCTTTGCGATGACCTCTTGGATCAGCTCGTGTGCGAGCCGGTCGGCGGTCAGAGCCTGTGCCTCGTCACGCCCGATGGTCTCAGTGGCAGTCGGCCGACGACCGAGCTGCTTCTGCACCGCCGCAAAATCGGCGACCACCAGAGCCGCCAAGTAGGGACGCCGATCACCCACGACCACGACCTCCTCGACATAGGGCGAGCGACGGATCTCTTGCTCCAAAGGCGCCGGTACGATGGTCTTGCCCCCGGCCGTGATGATTATGTCCTTCAGCCGGCCCGTGATCGTCAGGAACCCGTCATCGTCAATCGAGCCCAGGTCACCCGTGCGGAGCCAGCCACCGTCGAGAACGGCTGAGGACGCCTGTGGATCGCGGTAGTAGCCGGTGAACACGCTCGGCCCGCAAAGGCGGACTTCCTGATCTACGATCAGCGTCTTGAACCCAGGAAGCGCCCGACCCGCCGCGCCCAGCCGCACGCTCCCGCGTGTCCCCAGAGTGCAGGCGGCTGCGGTCTCCGTCATGCCATAGCCTTCATAAACCGGGACGCCGCAGGCGAACAAAAACTCGAGTGCCTCGGACGCGACCGGCGAGGCGCCGCTCCACGCCTCGCGCAGACGGCCCCCAAAAAGCTCCCTGACCGTCTGACAAGCTCCCTGCTCCAACTCGGACGCGACCGCCCGGCCCTCGAGGCGCGCCTCGAGGAGCTGCTGAAGCTGTGCGCGTGAGAGTGCCTGGCCACCTCGCTCGAGCTCGGCCCGAGCGAGCGTGTAGATCTTCTCGTAGAGGCGAGGTACGGACGCAAAGAACGTCGGCTTGATGAGAGACAACTCCTCTATTACCTTCGTGCGATCCCCACCGAAGAGAGCCAGACAACCTCCGACGGCGAGCGTCAGACTCTGAACCTCGCGCCCAAATACATGCGATAGCGGCAGGTAGAGGTAGCTCAAGTCGCTCTCCACGATCGCTCCGATTGCCGCCGTCATCTGCATCGCGGCCACGTAGGTGGCGTGCGTATGCATGCAGCCCTTGGGCGCGCCCGTTGTGCCCGATGTGTAGATGATCGTGAAAAGGTCGTCTGGCGCGATCTTCGGCAATCGCCGATCGGCTTGCTGGATCTGCCCTCCCAGCTCGGCCAGAGTTGCCAGGGTCATATGATCGCCCGCCGGCTCGGGTTCTATCGCCACAATTTGCTCGAGCTCAGAGCTTCCGCGTTGCAACGCCTCGCCGATCGCCAGATGCTCGCTCGTCTCCACAATCAGCATCCGCGCGCCCGAGTGCCGAACCACGTAGTCGCACTCCGCCGCCGTGCTCACGTGGTACAGGGGCACGCTGACCGCGCCGGCTCTTGCCAGCGCGATGTCGCAGAGCGTCCACTCGGGGCGTGAGTCGCAGATGATTGCCACGCGGTCGCCGTGCGCGATGCCGGTGGCGATCAGCCCACGCGCGAGGCGCTCGGCGCGGCGATCCAGCTCGGCGTATGTGATCCCCGTCCATGACCCGTCGGCGCCGCGGAAGCGTAGTGCCTCGCTCTGTGCGCGGACACGGAAACTGCGTTCGAACAACTCGGGGACGGTCTTGCAGCTCACGAACTCACCGCCCGCTCGTGGCTACGATCGCGCGCCGCAGCCGTGGACGGCTCTCCACGACCCTCCGAGGGCCACTGGCCGCTGAGTTGCATGAGCCACTCCACGACCGCTCTCCAAGCCGCGTGACTGGGATCGAGGTGCTCAAAATGTCCGACGCCGCTGAGCTGCACCAGCTCGACCTCGTCGCCGGCGGCACGCGCGGCACCGTGATAGCGCTTGCTCATCTCCCCGGGCACGTGCTCGTCCTCGGAGCCGTGGACCAAGAGCTGGGCAACTCCCAGCGGGAGCAGCCTGGTGGGGCACGCCCGGTCGTAGCGTGCTGGTGCCTGCTCGGGCGTGGCCCCCATCATCAGCTGCACCGCATTGCGCCCCAGCCGCGCACGCGCTGCTCCGACCAGGTCGAGAACACCGGCCTGGGCAACCACACCGTCGAGCTCGACGACCGGACGGGGCCGGGCACCGGGCGATCGATGCGTGGCTGCCCACAGAGCGAGGTGCCCCCCCGCTGAGTGGCCGATAGCCACAAGTGGACGGGGGATCTGATCCCATCTCCCGGCGAGTGCCCCGATCGCACTTGCAACGTCCTCGAGGATGCTCGGATAGCCACCTTCACCAGCCTCGTTCATGCGTCGGAACTCGGCGTTCGCCACGTTCCACCCGCGATCGACGAGATCCTGGGCGAGCGGCTCCATCAGCGTCGCCGTCCACGCGGCTCGCCAGAATCCTCCATGTAGGAGGACTGCGGTGCCAACTGGCCTTCCGCTGGGAGAGTCCAATTGCAGCCACTGATCGGGGTGCCGTCCGTAGCTGATCTTCTCCAACGTCAAAGCCCCCTCTCGATACGGCTCGCGTCCCATGCCTCCAGGTCGTGTCCAGGCACGATTACTGCTTGCGGATATTCACGCGCAAAGGCAGCGATCGATGCGAAGCTCTCGTGATAGCTGCAAGCATCCCCGAGCTCCCAGGGATGATGTCCCTCGTGCAGGGTGCGCATCGCATACAGAGCATCGCCGGCGATTAGGGCGAGCCGATCGCGTAGTCGCAAGACAAACGATACGTGACCCGGCGAATGACCGGGCGTCGCCAGAAGACGAACACTTCCATCACCAAGTAGGTCGAGTGTTCGCTTGAACGCGCCCCACGGCTCGACCATCGGCCCTGCGCTGTCCAGCAACCCAATCTGGGTCACGCCTGTGAACTGACGTCGTATGTACCCATGGAGCGGGCCAAATCGTCGCTGCGCCGCCCACCACTCCTTCTTATCGACCAGCACGGCGGTATCGGGAAAGTCAGCGAGTCCGCTCGCATGATCCCAATGCAGATGGGTCATCAATATCGTCTTCACCGTCACTTCTCTATCCCGCAGCTGCATACTCGCGGCCTGCGATGGCTTCATTCTCAGGTTACGAAAGACCCGCGTACCGATCTGTCCCAACGCTCGCCTCGGAGCGGCCGCGACGGCGCTGCTAAAGCCGGCATCGATTAGGAACTTGCCCGCTGTCGGATGGTCGATCAGGAACGCTGTGACAGGGAACCGATGCGACCTCTCTCCGTCAGGGAAGATACCGAGCGCCTTAGCGCCGGCGAGTGGTCCCGACTCACGAAAGAACCACGAGGTCGGGCCCTCCATCGTTCCTGTCAGCAGGCCCGTCAGCTTGACCGTCGCCCCAGGCGTGCCGCCCGACAATGGCAAAACCACACTCCGAGGCGATGATCCACCCGACACCGGGCCGGACGTTAGCGCGGCGGGTGGCTCAATGGCCAGCTCTCCATCCTGTGCAGCGGGAAACGGAGTAGAGAACCGGGCAGCCTTGGAGGCGTAGGCAGGGATCCTCACGTCGGCGCTGCCGACTCGGATGCCGCGAGTCTGAAGCCACACTGCGGACAGACCAGGTCGCTAGGCTTGCGTGCTTCACCACGCTCGTCGGAGTCGGCCTTCAGACGGTGCCGAGCGGCTCGCAGCTCAATTCTCAAGTCATTGACCGAGAAGCTACACTCAGTCGCCCTGTCGAGCCAGTATGCCTGCTCGGCGGGTTCAAGGGCAGCGACAAGGAAATGGTGGCTCCAGCTTAGAGACTCCCTACGTAGGGAGATTTCGACACGGGAGGCGACGTAGACCATGTTTTCCAGACTGTGGGTGTCGTAGCCGGTTATCTTCGCGGCTATGGTATATTTTTCGCCCCACTTGGCCGTGCCATATCGCAGCCAGTCACCCACCCACCAGTTACTCTGACGACTCAGCGCACCGAGGCGCCGGCCCTGCAATATCCATGCAGCCCGATCTAGGTCCTCTGGCGGTGTCCACGCAATTGGCGGTGATTGATGCCGAGCAGTCGTCTTGCTCTTCGATCGGGATGGTGACAGTGAGACAGCAGACATTGGAATCTCGTTCGGCTGGTTATGACTAGTCGGCAATCTACCAGTCTGAGGGCGAAACACTATTTACCAATGTGCGAAAGCAGTCGCTCAAAACTTTCCGCAAGTGCTCGATGTCAATCGGAGCCGATCACATAGCCCAGCGCCTCCAACCGCAGTGCTATTTCGAGCCCCGCAAAACAAGAGTGGAGCGGGCGCCCAAGAACATCTTCGATCTCACGCAGTCGGTTTTCGACTGTGCGTCGCACCACTCTTAGAGCCGTCGCCGCACATGAGATGTTACGCTCGTATTCGAAGTACGCACGCAGCGTCTCTCGCGCAATCTCTCCGTTCTTGCGTAGACTACCCAGAGGCGCCAGGTAGGTCCTCACCATCAATTTGGCCATGGCCTCGTTCTCGAGTATCGCCGCCTCGGGCAAGATGTCGGCGCACCGGGTCAACTCCCTTGGCTTACGCAACGCAATCGTGAACGCTATCTCCGCTTCTTCGTGAGTTTGACGCCAGCCCTTGATTCCTCGTCCTGGCTCTCCGATCGCCAGCATCGCGCTTGTCTTCCCCGTTGCTGAGAGGAAGCGCTCGACGTCTGATACTGACAGCTTCCTGAGTCCTCCGAGCCACGCCCACACCACCTCATCATCACACGCAACCATCAAGAGCTTGTGCCCAAACCGCCCGTTCAGCTTACGCAGAACCTCGTCTACCCTATTTCCCTTAGCAATCAGGCCGAGGTGCCAAGGAGCATTGAACTCGTAGTCCAGGCCGACCAACTCGCCAGGATCGATCGTGCTACCCGAGAGTAGTCTCTTCACGATCTCCATGCGGTGTTGTTGAGGCGAGCGTCCGATCCGCTCAAGCTCCCGATTGTATTCACATTCGACGACCGCGGTGATGCGCTCCAGCAACGTCTCTTGGAGCCTATGCAGGCTTTGTAGAACAGATACGTCGCCTGACAGGCCGCTACGCGCGATTTCGTCGGCTACGAACTCTCCAAGGCGACCGTGACCGGCAACGTAGCGGCGAAGGACGGTACCCAAGCTGACGCCGTAGCGCGCGGCACGGCGTGCTTGAGTTACCGCATCCGTAGGGACCGACCCTGACCACTCCGGCCCACCCTCAAGACCCGCGAGGCAGTAGTCGAATCCGGCCGAGATCGCCGCCTGCAGCCCCGTCTGGTATTCGGCACTCTTCTTGTCGACCGGATCGGGCACAGAGTGCAGGACGCGGTCATAAATGGCTTGCACGATCTCCGCGCGGCGTGCCTGCAGTGGTTCGAC
>Ga0182015_10004133_pt1 | contig 15823 bp, 13 predicted proteins | sample 712P3MmetaG_FD_120478 | JGI IMG/M metagenome (GOLD analysis project Ga0182015, IMG submission 120478) | Permafrost microbial communities from Stordalen Mire, Sweden - 712P3M metaG | ecosystem: Environmental > Terrestrial > Soil > Wetlands > Permafrost | place: Sweden: Stordalen | collected... | reverse complement strand
TCGCCACACATGGCCCCGGCGGGGCCTCCGCCAACGATCGCGATATCTTTCATTCGAATCTCTCGTCCCCGCAGGGGAATCGGGGAGCTGGACGCAGAAACGGAGTATAGCATCAAAATTCTGACGCAAGGGGCGAGGCAAAAAAGGCAGTTGTCGAATGAATCGCTGGCCGTCGCTGCCGGAGACTGAATCGCCGCGTGGTACAATTTTGGTTCGTTCGAAGCGAAGTCACAAAGGGCGGACAAATTGGGAGTGGTGAGCAATCGAACCGAACTGCGCCTTGACGTGCAGGACCTGAAGCGCGCGGGGAAGAAAATCGTCTTCACCAATGGGTGTTTCGACCTGCTGCATCCCGGGCACGTGAAGCTGCTGGAACAGGCAAAGTCGCTCGGCGATACGCTGATCGTCGGAATCAATAGCGACGGAAGCGTGAGGAAAAACAAGGGCGCGAACCGGCCGGTAATGCCTGATGGCGAGCGCGCAGAAATCCTCGCTGGGCTCACGGCCGTTGACTACGTGGTGGTGTTCGATGAATCCACGCCGCGGGAATTGATTGCGGCGATTCTGCCGAACATTCTAGTGAAGGGAAGCGACTGGGGAGCGGACGAGATCGTGGGCCGTGAAGACGTGGAAGGCGCAGGGGGCCGCGTGGTTTCGATTCCGGTGGAACCCGGATTTTCGACGACGAATCTGATTCTGCGGATTCAACGTCTGCGCGCATGATACTGCCGCTGGTGGCTGAGCTGTTGAGCCGGGTTGGCCGCCGACCCGCGGTGGAGGTGTGTCTAGACGCGCTGCGCCGGGGGCCGCGCGAAGTGCGTCTGGCCGGGCTGACGGATGCGGCGAAGACAATTGTTGCGGCATTTACCGCGGCCTCGCTCTCGCGACCCGTCCTGCTGCTGGTGGATTCGAACCGCCGCGCAGAAGAACTGCTCGAACCCCTCCGGTATTTCTTTCAGGCATTCGCGCGAAGGCCCGCAAGCCGTGTCGCATTCCTTCCATCGCAGGAAGTGTCGCCATGGGAAGGGCGTTCTCCGCACGCGGAGATTTCAGAAGCGCGCGCGTCCGCTTTGTGGCGGATTGCGTTGGGCGAGGCGGATATCGTGGTGGCGCCGTTGGAAGCCGCCATCATGCGATTGCGCGACAGGAGCTTTTACGAAGGGCTGGCATCGCAACTCGAGCGCGACCAAGAAGTTCCGCAGAACGAATTCCTCGATCATCTTAGAAGCGTAGGCTACGAACGGCGCGAAACCGTCGAGTCACCGGGACAATTCACGGTTCGCGGCGGGATTGTGGATGTGTTTTCGCCGGAGTCGAATGCGCCGGTGCGGCTCGAATTCTTCGGCGACACGCTCGAGTCTTTGCGCGAGTTCGATCCGAATAGCCAGCGGTCGCTGCGCCCGCTCGAACGCGCGACACTGCTGCCGCTGACGGATTATCCGCGGCGCAATGAAATCCTCGATCGATTCAGCGAACGCTCGGTGACGGGCCGTGAAGATGAAGGCATGCCGGCAGCTTTTTATGCGGGCTGGGAATTTCATCCCGCTCTTCTTGACGAAGCCAAATCGAGCCTGCTCGAACTCGTGCCGAACGCGGTCGTGCTCGAAGATGAGCCGGGGACACTGCGCGGCGTGCTGGATTTGAGGCGCGAAAGTCTCGCCGCCGAATTCGAAGAGGCGACGGGGCCGGCCGCGACGGCCGCGCCGGATCGATACTTTCTGACACCAGAGGAATGGAAGAGCGCACTTTCGACTCGGCCGCAACTTTTGCTCGAGCATCTGGCGCTCGAAGGCACGGCGGAACAGCACGTCCTTCAATCGCAGCCTACGCCGCGCTATCACGGCAACGTCGCCATGTTCATGTCCGAGGTCCGGAATCACATCGAGCGCGGACAGCAAGTGATGGTGTCGGTTGCAAGCACTGGAGAAGCCGAGCGATTGGCCGACATCTGCCACGAAAACGAGCTGCCATTCCGGTTGGGAGACGTGGATGAGAGCGCAACCGGTTCGCGCCTTGCGGCGGACAGCAGCGGCGGGACGGTGCCGGCGCTCGTGCTGTTGAAAGCGCCGCTCGGAGAGGGCGTGGTATTTCCCGAAGCGAAGCTTGTTCTCTACGGCAACGCGGATTTATTTGATTCGATTCCGGCGCCAGCGCGATCGCGTGCGCGACCGCAGAGCGCGGTATTTTCGAGCGATTTCTCCGACCTCAAGCCCGGGGATTACGTGGTGCACGTGGACCACGGCATTGGGCAGTTTGAGGGCTTGCGCCAACTTGCGGTGGACGGCGTGAGCGGGGAATTCATGCTGCTGCGGTACTCGGAGGATGCGCGGCTTTACGTGCCGCTCGCGCGCGTGGACCTAGTACAGAAATACCAATCGCTGGGCGGAGCCGTGCCGGCGCTCGACCGGCTGGGCACGACCGTCTGGGAGACGCGGAAGGCGCGCGTCAAGAAATCCGTCAGTGAAATGGCGGAAAAACTTTTGGCGCTCTACGCCGATAGAAAATCTGCGCCGGGCCACGCATATCCCGTGGACACGCCGTGGCAAAAGGCGTTCGAAGACGCGTTCGAATTCCAGGAAACACCAGACCAGGCGAAGGCTATCGAGGACGTCAAGCGCGATCTCGAATCGGGCGAGCCGATGGAGAGATTGCTTTGCGGCGACGTGGGATACGGCAAGACGGAAGTTGCGATGCGCGCGGCGTTCAAGGTGGTATCGGACTCGCGGCAAGTGGCAGTGCTCGCGCCGACGACGGTGCTCGCGTTTCAGCATTACGACACATTTCGCCGGCGATTCGCGGCCTTTCCGATTCGAATCGAAATGCTGAGCCGTTTCCGTACCGCAGTGCATCAGAAAAAGACGCTGGCGGAACTTGAAGCGGGCAGGGTGGATATCGTCATCGGAACGCATCGCTTGCTTTCGCGGGACGTGAAGTTTCAGGATTTAGGCTTGCTGGTCGTTGACGAAGAACAGCGATTCGGCGTGGCGCATAAAGAACGCATCAAGGAAATGCGCAAGAATGTGGACGTGCTGTCAATGTCCGCGACGCCGATTCCGCGAACGTTGCATATGTCGCTGATTGGATTGCGCGATATGTCGGTGATCGAGACGCCGCCGAGAGACCGGCTAGCGATCCAGACGGTTGTGGCGCCGTTTTCTGAATCGGTGGTGAAGCGCGCCATTGAGCATGAACTGGACCGGGGCGGACAAGTTTTCTTCGTGCACAATCGCGTGGAATCTATCGCTTCGGTGGCATCGCTGGTAAAGCGGCTGGTTCCGAAGGCGCGCGTGATTGTCGGGCACGGACAAATGAATGAGGCGGCGCTCGAAAAAGTGATGCTCGATTTTGTTCGCGGCGACGCGGATGTGCTGGTCTCCACGACGATTATCGAAAATGGGCTCGACATTCCGCGCGCCAATACAATCGTAATCAATCGCGCGGACCGGTTGGGGCTCTCGGAGCTTTATCAACTCCGCGGGCGAGTGGGCCGGTCGAACCAGCACGCATACGCTTACCTACTTGTTCCGCCGGAGGGCTCGCTTTCGACGCTGGCGAGGCAACGGCTCGCGGCGCTCAAGGAATTCAGCGACCTCGGCGCGGGATTTCGCATCGCGGCCCTCGATTTGGAATTGCGCGGCGCGGGCAATTTGCTCGGTCGCGAGCAGCACGGACAGATTGTCGCGGTCGGATTCGATCTTTACTGCAGGCTGCTCGAGCGCGCTGTCGCCGAGCGGAAGGGTGAGGCCGTCACGCCGGATCGCCGCGCGACGCTGAACCTGGGCCAGGACATTCGAATTCCGATCGAATACATAGAAAGCGAAAATCTGCGTCTGCGCATCTATAAACGTATAGCCGGTGTTTCGAATGAAAAGGAACGCGACGAGGTGCGCCGCGAGCTTGCCGACCGATTCGGTATACTACCGAAAGCAGTTGAGAACCTCCTCGATTACGCGCTGCTGAAGGCATTGGCGGAGTCGCTCACGGTGGCGTCGATCGAACGGCGCGGCGATCTTGTGGCGGTTAAGTTTTGCGAGGAAACGCCCGTGAAGCCGGAAAAATTGGTGCGCGTGATTCGCGGAAAGCGGGGGATGCGGCTCGATCCGAGTGGAGTGTTGTGGTTCGAGTGGAAGAGCGAGGGCGAAGGCCTGGCGGAAGCGGCGCGAAACATATTGCTGCAACTACAATCGTAGCGTTAAACTTTCAATTCAGGAAAAACTCAATGAGACTCAACAGAACTGCAATCATGGTCTTGACTGCGGCGAGCATGGCGTTCGCAGCGCCCGGTGTTCGCGCGCAGGTGAAGCCTACAGAGGCGAAAGACGCGAAAGACATCGACATGAAGGGTTCGGGCAACGGGAAAGTGGTGGAAGAAATTGTCGCCCGGGTGAACAACGAGATCATCACGTTCTCGGAGTATCAGAAATCCGAATCGGAATTGCACGAAGAAGTGCGGCAGGATTGCCAGGGCTGCGCTCAGGATCGCCTGAACCAACTGTTCGAAGACCGGCAGAAGAACCTGCTGCGCGACCAGATCGATCAATCCTTGCTCGAGCAGCGGGCGAAGGATCTGGGCATCAGCGTCGAGAACGACGTCATCAAACGGCTCGATCAAGTGCGCCAGCAGAATAATTTTCCTTCGATGGAGGCCCTCCAGGCGGCGGTTGAGGGCCAGGGAATGTCGTGGGAAGACTACAAGGGGAATTTCCGCAATCAACTGCTGACCCAGGAAGTGATTCGGCGCGAAGTGGGCTCGCGCGTGGACATCGGGCACGACGACGTGAAAAAGTATTACGACGAGCACAAGCAGGAATTCGTCCGGCCCGAGCAGGTGGTGCTTGCGGATATTTTTCTGAGCACCGAAGGAAAGACGCCGGATCAGGTGGCCGTGATCCAAAAGAAAGCCAACGATCTTCTGGCCCGATTGAAGAAAGGCGACGACTTCTCGGAGTTGGCCAAGCGCAACTCGGAAGGACCTACGGCGAAGGACGGGGGCGAACTTGGCGCGTTCGAGCGCGGGCAGCTTTCGAAGCAGCTCGAAGATACTGTGTTCGCGCTGAATAAAAACCAACTGACGGACGTGATCCAAACGAAGACGGGGTTCGAAGTGTTGAAAGTGCTCGAGCACTTCGAGGCGGGGCTTCAGCCCGTGGAGAAGGTCGAGCCTGAAATCGAAAATAGAATTTACGCGGAACGCATGGCGCCCATCCTTCGGAATTATCTGGGCGAGCTGCGCGAAGAAAGCTACGTGGTGGTAAAGCCGGGCTACGTGGACACGGCTGCGGTTGCGACGAATGTGGGAATCAAGGAAGTCGTTCCCACACCGGACGCTCCTGACAAGAAATTGAGCCGCAAGGCGAAAAAGGCAACTACCAGCCAATGAAATTGCTATTCATCGCGGATTTGAAAGACGGCCAGCAGGTGTCGTCACTCTTTCTCGTTTCATCTAAGGAAATCCGAACATCCGCGAAATCCGGGCGCTCGTGGCTGCAGCTCGAGCTTTCGGATCGCACCGGGCGGATTGACGGCAAGATGTGGGACAGGTTCGAAGACGCGGGAGCGTTGTTCGGCTGCGACGACATCGTGAAGGTGCAGGGCCGCGCGAAGATGTACAACGATCAAATCGAACTGACCGTGGAGCAAGTGCTTCCCGCGCAAGAAGGCGATTACGATCTGGCTGATTTTTTTCCGCATACGAAGGAAGATGTCGAGAAGCTTTACGCGAAGCTGCGGGATGCTGTCTCGAAGGCCGGAAATCCCTGGATCAAGCGGCTATTGACGAGCGTCGTGGAGGATCCTGCGGTTGCGCCGAAGTTGAAGCGCGCGCCGGCCGCAATGACGATGCATCATGCGTTTCTCGGCGGGCTGCTCGAGCATACGGTCAGCGTGATTGGGCTGATGCAGGGCGTCGCGCAACATTATCCGGAACTCGATCGCGATTTGCTGCTTGCGGGGGTCGTCCTCCACGATGTCGGAAAGACGGAAGAGCTGAGCTACGCGCGCGGATTTGGATACACCACCGAAGGCCAATTAATCGGGCATATCGCGCTGGGGTTGGGGCTGGTGCGAAGGAAGATTGATGCGATTCCGAATTTTCCGCGCCCGCTGGCGGTGCTGATCGAGCACATGATTTTGAGCCATCATGGGTCGTACGAATTCGGTTCGCCGAAGTTGCCGCAGTGCCGCGAAGCTGTTGCGCTCCACTACCTCGACGATTTGGATTCGAAGATGGCCGCGATGCGTGCGACGCTCGAGGGCGTTGGGGGCGAGGGGGAATGGACGGAGCGGAATCCATCTTTGCGGCGAAATCTGCTTCGCAAGGATGATTTTCTTTCCGGCGGGCCGGCGAAGAAATTGGCGGCGGCGCCAGCTGCGGCGCCTGCCGCTGCTGCTCCAGTGCAGGGAAGTTTCACGGTGAAAAAATAAATGGCCGATGCGTCAAAATCCGCGCCTAAGGACGGCTTGAGGGCGGCTGCTGGGATGTCGCCGCGTCGATCGCTGCTGGATCTGGCGCCGCTTGAGCTCGATTGTATGAACACGCTGTGGCCCATCGGGGAAGGAACGGTGCGAGAAATTCGAGATCTTCTCGCGCCGCGCAGGCCGCGCGCGTACACCACGATCATGACGATCATGGACCGGCTGGCGCGAAAGGGCGTGGTCGAGCGGCGAAAGTCCGGCCGCGCGTATGTTTACCGGGCGAATCTGAGCGCGGATGATGCGCGGCAGCAGGCGCTCGGGCAGGTGGTCGAAAACTTTTTTGGCGGATCGAGCGAAGACGCGGTTACGTTTCTTCGAAGCAGGGAACGAGAGGCGACACCGGCCGCGCCATCCTCTTTTTTGAGCCCCGCCGCTTCCACGTCTACATCCACGAGCTCAGAGGCGCCTTCACCGGCGCGTGCGCTTGCGGCCGCTGCGGCTGCGGGCGCGTCAGCAATGTCTGCGCAGGTGAATGTTCCCGCGCAAACAAGTGTTCCCGAGCGCACGCGTGCCAGCCGCGAAGATTCACCCGCTGACGAGCCCGTGACGATGGACGAGACGCTGCTTTGATCATTCCGATGTTTCCAGCCGAATTGAAAATTCGCAACAATGCCTTCCGTCCCGCGACCATTCTCGCGCCGATGGCTGGTGTTACGGACACCGTCTTCCGGCGCGTGATTCGCGAGCTTGGCGGCTGCGGGCTGATCATGACGGAGTTCACGAGCTCGGAAGCAATCACGCGAAGCGCGGCTCGAACGATGCGGTATTTGTTTTTCGAGGAAGATGAGCATCCGATCGCAGCGCAGCTATTCGGCGCCGATCCCGCGGTGATGGCGACGGCAGCGGCGCTAACCGAAGATCTTGGCTTCGATCAAGTGGATATCAATCTCGGATGCCCGGCAAAGAAAGTGGTGAAGTGCGGCGGATCGGGGTTATTGCGCGATTTGGATTTGCTTGAGGAGATTTTGCGCGGGGTGCGCGCGGCTGTCCGGATTCCGCTCACGATCAAGCTCCGCTCGGGATGGGACGAGAACAACATCGTGGCGGTCGAAGTGGCGCGCATCGCCGAAGGCTGCGGAATCGAAGCGCTGGCGGTGCACCCGCGGACCCGCGCGCAGGGATATAGCGGCGCGGCGGATTGGCGAGTGATTCGCGACGTGAAGCAGGCGGTAAAGATCCCGGTGATTGGAAATGGCGACATCCGCACGCCGGAAGACGCATTGCGCATGGTCGAGGAAACCGGGTGCGATGCCGTGATGATCGGCCGCGCCGCGACGAACAATCCTTGGATCTTTCGGCAGATCGAGCAGTTCATCACCGAGGGAAGATACGACGAGCCGAGCGATGCGGATCGCTACCGGCTGGTGATGGATTATTACCGCAGGCTGGTTGGGTCGGAGATGCCGGACGCCATTGGCAAGATGAAGCAATTTGCGTCCTATTTTACGCACGGCGTTCGCAATGGCGGCGTGCTGCGCCGCGAAGTTCATACGGCGCGAACGACTGCGGAAGTGCTCGAACGTGTGGAAGCGTTTTTCGAGCCTGTTCTTCGCGCGACGTCGCCGGTGGTTGCGTCCCCGGTAACCACGTCTCCGGTAAATTGACCGGTCGTTGTTCGTTTCTTACTCGCGCGGGTGCGCCAAGCCTCGGACCTGCCATGTGGCCTCGAAAGGCGAAGGGCCGGCGGGACGCCGGCGGTACAAGAGGCGCTGCAACCTAGCAAGAGGCTGCATGGAACCCCGTTCTCAATTCCTTCAGTGATTGTTACGGTCGGCGAGGAGCCGCTTGTAGGCTTCGCGCTTGGTGAGTCCGCGTTCGCGTGCCGCCAACTTCAGCGCGGCTTTGCGGTCGAGGTTTTGCAGCTTCATGAGGTCTTCGACGCGGCGAGGCAGGGGAAGCGTCGAATCTGACTCTATGCCCGCGGAAGGCGCTGCGGAGCGCTCGTCGGCGCGCGCGAGTATCACAGTGATTTCACCGCGTGGCGGCCTCTCTTCGAAACTTACGAGCAACTCACTGATACGGCCGCGGCGAAATTCCTCGTGGATTTTGGTGACTTCACGCGCGATCACGCCGTGGCGGTCGCCGAGGATGGCTAGGGCGTCTTCCAGCATGCCGACGACGCGGTGCGGCGCTTCGTAGAAAACCAGAGTGCGCGGCTCGGCGGCCAGAGAATCGAGAGCCGCTTGGCGTGCTCCGGCCTGCGGTGGAAGAAACCCGATGAATACAAACTCGTCCGTCGCAATTCCCGAGGCGGCGAGCGCCGAAACCAGCGCCGACGCGCCGGGCACCGGCACGACTTGAATTCCGTGGCGAAGGCAGAGCGCTACGAGACGATGTCCGGGATCGGATATTCCCGGAGTGCCCGCGTCGCTGACTAGCGCGATTTGCGCGGCCTGCTCGAGTTCGATGACGAGCTCGGGGGCTCGAGTCATTTCGTTGTGTTCGTGGTAGCTTTCGAGTCGAGTGTGAATGTCGTAGCGAGAGAGCAGCTTGCGGGTCTGCCGCGTGTCTTCGCACGCGATCAGGTCAACTTCCTTCAGAATGCGGAGGGCGCGGAGGCTGATATCTTCAAGATTGCCGATCGGCGTGGCGACAAGATAGAGGCAGCCCTTGCCGGTCGCGGAAGGGCCGCTCGGCCGAGATTCTTCCGGCTGTTCATCCGAGTTCTGAATGCTTCGTGGTGATGCCTGACGGGGCATTCGATGCGTTGCGCGTTCGCTCATCAGTCCTGCGTGTGGGCTGAACGAAGACAAAGTCTAGCACAGCAGGAAGCGCGAAGGCGCGTGGCGCCGCACATCAACACGCTGAGAGCGGCGGCTGCGTGCGTCATTGCATGCGCATTTGCGGCGCTGCGCATAGCTGCCTTGCGTGGCCCGTCGCTGGCACGCCGCCTCACGCTGGCGCAAACGTGATAAGATTTTCCTTTGCGCGACAGGCGGGAAGGAGTCCTGGTTTGCCCCTTTACGAATACAAGTGTGAAAAGTGCGGGAACAAGTTCGAGCGGATCGAGCGCGTCACGGCTCCGGAAGTAAGGAAGTGCCCGACGTGCAAGGGCAAGGCAGTTCGGCTGCCTTCTTCGCCAGCGATTCAGTTCAAGGGATCGGGGTGGTACGTCACCGATTACGCGGGGAAGGGCTCGTCTGCGGCTTCGAGCGAGAAGTCTTCGAGTGACAGCGGCGAGAGTAAGGCTGCGTCACCGTCGAAGGAAAGCGGCTCCGCGAAGAAAGATACTTCAGCGAAAGAGTCTTCTGGAAAGTCCAAAGGCAAGAAAGAATAGGCTTCCGCGCGGACTTCAGGTTTCGCTTCGAGCGACGGCAGTTCCCCTGTTTAACACAAACTCGGCCGGCTTTCCTGCCAGCACTAGCAACGCTAAGATCTCGTCGCCCCGAATCTACAATTTCAGCCCCTGCAGGTATTCCCGGAATGATGGTCCCAGCTCAGGATTCTTAAGAGCCATTTCTACAGTAGCGCGCAAGAAGCCGAGCTTGTCTCCCGCGTCATACGTGCTGCCATCGTAGTTGTATGCCCAAAGGCCCTGCTCTTTGGCGAGCATCCGCAAAGCGTCGGTGAGTTGAATTTCGCCGTTCCGGCCGGGCTTGGTGTTTTCGATGTATTCGAAGACTTCGGGCGGCAGAATGTAGCGGCCGGTCACCGCAAAGTTCGACGGGGCGTGCTCGCGCGAAGGCTTTTCGATGACGTCGCGGACTCGGAAGAGCCTGTCGCCGAAGCCGAGATTCGGTTCGGGGACAGCGTCAACGATACCGTAGAGATGAACTTTCTCCGGAGGAACTTCCTCAACCGTGATCGCTCCTTGGCCAGTCTTCTGATGCACGTCGACCAAAGCTTTCGTCGCGGGAACGCGGCCGTCGTGAATGACGTCGCCGAGCAGAACGGCGAAAGGCTCGTCGCCGACAAGTTCGCGCGCAAGCAGAACCGCATGCCCGAGGCCCAGAGCTTCGCTCTGCCGCGTATAGCTGAAATGAATTCCGCTAGTGATTTGCCGAATCTGCTCGGCCATGAGGGGGCGGCCGTGCTCTTCGAGGTGTCGCTCAAGCTCGGGCGCTGAGTCGAAGTGGTCCTCAATGGCATTCTTGCGCCTGCCGGTGATGATGATGATGTGATCGATTCCGGATGCGACGCATTCCTCTACCGAATATTGGATCAGCGGCTTATCCACAACGGGCAGCATCTCTTTCGGCTGCGCCTTTGTGGCGGGAAGAAATCGCGTACCAAGTCCCGCGGCTGGCAGAACGGCCTTCCTGACCCTCTTGATCGGCTGACTCATGCGTCTCCTGTCGCTAAAATGCGGATGCGGCACGATAAGGTTCAGGGGCGGCGTATGTCAATCGGGCAGAAATGGGATTTTCGGGGCAGCAGCTAAGGAAGTGGCGACGTCTGCTGAAGTCGAGCGTGCCGGATTGACGCCTCGGGCACCGCGTGACAATCTAATTGCGTAAATTATGAGCTCCGTCGACGTTCAAGCTCCCGCGTGGCGTCTTGCGAAGGCGCTTGGTTCGATGGCATTTTGGGGAGTTGTGTTCGTCATCGCCGGCGGAATGTTGGGCCTTTGCCTCGATGGAATCACTATAGCGCTCACCCGCGGGCACGACATCCCTGGCCTCGGCTACGTTTTACTTTTTATCGCGCCCGCATTTAGTTGGATCGCCGGAGCGATCGGTATAGCCTTCGGAGCTAGACGAAGTAAGCGATTCGAGAGCGGAGAACGCAATTTGTGAATCTCACCGACGCACACACACATGAAAGTCCGGGAAAACTGGTTGCCCCAGCGCGCGGTGAGTCGCGGATTCTGGGGATTGAATCGTCGTGCGATGAGACGGCGGCGGCGATTGTGGCCGACGGGAACACGATTTTGTCGAGTGTCGTGGCGTCTCAAGTGGAGATTCATCGCAAGTATGGCGGCGTCGTACCGGAATTGGCGTCGCGGGAGCACTTGCGGCAGATTGTGCCTGTCGTTCGGGAGGCGCTTGCGCAAGCCGGATTGAATCTTTCGGATGTCTCTGCGATCGCTGTTACGCGCGGGCCGGGACTCGTCGGCTCGCTGCTTGTCGGGGTAACGTACGGCAAGGTGCTGGCGATGGCGCTCGGCAAGCCGCTGGTACCCGTGAATCACCTTGAAGGCCACGTTCATGCGGTGTTTCTGGAGGCTCATGCTGCGGGACGCAAACCAGCGCTGCCAGCGGTCTGCCTGATCGTATCGGGCGGACACACGATTCTTTATCGAGTGATGAGCGAGGCGAGCGAAAGTGGCGCGGCGGCTCACGGAAACGGGAACGCGCGCGCGCATTCTTTCCGCTACGCGCGCATCGGCGGAACTCGAGACGATGCTGCCGGAGAGGCGTATGACAAGGTCGCGCGAATGCTCGCGCTCGGTTATCCCGGCGGCCCGATCGTTGACCAGCTCGCTCCCTTCGGCGATCCCGCGGGGATTCGATTCGCCGAAACGAAGATGCGCGGCAACATCCACGACTTCAGCTTCAGCGGCGTGAAGACAGCCGTGTTCTATCACCTCCGAAAACACCCTGAACTTCAGCCGGAAATTGATGAGCGAAACGCAGCGCTCGTTCGGGGAGAAAGAACCGCCGACGCGCTGAGGCCTATGTGCTCCCAGGCAACGCTCGATCTGATCGCCAGTTTTCAAAAGGCTGTTGTCGGAGATTTGGTGAGGCGAACGCTGGCGGCAACAGAGGAATTCAAATCGAAGTCAATTCTCGTTTCGGGCGGCGTGGCGGCGAATCGTGAATTACGATCCGAATTCGAGAAGGCTGCGAAGCGAGAAGGCGTCGAAGTCTATTTTCCGAGCCGCGCCCTATCCACCGACAACGCGGCGATGATCGCAGCGGCAGCGTATCCCAGGTATCTTGCCGGGGAAAGCGCGGACGCTATGCTCAATGCGGAACCGAATCTCCCACTCGCATAAAATCTCGCATCAAAAGCCGGCTGAGCTAAGCGTTCGATCGAAGACGTAGGCGAGGCCATCGCGCGTGACGGCGTAAGCCTGCCGCGTGTCGTAACTCCAGCAGATATCCACCACGCCTTCCGCGGAATATTCGTCCAGAATGCGGCCTTCGCGAAGATCGGCGATGAATAGGCGGCCCTTGGAAGCACTCTTGAGCCACGACGAATAGCAAGCGCAGAGTGGCTTTGTCGGGTGGCAGCAAGCGAGTTCCGCGGTGAAGGGAAGCGCACACGCTTCGAGAGAACCCTCAGGTACCGCGAAGGCGCGGCCGCCCGCGCAATACACGAGAGTACCGCCGTCGCTGGACCAACTGAGTGCCGTAATGCTGCCGTGAACTGGGACGAACAAATCGCGGCGCATGCCGGGAACCGCAGCGACCAACAGAAAATCATCCGCCCAGTCGCCCACGCACTTTAGCGCCAGCGCGACTTGCGTCCCGTTTGGATTGAACGCCATCGGACCAAAACCTGCGAAAACCACTTCATCGTCGGCGGAATCGCCGATAGCAACGGCGGTCAGCGACGCAGTGACGTCGAGTGACCCTATCGGAATGGCCGCGAGCGCCGGAAGCTCCGCATCGCAATTCCAAACGCGTAACGTTCGATCCGCGGCAAACGCTGCCCCGAAGGAATTTCCGCCGGGAGACCAGGCAAATGCGGCATTCGGCAGATCGGGAACATGAAACGTGTCCAGATGCGTTTTTGTCGCGGCGTCAAAGATCTGCAATTGGTTCGCTGTTATGTTTGATGCGGCGAGAAGGATGCGTCCGGTTGGCGACCAGGCGAGAGAAGAAACGGGACCGTTTGGATTGTCGCGTTTTGCTTCAGGCGCCGGAAGAGAATCCGGCGGAATCTGCGAGTCGAGGTCGTAAATCGCCAGGCGGAGTGCACCGCTGTTGCCCGTACTCAGAAATACAGAAACCTTGCCGGAGGGCGAGACGGCCGCACAAGCACGGCGGCCGAAGAAAACGCGCTTTTCGACCCAATTGGATTCGCGGCCGATATCGCGGATGCCTCGGCGGACCAGCGCGGCAGTGCGAATGGCCAAAGGCTGCGGGCGGCGCGAGACCATTGCGGTCGTGCCGGAAGTCGCGCCCGAAGCCGCCTCGGAGGCTGGGGGTCTCTGGTCTGCATTTGCATTATCGATTGCGTCTACGCGCATTGGAGTTGTTCGCGCAGATTCGCGCGGGCGCCGGCGATTTCGGTATCAATGCGACTGGCAAGCTCTGAAAAAAGATCGCGGCCGGACTGCGCGGCCTCGTCGAATTGCTCGCGCAGGCGCTTGGCATCGGAAGCGAGGAGCGCCTTTAACTCGGCATCGATTTCTTCGAGTCGAGCTTTCACCTGGCTCACTCGCCGAATCGTTCGGACGAGATCCGCGCCTGCGCCGTCGCCCTGCACGCTTTCCGGCGAACACTCATAGGCTTCAAAAACTCGCGTCAGAGCGGCCTGATCGCCGAGCATGTAAGCTTGATTGGCCTGGGCCATCAGATCCTGGCGTTTCGCGCGATCGGCGTCATCGGTAGTGAGATCCGGGTGGACACGCCGCGCCACTTCGCGATAGAGCCGCTTGATTTCTGGTGTGGGCGTGTAGACCTTTTGGGCGTGAGGCCGGCCTGGTCCTGCCGTGGAACGCGTTGCCTTCGCGCGGGCACGAGTTCTGCGCGCCGCTTCTTGAAGCCGAAGGTCGCCAGGTTGTTCGGCGGCCGCTTTCTCGGCGACTTGTGCTTTCAACTCGTCGAGCTCCGCATAACGAAGGCCGACTTCCGCCAGATATTTGCGTTCGAACGAGCCGAGTTCGGCACGCAGGCTCGCCAGCTCGACTTCACGCTCTGCGAGCGAAGTCTCGAGCGCGGCAAGCTCGCCGCGCTTCGTCTCAAGTTCCCGTTCTTCGGGCCGAGTGATCTGGAGTTCAGAATTCTGAAGCATGAGTTCGCGTAGTTCGATCTGTAGTCCGATCCAAGGAACGCGCAAATAGTTTAAAGGCTGAGGAGGCGTGATGGAGAAGCCGGCGTGCCGGTTGTTTCCAAAATCGGCAGCTAACCGTGGCGGAGCGTACCTGTTCTTTCGGACAGGTGGGAATCGGCGGCGAAGATGGGTGAGGCGCCAATTCGACACGCCAATTTGTCGTTTGGGCGATCCCGGATTTACGAATGTCAATTTCTGCCAGACGCGCGAATTGGATAGAATCTTCTCGGGGCGAAAGGGAATTTCGGGCGATTGGACTTGCCCGACTAGGAGCCGCGCTATGAACGAGACGATTGAGCAGTACAAGCAAAGAATTCAGGGCTACGCCGCAGGGAAGGACCCGTTGAAGGTGCAGGCGAAGACGGCCGAGAAAATCGAGAAGCTCATCAAACGCATTCCGAGCGCAAAGCTACGCAAACGCCCAGCCCCGGACAAATGGTCTATCACAGAAATTATCGCGCATCTCGAAGATGCCGAGATCGTGACGAGCTATCGGATGCGCAGGATCCTTGGCGCGCCGGGCACTGCCATTGAGGCATACGATCAGGAGAAGTGGGCTGAGGCCGAAAACAACGCGAAGCGCGACCCACAAGCGGCGCTCGGGGTGTTCAAGGCGCTGAGGGCAGCCAATCTCACATTATTGAAGTCGCTGAAGCCGGAGCAGTGGAAGCATTTCGGAATGCACGCCGAGCGTGGCGAAGAAAGCATTGAGCGGATCACTCAGATGATCGCCGGGCATGACATCAACCACGTGATTCAGATCGAAGCGATCCTCGGCGGCCAGCGCAAGTAGGCCGAGGTAGCCCGTGCGGAGCAGCGAATGCCCGGGACATGCCTCGACCGTCGCGCGTTTCAATTCGGGATTGCTGAGTGCGTTTAATCCGGAAGCTTCGCGGCTTCCGGCATCTGGAGATGCGCCTTAGCGAGCGCGCGGACCAGGCTGGTTTCGACCAATTGCTCGGTCGTGTTCCGCACTGTGGCCAGTTCGCTCACCAGGAGATACTTTGCCCTCTCGAGCATTTTCTTCTCGCGGAAGGAAAGAGGCTTGGTCCGGCTAAGGGCGACGAGGCCCTTCAACACGGTAGCCACTTCCATCAACGAGCCGGTGCGCATCCGCTCGGAGTTCTCTTTAAAGCGGTGCTTCCAGTCGTGATGACTGGCTGACCGGCCCTTCTCGAGATAGGTGATCACGTCGCCGGCCTGGTTGGTCCGGATGACCGGGCGCAAACCGACGTTATCCACGTTGGCCTGCGGGACCATGACCTTCAAACCGCTGGAAACAATCTTGAGCATGTAGAATCGCTCGGACTTGCCGTTGAGGTAACCGAAACTGATTTGCTCTATGACACCCACGCCGTGATTCGGATAGACAACCTTCTCACCTAGCTTGAATTCCATAGGACGG
>Ga0182015_10004132_pt1 | contig 15833 bp, 14 predicted proteins | sample 712P3MmetaG_FD_120478 | JGI IMG/M metagenome (GOLD analysis project Ga0182015, IMG submission 120478) | Permafrost microbial communities from Stordalen Mire, Sweden - 712P3M metaG | ecosystem: Environmental > Terrestrial > Soil > Wetlands > Permafrost | place: Sweden: Stordalen | collected... | reverse complement strand
TGTGATGATGCCGTCTCTGCCAAACACTGTCCCGAACCAGGGCACGCCCGCATAGGGATAATGCTTTTCCGGATTTCCCACGACCATCATCTGCACATCTGCGATCGAACGGTTGATCCAGTCATTGAAGCGGGAGTTCGAGCTGTACATGCTGGGGAAAGCTTCGCCAATTATTTTCAGTTCATCCCTGGCCTCACTGATGGCGCGGGAGTAGCCAATTGAGTACCCAAGCATGGAGGAGTCGCAACAGATGGACATCCTGAAGCTTTTTCTTTCCTTCGGGTGCAGCAGGACTTCGTAAGTGAGTTCACGATCCGTCGCACCGTTCGCTGGCGTCTCCCATTCGATGCGCGTTCGCCGTACTACTCCATCCAGCCCCTCATAAGAAAGCAACACGGATTGTTCTCCATGTTCGGGCGGTAATGCGGTACCTCTGCGTTGCCGCCGCATGCCACGCACCTCGAAGATATCGGCGAAGTCAGCGTCAAAACTGGTGCGGAAGGGAACGGATAATTCGGACAGCCCGTGATTCATGAATACAATTTCTTCATAACAAGTATTTTTCCAAAGAAAGCGCGAGCGCAAGATATGCAATGTACCCCGGGGAATCACAACTTCATTTTTGCGGGATACGTCTAAGTTCGCCAAGTCGCCTGTGAACAAAAAATTGGTCGTATCCACGGTGGAACTCAGCAAGAGCGGGCGTGTTCCCCAAAGGGTGACTGCCAGTTCGGACAGGTGGCGGGTATCTTCAAAAAAAAGCCCCTGTTCGCCCATACCGGTCGTCTGCACGTCGCCCAGGCGGTCGAATACGAAAAAAGTCCTTCCGTACTTAAGGACTCGCGCCCTATCGTCGGTGGGAGACTGCGAAGTTGCTATGTAGTACTGTTGGGTAGAAGATCCGTCCAACTAAGAACTCCGTCATTCAGCGTGAGTGTGGAGGGCTCTCCTCGCACCAGTTTTTCATAGATCGCCATATAATCCAGAGCCATGCGTTCGTCGGAAAAATATCGCTCGAAATGCCTGCGGCACGCCTTGCGGTCGATCTCGGAAAGCCGTCTTACCGCGTTTACTGCGCCATTCACATCGGAAACGATAAACCCGGTCACGCCGTCTTCCAACACTTCCGGCACGGAACCGTGGCGGTAAGCAATCACAGGTGTTCCGCACGCCATTGCTTCAATCATGACAAGGCCAAACGGCTCAGGCCAGCAGATTGGAAACAACAATGCGGCGGCGTTCCCCAGAAACGCATTTTTTTCGTCGTGTCCGATTTCGCCAATAAATTCCACTGAATTGTCTTTTAGTAATGGCTTCACTCGGTTTTCGAAATATTCACGATCCGCCTGGTCGACCTTTGCTGCCATCTTCAACGGCATACCCGCGCGACGCGCGATCTTTATCGCGTCGTCTACGCCCTTCTCCGGCGAAATTCGTCCAAGGAAAGCCAAATATCCGCCATTGCCTTTTTCAAGCTTCAGTAACTGTGCAGGCATTCCATGGTGAACCGTACCTTGCCAATTAGCCCAAGGCAAAGGGCTGCGTTGTGCATCTGAAATCGAGACTACGGGCATCTCGCGAAAGTTTTGATACAGAGGAACTAAATCTGGGATATCCAAACGACCATGCAATGTGCTGACGCAGGGTGTGCTCGTGCGCCTGCTAAGCGAGAAATGTAGATAGTCAACATGAGAATGAATCAGGTCGAAGTTTGGCGCCTGTCTAAAAACTTCCTCCATCATGATGATGTGGTGGGCGACAGCATCCTTGCATCTCGGATCGAGACGCAATGCTGTGGGGCACATCGGAACCAGGCGTGCTGTTGTCACCGAATCTCCACTCGCGAAGAGCGTAACGTCATGTCCCATTCGAACCAATTCTTCGGTGAGCCAGGAAACCACGCGCTCAGTCCCTCCGTACAGAACCGGCGGGACGCTCTCGTAAAGGGGCGATAGCTGGGCAATTTTCATAATGATTTACTTCATGTACAGCGCGAAACCTCCGCGAATCAGGTTCCTCCAGAATAAAGAGGAACGATGGGCAGGTCTATCAGGTGGGCGCTGTATCAAGCGAGACTTTTGAAAACGGCGGTAGAACGCTGCGGAAAGCGATTGGTCGATCACCAATCGACGTTTGACGGCTGGAAATCAGGGAATCTTTCGAACATAACGGTAATCAGGCGGCTCTCATGGTGACCGACGTTGGTGACCTTCCGTACGATCACGGTTGTTGAGTCGTGCTATAATAACTTCAACGCTAACACCACGGTTTGCTCGTGATGCGGTGATCCTGCTGGATCAAGATTCATCTCCGCTTTTCCTGCCCGCCGTTTATTCAGCGCCAAATTCAAAAACTAACGGGCGGCATGGGAACTCACGATACGTGTATTCAGGGCGTTTTCCGAGTTTGATCAAGCCTCTCCAGAAAGATTTAAAACGAATGACAAGCTTTACAGAACTACCGCTTTCTTCTGCTCTACAGCAGAGGCTGGCGACAGAGCAGTTTATTGTCCCAACGCCGATTCAGGCACAGGCTATTCCGCTTGCTCTCGAAGGCAAGGATGTATTGGCAACCGCGCAGACCGGCACCGGGAAAACCCTGGCTTTTCTGATCCCTGTGATCGAAATGTTGCAGCGCGAACCATCACAAAAAACCCGAGTGCTGGTTTTATTGCCTACCCGCGAACTGGCGATTCAGGTTAACGAAGAGTACGAAAAGCTGCGTGGTGACGGGCTTTCAAGAGCGGCGCTGGTGATTGGGGGCGTCTCCGAGAAGTCACAAATTCAGGCGGTGCGCGGCGGATCAAGTTTGGTGGTCGCAACTCCCGGCCGCTTGCAGGACTTCATCAGCCGTAAGCTCATCGATCTCCGCGAGATCAAGATTCTCGTGCTCGATGAAGCCGATCGCATGCTGGATATGGGTTTCCTGCCCGCAATTCGCCGCATTCTTGCGGTGCTGCCACAGCGCCGCCAGACCTTGTGCTTCTCCGCAACTTTGGAACAATCAGTGGCAGGATTGGTGAACGACGCGATGCGCGATCCCATTCGGGTGGCGGTTGGTTCAACCCTGAAACCCGTGGAGAGCGTCCGGTTGCAGGCTTACGAGGTCCGGCCAGCCGAGAAACCAGACGTTTTAAGGCAGCTGCTTTACGGCGAAAAGGGACAGACTTTAATCTTCGCCCGCACCAAACGAGGAACGGAACGTCTGGCCAAAGAGCTTGCCCGGGAAGGGTTTTCCGTGGCGATGATTCATGGAGACCGCTCGCAGTCGCAACGTAATGGCGCGCTCAACGGCTTCCAGCAGGGCAAGTTTCAGGTGCTGGTTGCTACCGACGTTGCAGCCCGAGGGTTGCACGTGGACGATGTTACCCACGTTATAAACTACGATCTGCCAAAGATGGCCGAGGACTTTATCCATCGAGTAGGCCGGACCGGCCGGGCTGGATCTGCAGGACTGGCAACCAGTCTGGTGGCTGGGGGTGAAGTGATTGAACTCCGGCACATCGAACGCGCCTTGAAGCTGCGCATCGAACGCAAGCAGGTCGATTGGTCAACTGCCGGTCGGCCCGTTCATGTGGTGCAGAACACCCTGGCCAGCCGCACCCTGACCAAGTTGCCGGGCGAAGTCTTCGCGTAACCGATAACTGGATGCGATCAAGCCTGGATGCGATCAAGCAGCGATAAAAAAATTGAAGGGGCGCGTCTTACACGCGCCCCTCAATTTATCCAAACGGTGCCGATTTTAATCCTTACCTCATGATTATGGATCTGCTTACGGTTCCACCTTTTCAGGAACACGTTCGCGAGGCATGCTGGAGATTTCATCATCTCCCATTTGAAACAGAGCGGCCTGCTCGGCGGCGTGCCTTTGTAATTCCGTCAAGTCCAGTTCGCTGGAATCGCCCGAAACTCCCAGCGGTTCTTCTGTCTTGCGTTGAACGCGGCGCTCGGCCTTGTCGCGCTGTTTTTGTTGTCGTGTGTGTTCTTTCTGGCGTTTAGTAAAACTGGATCGTCCTCGTCCTGGCATTCCGGGATCCCCCATTTATGAATTTTGCAATAGCGGCTGCGCGCGCTGGTTGCATTCGTTAAGTGCAACCGAGAACAGGGTAATGCTATGTCTCGGAATGCATAATACTAGAGTATAAAATATTGCTTTCGCGGAATGTGCCGCTACCAGCGTGGTTCGCGTGGTTGGCGTGCATGGCCCTGGTAGTCATCGCGGCCACCGCCACCACCGCCGCCAAATCGTTTTCCTCCACCCCCACCACCGCTCGGGCGTCGGGTATCCGTCTTTGGCTTCGCTTCATTAATCTTGAGTGCGCGCCCCCCCAGGTCGGAGCCATTCAACGCGGCTACCGCCTTATCCGCTTCGGCGGGGTTTGTCATTTCCACGAAGGCGAAGCCACGCGAGCGGCCGGTTTCCCGGTCCATCACTATACTCACCTTCTCGACAGCTCCGTGTGACTCAAATACTCCGCGCAATTCGCTTTCAGTCGTGCTGTGGGGCAAGTTGCCAACATATAAATTCTTCATGAGAGTCTTTCTCTTTCTGCCGCGGCTGCCGCCGCAAAGGTGGGTTGTGAGTGAATGTCTTCGGGCATGGAATGTTGTTCAATCGCTTCAGCCCATCGTGAGGGCCTGGGCGTCTCTCGGATTGCACGCGAACGTGCCTCACTTACCGAACGGACGGAGGAAATTCGCTTGCACGCTTCCAGTATCCCCCAACGTTGAGAATTGTTCTGAGAATTTTGAGCCGATAGAGCTTCTGCCACCTGACGACGAAGCGCATCCGCATCCAGGTCGGCAGGTCCCGCATCGGAATGCGGAGCACTCGCCAAGTACTCCGGCTCACCTACCAAGAAAGCAATCCTCTGAGGAGGCGTTGCTCCTCTCAAATCTGCGCAAAACTTATCTAGGCTGTCTGTTTCACCTGCAACGTGGATGAGTACGAGATTATATAAATCCGCTCGCCACCAGCATCGAGCTTCCACGACGTCAGCCGCGCAATCCACATCGATGCCCAGTTTCCGCATGACCTCCGCACGCAAATCGCGTTTGGTCTGCGAAGTATCCAACAAAAGTATCCGCTTCTTTTTTGCCGGACCGTTGTCCGCAAGTGGTAATCCCGCAACGGGGCCCGTCATTCTGCCTTCTCTTTTGGAGCGCCCTGCGATCCTGCCGGCACCAGTTGCTTGTCGGCCAGAGTCTTCAACATCTTCTGATTGCTGATTCGCCGGCTGATCTTTTGCCTGCGGCGACGGTTAAACCGCGCTTTATCCCCATTTATTCCCGACATTTTTCTTCTCCTAGCATTTCTAACGGATGAACATGCACCGCACGCACACCGGGCCAATTTGATCGCAAGAACAGCACGGCACAACTATAGACTGGCGAGACGCGTTCTTCTTCGAATCGTTCCAACCCACACTCTCGAGCCAAATCGAGCCAATTCGCTTCTGGAAAGTGCGGGATGAATCAGAGGAACCCTACTCAACACGCTCGCTTCTCAGGAATCTCTCAATCGCGAAGGCGAAACGTGCTGTTTAGGGTGTCTTCGAGGTCAAGACTTACAGTATACGCCATCCCTAGGATGTGGCCGAGTTTTGCACGATCTCAAATCTCTATGGCTCTGTGGGGCTGACGCTGCTGGCAGGTTTCCCTTTGCACAGAAGTACGCAAAGCAGCACTGCTCCTCCTCCACCCCCTCCAATTTCTGCCCACTTTGTGTTGAGGCCACTTCCGGCGCTGTGCGGCGCGGTCGGTGCGCCGCACTCCGTGGATTCATAGCGCGTGCCCTGCTGTCCTTCATGGACTGTACTGGAGCCGCCGGAATTGCCTTCTGACGACGCCTTGCGAATCGCGCCGGAGTGCTTGATATTGACATCATTCTTGCGCGCCGCTACGTCCACTTTTCCACTTAAATCCGTTACTTCATATTGCGTGCGGCTGTTCTCGATCGGTTCCACTTTGAGGCAGTTCACGCGAACGCTCATCGCCGTCGAGGTTCCCACCGCAACGCTTCCGTGCTCCAGAACCACATATTCCCCTTGGAACTTCACAATTGATTCCGGTTGAATCAACACGGACGACCCTTGTGCGTCCAAATTCGCTACGAAACCCGGTTTGGTCTCTAGTGAATCGCCCGCAAATACCGCAGTCGAATCCGTCACTTCGGCACCGTTTACCCATAGGCCGCCATTGCTGTGAACCACGGCAGAACCCGTGTCCGCCGCGAGCATTGTCAGCGGCAACAGGATCGTCATTCCCAGGGAAATTAAATGGCGTAGTCCGAACACACTCATACCCAGTCTAATTTTGAACTTTCCACACTGATCGTAGTGGGAGGGAGCCTCATCGTCTATTAGCTCTCTGGATGCCGTGGCAATAGGTGAATCGAGAACCGAGATAGGCTGAACAAAAGAAGAAACCAGCAAAATTTCTTTATCTGCATCCCGATTCGCAATTCGCGAATTTAGCCTTGGCAATCTAATCGCTTATGGAACAACCTTCCGAACGCGAGCCGGTGATTCAATTCCGTAAAGTTTCCTACATGCTTCCGAATGGTCAGACACTGCTTCAAGATTTGAACCTTGAAGTGCAGCGCGGTGAGACTCTGGTCCTTCTCGGTCGCAGCGGTTCCGGAAAGACCACCACGCTGAAACTCATCAATCGATTACTGACCCCTGGCGCCGGGGAAATAAGGGTGGACGGAGTCAACAACGTTGGCGCCGATGTAATTCGCCTGCGCCGTAGCATCGGCTACGTGATTCAAGACGCCGGCCTGTTTCCTCATTTCAGTGTCGAGCGGAATATTGGCCTGGTTCCGCGAATTGAAGGGTGGGAACCCGAACGGATCCACGCCAGGGTCGGGGAGTTGCTGCAACTGGTTGGACTTGATAGCCAAATGGCGTCGCGCTATCCGAACCAGCTCTCGGGTGGTCAGCGTCAGCGGGTCGGCGTTGCCCGCGCACTTGCCGCGGACCCTGCGATTCTACTGATGGACGAACCCTTTGGCGCGCTCGATGCGATCACTCGCGATCAGTTACAGCGCGAGTTCCTGACGTTGCAACAGCGATTGAACAAGACCGTAGTTTTCGTAACCCATGATCTTCGTGAGGCTTTGCGACTGGGTTCGCGTATCGCACTTATGGAAACCGGCAAGCTGGTGACGATTCTGCCGCCGCGGGATTTCCTGCGATCCAACGATTCACTTGCCGCAGCTTACGTGAAAGCGTTTGGCGAAGGGTTGGATTCGGTGGCGAATCGAGGCAGCTCATGAATATCGTCCATTTTTTCTCCCAGCATAGCGGAGAGATTCTGGAACTAACGCTCGAACATCTGTGGCTGGTCGGAATCTCCACGCTGCTCGCAGTTTGTATCGGCATCCCGCTGGGCATCCTGAGTGCGCATTGGCCCGTCTGGAATCGGCCTATCCTCGGCTCCGCGAACATCATTCAAACCATTCCGAGTCTCGCACTTTTTGGCTTTCTACTGCCTGTGCCCTGGATTGGTGCGCGTGCTGACCGTCTGGCGATTTTAGCGCTCACACTTTATGCATTGCTCCCGGTCATTCGCAACACCTACACGGGAATTCGCGGGGTTGACCATTCTGTTCTGGAAGCCGGACGCGGAATGGGATTAACCGAACGCCAGCTTTTGTTTCAGGTCGAGCTGCCTTTATCCGTCAGCGTAATACTTTCAGGAATTCGAGTTGCTGTGGTGGTCTCTGTGGGATTAGCTACCATTGCTGCCGCAATTGGGGCCGGGGGCTTGGGCGAATTTATCTTTCGCGGCCTCGCCATGGTGAACAACGAACTAATCCTCGCCGGAGCCATTCCCGCCGCCCTGCTCGCCTTGTCCGCAGATTTTGGCTTGGGCTGGCTGGAAAAGCGATTGCGCCCTAGATGACCAGGGCGGCATGCGCCGGAACGATGAGTAGAACCATGATGAGTGGAACCATGACAGCCGCGCCTTCGGAGTTATCGAAATCCACACGGAATGGCATCGTCCTGGTGGTTCTGCTCTCTCTGCTGCTTGTATCGTGTGCTCCGGCTCATACGAATCGCATCGTCATCGGCTCGAAGAATTTCACAGAGTCCCTGATGCTGGGCGAGCTTTTGGCCCAACTCATCGAGTCCCGCACTCACTTAAAAGTTGAACGCCGCTTCTATCTTGCCGGGACCTACATCTGCCAGCAAGCGATGCTCGCTGGACGAATCGATCTGTACCCCGAATACACCGGCACCGCGCTCACGGCGATTCTCAAGCAAAAAGTCTCCGGCGATAAAACTCGCGTTTACCAGCAAGTGAAGAGCGAATATGAAAATCGATTTCATTTCACCCTCAGCCCTCCGTTCGGTTTTAACGACACGTTTGCGATGGAGATTCGCGGAGAAGATGCGCGCAGATTGAATCTCAAAACCTTGTCCCAATCCGGCCAATACACGCCGCACTGGCGCGCAGGATTTGGCTACGAATTCATGGAACGACCGGACGGATACCCCGGTCTGGCCGCTGCATACGGACTTCACTTCGCCGGCCCACCCCGCGTCATGGATCTCGGTCTCCTGGCCCCCGCATTAAAAAATCATCAAATCGATATGGCTGCCGGTAATGCCACCGACGGGTTGATTCCTGCGTTCGATTTTGCTGTTCTGGAAGACGATCGTCATTACTTTCCGCCCTACGAAGCCGTGGCGGTGGTTCGCCAGGAGAGCCTGCAACAGCATCCCGAAATAGCCGGAGCCATTGCCGCTTTGAGCGATAAAATTTCCGATCAGGAAATGCAGAAATTGAATTACGCCCTGGATGGCCTGCACCGCGATGCCACCGATGTGGCGCACGAATTTCTGAAGAACAAAGGGCTAATCCAGTGAGTTCAGTCCAAATTTCCTGGTTAAATCAATATCTCTCCGCGGGTCACGAGGACTGCATTTCCCTTTAAGATCACCCGCTCGCCTTGAACCTGGCACCACATTTCGCCGCCGCGTTTTGAGACTTGCCGCGCATGCATATTGGTTTTGCCCAGCCTTCCAGACCAATACGGCGCCAGCGAGCAATGCGTCGATCCTGTGACCGGATCCTCCGGAATGCCATAACTCGGAACGAAATAGCGTGAAACGAAATCGCAATCGTTTCCTGGAGCCGTAACCGCCACCCCCGCGGGATGAAGGCTCTCGATCCGCGCGAAATCCGGATGAATGCTTCGTATTTTTTCCTCGCTGTCAAAAACTGCAAAATAATTATCTTGAATCTGCACTACAGCGGTCGGTCGTAATCCCAGTCCCTCAAGAAGGGCGTCCGGCGGTTGCAGGCAGTCCCAGGGCGGTAAAGCCGGAAAGTCCATCGCCAGTAAACTCCCGTCCCGCGCTACCGTCAAAGGTCCGCTCTTAGTGTGGAAACGCACCGAATCCCGCGCAGGGCTAAGGTACTTCAACAGCACGAATCCGGAGGCCAGCGTCGCGTGGCCGCACAGTCGTACCTCGCTGCGGGGCGTAAACCAGCGAAGTTCGTAGTCGTCGCCCTTGGGTACGAAAAAAGCCGTCTCAGAAAGATTGTTTTCGGCAGCTACCGAACTCAGAATCTCGTCATCTAACCAATTCTTGAGCGGGCAGACCGCAGCAGGGTTGCCGCTAAAAGGGGTGGCTGTGAAGGCGTCAACAACGAAAACGGGAAGTGACATTCCCCTATGGTATCCGAAGGCCCCAGCGCATAGAATCGTCAAACTGCACGTGCTTTTGCTTCTCAGGGTTGTATTTTTTCGTCACTAATATTGGAGATCTCTATGCCCACTGCACTCATTAATTCCTCTGTCCATCAAGCGTTGATCGAGCAACTGGCGAACGCCCGTCAACAAACCGACGATCTTTTCGCCATCGTTCATCCGGATGCGCTCTATGATCGGCCGATCGCAGAGCGCCATCGCATTGTTTTCTACATTGGACACTTGGAAGCTTTCGATTGGAACCTCTTGCATGATCCAATTCTTGGATTGAAGGCTTTTCATCCGGAGTTTGATCGTCTCTTCGCATTCGGCATCGACCCCGTTGGCGGTGGATTACCCACCGATCAACCTTCGGAGTGGCCTTCGATTGCGGCAGTGAATGAGTATGTTCAGAAAATCCGTTCCGCCATCGATGTGAAGTTACACGCTGCACTCGATTCTGCCGGCTCCGCCATCGAGAATCAGACGGGTGGCTCCTCGCTTAACACTTTTCTCAATGTTGCTGTCGAGCACCGGTTGATGCACGCCGAGACGCTTGCTTATATGCTTCATCAATTGCCGCTGAATCGTAAGATCCATCAGGGAGAACCCCTCGATCTCGACAATCCTCCGGTCGATCATCGCAGTATCGAAATCCCCGCAGGATCCGTCACGCTCGGTCTGCAGCGCGAAAGCGGTGTGTTCGGCTGGGATAATGAATTCGAATCCCACACGGCTGAAGTTCCGGCGTTTTCCATCGACAAGTACAAAGTTACGAATCGGCAATACCTGGAATTTATCGAGGCAAGCGGTTATCACGCTCCCGAATACTGGAGTGCTGAAGATTGGCAGTGGATTTCAGAAAACAGGATCTCTTGCCCCGCTTTCTGGAAGCGCGATTCGAATCGCAATTGGCTTTACCGCACAATGTTTGAGGATGTTCCGCTGCCCCTGGACTGGCCCGTCTATGTATGTCAGGCGGAAGCTAAGGCGTATGCGAATTGGGCAGGGAATTCTTTACCCACAGAGGCTGAGTGGCAGCGGGCCGCTTTCTGCGTGCCGAGCGGCGATCAGCGGCTGTATCCGTGGGGCCCGAAAAATCCGTCTCCGGAGTTCGGTAATTTTGATTTCGAGCGCTGGAGTCCCGCTCCCGTGAATGCTTTCGCATCCAGCAAGAGCGCTTATGGAGTCCAGGGAATGGTTGGCAACGGTTGGGAGTGGACCTCCTCTGAATTCGCTCCATTTCCCGGATTCGAACCATTTCCGTTTTACCCGGGATACTCCGCCAACTTTTTCGACGGCAAACACTTCGTCATGAAAGGCGGATCGTCGCGAACCGCAGCCTGCATGCTACGGCCTAGCTTTCGCAACTGGTTCCAGGCACATTACCAATTCATCTACACCGGATTTCGCTGCGTTAGCCGTTGACGTTAAGGAGCTATCAAGATGCTCGTGCACGCCATACCCGCCGATCTCACGTATGAATTCGCCGCCGACGTGCGCGCCGGTCTCAGCAAACGCGGCCAAAAAGAGCTTCTCTCTAAGTATTTGTATGACGACGTCGGCTCAGCGCTGTTCGAAGTCATCTGCCATCTCCCCGAATATGGCCTGACCCGCGCCGATGAACGGCTTCTGCGCCGCCATGCGGAGGAAATCGTCGAACGCCTGCCAGTGCCGATTGCTGTTGCTGAACTTGGCAGCGGGAGTGGCAAAAAGACTCGTCAAATTCTCGAGGCTTTTTGCCGGCGTCAGCCGACCCGCTACTATCCCATCGAGATTTCCCGCGCGGCCCTTGCCATGTGCGAGCGCGAACTCAGCGATATCGACTGCATCAGCATCCTCGGCTTCGAGCGTGAATACCTCGATGGCCTGCGCGAGGTCGCCGCGCAACGCCGGTCCGGTCAGGCTCTTCTCGTTCTGTTCCTTGGCAGCACCATCGGCAACTTCGACCGCATGGCCGGTCTAAAGTTCCTGAACCAGGTTCGTCGGAACCTCCAGCCCGGAGATTCTATGCTGCTCGGAACTGATCTCGTGAAACCAAGTGCTCAACTCATCGCCGCCTACGACGACGAACTCGGCGTTACCGCCGCCTTTAACCTAAACGTGCTCGCCCGCATCAATCGCGAACTTGACGGGAACTTCGATCTTCGCAAATTCGAGCACGTAGCAAAGATCAACCACCATGCCCGCAGCGTCGAGATGCATCTGCGCTCCATGTGCCGCCAGACTGTAGAAATCCCAGCTTCCGATATCAGCGTGGACTTTCGCGAAGGCGAAACCATCTGGACTGAAAGCAGCCATAAGTATTCTCCCGAAGATGTTGTGGAAATAGCCCGCACGGCTGGTTTCCGTTGCGATGTTCAGTGGATCGACGAGGAGTGGCCTTTCGCGGAAAATCTGCTGATCGCGGAATAGCTGTCTCGCCGCACCGTTGTTAAAGAATTGCATCGCGAGGTAAAACTTTGTAAATCCCGCGTTTTGTGCACCCTGCCGATGTAGATTAATGAAAGGCTTATGCGCACGATCACTACCCGAATTTTGCCCTGCATCCTCCCGATTGCACTTGCGGCGAGTATCATGCCCCATTGCTACGCTGGGGCTACCGTCGAGCAATCTCCGGCCGAGCAAACCACTCCCTCCGTAAGTAAGGCAATCGGTGCCATCAAATCTTTAACTGGAACGACGATTGCCCTCACGCCGGATTCCGGCCCCGACGTAAACATTGTCGTGCAGCCTGCGGCGCAAATCGTTCGCATCGAGCCCGGGGCAAAAAGTCTAAGCGACGCCGCTCCCATCACTTTGCAGGATCTTCAAGTCGGAGATCGCATACGCGTTACCGGTAAGCTTTCCGATGATGGCCATACCCTTCTCGCCGGAAAAATTATCGCTATTAAGCACGCTGACCTTGAAGCCCGCCACCAACTGGAACTGCAAGATTGGCAGAAGCGTGGCGTGGATGGACTTGCCACGGCCGTCGATCCCGCGGCGGGTACGGTCACCATTACGGTGCGAACTAAACCAGTAGTCGTGCATATCTCCAACGCTACCGTCGTTCGCCGCTACCCGCCGGATTCCGTAAAGTTTGACGACGCCAGAACCAGCACGCTGCAGGCAATTCATCCCGGAGATCAAATACGCGCTCGCGGCACTCGCAGCGCTGACGGAAGCGAGTTGGCGGCGGATGAGATTGTCTCCGGCGCTTTCCGCAACATCGCCGGAACCATCAACTCGGTTGACGCAAGTTCATCCATCATTAGCGTTCATGATTTGTTGGCGAAGAAAAATTTGGACTTCAAAATTACCGCCGATTCGCAGCTTCGAAAATTGCCCCCGGAGATGGCGCAACGCATTGCCATGCGTTTCAAGGGACGAGCTGGCGGGAATGCATCCGGGTCATCCGCTGCCGCTCCCAACGCCGCCAGCGCCGAGCATCAACGGCCATCGGGAGAAGCAGCGGGTTCGGGCGCACCCGGCTCAAACCCACGCGGTGCGCCGGATTTACAGCAGATGCTCTCCCACGTTCCTACTATTACTCTTTCCGATCTCCATAAAGGAGACGCTGTCGTCTTGGTTTCTACAGAGGGCAACGCGGGAGGGGGTACGGCAATCACGCTCTTAAGCGGCGTCGAACCGATTCTGCAGGCCGCACCTGGCGCGAGCAGTTCATCCATCCTCTCGCCTTGGAGCCTGAGTGCCCCAGCTGGAGATGCTGGCGGCCCATAACAAGTATTCTCCCGCCCCACTCGATCCGCAATTTTACAGAAGAGCTTTTGAAACGATATGGAAGGTTTGATGAAAGCAAAGAAGTATTTGTACGCTGGGATCGCTGCACTATTGTTGCAGCCGTTCTTCGGAACCTTCGCGGCAACGCAGACTCCAGCTTCCCAATCCCCCACAGCTTCTTTGCGCGGGCAAGTCACTGATCCTACCGGGGCCGTCATTGCTAACGCCAACGTTGTCCTCGTGCCGGCCGCTGCTCCTTCAACTCCCGTCAAAACTCAAGCCAACGGACAGGGCGAATACCAGTTCAATGCCCTGGCTCCAGGCCAATACACTTTGAACGTCATCGCCCCCGGTTTTGGCGTCTACGAAAACGATAACGTCATAATCGCCAATCAGCCCATGCGCCTGAATGTCGCAATGGCGATTGAAGTCGAGCAACAAAAAATTCAAGTTTCCGATACCGCTCCCACTGTGGACGTGAATCCCGCCAACAATGCCGGAGCTATCACCATCACCGGCAAAGAACTCGAATCTCTGCCCGACGATCCCGACGAACTCCTCACCGACTTGCAGGCGCTCGCGGGACCTTCCGCTGGTCCCAATGGCGGCCAACTTTATATTGACGGTTTCACTGCCGGAGAATTACCTCCGAAAGATTCCATTCGTGAGATTCGCATCAATTCAAATCCGTTTTCAGCCGAGTACGATAAGCTCGGTTACGGTCGCATCGAAGTCTTCACCAAACCTGGCTCCGACAAGTATCATGGCCAGTTTCTAATCGACGGAAACGATTCCGCGTTCAACTCGCCAAATCCGTTCGGCGGCGCCAACCAGCCCGGTTACGATTCCACCATGTTTACCGGAAGCATCGGCGGGCCCATCAACAAGAAGGCCTCTTTCTTTTTCAACTTCCAGCGCCGCAATATCAACAATCTTTCCGCCATCAATGCCATCACGCTCGATCCCACTACCTTCGTTGAAACTCCGTTCATCGAATCCGTACCTTTTCCGCAGCACCGCACTAATCTCACGCCACGTATCGATTATCAGCTCAGCAAGAACAACACTCTGACCGTGCGTTACCAGTATTATCTGGATACTCAAAAGAACGACGGCATCGGCCAATTTACTCTGGCTTCCCAGGGTTATAACGAAGACACGACCGAGCACACCGTGCAGATTAGTGATACCCAGGTCATCGGTGCCAAGATCATCAACGAAATCCACTTCCAATATCTGCGCGATCTGGATAACCAGTTCGCTTTGAACACCCAACCCACGATCAACGTTTTAGGCTCATTCGATGGAGGCGGCAACAACCAGGGTAACGTTCTCGACCACCAGGACCATTACGAATTCCAGAACTACACTTCAATCATTCATGGCAATCACACCGTCAAGTTTGGAGCGCGGCTGCGCGGCATTCGGGATGCAAACAGCCAGACCTCCGGATTCAACGGCGAATTTACCTTCTCGTCTCTACTTCCAACATCGCAACAAATTACTTGCGTACCGGCGCCGGGAACCGCTCCTTGCCCAATCTCCTACGCCACCGCCCTTCAGAACACTGGAAATCTTGCGACCCCGATCGCAACGCAACTCACATATACCGTTGGGAAGCCGCCTCTCGTGGTGGGCTATCTCGATTCCGGCCTTTACTATCAGGACGATTGGAAAGTTCGCCCCAACATCACCCTGAGCTACGGATTGCGTCTGGAATCTCAGACTGGGATTTCCGATCACGCCGACTGGGCACCGCGCTTGGGTTTTGCCTGGGGCGTGGGAGGAAAAAGCGCTCCACCCAAGGTTGTGCTGCGCGGCGGGTTTGGCATCTTCTATGACCGTTTCATGGAAGCCCAAATTCTGGAGGCTGACCGCTTAAACGGGTTCAACCAGGAACAATTCGTCATCGACAATCCCAGGTGTCCGTCCCTTACGGATTTCGCCGCTTGCACCGGCGCCGCTGTTCCCGTTACGCCCACGACTTACCAGATCAGCCCGCGACTGCACGCACCCTACACTTTGCAGTCGGCCATCAGTCTTGAGCGGCAGGTCACTAAGCTTGCCACCCTGAACGTGACGTACCTAAACTCGCGAGGCTTTGACCAACTCCTTACCGTCAATGCCCGTGCCCCCTTCCCAGGAACTCCGTGCAGTCCCATCTGTCAGGTGCCGACAAGCAATCTTTACCAGTACGTTTCAGAGGCAGTATTCCGGCAGAATCAACTGATCGCCAATACCAACATCCGCGCCGGTACCAAGATTCAACTGTTTGGCTACTACGTGCTCAACTACGCCAATGGCGATACCTCCGGCGTTTCCAGTTTTCCTTCGAACTCCTATAACATCAGTGCCGATTATGGACGCGCTTCCTTCGGCATACGTAATCGAGTCTTCCTGGGCGGGTC
>Ga0182015_10004131_pt1 | contig 15834 bp, 12 predicted proteins | sample 712P3MmetaG_FD_120478 | JGI IMG/M metagenome (GOLD analysis project Ga0182015, IMG submission 120478) | Permafrost microbial communities from Stordalen Mire, Sweden - 712P3M metaG | ecosystem: Environmental > Terrestrial > Soil > Wetlands > Permafrost | place: Sweden: Stordalen | collected... | reverse complement strand
TTTGTGGCTGAGCAGCTTGTTCAGCCGCACAAGCGTAAGAAAGAAGATACGGTTTCGCTAACCGATCTGGCGCTGTGCGCCGGATTCAGCAGCCACGCTCACATGGCCGCGATGTTCAAGCGTGTGACAGGAATGACTCCAACCGAATATCGAAAGTCCCACGGAATCACATCAATCCGCTGATAGAAGGTCAATGCCTTGAAAGACAGGGGTTGGATGCTGATCTAGCATCGCCCAATCTGAGGCGGTCACTTTAAGTCGAGTGGCCGACATTCTCTGTTCACAATCTCACGCTGATCTTACAGGTGTCGCGGGTCGGGCGGGACGAATGTTGGTGCCCTAGCCCCCCCTCCTTCATCGCGGAATCCGAAACGGATTAACGAGCTACGAGTTTTTCGAACTATGGATTTAGGAACTATCGACAGGAGAATTGAGTTATGAAGATCCACATGCCCGCAACGTCCATCGATCGCAACCCGACCTTCAGCGCCGCCCGCGTCGGCCTCGCTCTGTTGCTCGCGGCTCTATTGATATTTTCAGACGGCATAGCGCTGGCGCAAGAAGCCACCGCCGCGTGCACCACCAACTGGACATCACCTACTGTCCTCTTAAACAGCATTGAAACTCTCTCAGCAGTCGTGAACGGACAATACTTGTACAGCATCGGCGGGTACGAGGGTTCAACGAAATCCGGAGTCCCCACTGTCGGCTACGTAAAGCTAGATTCCGCTGGCAACCTTCTATCTAACACTTTCACTTCAACGAGTTCCCTGAATGCCAATCTCTCACGCGACCTATGCGGCAAGTCCTACACCACCACCGGCGGGACGACCTACTTGTACACCATTGGCGGAGTGGAATATCCCTCACCGACTCAGTACCCAAACGGCAAAACAACCCGTGACCTCGAGTACGCGCCTATCAACGGCGACGGAACCGTTGGTCAATGGAAGACGGTGCCAAATGCGCTGCTGGTGGCTACGCAACTCCATGCATCTGTCGTGTTGAATAACTATCTTTACGTCATAGGGGGATCGACCACAACTGACGACCAGGATCCTGCTCCAGGTATCACGGCCAACGTGTACCATGCCAAAATCGACAGCTCCAACGGAACTGTCGGGAAATTTGTGTCTGACTTAACCCTGCCGGTGCCAACTTACAAGACATGTCCGGTGGTCTACGACAACACGATATATCTGTCGGGCGGGGAGGTTAAGATAACCGGCTCATGCTCAAACAAAAATCCGATCAACCCTACCGCCACCACTAATGTTTGGTATGCCACCCAGGGTACCGACGGGGCGCTTACTCCCAATCCCACAACGGGCACCTGGAACTCCGCGACGAGTATGACCCAACGCCTTGCTTCCCAGGCGGTCGTCTACAACGGCGGCATACTTCTCATCGGGGGGGACACAATCGGCTGTAATCCCGATACGGCATCTATAGAGTATGGCGCTTTCACGGATCCGAAGGATAACCCTCCCACAAAAATAGAATGGACCTTTCCTTACCCTTCTTCCTCTGTCAGCCTTCCAGAGGTTATCGAGCGCAACGCGGGAGCAACCTATGGCAGCGTCATCTACTCACTTGGAGGTGAGGAGACCAGTGGCGGAGGAAGTGGCGACACTAACGCTGTCCAATGCCTGGTGCTTCCGTGACCCCGCCGGCCGTCAAGGACTGATCTCGCATAATGCGGGGCCACCTACGCTGGCTTTCTCTACTCGATGGCGGGGGTGGCAGGGCCGGAACCGGCCTAAGGAAATGCTATCGATTCCTGTGTGTAGGCCCTGATCAAAGTGTAATGTGCGTACTTCTTGCCAGCCTAGAAAAGTAGAATCTGCAGCAGAGCGAGGGTTGCCGCGTGGCCCATCTGGTTTGCTTCCCGCAAAGAGATGGGCATTTTTCTAATCCCTTCAGCCCTCGACGGTCCTTGGCGCCCAGCTCAGAACCCATCCTTCGCGGAAGATGCCCGCTCCGATTTCAATTCCCGCAGCAGCAAGCGCACCAACATTCCATCAAAGCCGGTGCCGCTCATCTTGGATAATTCATCGAGCGCCTGTTCGGGCGTGCGCGCGGCGGCGATTGTATGTTCGGTGAGCATGTTGGCGTAGGCGTCGGAAAGAGCGATGATGCGCGACCAGAGCGGGATCTGTTCTCCCTTGGCACCATCGGGATAGCCACCGCCGTCGAAGCGTTGGTGATGGTGTTCGATGGCCTGACGCATCATGGCGCTATGCGGAAGGATGCAGACAATTTCCGCGCCCACGCGGGCGTGCATGCGTACCAGAAAAAATTCGTCTTCCGTGAGCGGACCAGGTTTATTCAGAATGCGCTCGGGCACGAATATCTTTCCCACGTCATGAACCCGGGCGGCGTAGACGAGGTCGCCGATCTCCTCGGGCGGGAGCTGCAGCGCTTTGCCAAGAACCTCCGCGTAGCGGGCGACGAGATCGCCGTGGCCCGACGTATGGAGTTCGCGTGATTCGGCGGCGCGGCTGAGTACTTCAATGGATTCCTTGAGAAGCGTGACATTGCAATTGTCTGCGCCGCCGCAAAACTTGACCAGCATCGAGGTTAATTCCTCGAGATGCTCCGGACCATTATGCTCGCGCTGCAGGAAGCCTTCGATGTAAGTGGAAATCTGCTGGCGTTGAGGCGCGAGTTCTTCGCTGCCGGCAAATTCTTCCGCCGCGGAAACACGATTGCCGCCGGAACGCTTGGAAACATACATGCCCGCATCGGCGACGCGGATGATGTCTTCAATCGAGAATCCGTGGACCGGGAAGCTGGCGACGCCGAAGCTGCCGGTGATGTGATGTTCGCTAAGCATGGGGTCGGTGGTAATCCATTGGCGCAAACGTTCCGCCAAAATCTCGGCTTGATCGGGGCCAGTTTCAGGCATCAGGATGATGAATTCATCTCCGCCATAGCGAGCGACCACATTCGACTGGCGGGACTTTTGCTCCAGCAGGCGTCCGACGCGTGCCAGCACCAGGTCGCCTTCGAAGTGCCCCATGGTGTCATTCACTTCCTTAAACTTGTCCAGATCGATGAGTACGACGGAGAACGGCCGTCCGGATCGCGATGCGCGCTTCCATTCCGCGGATAACGACTCCCAGAAGAATCGCCGGGTTTTGATTCCGGTGAGGCCGTCGGTAATGGATTGCTGTTGCAATTTCTGGAAGACGAAGGCGTTGTGCAGCGCGGTGGCCAGGAGATCGGCCAGCGTGTTGAGGATCAGGACATCTTGCGGGTTGAAGGCGCTTTCATTGCGGCTCTCGATATTCAGCGCGCCCAGCAACGTTTCGCCGTAGGTGATGGGGATGCAAAGCACGGAGCGGGACGCCGGAAGAATTGCGCCGATTTGCCCTTCCATACCGTTTTGCACCAGAGCGCGCTCGCCAGTTCGTGCGACGCGGCCCAGAATGCCCACGCCAAGCGGAATGCGCCTTCCCATGGCGTGCGCCGTTGCGCCGGCCTCGGCCTTGATTTCGATTTCTTTGGTTCCGTAATCGAGCAAGCCTATGCCGATGTGATCGAAGCTGAAATTCTTTTGGATTTCTCCCACGATCTGTCCGAGCATGTGGACTGGATCGTCGCTTGAGATGGCTGTGCGAGAGATGTTGTTGAGAAAGGCGAGTTGCCGCGAGCGCCGTTGTTCCTCGGCGAACAGGCGCGCGTTTTCCACGGCAACAGACACCTGACCGACTGCGGTCATGAGTACGTCAACATCGCGCTGTTCGAATACGAATTCGAGGTCCTTGCTCATGGCCACCATTACGCCGGCCGGTTTGCCGTTTAATAAAATCGGTGCGGCACACATGCATTTGGCCGGTTGCTGTGGCTTGTAAGTAATTCCCAACCGTTCGCGAACTTTCTCCAATCCCGAGCGAATGAGCAGCGGCTGTCCCGTACGAATCACATATTCGGTGAAGGCATTTTCAAGCTTGCGCTTGCGTTTTGGGAGAAGGCGATCATCCTCCACTTCTAATTCGAAGCGGATTTCATCGCCTTCCTGAAAGGCGACATAGAAGTTGCTGTTGTTGAAAATCTGGCCCAGTTCGGCATGGATGGTGCGAAGCACTTCATCCTGATCGAGGCGCGAGCTGATAGCCTGACCAATTTCAGTGAGCAGTTCATATTCCTGAGTGCGGCGGTGAGCGTCGTGGGCGATCAAATAATTATCGAGCGTCAGGCCGAGTTGCAATGCCAATCCCACCATCAGCCGCGGTCCGGAGGAGCCGAAAGCCTTGCGTTGCGCGTGCGGAAATAAAATTACTCCGAAGGCATGCTCACGATTTTGCAGACTGACCGCAGTCAGGTTGCGGATCTGGGCTTTTTCGAGGACGTTCTTGAAACCTTCGAAGGTGCCAGTGGATCCGACAGGCAAAGGCTCCGTCATTTGATGGATATCTCGAACCATGAACAGGCCGCCATTGCGGTGCGCCATATCGCAGATATACTCGCCCGCGCCACTTTTGGTCAGGGCATCGAGAAAATCAGTCGAGAATCCCCGCTGAACCGAAGGCAATAATCCCCGCCAGGGTTCGCTGATGTAAATGACGGCTCTGTGGGCCGAAAGCGCTCCCGCCAGCCGCTCCAGCGCCGATTCCATGCTGGGCAGCAAGTCTTCCGCCGAAAGCAGGCGGCGAGGATCCGCTCCCAGAGTGGAGAGCGCCAGAGTGTTTTCCTGCACCGCATTGCGCTCGTTTTCAAAGAGCACCATGATCATCGCGATGCCCAATAACATCTGGGGAATTGGGCCAAGGATGTGTCCTACACTGCCAAACATCTCGATGACGGGGTTGCTGGACTGGATGGCTCCAGTGAGTACGGCCCAGAGAGCCAACGAAAAGGCAAGCAATTGGAACGCGACCGAACCTTTGCGGTGCGCCTGCACGTAAAAAATCGCGGAACAATATAAAAGAACGACACTCACGAATAGCGACGTGAGCCGCATGGGCGGTTGCTGCGAGAGAGATGCGAATTGCTCGTAAATCCGGAGATCGACAATCGCCAGAATGGTTCCAACCACTGCGACCGTCCAGTCATACCAGCGAAACCGGAAGGCCTTCCGCGTGAGGCGGGTTGAAATAAAAATGCATACCGCCATTGCCAACAGGAAAAGAGAGCTTAAGAAGTATGCCGCGGGCGCCGGTGGCCGGTAGAAACGCAGAGCGTCCAGGGCATAATGAATGGAGTAGCAAGCCCACGCAATTTGCCACACGCGAAAATAAATCTGCCGGCTTTGCTGGTAAAGATAGCCGAACAGCAGGCAGAGCAGCAGGGCTACGACGCCGGGAATGATTACGATGCTGGTCGTGGCATTATTCATGAATAGAGAAGCAGGCTCGACACCCGCGCGCCACTGGGGTCAGGACGGCGATGCGAATCGATACTTGCTTAGGCCAATACTTGTTTAGGCCGATTGATCCGATGTTGTCACAGCTTTGGGTTAGAACACAATAAGATTTAAGTACAAGTCCCAGCGATGGTAATTGCCCAAACGACGATTGAATGAATCGTTCGCTTGACGGTAGTTTTCCCAGCCCCATACCATCGAAGTCTTGCCATTATGTCGTCAACCGTTGATTCTATTTCTATGACGTCAAAGCCGCGCGTCCGGTTTGCTCCCTCGCCCACAGGCTTTCTGCACGTGGGCAGCGCCCGCACTTTTATTTTTAACTGGCTCTATGCCCGCCATCATGGCGGGACGATGATTCTGCGCCTGGACGACACCGATGTGGGGCGGAATACCCAAGCGTCGGTGGATTCGATTTTTGAGGGCTTGAAATGGCTGAATCTCGGCTGGGACGAAGAGTACAAACAATCCGAGCGGCTGGATCTGCACCGCAAAATCGCCTGGAGCATCTTCGAGAAAGGCCTGGCCTACCGGGATTTCACTCCTGCGCATACCGGGGATGCCGAAAAGTCGGGCGCCCAGGGGACGTGGCTGTTTAATCCTGGGGCGCGTGAAGTTTCCTCGGCGGAGAGCGACCGCCGTGCGGCTGCCGGCGAACCATTCGCACTGCGCTTTCGGGTTCCGCGAGAAGCCGGGCAATCGGTGCGATTTAACGATGCGGTTTACGGCGAGCAAATAAAGGCAGCGAACGATATAGAAGACTTTGCGCTGCTCCGATCCGATGGGATGCCTACTTACCATCTCGCGTCTTGCGCGGACGACACTGACCTGAAAATCTCGCACATTATTCGGGGGCAGGATCATCTGTCCAATACTTTCAAGCACGTGCTGATTTTTGAAGCTGCGGGAGGCGCGCCGCCGCAATTCGCCCACCTGCCGCTGCTGGTCGCGCCTGACGGGACCAAGCTCTCGAAACGGCGCCATGGCCCAGTGGTGAGTGTTACGACCTATCGCGATGCCGGATTTCTACCCGCGGCGTTCATTAACTTCTTATGTCTGCTCGGATGGTCCCCCAAGGACGATCGCGAGAATATGTCGCTGCAGGAACTGACTGACGCATTCTCGCTCGAAGGGATTAATCGTTCGAACGCAGTGGTGAACTTCAAGGAGCCGGCTGCCACGCCGGAGGACAGATTCGATCCGAAAGCGGTTTGGCTGAATGCCGAGCACATTCGCGCGTTGCCGATCGAGGAGTTGAGCGCGCGTCTGCTGCCCATCGTACAGAGTGCGGGATTCAAGATTACGCCGGAGAAGATGCTTCGCATTACTCCGCTGATCCGCGAGCGCATCAAACTACTTCGCGATGTGCTGACGGCTGCAGATTTTTTCTTCGCGGAGAAACTTGCCGCCTACGATTCGGCCGAACTTATTCCGCAAAAAGGCGACATGGCGATGGCGCTAAAGGTTCTCTCTCTCGCCCGCGACGTGCTGGCGAATGTGGAATTCAAACACGACCCGCTGGATCAGTCCCTGCGCGCCGCTGCCGCAGAACTGGGAGTGAAGGCTGGACAAATGTTCCAGCCGATTCGTGTGGCAGTTTGCGGGAGGAAGAATGCTCCGCCGCTGTTCGAGACACTGGAAGTGCTGGGGCGGGAAACCGTATTAGAGCGAGTCGAGCGAGCAGCAAGGTTGATCAGTCAGTAGACCGTGGAGCCCCGGACGCCCTCGTCCGGGGTTCTCTCCAGACTAATCCTCTCAACCGGCGCCACTGCCGGGCGGACGAGGCGTCCGCCACTCCACAGTTACTTTCTATTTCGGGAACCGGATGAACTTTAAGCTGTGTGATTCCGAAGTCCTCTCCCGCTTCCATGCCAGAATTCTTTAATGCAGTTTTACCGTCGCAACTTGCCGCCTATGCAGCGTGACGACACGCCGCATTTCATCACTTTCTGCACCAAGCTCCGCCGCACCCTCCCGGACTGGGCGCGCGCGACATTGTGCTGGGATGTTGCATCTACGATCACCAAAGGAGATACCGCCTTAAAGTGGCAGTCGTGATGCCCGATCATGTCCATGTAATTCTGACGCCCTCAATCGACGAGAGCCGCCAACTCGTCATTTCGCTGGTGGAGATTATGAAGGCAATGAAGGGCGCGTCGTCGCACGCGATCAATCATCGCCTTGGAAGTCACGCTACAATCTGGCAGGAAGAATCGTTCGACCGCGTGGTTCGTTCGTCCGAGAATCTGGACGCAAAGATCGCTTACATTTTGCAGAATCCTGTCCGAAAGGGCCTAGTCGCGGATTGGCGGCACTACAAATGGATATGGCAAGTTCCGGAAGACAATCCCTACGCTCCGCCGGCATCAATCCTCAAACATCCCTAGTGGAGCCCCGGACGCCCTCGTCCGGGGTTCTCTCCAGACTAATCCTCTCAACCGGCGCCACTGCCGGGCGGACGAGGCGTCCGCCGCTCCACGTGGGAACGGCGGCCTGCGCTTGCGATAAGATCAAAGTGTAATGAATTCCTCTCATCCTCCAACCGTAGCTGGAGAAAAATCCGTGGCTGCCGCTCCGCCCCCCGCACCACCGTCGAATTTTATTCGCGACATTATTCTCGAAGACCTGAAAGCTGGTAAGCATAACGGGCGCGTGCAGACGCGTTTTCCTCCCGAGCCGAACGGATATCTGCATATAGGCCACGCGAAGGCGATCTGCCTCGACTTTGGCCTGGCGGATGAATTCGGCGGACATACCAATCTTCGCTTTGACGATACGAATCCCGAGAAGGAAGATACCGAGTACGTTGACTCGATCAAGGCCGACGTTAACTGGCTTGGCTTCAAGTGGGATGGCCTTTTCTATGCGTCCGATTATTTCGACCAACTTTATGAATGGGCGGTGAAGCTGATTAAGGATGGTAAAGCTTACGTCGATGATCTGACCGCCGACGAGATTCGCAAGTATCGCGGCACGCTGACCGAGCCGGGAAAAGATAGTCCGTATCGCGACCGGAGCGTGGACGAGAATTTGGATTTGTTTGAGCGTATGCGCGCGGGCGAGTTTCCTGACGGTTCGCGAGTGTTGCGGGCGAAAATCGACATGGCTTCGCCCAACTTTAATATGCGCGACCCGGTGATGTACCGCATTCTGCACGCCGAGCACCATCGGACGGGCAATAAGTGGTGCATTTATCCGATGTACGACTTCGCTCATGGTCAGTCAGATTCCATCGAGCAGGTTACCCACTCGATGTGCTCGCTCGAATTCGCCGATCACCAGCCGCTTTACAACTGGTTCATCGAGCAGCTGGGGATTTTTCCTTCGAAGCAGATCGAGTTTGACCGTCTGAGCCTGACCTACACCATGATGAGCAAGCGCAAGCTGCGCCAGCTCGTCGAGGAAGGCCGCGTCACCGGCTGGGATGATGCCCGCATGCCTACTCTGCGAGGCATGCGCCGCCGCGGGTATACGGCGGAAGCCATCCGCAACTTCGTTACGGCGGCTGGAGTCTCCCGCACCAACGGCATTGTCGACTTGGCGATGCTCGAGCATTTTGTGCGGGAAGATTTGAACAAGCGCGCGCCCCGAGTGATGGCGGTGCTGCGTCCGCTGAAAGTGGTGATCGACAACTATCCGGAGAATCAGGGTGAAGAGATGGACGCGGTGAACAATCCGGAGGACGCGAATGCGGGTTCGCGAAAAGTTCCGTTCTCGCGCGAGCTTTACATCGAACAGGACGACTTCCGCGAAGTGCCGCCGAAAGGTTATTACCGCCTGTCGCCGGGACGTGAGGTGCGGCTGCGGTATGGATATTTGATCACCTGTCAGAGCGTGGTGAAGAACGACAAGGGCGAAGCAGTCGAGGTGCGTTGTAGTTACGATCCGGCTACGCGCGGCGGGAACACGCCAGATGGGCGGAAGGTGAAATCGACCATTCATTGGGTATCCGCGGCGCACGCGATCGACGCCGAAGTGCGGGTTTACGAGAACCTGTTCACCAAAGAGAACCCAAGCGAGTTGGAAGAGGGGGAAGATTTTACGGCGAACTTGAATCCGAACTCGTTGGAAGTGATTGCGAACGCGAAGCTGGAACCGTCGTTAGCAAATGCGGCGGCTGGTGGAAGATTTCAGTTTGAGCGGCTGGGGTATTTTTGCGTCGACCCCGATTCGAAGCTAGGGAAGCCAGTTTTCAACCGGACGGTGGCGTTGAAAGATACCTGGGCGAAGGTGGAGAAGAAGCAGAAGGGCTGAACGTTAAACAAGGATGGGGCAACCGGACGGACGAAGGCGTCCGTCCCTCCACCTGCTTATTCTGTCGATGCCTAACGTTTCCGACTCCTCGCAGTCTAAATCGCGTTATGATTTCTCCTTCGCAGCGCCACGCCTGAGGGTTTCGCATGAATCTGCATATGGCAGTTGCCGCCTTCCCGGGAGTTATATTTTTCGAGTTTTCCCGCACCGTGTTTTCCATGTGCACGGGTGGAATCGTACTTTTTCTAATTGGTATATGGGCCGCGAGGGGGGATTTTGCGCGGGCGCGAGGGCTCGACAAGGTCGTAGAGTTGGGCAATCTGTGTTTCGCGATGCCTCTGGCGGTGTTCGGGGCGCTGCATCTTTCCGCTGCCCAGGGCCTCGCGACCATGGTTCCCGCGTATATGCCGTGGCGATTGTTCTGGGCATATTTCGTTGGCGTGGCGTTGATCGCCGCGGCACTGAGCATTGCGACCAAGATTGAGGTGCGCTGGTCCGGCTTTCTGTTCGGGTGCATGATGTTTATTTTTGTGGCGCTGATGGACCTTCCCGGAATGCTGGCCAAGCCGCACGACCGGATCATCTGGACGCTTATGTTGCGGGAGCTGTCGTTCGGCTGCGGGGGCTGGGTTCTCGCGGGAGCTGCGCTGTCTGCCAAAAATGGTCGAGGACGAACCCTCGTTACGATTGGCCGGATCGTAATCGGGATCGTCGCCATTTTTTATGGCGTGGAGCACTTTATTTTTCCACTCAATGTGCCCGGAGTTCCTCTGGAGAAATTCATGCCGGAGTGGATTCCGGCGCGCATGATCATCAGTTATCTCACGGGCGTGATTCTGCTGGTTTGCGGGGCATGCATTCTGCTGGCAATAAAAACGCGAACCGCGGCGACTTATCTGGGCGCTTGGATTTTGCTGCTGGTCATTTTTATCTATGGACCGATTCTGGCGACGTCGCTTTTAGATCCAAGTACGGATGTGAAGGTGGAGGGGCTGAATTATTTTTTTGACACGCTACTTTTTGCCGGGACGGTCCTTGCGCTCGCGGGGGCGGGGCGGAAGTCGGAGTGTAAGGATACGTGAGCCGCGGTGTTGGCTGCTGCGAGAAAAGTGGGCACGGGGGCTAAAGCCCGTTTTTCATCCATGATTGTCTTAACGCGGCGCCGAAGCCCCGCTCTTCCAGCGTCGTCCTCGACGATAGTTTTCCGTTGACGCCTTAGAGCGTCAGTTATGCACGTGCGGACTTTGTGCCGGGTTGGCATGGTGCTGGGGCGGTTCCTTCACTACCTTCACTTCAAAGCGTACGGGTAAAGTTTTCGGCGGATAGCAGGCGGCATTGTCGCAGGCTTGGTATCGCAGGACTCCGTGCATCTCATATTTTCCCGGCAATACCGAGTGCAGTGGATGCACGGCCAGGGCTACGGTGAAGTCTCCGGTGTACACGCTGAGTTTTTCGTCCGGCTGAAAGGGGAACGTTAAATCCTCGCCCGCAGGATATTCAATCTTCCCCAAAATGATGTCGGTTGGAAGATCCATCTTTAAGGCTGTGGGGATCAGGAACTCCGATTTCGGCGAATTCGAATTGATGTGATAACCGGGGGGGACACGAAAATTCAGGTTCACCGTGGTGGCCTGAGATCGCTGAGCGGTCACCATCGGAACGGTGTCGACGCTCACGATTGGTGCTTTGCCGGGCATTTGCGCGGAGGCAAAACCCACCGTTGCGACAACCAGACACATGACCAAATGCAGCTTTCCAATACTGCACTGCCCGCCATTCCGCATTTTCAAAAAGTCGATCGTCATTTCTCGCGCACTAATTCGAAGCCTTCATGGGTTCAGCTGACGCCTGACTTGTAGCTGCTCGGGTGTCCAGCGCTTTCTTAATAGCATCCTCGAGTTCAGCCTTGCCGCGCAGTCCAAGGATCTTATCTACTATCTTGCCGTCGCGCCCGATCAGGAACGTTTCCGGCAATGCGGGGACGCCGCCATACTCATTGCCAACCGCTTCCTTTCCAATCAAAATGGGATAGTTTACTCCCATATCTTTGGCGAACTTACTGATGTCCTCTTTGCTGGCATCATCCATCGCTATGCCGACGATTTGCAATCCCTGTGCAGCGTACTGGTTTTGCAACTCCACGAACCATGGCATTTCGATCTTGCAAGGGCCGCACCACGTCGCCCAAAAATTGAGCAGAACGGCTTTGCCGCGGAGATCGGAAAGGCGCAGGGTTTGCCCTTCGAGCGACTGAAGAGAAAAATCTGGAGCCAGACTTGACGTTGTAAGCCTCGGCGCAATTGCCAGGCCGGAGGGACGGGCGTGGTGATAGCCGACGTACAGCATCAGCGCGACCACGAATGCGACGACGATCAGCGCAAGCGGACTACGTTTCAAGGTGCCACTCCATTCCAGGTTGTTTCTTCTTCATTCAACAATCTTCCAGATAACCTACAAAGCAAATCGATTCAAGAACGAAAGCCAATTCGAAATCAGCGTAAACCGGCCAATCACCAACATAACTCCAAGGGCGATCAGCAAACCGCCGCTCGCCACTTCGACAGCGTGCATGTGCGAACGAAATCGGCTATAGAACTTCAGAAAGCGCTCCACGCCGAGCGCCGTCAGCAAGAACGGCACCGCCAGCCCCAAAGAATAAATGGCCAGCAGGATCATGCCCTTCGACAAAGTGTCCTGCGCGGCGGCAAGGGTAAGGATGCCGGCAAGGATGGGGCCAATACAGGGCGTCCAGCCGAAGGCGAAGGCGAAGCCGATAACGAAAGCGCCGATCGGCGTGCTGCCTCCCTTTAACTCGTGCAAGCGGGTATCCGAATAGAGCGCTTTAATTTTCAGGATGCCGGTGAGGTGAAGCCCGAACAGAATAATGACCACCCCCGCCACAATCGCGAGCGTGTGTTTGTACTGGGCCGCGATCTGCCCGATCTCGCTGGAAATCGCGCCCAGCGTGATGAACACCACGCTGAAGCCGAGAATAAACCCCACCGAGTTTGTCATCACCCGCCGCATCAGGCGCCCCTGCGATGACTTCAGTTCGTCCACTCCCGCGCCGGAAATCAGCGACACATATCCGGGCACCAAGGGCAAAACGCAGGGAGATAGAAAAGAGATGAGCCCGGCGAAGAATGCGGCGATCGGCAGGGGGAGGCTCGACATGCGTCCTTATTGTACCTGTGGGAATCGATTGCAGATCGGTGATTGTTGGTCGATGATTGAAATGTTGCTATGGCCCGATGATTAGATCGGCAGCCATATGCCATCAATCGACAATCCCGACCGACAAGTCAGACCGACAAATCAGACCGACAAATGATAAGACGCTTGGCGCGGCATTTAGTTGCAGTCCCCCGCGAACGTCCCCGTTGCCTTACTTGACGGGCGTTTCCGCCGGATGCTGAGTCTGTTGATGGTGCCCTTCATTGGTTTCATTCGCTTCAGAGCCCGATTCAGCCAGCAATTTCCTCATGAAACCGTAGGGAACGGAAGCCTTGAGCACTGCGCGGCTACCCTCTTGCTTGACTTGAATACTTTCGAAGAAGGTTTTTATGTCCTTGTCCGCGCCATGCACTCCTGCGGCGCTTTCGGCGGAATGGGTGAGAGCTGCGAAGACGTTCACTTTATCGATGATCGCGCGCGCATCTTCCGGATTTTGCGTGAACGCTTCGGCGCGCAGTTCAATGGCCTCTGGCCGCAGGTGAAGCGGGCTGAGTACACTGCCGGAGACTACAACGGTCGCCGGCGTTTCCAGTCCAAAGCTCAACGCAGTTGGGCTGTTTCCCGGAGGTTCAATTCGCGCGACCAGCCACGCCAGGCTGGCGAGTTGGACGTGTTTGTAGTATTGCCGCAAAAGGGCAGGACCACCGAACGGCGAAGCCAGCCGCTTGGAATGGTCGATCATCCCGCGGATCACCGCCGGGTCGTCGTGGTTCGAAACAGCCACCGAGTCGGCGCTGAGCAAGGCAACTCGGAGGGTGCGACCTTCCACTGGCACGGTAAAGATATCAATCCCATGGTAGCTTTCAACCCCCTGGGCAATCTTCCGCAAATAGGTGGAAAGGCGCTCGCTCTCAAATCTGCCTTCCAGCACTTCAGAGAATCGCGGCTCGGGAGCCGAACCGCCGGTTCCTCCGCCGGGCCAGTTGGCGGGGTAATGGACAGCGAAGGCAGCTTTATCCAGATCGCGCTCGAACTCGAAGCCTGTTTCGCGAACAAAGCGCTCGTATTGAGGATCGTGGCTCACGGCAGGCAGATCTTTGCCTCCTGCCGCGCGGCGAGCCCATTCGACATTCACATAGAAGTACGCGTCCGCGCCAGGTAATAGACGGGCCGGTTCAGGAGGAGCGCGCTTGCGCAGTTGGACGGCCAGGATAATCGCGATCGCGATCAGAACTACCGTCAATACGATGGGGAAGGTACGCCGAATTCGCATGGAATGCGCTGAACGCTGACCATCATATCATTTGGACTCCGTATTATTTCGAATCTGTTTTCGCGGTTCGGCAATCGCGGTCCGTATGCGACGCAGCGGCTGCAAGGTGACGGTTGCAGGAAATTTAGTGGTTGTGATAACTTACCTAATTGTCCCGGACATCTGGAAGGGATTAGGGGTATACTTGTGCCTGCGGGCGCTCCCCCATGCTGGCGTAGCTCAGTCGGTAGAGCACCTGATTTGTAATCAGGGGGTCGGGGGTTCAAATCCCTTCGCCAGCTCCAGGCATTGATTATCTGGAAACGAGAATCTCGACACGAGAATCTAAAAACGAAATCAGAAACGAATCCGGACGCGTAATTCAAAGAAGCTCCGGCAGGCAGCAGAAGTCGGCAAGTGGCGGCGCAACAGGTTTTTCCAACGCACTCTATTCGGAGCGGTATCCGGCTTGTAGTGATCTTCGCGCGGTAGTCCGTCGCGCGATTCTTGGTTTCCCTGGTTTGCGAAAATTTAGTTGCGAACCTCCAGCGGGCTTTGCTCTGCCTGCCGGATAACGCGACGACTGCATCGCCCGGCAGTTTTGCACAGGTGGGTGAGTGGTTAAAGCCAACAGACTGTAAATCTGTCCCTCCTAGCGAGGTACGAAGGTTCGAATCCTTCCCTGTGCACCAGTATTTGAGGCGCTTGCGGGCGTGAGCGGAGCGGGAGCCCGCAGCCGAAATCCCGAGCGTTTGCGGGGGATCTGGCAGGAATTATGAGTCGCTTGGCAATGGCGTTGATTGCTTACTTGCTGTTGGGTGTGCTGGCGTTTGCGACGCTGAGTGATTCACGGATTCGGGCTCTAACCTTGCTGATTCTTGGATTGTTCGCGTTCAAGAGCTGGGTGCGACGGAAAGATGGGTTGCATTCGGAGGTAGACGGCGAGTCGGAGTAGATTTCGCGGAGAGCTGGCAGCTGAGAGTTTTAAGAGCTGACAGTCTAAGTTTTACAGGGCCGATGTAGCTCAGTTGGTAGAGCACTCCCTTGGTAAGGGAGAGGTCACCAGTTCAATCCTGGTCATCGGCTCCAGAGTTTTGGTTGATTGTTTGACAAAGGCTTTTCGTGGTAGGGCATGGCTTTAGCCGTGCCGCTGAAGTCGGAGTAATGAGCGGCTTTAGCCGCTGCGGTGAGGGCGGGAGTAACTCAGTGGTAGAGTCACAGCCTTCCAAGCTGTTGGTCGCGGGTTCGATTCCCGTCTCCCGCTCCAGAGATTGACTGTGAGAGTAGACCGAGAAGAGCATGGCTTTTGAGCAAGCAACGATCAAGATTCAGAGTGAAGCGGAGTTTCGACAGCTGCAGAGTGCGGTAGAGCAGGCATTCTTGCCCGAGAAAACGGAACGGTTTCTGAATCGGTTAGAACGCAAGGGAGTTCGCGTCCGGGATTTCGATGGAGTGCTTGCGGCGCGGGCTTTGGAAGATGCAGTTGGGAAGCAGGACGGGTTGAATGCCTCGCAGTTATATGAGGCGCTCCCGGTTTCGGATCAGGCGCAGATGCGGGAGTTTTACTTGTCGAAGCTGGAAGGCATCGACGCGGCCTTGCGGCATAAATTTAAAAAGCTGTACCAGTATTACTGAGGGTCACTGAGCCGGAAGTTTGATTCAGGCATCAACATAAGTACGACAGAATTTATTACGTTCGAGAACGAATAGTTTCAGAACAAGCGAGGCACGGCACTTTTATGGCGAAAGAGAAATTTGATCGAAATAAGCCGCACTGCAACGTGGG
>Ga0182015_10004130_pt1 | contig 15839 bp, 19 predicted proteins | sample 712P3MmetaG_FD_120478 | JGI IMG/M metagenome (GOLD analysis project Ga0182015, IMG submission 120478) | Permafrost microbial communities from Stordalen Mire, Sweden - 712P3M metaG | ecosystem: Environmental > Terrestrial > Soil > Wetlands > Permafrost | place: Sweden: Stordalen | collected... | reverse complement strand
GGTCAACCCGCGCTCATGCGCGCCCGAGCGCGAGCCGGGGCCGGCGGTCAACCCGCGCTCATGCGCGCCCGAGCGCGAGCCGGGGCCGGCGGTCAACCCGCGCTCATGCGCGCCCGAGTGCGAGCCGGGGCCGGCGGTCAACCGCGCCGCGCCGAGGCCGAAAATCCGGGACGGCGGTCGCCGCGGTCAGGAGCGTCCGCGGCGCTGCCCGAAGGTGCCGAACACGATGTCCCACCACGGCGCGCTGATTCCGTATCCGTGGGTCTCGTCCTCGAAGTGGTGACGCATGTGCAGTTCGCGCAGCCGGCGCTCGAGAGCGGTGCGTGGCTGGCGGTGGTGGTGCAGCGCGTAGTGCAGCATGTCGTAGACGAGGTAGCCAGCGAGGAACCCCGCGCCGACCGCCCAGCCGAGCGGCGTGCCGAAGACGGCCACGAAGACGACGAGGAACAGCACCGCGAGCGGCACGGACACGGCGGGCGGCATCACGAGTCGCAGAGGATCGTTCGGATGGTCGTGATGAACGCCGTGGACCATCCAGTGCAGACGCGCGCCAAAACCGGCCTCCGGCTCGAAGTGAAAGATCGCACGGTGGATCCAGTACTCGCTGAAGGTCCATGCGACGTAGCCTCCGAGCGCGCCGAGCGCCGTGCTCAGCACCGACTGCCCGCTGAGCGCGACGACGGTGAGCACGATGATCGCCGGACCGAAGATCAGCGGCGGCACGACCGGATGCACGCGCGACAAGCGATCCAGCCAGGGCGTGCGGAACATCGGCGGCGAAGCGCGCAGCACGTCCGTGCGCGAGCCGCGAAGCTGCTGGTCACCGAGTGGGCTGTCTAGCGGAAGGTCGCGCATACCGGGTCACGTGAACGTGCACCCCGTTTTATACCGCGTCGGCGACTCGCCCTCGGCAGTAACCGCAAAAACGCCGTCGAACGAGCATCGCCCCGACGGGGCGAGCGACCGCGCGCACCGGGTTCCCGCGTCTAGACCGGCCGCGAAGACTCGGCGCCGGGACAGCGGAGCAACGATTCGCGCACGCGACGCCGAAGCGCCTCACGCTCGCGAGCTTGCTGCTCCTCGGGCCGGTTCCCGGCCGACTCGGACTCCGTGTCCGTCGCCACCTGCTCGTCCATGGTTGTGAATCCAATCATGTGTCGCGGACGCGTGCGCGGTCATTCCATCACCACCCGCCGGGCAGATCGCTCCCCGGTGCTCATTCGACGCGCCCGCACTACTCGGTTGACAGGGCGAACACGAGCGGGGCAGCGCAGAGACCAACGAGGGCCAGCGCGAGAAATGCGGGCGTCGGGTGATGCACGAGAAGCGCGACCAGCAGCGCGATCAGCAGGCCGCCGGCGTTGCCAGCGAGCCACAGGAGCGCGGTGACGGTCCCCGCGCTCGCACCGGCTCGGCGCTCGCTGAGCTCCAGGATCACCGGGAGGAGCGTGAGCAGCAGCAACCCGATCGCGACCAGCACGACGGCGTCGATCGCGACCACGTGTTCGAACGCGAGCAGCACCGAGCCGGCGACCGTGACGACAACGGCGGCCGCGACCATGCTGCGCTCGCCGTTGCGACTGACGACCAGCGGCGGCAGCACGGCCGCCCCCAGCGCGCCGGCCAACACCATCGCGACGAGCAGCCCGCCGGCCGTGGTCGACGAGATGCGGTAGTTGTGCAATAGCGCCTGCAACCACGTCGTCAGGGCGACGAATGCGCCGAAGCCGAGAAACAGCAGACCGCTCAGCACTCGCACGTTGCGGTCTGCCCACACCTCCCGCAGGGCGACGATTCCAAGCGCCACATCCGGCTCCGCCTCGGCCGCGCCATGGTGGCGCAGCTCGAACAGCAGCGCCCCCGCGGCGAGGACTGCGACGGCGGCCTGCAGCTCGAGCAGCGCCTGCAGGTGTGCGCCGCCGAACAGCGTGCCGAGCGTCAGCGCCAGGAGCATCCCCAGGAAGATTCCGGCCGAGCCGACAGCGATGCCGTGCGGACGCAGACGCTGCGGCAGGTGCTCGCTCGCCACCTTCGTGACGGCGTTGAGCACCAACGGCTGGGCGACCGCGACCAGCAACTGGCCCAGTAAAGCCCATGCGAAGTCGGGCGCGACCAGACGGGCGAGCCCGCCGAGGGCAGTGAGCACGGCGCCGACCGCCAGCCAGCGATGGAATGCGCGGTCGAGCAGCCGTCCTGCCGGCAGCGCCAGAACGACGTAGAGCAGCGGGAAGATCTCCGCCAACAGGCCGATCGCCGTCTCCGAAACGTGGTAGCGGTGCGCGCTCGCCGTCGTGAGCGGCGCAAACGTCAGCCACAGCAGCTGAGTGGCGCCGGCGAGCATCGCGTACGCCGCCACGGGCCGCCAACGGCGCGCCTCCTCCGCCGTCCCGACTCCCACCGCCACAGTCACGGCCGCGGATGCTAGCGGCAGCCAGGCCGGTGACTCCGAGCGGCGGCGGTGCCCGCAAGACCGTGCCGGCGCCCGAACCGCCGCTCGAACCTATAGCCTGATGGTCATGTCCTCCCGATATTTCGTGCTCTGCTCCCTGGTCGCCGCCGGCGTGATCGCCGGCTGTGGCTCCAGCAACTCAGACACCGCAAACATTCAGCTTCCGCCCACGGCCTCCCAGACGCTGACCTACACCCCGACTTCGACGACCAGCAGCAGCACGGCGCCGGCGATCACCACGCCGAAGACCGGGCCGCTCTCAACCGAACCCAAGATCACGGTCCCGTCCGGCGCGGCGCCCACCTCGCTGGTCAAAACCGACCTGATCACCGGCACCGGCGCGACCGCCGCGGTCGGCGACACGGTCACCGTCAACTACGTCGGGGCGCTCTACACCAACGGCACGGTGTTCGACTCCTCCTGGAAGCGCAAGGCGACCTACACCGTTCCGGGGCCGCTCGGCACCGCGCCGGTCATCACGGGCTGGAACAAGGGCATCGTCGGCATGCGCGTCGGCGGACGGCGCGAGCTGATCATCCCGCCATCGCTGGCCTACGGCGCCAGCGGGGAGCCACCCACGATCCCGAAGAACGCGACTCTGATCTTCATCATCGACCTGCTCGGCGTCACCCCGGCCAGCGGAGCGAGCGGCTGACGCCACTCACGCTCCTACGCGAGCTCGTCGCCAGCCCGCCGCGCGGCTGCGAGTATGCGGAGGCGCGCTGGGTGCAGCGCACGTCGGAGCAGCTGCGCGTCAGCGGCGGACGCGTTGACGGGGTCGAGTGCGCCAGCGAAGAGGGCGTTGGCATCCGTGTCGCCGTACCCGGTCACGGATTCGGCTTCGCAGCCACGCGTGAGGCGACCAAGACGGGACTCGAGCTGGCGCTCGCTCGCGCCGTGTCGATCGCGCGCGCGCTCCCGGGCTCGCAGCGCCGCGGCCCGCTACCGCCCGTGCTCCCAGCCCGTGGCCACTGGGCGAGCGCGTGCGAGATCGATCCGTTCGCGCTCTCGTTGGAAGATCGCCTCGAGCTGCTGCTGAGGGCCGAGTCGCTGTTGCGCGGAGACCCGCGCATCGTCCGGGGCGTCGCCGAGTCGCTCGCGATTCGCACCGCCGCCGCCTTTGCGTCGAGCGACGGTGCCGCCTTCACCCAGGAGCGGACCGAGTGCGGAGGCGGGATCAGCGCCTACGCGGCGGCGGACGGCGAGCTTCAGCAGCGCTCCTACCCGAGCGGCCACGGCGGCTCCGTCGCGCTGGCCGGGCACGAGCACCTGATCGCGCTCGACCTTCCGGGGCATGCCCCGCGTGTCGCCGAGGAGGCGCTTGCGCTGCTCAGCGCGCCGCCGTGCCCGGCCGGCCGCACGACGCTCGTGCTCGGCGGCGAGCAACTCGCGCTGCAGATCCACGAGTCGATCGGCCACGCGCTCGAGCTAGACCGGATCCTGCTCGGCGAGGCTTCCTACGCTGGCGCGAGCTGGGTGTCGGCGTCCGATGTGGGCACTCTGCGATACGGCTCGCCGCTGTTGGCGATCAGCGCGGACGCCACGCTCCCGGGCGGCCTTGGTTCCTTCGGGTGGGACGACGAAGGCGTCGCGGCCCAACGCACGATGCTGATCGAGGGCGGCGTGCTGCGCGCGACGCTGTCGGATCGCCAGTCGGCCGCCGCGGTCGGTGCGAGTTCCGGGGGAGCTGCCCGCGCCGACGGTTTCACGCGTCAACCGATCGTACGGATGACCAACGTGTCGCTGGTACCCGGGGAAGGGGGAACCCTGGAGCAGCTGATCGCTGAGGTCCCCAGCGGCGTCTACATGGAGACCAACCGCTCCTGGTCGATCGACGATCGTCGGCTGCACTTCCAGTTCGGCACCGAGATCGGCCGCGAGATCCGCGACGGAAGGCTCGGCCGGCTTCTGCGCAACCCAACCTATGCCGGCGTCACGCCCCAGTTCTGGGGCTCGCTGGAGGCCGTCGCAAGCGCGCCGGCTTGGCGGCTGTGGGGCCTGCTCAACTGCGGCAAGGGCGAGCCCGGTCAGACCGCGCACGTCTCGCACGGCACCTCGCCGGCGCGGTTCAGGGATGTAGAGGTCGGGGTCCTGCGGTGAGCGGCGAAGGCGAGCTGGCTCTTGCCGAGCGGGCACTCGCCCACCTGGCCGGCGACGAAGCGCACGTCACGGTGACTCGGGAACGTTCGCTGTTCGCGCGATTCGCACGCTCAGCGGCGACACAGGCGACCGCGATCGACGACACCTCGGTTGAGCTTCTCTGCGTGCTCGACGGACACACCGGCGCAGCCTCCACCAATCAGGTCCACGACGCCGGGCTCGCGGACGCGGCATCGCGCGCGCGTGCCGCGGCGAGCGCCGCCGCACGCAACGGCCAAGGCGCCTACCCTGGGCTCCCACGACCGGCACCGGTCATCGGACATGACGGCTACGACGAGGCAACCGCCGCGCTCGACGCCGGCCTCGCAGCGTCAGCGCTGGCGGCGGCGTTCGCGGCGTGCCGCGACGCCGGGCTCGAAGCGTTCGGAATCTGGACGGCCGGCGAGGTGACAACGGCGATCGCATCGAGCACCGGGATGGCGCTGACCGACGCCGTCACCGACGCGCACATGACCGTGATCGCACGCGACGTGAACGGACGCAGCGGTCATCGCGCATCCAGCTCCGTGGCCGCCGGCGACATCGATGCGGCCGCCCTCGCAGCCACAGCAGCGGCGAGGGTGACCAGGCGGGAGCCGGAGCAGCTGGCGCCTGGCGATTACGCGGTCGTGCTCGACCACGCAGCCGTCGGCACGCTGCTCGATTTCCTCGGTTCACTTGCCTTCAACGGCCTCGCGCACACCGAGCGCCGCGGCGCTCTGTGCGAGTCGATCGGCAGCGCCGTCGCGGCGCCGTGCGTCACCCTCGTCGATTCGACTCAGATCCCCGGCACGCTGCCGCGCAGCTTCGACGCCGAGGGGGTGCCGAAGCGACCGCTGCCGCTGATCGAGAACGGGATCGCTCGCGCGGTGGTCTACGACACGCGCACGGCGGCGCTGGCCGGCACCGAATCAAGCGGTCACGCCCTTGCGCCGGGCGGGGATCCAGAGGGACCCGAGCCGACCAACCTTGTGCTGGCCGGCGGTGACGCAGCAACGCTCGAAGAGCTCTGCGCGCCGATCGAGCGTGGGCTTTTCGTTACGCGCCTGTGGTACGTCAACACGGTTGAGCCGCGACACGCACTGCTGACCGGGATGACTCGCGATGGAACCTTCCTGATCGAGGACGGCATGATCGGACGCCCGCTGCATGATGTGCGGTTCACCGACTCGGCGCTTCGCATGCTCGCGGCCACCGAGCAGCTGACGAGGGCGCAGCGGCTCGTCGGCGACGCCGACCTCTACGGCCGTCGTTTCGCGAAGGGCGTGCTGTGCCCGGCGCTACGCGCCGGCGCCTTCCGCGTCAGCGGCGGCTCAGCCTGATCCGCCCCACGGGTGTTTGAGCAGCAGGATCGTGTTACCGACGAACAGGAGCGCAAAGAAGATCGTCCAGCGGTTGAGGTTACGCTCGACCAGCGATCCGCCACCGAGGGGACCGGCACCGGTTCCCACGCCGAACGCGCCTGATAGGCCGGAGTCCTTGCCTGAGTGCATCAGGATCAGCAGCACCAGGATGACGCAGATCACGACCTGGAGCGTCGAGAAGATCGCTTGCATCGCACCATTCTAATCGCTCGGGGCGGGGTTCGCCGCGTCGAACTCGTCGATCGCACGCAGGATTTCCACGGCCTCGGCTCGCAATTGGCGATCAAGCTCGCGGTAGTCCACGTCTGAGAGCTTGCCCGTGCGGTAGTCGGTCTCGTTGTCACGGATCTCCGCGTATTTGGATTCCTTCGCACTTTCGAGCGCACGTCGCGCGTCGGAATCCCCCGGCCGCGCAGCGGCGGCCCGCGCGCGGAAGGGACCGCTGAGAGCCCAGAGCACGAAGGCCACCAGCGCGCCGATCAACAGCGCGGCGAGCAGCGCCGTCATCGTCGCGCGCGTGGGCCCGCGGCCCTAAGCGCGGCCCAACTCCTGCGCGACGCGCGCCAGGTAACGCGCCCGCACGCGGCTGCGCAGAGCCGAAGGAGCCGGCCAGATCGCGGTCAGACCGCCGAGCAGGACGATCAGGCCGCCGATCCAGATCCACATCACCAGCGGCGACGCGATCAGCGTGAACGAGGCCGGGGGCGGGAAGTTCCTGTAGTGCGTGACGATCGCACGCAGCAGGTAGTAGGCGAGGCTCAGCTGATCTGCGCCCGGCTCGTTGGCTGGGATCAGCGCGTCGGCCTTGCTGATCAGCTGCTCCTCCGGCAGCTGGGTCCCGTTTGCCGGCAGCGTCGTCCCAAGCGGCTTGATCGCGGCCCAGAGGTCGCGCCGCCAGCTTGACTGCAGGCCTATCTGATCGACCGCGTCACCTGAGATCAGGCTCGCGACAACGAGCCCGGGAACGATCGGCGAGGACGGGAAATAGCCCGCGCTCGGGCGCAGGGTGCCCACGTAGTGACCCCCGCGCGTGACGCGCAGCACCGCTCCGAGCGTCATCGTCGCGCCGGTGTGATTGGGGTCGGTGACGACCGATCCCGTCGCCCGCACGTACTTCATCGTGTAGGCGCCGACCTTTGTTGACTGCCCGACCTGCAGGCTGAGCGTCTGTTCGTGCTGGAAGGTCGCGGAGGCCGCGACGCCGATGAACAGCACCGCGATGCCGAGGTGGACGATGTAGCCGCCGTAGCGTCGGCGATTGCGGCGCACCATCGACAGGAACGCCAGCGGCGGCGAATCGCGGGAGGTGGCGCGTCGCGCGCGCCAGCCGCGCCAGAACTCCTGGCCGACGCTGGCGAACACGAACGCCGCGGCGCAGAACAGCAGCACGACGCCGATCGAGGAGCTGATCGGCACGACGGTGTAGGCGGCGACGGCCATCGCAGCGGCGGCCCCCAAGGGCAGCAGGAAGTTGCGCCGCGCGTTGGCGAGCGTCGCCCGACGCCAGGCGATCGCCGGTCCGACGCCGCTCAGCAGCACGAGGATCAGGGCGAGCGGAACGGTGTAGCGATCGAACCACGGCGGCCCAACCGCTGCCGAGGTTCCCGTGACCGCCTTTGAAATCAGCGGGAAGAAGGTGCCCCAGAAGATCACGAAACAAAGGCCAACGAGCACCACGTTGTTGAGCAGGAACGCGGCCTCGCGCGAAAACAGGGAGTCGAGTGTGTGTTCGCTGCGCAGGACGTCACGCCGGCTGACGACGAGATAGATCGAGCCGCCCGTCATCGCCGCGATCAGCGCCACGAACGGGATTCCCAGCGTGGAGGCGCCGAACGCGTGGATCGAGTTGAGCACGCCCGAGCGCACGAGGAAGGTGCCGACGATCGCGAGCGTGCTCGCGCCAAGCACGAGCGACGCGTTCCAGATCTTCAGCATCCCCCGCTTCTCCTGGATCATCACCGAGTGCAGGAACGCCGTGCTGATCAGCCATGGCATCAGCGCCGCGTTCTCGACCGGATCCCATCCCCAGTAGCCGCCCCAGCCGAGCTCGTAATAGGACCAGCGAGCGCCCAGCAGGATGCCGATCCCCAGAAACAGCCAAGACGCGAGCGCGAAGCGACGGGTGACGCGGATCCAGTCGGCGTCCACGCGCCGAACCACCAGCGCCCCGACGGCGAAGGCGAACGGGATCGTGAAGAAGGTGTATCCCGAGTAGAGCATCGGTGGGTGGATCAGCATGCTCGGGTTGCGCAGCAGCGGATCGAGGCCGGCTCCCTGCACCGGCGCCGGGTGTGTTTGGGCAAACGGCGAGTCGAAGAACACCAGCAGGGTCGTAAAGAAGGCGCCGAAGCCGAGGAGCACGCTGGACGCGTAGGGGACGATGTCGCGCAGGCGGTTGCGCGTGATCACGGTCGCCACGCTGGCCCAGATCGACAACAGCCAGACCCACAGCAGTAGTGATCCCTCCTGCGAGGACCACATCGCTGCGGCGCGGTAGAGCAGCGGCGTCGTCGTGCTCGATGTGTTCGCGACGGTGTTGTAGGAGAAGTCGTTGCGGATGAAGGCGACCTCGAGGATCGCCATCGCCACGGTCAGAATCGCCGCCAGGCAGTAGATCGATCGCCGGCCGGAGTCGACCCAGTCGCGCCGGCCGCGGCGCGCCCCGTAGAGCGCCGCGGCGATCCCGTACACACAGACCACAAGTGCCAGGACGAGCGCGAGGCGCCCGGCGAACGCCATCAGCCGCCGCTCCTGCTCACGTCGAGCTCGGCGCGGCGGCGTACTTCGAGGGGCACTTCGTGACCATCGAGCTCGGCGTCGCGACGAAGGTGCGGCCCCTCAGTTCGCCGGTGACGATCAGCTCACGCCCGACCTCGAAGGTGGGCGGCACGCTGCCGCTGTATTCGACCTCGACCGTCGGCCCACCGCCCGCGCGGTCGGCCAGGGCGAAGTCGACGGCGCCGCTGGCGAGATCGTGCACCGAGTGCTTGACGACCGTGCCGGTGAGCTGGATATCGGTGCCCTGCTTGGCCTGGCGGACCAGCTGGCTCGGGGTCAGAGCAGGATCGGCCGCCGAGAAGCTCGTGTAGATCAGCCCGCTCGCAAGCAGGACCGCCAGCGTCAGCGATACGACCAGCCTGACCTGTCGCTTACGAGGAGGAGTCATCGCGCCGCGTAAGTATCGCAATCCGATCCGCCGCAGGTCACACTCGCGAGCACCGCCGGGAAGCCGGCGGCGAGCTGGCGCTCAGATCGCCGGCGACGACGCCTACTGCGGCGCGTTGTAGTGCACCCGCTCCGGCGCGAGCACGAACTTGATCCGCTGCTCGCCCGGTCCCAGGAACGGGTATTCATCGGCGTCGATGTACTTCTTGGCGAGCATGTTGATGTGCTCGAGCGCGCCGTCGTGGGTGGCCTCCGCGAGCCTTCCGGTCACCGACACCCACTCGTAGGGATTCCCGTCGGCCATCACCGTCACCGTTGCGTTGCCCGCACGACGCAGATTCGCGGGCCAGGCTCGTCCCTCCGAGCTGTTCAGCGTGATGTTGCCGTTCTCGGTGTGAGCCCAGACGATCACCGCCTGGACGGTTCCGTCGCGGCGCGGGATCGCGACGTGCGCGTAGTTCTTGCCGGCGATGATCTCCTCCGGCCGGCCGGCGAGCGTGTCTGCCATGTCGTCTCCGTGTGGTCATGAACCTGATGGGCGTAACGGACGGTAGCGAAGCGCCGGTCGCCGCAGCTGACGGCGAGGCTGCGCCTCTCCTGCTGCGACCGGCCGCCGCGTCAGCGGCGGGAGCGGCGGCCGCTTCGCCGCATCGCGTAAACGATGATCATCGAGAAGATGACCGAGAGGATCAGCCCGGCGCCGTGGCGGTGCAGCACGTACCACGAGAACAGGCCGGCGCTGAAAGATCCGAGCAGGCCGACGACGATCGTCATGCCGACGCCCATCGGATCCGGCCCGGGCAGCAGAAGCCGGGCCACAGCCCCGACCACGAGGCCGACCAGCGCCAGCAGGATGAGGAAAGCGATGAGGCTCAATGGGTCACTCGGCAACCAGAGTACTCCGCCCGCGGCGCCATCCGCCGCAGCCCGGCGCGCGTCGCGGGCGGTCTGCGCCGTCGCGCTCGCCGGACGCTGAGGGGCGGTGAGGGATGCGCTCAGCCGATCGCGGCTCGTGCGCGGGCGACCAGCACGGCCGCAAGCCGGCGCTCGAGCGAGGCGGAGGGCTTGGCGCCCACGGCCTCGACGGTCAGGCTGACCTCCGCCTGGCCGTAGGTGAAGCCGATCAGGTCGACGTACAGGGGCAGGATCAGCGTGGTCGTCTTGCGGGTCACGGTGACGATCACCGTGACGCGGTACGCGAACGTGCGGTCGGCGCCCGCAACGATCGGCGCGAGCCTTCCGCCGTGCGCCGTGACCGTTTCGCCCTTCGGAGGCTTCCCGACAAGCTCCTGGCGCAGCTGCTTCAGCAGGCAGGGCAGTCCGTGCGGGCCCGTGATCGCGTCGAAGTCCTTGGCGACCAGGGCAATCGACGGCAGGATCTCAGTGCCCGAGCTCAACGTCCCGGAGGTCCCCGAGCGGTTGATGAAGTTCGGCGACTGTGTGTTCGCCAGCGCTTCGCTCTCAGGCACCCCGCCGACGCAGGCGGTGAGCTGCGCGCTCTGCGCCGTCTCCTGCGCGGTCATCGGATTGCTCTGCGGCTTGAGCTTCGGCACGTCGCCATGGCGCACGCTGATCGCCGTCGCCACGGCGAAGGCGTCGGCTCGCGTGATGGTGCGCTCAGACGCGAGGGCTGCGCTGGCGCCGGCGACGAGCGCCACGCCGACGAGAAACGGGGCGACCGCACCGCGCCACCTCGGCGGCCTCGATCGAGTGCTCATCGCAGTCGATCATAGTGCCGCTGCAGCTGCGGTGAACCGGGGCGAGACGACGACCCGGCCGCCGGCGCGAGGCCGTGACGTCGGGCGCGACCACGCGCGTCGCGGTGGGGCCAGCCGTACCACGCGAGACTCCGGCTCTGCGGCCGGTCGGAACACTGCGCGACGTCTGGCTGCTCTCACGCGGCCAACGCAAGCGATCACGCTGCTCGGAGTAGCGTCCACCAGCGCGGGAGCTGATCCGGCCGCCCCGGGGTCGTTGCTCGCCGAGTGGCCCCGGGACCCTCGATGGCAATCCTCGGCCAAACGAGACGAAGGAGATCGACGATGACCGACCACACGACCGGCACCCGCGAACAGTGGCTCGTGGCCCGGCTCGAGCTGCTCGAGGCTGAGAAGGCGCTGACGAGGCGCAGCGACGAGCTGGTGCGGCTACGGCAGCGGCTGCCCTGGGTTCCAGTCCAGAAGGACTACCGATTCGACACCGACGCGGGTGCTGCCTCCCTCGCCGACCTCTTCAGGGGACGCTCGCAACTGCTCATCTATCACTTCATGTTCGGGCCGGACTACACGGCAGGGTGTCCGTCGTGCTCGGCGATCGCGGACGGCTTCGACGGGTCGGTCGTCCACCTCGCCAATCACGACGTGACTCTCTGCGCGGTGTCGCGGGCTCCGCTCGCGAAACTGGCGGCCTACAAGCAACGGATGGGCTGGAGCTTCCCCTGGGCATCCTCGTTCGACAGCGACTTCAACTACGACCTACACGTCACGCACACCGAAGAGGAGTGGCAGTCGGGGGCCGTCGAATACAACTTCCGTGCGGTGGATCTTCGGCCCGCGGAGGGCAGTCCCATTGCCAGCGAATTCGCATCCAGCGTTGGAACAAACTGGGCGACCTACCGGCAGGAGGGGCCCGGCATGAGCGCGTTCGCGCTCGAGGATGGCGTGGCCTACCACACCTACTCGGCGTACGGGCGCGGGATCGACGGCCTTTGGGCCATGTACCAATGGCTCGACCGCGCGCCACTCGGACGCAACGAGACCGGACCCTGGTGGCACCGCCACGACGAGTACGAGAGCCCGTGATGCGCGCAAGCGCGTGATGGGGTCACAGGACGTTCCGCTCCGTGTCACGGAGGACGAGCGGGCGCTCGAGGAGGCCGCGGCAAGCGCTCAGGTCAACGACTGGGTCACGGCGGGAGCTGAGCACGGTCGTACGAGTTCGACGGCTCGGGTGACCGCGCGTCGTAGCCGCCGAGCGCTTCCCGGCGCGGCCCGTTTCGCATGACGCCGCTGTTGCGGAGCGCTGCGTATCGGCCGACCGTCTAAACCGCGTCGACCTGCAGGAAGTGCTCGACCACTGGGAACGGCTCGTAGAAGTGGTGGAGCATTTCGCGCCACCGCTGATACTGGACTGAGCCGCGGAAGCCCTCGGTGTGATCTTCGAGTCGGTCCCATTCGACGAGCAAGAGATAGGTATCCGGACGCTCGATGCAACGGGAGAGCGTCAGCGACCGGAAGCCTGGCATTCCAGCGATGATCGTCTTGGCCTGGCCAAAGGCTGATTCGAACTCCGCCTCCTGGCCAGCCTTGACTGGCAACAGGGCGTGCTCGACGATCACGTGCGCATGATCCCACGCTCGGCGGCTGTCGCCGCGCGTGACATCCGACAGCCCCAGTGTGGCCGGATCCACGCAACCACAGCTGGCAGTCTCTTACCGCTACCCGCCATGTGGGCTAACGTCTCGGCATGCCCAATGCACCGCGGACACCCCCGCTGGTGTTCGTGCTCACGGTGATCGCTGCACTCGGCGTGTGCGCGATCGCGGCAGCCGCCATGGTGCCCGCTCTCCTCGGAAGCCTCGGCGCCTGGCTCGTACTCGTTGCCGGGTTGGTGGCGCTGGTCGCAGCCCTCGCGGCGCTCTGGGTGATCCAGCGGCGGCGCGATCGCACCCTCTGGTAGCCACCGAGCCCACCGCCGGCCTGCGTGACGTTTGCGCGACGAACACCAGGGTGCGCGCGGCGAGCGCGGCTGGTCAGATCTCCTCGTGGACGCCGATGGCGTCTTCGAGATCGCGTTCGGACTCGACTTCGCCACCACCACGCCTGTGCTGTAACAGCGAGCCCGCGATCGCGTCGAGCTTCTGCTGAATCGCGCGCTCGGACCGAAGCTCGGCGTTCTTCAGCAGAGCAACGAGCACAAGCGTCAGCGCCGAGATCAGGCCTGCGCCCGCAACCTCAAACCGATCGCTCGCGCCCACGAACAGTCCGACGACCCACCCGAGTATCACGAGCAGGCAGACCACGAAGAAGAACGGTGAGCTTGCAAGGAACGAGCCGTATTCGGCGAGGTGCTCGAAACGGCCGCGTTCGACACCCCCCGTACGATCGGCGGGATGTCTGAGCGTGCGGCGCACCAGTCGTAGCCACGCAGGCGGGCTTGACGCCGACGGCATCAACAGATCGTACTCGCCGTCATCAGGGGCCAAAGGCGGAGGCCGACCGCCGTCAGACGGCAGCGCCGCCCCTTCGCGAGGCTCGCTCGCGCCCGGCGCCGCGGCCGACGGCCATGCTTTCGGCGCCCGCGAATGCCGAGAGCGCGCCCCGCTTCCGGATTCGCCCAGCGGCGCTCGCACCACGACGGATGGCCAGGACGCCCAAAGCTCGCCGAGAGCGGCAGGCAGCGCATCGGGAAAGCGGTGTTCGAAGAAGAGACCGCGCTGAGCCCAAGCCGCCACGTCGGGAGCTGCGCCTAGCCGTTGCCGGCTCGGGGCCAGGGTGCCTGTTCGATCATGCCGATCAGTTCGTCGCGCCGGTAGCCCTGTGCGCGGGCGAACTCGACGAGCTCGTTGACGCTGCGCAGCACCGCCCCCCGCTGCGGCGTGCCGGCGACGGTGATCCCGCGACCGCGGCGGAACTCGAGCAGCCCTTCATCGCGCAGGGTGCGCAGCGCGCGCAGGACGGTGTTCGTGTTGACGCCGAGGATCATCGCGAGGTCCTTGGCGAGCGGCAGCCGGTCTCCTGGGCCGGCTTCGCCATCAGCGATCGCGCGTCGGATCTCGGCCGCCGCCTGAAGGTAAAGCGGCGTGGGTTCTGACGGGTTGATCTTGCCATATAGCATGGTGGGGAGTAATCTAGCACCATTAGCGATGTGTGAAAGCTCTGGAGTCACGGTGATCACAGCCCCGGTAGGGCCCCAGCCGGTCCTAGACGAGGAGGCGTTGTTTCGCGAGGCGCGCCGACTTCGCCGTCGACGCTGGACGATCGGGATCCTGACCGTCGCCGCGCTGCTCGCTGTTGGCGCCGCGATCGCCGCGCTCGCCAGCTCGGGCGGCAGCACACCGGCGTCGGGCAGGGGCGCCGGCACTGCCGGTGGTCTGCCGACCGGGTCGCCCGCGAGGCTGAACGTTGCCGGGGCGCTCGCGGTCGGCCCGGACGGCGCGCTTTATGTCACCGACGTTGCCCGCGACCGCGTGCTGGTTCGCCTACCTGATGGTCGCTTCCGCGTCGTCGTGGGCAACGGTAAGGTCGGCTTCGCGGGCGATGGCGGCCCCGCTGTGGATGCCGACCTCTCGGACGTCTCCGACCTCGCCTTCTCGCCCGGCGGAAGTCTCTACATCGTTGATGGTGGTCGCGTTCGCGTCGTCAGCCCGAACGGCGTGATAGATACGATCGCTGGCGACGGCCGGGCACCGGCCGGTCGGCGGCCCCGCCCGATCGCCAACGGCACGCCCGCGCTTTCGGCTGCACTCGGTTCGCCACGCTCGGTTGTCGACGGCAACTCGCCGCTCTCGATCGCAGTCAGTCCCGGCGGAGCGCTCTACCTCTCGACGTTCTCGCAGCTATTGCGGCTGACCGCCGCCGGAACGCTTGACACGATCCGAGCCGTCGTGCCCTCGGGTCCGTGGGCCGGCAACCTCGACGCGAACCTAGGCCCGATAGCAATCGACGCCCAGGGCAACATCGATGTCGCCGGGGTCAACGGCTGGTCGATCTGGCAGCTGCCGCCGAGCGGCGTGGCGCATCAGGTCGGCTTCGGCGCCGACGGCCAGGCGCGGCGAAGTGGCGGAAACGTCTCGGTGCTGGAGCGCGGCCCCGACGGCGCCGTCTACGGCGAGAACGGGAACGTCATCCTGCGCGTCGAAGGCAACCGCCTCGTGCCGACGTTCACCTTCAACCAGTACTTCTGGCTCACCCAGCTCGCGTTCGGCCCGCACGGCACGCTCTACGCCGACGAGATACCCGGAGGCGGAGCGTTCGAAGCACACCAACAGCTCGTGTCAGTGCGCAACGCCCACGTCAGCCTGCTCTGGCAGGAGAACAACACCACGCCGAAGTAACGCCTCGCCGGGTCCGCATGCGCAGCCACGCTCGTTCCCTCGCATGCAGGTATTTCCTCGAAGCGGGATACGGGAATCGAACCCGTCTCTCGAGCTTGGGAAGCTCGCGTTCTACCGATGAACTAATCCCGCCGGATCGCCCGGGATCGTATCGGTCTAGGGTTCGGGGGGTGCGACGTAAGCTCGTGCCCGCGATCGTCGTCGTCGCCGCCGCGGCGGTCTTGGCCGTGCTCGTGTTCGGCCTCACACAGCAGGGGGCGAGCCGGGCGCTGGACGAGGCGCTGGCCGCTGGTCACCATCCGCCCGCGCCGGAGGCTTCGCGGGGGCTGCCGGTGCTCGACCGGGTCGCCGGCCCGCAGGTGGCGCTGCAACACTGGCGCGGGAAGGTCGTCGTGCTGAACTTCTGGGCGTCATGGTGCTCGACGTGCACGGCCGAGGCACCGCTGATCGAGCGCGCGCAGCGTCAGCTGAGCGCGAGCGGCGACGGCACGGTGCTTGGGATCGACTACAAGGACCTCAGCGGCGGCGCCCAGCAGTTCATCGGCACCTACGGGTTGAGCTATCCGAACCTGCGCGACATCGACGGCTCCTTCGCGGCCGCCTACGGAACCGACGCGCTGCCGGAGACCTTCGTGCTCAACCGCCGGCTGCAGGTCGTCGCGATCTC
>Ga0182015_10004129_pt1 | contig 15840 bp, 13 predicted proteins | sample 712P3MmetaG_FD_120478 | JGI IMG/M metagenome (GOLD analysis project Ga0182015, IMG submission 120478) | Permafrost microbial communities from Stordalen Mire, Sweden - 712P3M metaG | ecosystem: Environmental > Terrestrial > Soil > Wetlands > Permafrost | place: Sweden: Stordalen | collected... | reverse complement strand
GACAAGTGCCAGGTCATAACGGGTTCCCGCCTCGCGGGCGAGCAGCTCGGCGACATCGGAGCGGACCACGCGCACGCCGGGCGAGGTGGCAAAACCGGTCGAGACGAGATTGGCGCGGATGGCGACGACGGCCCGGCTGTCAGCCTCCACGAAACAGACCGACTCGGCCCCTCGTGAGAGGGCCTCGATCCCGAGCGCCCCCGAGCCGGCAAAGGCATCGAGAACGGACGCACCTTCGAGCGCCCCGCGGCTCGCGAGGATGTCGAAGATGGACTCGCGCACCCGGTCGCTGGTGGGCCGGAGCCCGCTTATGTCGGGAACACCCAGCTGGCGACGCTTCGCCGAACCGCCGATGACGCGCACCCCACAACGCTAGAGCCCCCAACTCGCCCGCGGCGTGGCGCGGGCTGCTGATTACGACGCCGGGGGGAAAGGGGGGCGGGATCGCTGTTGGTCACGAACGGCGATCCTGCCTGAGATGGCCACCGACCCTCCGAAGGAGTTATCCCCGACGGTGTCGGTACCTGTAAGGCCGGCTGCTTGCGTCAGCTGTTAGAGGTTTTCGTGAAGACGAACGCGCGGCCTGCAAAGTCGTCCTGATCGGGGGCACCGGCGGTAGCGGTCGCAGCAGAAATGGCTACCGAGATGCTGAACCCGGGGTAAAGGACGGTGCCTGGTTGGATGTGGACGCGAGACGGGTCAGTACCCGCCAGTTCGGCGGTTTGCGGCTAGTACAACGAGCGACACTCGCCCTCTCCGCGCTGTCCGCATCGGCGACCTCCACTCACGGCGGTGCCATTGTCAGCCCTTTAGGACATACTCCTCGGACTCCTCGTCTACAAAGAGATGAACCTCCTCGGCGAGCAGCGGATGTGCCTCGAGGGCGGGGTCCTCCTCGACGATCTCCTCTGCGACTTGGCGAGCCGCCCGCACGAGCGCCTTGTCACGGCGCAGCGAGGCCAGCCGCAAGTCGCTTCTTCCTTTCTGGCGGCTCCCGAATACAGTCCCCTCGCCCCGCAGCTCGAGGTCGACCTCGGCGAGCTCGAAGCCGTCGCTCGAAGCCTCGAGCGCCCGCAAGCGCTTTTGTGCCCCAGGAGTCACGGCCTGGGCGAGCAGGTAGCAGAAGGACTGGTCGGTACCTCGCCCTACCCTGCCCCGCAGTTGGTGAAGCTGGGCGATACCGAAGCGGTCGGCGTCCTCGATGACCATCACCGTCGCGTTCGCCACGTCGACGCCGACCTCGATGACCGTGGTGGCTACGAGCACCTGGAGCTCGCCGCGGCGGAAAGCCGCCATCGTGGCCTCCTTCTCCTTGGACGGGAGCTGGCCATGCAACAGGCCGACCGAGAAGCCGGCGAGCTCGCCGGCACCGAGCCGGGCGAACTCCTCGACAGCGGACTTCGGCGGTGGCTTCGGGGTCGTGTCGGGCCCGAGCACCAGTCCGGTGAGCGGGAGCCTCGAGATCATCACGCGTGCGCCGTCGGTGTCATCGGGCCAGCCGTCCGAGGTGAATTCCTCTTCCAGCACGCTCTCGGGATCGGCGTCGCCTTCGAGCATCTCGGGCTCCTCGTCCTCGGGCTGGCCCCCGCCTACGAGCGGGCAGATGACATAGGCCTGCCGGCCGGCCGAGACCTCCTTGCGGACCAACTCCCACGCCGCCGGGTACTCCTCGGGGTCGTTCAACCAGGCTGTCCTCACCGGCGTGCGCCCGACCGGGAGCTCGTCGAGGACGGTCTGGTCGAGGTCCCCGTAGACGGTCATCGCGGCCGTACGCGGGATCGGGGTCGCGGTCATGACGAGCACGTCGGGGTGCCGCGAGCCCTGTTCGGCCTCGCCGGGGCCGTGGCCCGCGGGCCCCTTCTCCCGCAGTGCCGCCCGCTGCTCGACCCCGAAGCGGTGCTGCTCGTCGATCACGACGACCCCGAGCGAGCGGAAACGGATGTTGTCGGTTAAAAGGGCGTGAGTCCCGACGACGAGGTCGAGGCTCCCATCGAGGAGCTCGCCCTGGATCCTGGACCGCTCTGCCGACGCGGTCCGGCTCGTCAAAAGAGCGACACCGAGGGGCCTCGCGCCCCCAAGGCGGGTGCCGTCGGCCACCTCCAGGCCGGTGAGAAAGCCGCGCGCCGCCAGGTAGTGCTGCTCAGCGAGCACCTCGGTGGGGACCATGAGGGCTCCTTGGTGGCCGCCCTGGACGCCGTAGAGGAGCGTCGCGAGGGCTACCACGGTCTTTCCGGCGCCGACGTCTCCCTGCAAGAGGCGGTGCATCGGGTGCGAGGCGGCGAGGTCGCCGGCCACCTCCTCAATCGCCCGGCTCTGGGCGGCTGTCAACTGGAAGGGAAGCCGGCCAAGGAACGCCTCGACGAGGCTTTCTGTGCCCGGCGAGGGCGTGACCAGGTGGGAGATCCCCGGCGCCTCGGTCGCGGCGGCGCGCTTTTTCATCACGAGGATGAGCTGGAGCCTCAACAGCTCGTCGAAGGCGAGGCGTCTCCGGGCGACGTCTTTGTCCTCGGGGGTCTCCGGGGCATGTATCGCCCAGAACGCCTCTGTTCGCCCTGTGAGACCGAGCCGTTCGAGGAATTTGGAGGGAACGACCTCTGCGAGGCGGCCGGTTCGCTCGAGCGCCTCGGCGAGGTAGGTGGCGATCTCGCTCGAGCCGATCTTGGCCTTGCCCGACTGGGCGTAGACGGGCACGAGCCGTCCCGTCTGGTCCCCGACGAGGTCGAGCACGGGGTTGGTCATCTGGCGCCCGCCCCGGTAGATCTCGGTGCGGCCGAAGATGACGACCTGCGAGCCGACGGCCATCTGGCGTGTCCGCCAGGGCTGGTTGAAGAACACTACCTGGAGGTTCCCGGTGGCGTCGGCGACGACGGCCTGCACCATCGTCTTGCCACCTCTCGTGCGCCGCGCCGAGACGCGTCGCACCGTGGCGGTGACCATTGCCTCCTCGTCCTCGGCAAGCTCGCCTATCTCGGACTGGTGCCGCCTGTCGATGTACCGCCGCGGGTAGTGCATGAGCAGGTCGAGCACCGTCTCGATGCCCATCGACTCGAGGCCGGAGGCCTTGCGCGCCTTGACGGCGCGAAGCTCGCTCACGCCTTTTTTGTGGAGGAACCGCAACGTGCGGCCTCGCGCCGCCTCGCTCACTCGACCGATACTAGGTACGGATAGAGAGGCTGGCCGCCGTGGTGCAGCTCGAGCGAGATGCCCGGCCAGTTCTCCCGCAGCCATTCCGAGACACGCCGCGTGTCGGCAGTGGTGGCGCCGGCGCCATCGATAAGGGTCACGATCTCGTCCGCGTCGCCGAGCATCTTGGTCAAAAGACCGCATGTCGCCTCGGCCAGGCTGTCCGCGACCGACTCGATGCCGCTTCTCGAAAGGCCGATGAAGTCCCCCGCCTCGATCGGCCCTGCCTCAGAGTCGCTCGCCCGCACGGCGCGGGTCACCTCTCCGGCCCGCACGCGGCCGGCGGCCGCACCCATAGCCCGCGCGTTCTCCTCGCCAGCCGCGCCCGGGTCGTACTCGAGCAGGGCCGCGAACCCCTCCTGGATGCCGGCGGTGCGGACAACGAAAACGGGCTTTTTCGACAGCTGGCGAACCTGGTCTGCGACGGCGACGATGTTCTTGTTGTTGGGCAGGATCACGACCTCGGTGCCGGGCACGGAATCGACCACCTCGAGGATCTGCTCGGTGGACGGGTTCATGGACTGGCCCCCGGCGACGATGTGGTGGACACCGAGCGAGTAAAAGATGCGCCGGATCCCGTCGCCGGTCGCCACGGCGACGACCGAGGTGACCGGCGCCGGCTCGTCGACACCCGCGGGAGCACTCGCGAGCTCGCTCGCGCGGCGGACCCACGACTCCTCTTCGACCTGGTCGAGCAGGTCCGTGACCCGTATGTCGCGGGGCCGGCCCACATCGAGGGCGGCCTCGATGGCAGCCCCGATGTCGTCGGTGTGGATGTGGCAGTTCCACAATCCGTCTCCGCCGACGACCACGATCGAGTCGCCGATCCCGGTCCAGACGGCCTTGAAGGCACCGAGCGCCTCGTCGGGAGCCTCGAGGAAGTACATGACCTCATAGCGCAGGCCGTCTATGCCCCCGGCCTCGCCGTTTGCTGCCGCGGCCCGCGATCTCGGCGAGCTTCGCTCGCCCGAGCCGTCACTGCCCGGGCTGGCATTGTCCAAAGCCTCCCGGTCAGACGGCGATCCGGCTGCGAGGCCGCCGGCGACCTGCTCGGCGACCTGCGGCGGCAAGGGCAGCTGCTCGGGGAGAGGGCGCCCGTCGATGACGTGCAAGAAGGCGTCGTACAAGAGCACCAGCCCGGCGCCTCCGGCGTCGACGACACCGGCCTGGGCCAGCACCGGGAGAAGGTCGGGCGTTCGCCACAGCGAGGCGACAGCAGCCCGCCTGGCCGCCTCGAACACGCCCAGGAGGTCGGCGCCGCCGGTGCCGTCGAGCTCACGCGCGGCCGCCGCGGCGTCGGCGGCGACGGTCAGGATCGTGCCCTCGACCGGGCGCATGACCCCAGCCCGGGCGGCCTCGCTGCCCTCGGCAAGGGCAATCGCCGCTTCATGGGCGCCGACCACGGCCAGGGGGGCAAAGGTGCCCGAGATGCCGCGGAGGATCTGGCACAAGATGACCCCTGAGTTGCCCCGCGCCCCCATCAACGAGCCGCTCGCGATGGCGCGGCAGGCGGCTCCCATGGCGTCGCCGCCCGCCGACTCGAAGTCGAGGGCATCGAGCGCCTTGACGACGCTCTCGAGGGTGAGGGCCATGTTGGTGCCGGTGTCGCCGTCGGGGACCGGGTACACGTTCAACCGGTTGACGACGGCGCGATGGCGCTCCAGGCCCTCGGAAAAGGCGCGCATAACCCTCGCGAGGCGCTCGGGAGTCAGGCGGTCGACAGAATCGGCGCCAGTGGGCTGCAATATCACCGGTCCGGGGGACCCCACGAAGGCACCGCTGGGCGTGGTTGTGCATATCGTCGCGGATCGCTCTCGCACGGCGCCATTGCAAGGGATGCTAACGTCACCTTTCGTCCATTTGTAGGAACTCTCTCTTGAGGAACGCGTCATCGTGGCAGCTGTGTGTGAACTATGTGGGAAGCACCCGGGCTTCGGGATGAACGTGTCCCACTCCCACCGGCGCACCAAGCGCCGCTGGGACCCGAACATCCAGCGTGTCCGCGCTCTCGTGCAGGGGACGCCGACCCATCTCAACGTCTGCACCTCCTGTATTCGGGCCGGGCGAGTCGTCAAGCCACCGCGCCGGATCCTGACCGAACGCCCCGGCTGAGCCCACCCGCCTTCGGTTAAGCCTTAGCCGTGGCAACCGCGTGCCTTAGCGCAGGCGGTGCTCCCAACCGGAAGCTTCCAGGGTCTCGTCCCCGACCCGCCTCGTAGCTGGGTCCTCCACGCACAGGCCTATGCGGATCGGCGGGCGGAGCCCGGCCGCGGAGAAGGCCGCTACAACGGCCTGTGGGTCCGAGGCGGCGAATACGAGCTCGTAGTCCTCACCACCGCCAAGGGCGTCCTCGCGGGTGGCGCCGTCGGCGACAGGGACCAGTTCGAGGACGACTCCGACACCGGAGGCCCCCGCCAGGCGGTCGAGGTCGATCCCGAGGCCGTCGGAGACGTCGATCATGGCGCTCGCGCCGCTTTGCGAGGCGGCGCGTCCCTCGGCGAGCCGGGCGGACGGGCGGCGGTAGGCAGCCACAAGGTCCGGCTGGGTCGCATGGGCGCCCTCCGACTCGGAGCGAAGCCCCCTCAGCCCGGCGGCCGAGCGCCCGAGAGGGCCGGTGACGAACAGCGAGTCGCCGGGCCGGGCGTTGCTACGCAGGACCGCTCCCCCAAGATCACACGCGCCGGTGATGGCCACCGACACGACCAGGCACGGCCCCGCGGACAGGTCGCCACCGACAACCGGGCATCTGTAGGCCGCCGAGGCCTCGGCAAGGCCGCGCGCCAGGCCGTCGATCATCGAGGCAGCGGCGCCGACGACTGTCACCAAGGCGTGCAGGGGCTCGCCTCCCATGGCGGCAACGTCGCTCACGTTTACCGCGAGAGCCTTCCAGCCCACGTCGGCCGTATCGACGAGGTCGAGGTCGAAATGCACGCCTTCCACAACGGCGTCGGCCGCGAGCAGCAGAGACCCGGCCGGGCCTGCGACAACGGCGGTGTCGTCACCTATCCAGATCTCGCCTCGGGGAGGCTGCGGCAGAACAAGGCGGATTCTCTCGATGGCAGCTATCTCGCCCTCAGAGCTCGACACAGACCTGGACGCTAGTTCCGGGCATGCTCGCTGGACGCCCAGGTGACCTCGCGGATCGCGACTTGGGCGCTCGTTGAGGGCCCGTCTACGATCAGCAGATGGCAGAGACCCGCAACCGCTATCTCCTCCAGTGGGTCGACGATGTCGCTGCCCTCACTCTTCCCGACCTGGTCGAGTGGTGCGACGGTTCGGCTGAAGAGTACGACAGGCTGTGCCAGCTCCTCGTCGACCGGGGAACCTTCACGAAGCTCTCCGAGGCGAAGCGACCGAGCAGCTACCTGGCCCGTTCCGACCCGGCAGACGTCGCCCGGGTGGAGGGTCGCACCTTTGTCTGCCCGACCGAGCGGGCCGACGCCGGCCCGAACAACAACTGGGTTGACCCGAAGAAGATGCGCACCACGTTGACCGAGATGTTCCGCGGCTCGATGCGCGGCCGCACGATGTACGTCGTCCCGTTCTGCATGGGCCCGCTCGGCTCTCCCATAGCCCACCTCGGCGTCGAGCTGACCGACTCGCCCTATGTGGCCGTGAACATGCGGATCATGACGAGGATGGGCGCGGGTGCGCTCGAGGCGATCGGCGACGACGGCGAGTTCGTCCGCTGCCTGCACTCGGTCGGCGCACCCCTCGGGGCGGGCCGCGAGGACGTCGCCTGGCCATGCGACCCCGAGCACGTCTATGTCTCCCACTTCCCCGAAACGCGTGAGATCTGGTCGTTCGGCTCCGGCTACGGGGGCAATGCTCTTTTGGGGAAGAAGTGCTTCGCCCTGCGCATCGCCTCGGTCATCGGCCGGGACGAGGGCTGGCTGGCCGAGCACATGCTGATCTTGAAGCTGACCTCGCCCTCGGGCGAGGTCAGGTATGTGACCGGTGCCTTCCCCTCGGCGTGCGGCAAGACGAACCTCGCCATGCTGGTGCCGACGGTGCCCGGGTGGAAGGTCGAGACGGTCGGAGACGACATCTGCTGGATGAAGATCGGTCCCGACGGCATGCTGAGGGCGATCAACCCGGAGGCAGGTTTCTTCGGCGTCGCCCCGGGCACGAATATCGACACCAACCCGAACGCGGTGCTCACGCTGTCGGCCAACTGCATTTTCACCAACACGGCGCTCACCGACGATGGAGACATCTGGTGGGAGGGACTCAGCGCCGCGCCGCCGGAGCATCTCGTCGACTGGCGCGGCGAGGACTGGACAGCGGAAAAGGCGACCCCCGCCGCCCACCCGAACTCGCGCTTTACGGCCCCGGCCGGCCAGGACCCCGCCATCGCGGCGGAGTGGGAGGACCCGCGTGGGGTCCCCATCTCCGCCATGTTGTTCGGCGGCCGCCGCGCGAGCGTGGTCCCGCTCGTCTACGAGGCCTTCGACTGGGCGCACGGGGTCTTCCTGGGCTCCATCATGTCGTCTGAGACCACCGCCGCCGCCACTGGCGCCGTCGGCAAGCTGCGCCACGACCCGTTCGCGATGCTGCCTTTCTGTGGCTACAACATGGCCGACTACTGGGCGCACTGGCTCAGCTTCAGGGACACAATGGACGAGAAGAAGCTGCCGCGGATCTTCTATGTCAACTGGTTCCGCAAGGCCGCCGACGGGCGGTGGCTCTGGCCGGGCTTCGGCGAGAACGCACGGGTGCTCGAGTGGGTCTTCGAGCGCTGCTCGGGCCGCGGGGAGGCCGTGCAGACGCCGATCGGCTACCTGCCGGCGCCCGGGGCGATCGACATCGGGGGTCTCGACATAGCCAAGGAGAACATGGACGACCTGCTGCACGTCGACCGTGACGAGTGGCGCGCCGAGATCCCGGTCATCACCGCCTACTTCGCCGAGTTCGGTGACCGCCTCCCGGTTGGCCTGTCCGACCAGCTCGAGGCGCTGAGAAAGCGCCTCGGCTGAACAAGCTGGGCAGTGACAACCGGGCTCAGGACACGGGCAGTCAAGCCCACCGCGCGCTCGTCACCTGATTGGCGGGGACCGGCACCACGGCGGTGACCGCGCCGTCGGGGCCGATCACGGCATAGTCGCCCGCCGCGAGCCTCGGGAACACCGCCGCGTAAATGGTCGAGTCCCGGCCCGCCCGGGGCAGCACCCAGACGTGGGTGCGCTGCGTCGGGTCGGCCACCGGGTGGATCTCGACCTCGAGACCCTCAAGGTCAGGTCCCGCCCTCAATATCAGCGCCCCGGTGTCCTCGCCGACGTCGACAAGGACTGCCTGGCTGGGCTCGCTCGGCCGGGCGACGTGCCCGGCCGAGCCGTGCCCGGCCCGGTGCTCACCGAGCGCGAACCCCATATGGGGGTGAGAGTGGCCATGGTCCTTCAGATCTCGCCCCCCTGCGCTCGCGGTCATCTCGTCACCCGGCCAGTGCGATGTTCTGCTTGGAAGGGTTGCTGAAGCCGTCGTAGGGATCCGCCAGGTACGGGAACGAGTCCGCGTAGCTGAGACCGAAGGCAGAAAGGCTCGCCACCGTGGCCGCCTCTGCGGACGGGCCACCGACGTCGTATAGCAAGCCGGCGGCACCGTCGGGCTTGAAGGACTTCACCACGTCGCCCAAAAGCGCCCCGGCAACTGCCTTGAGCTCGATGCTGACGACGTCATCGAAGACGCGCCGGCCGTTGGGGAACCCCGCCGCGTCGCCGCCGACGACGCCGAGGATGTTTGCCTTGGAAGACGCGACGGGCTTGATCGCCACGTTCAGACGGAGCAGGTCGGACTGGGTCGGGCCGGTGTAGTTGGCAAAGCCGGCGAACAGGCCTGCCGGGACACCGGTCAGCAAGACAGCATCGAGATCGGGACGCGTGTTAGAGGCCTTCGCCGTGTAGGCGGCGAGGTTCGGGAACGCTCCCGGGTAGAGCACGTTCAAGAGCGCGGCGAGCGTCGGGTGGTCGTAGTAGCCGGCGAAATTGTGGTCGTCGACAGGAGCCTGGGTGTTCCAGTAGTCCTTCATCCCCATCGGGATGATGACCTCGTTGATGAGCGGGTTGCCGAGGCGCGAGACCTGGATCCACGGGCCAGCGTTGGTGTTCTTGCCGTAGCCGTGGATGAGCGTCTTCTGGCGCGCGGCGGTCGTCCAGACTCCTATCGAGGCGTCGGCGGACTTGTAGTCCGTCGGTCTGTTGCCCTTCTTCGTGAGGTCCCTGATCGGGACCTGAAGCGCGATCGAGTGCACGTTCAGCCCGGCGAGGGTGTTGATGCCCGCGACGGCGGAGCCCTTCAGCAAGAAGTCGGGCTGGAACGGCCGCAGGTCGCCGAGGTCGAAGATCGAGCCGAGGTCGACATAGAAGCCGTCGGCACGCTGCCCGGCGAAGGCGAAGGTGCCAGAGGAGATCTCGTGGATCGCCTGGGCCGTGAGCGTGGCGTAGTCCGGGATCGAGTTCTTGCCGACGTTGCAGGGCGGACAGGCCAGGTCCTTCGCCAGCAGGTGCGTGCCGTGGGAGTCGACCCGGGTGACCGAGTAGAACTGCTTGCGGTTCCACGTGCTGTCGCTCAGGTGCTTGATCTGGCCCGTGTTGTACAAGAAAAGGTCGTTGTGGCCCGTGTCTGTGAGCACGGTGTTGAAACGGAACTGGTACGTGATGTTGGCGTCGGCATCGGCGTCGTTGTCGATGTGGATCTCGTAGAGCACGTCCTCGCCGAACTCGTAGAAGTTGGGGCCCCCGGCGGGCTGCTGGAGGGGCACGTAGTTGGCGATGATCGTGACAGTGCTCGGGTTGTCGGGGCTCACGAAGGCATACAGGTCGGCGCTGTCGGCGACGGGGTCCTTCGAGATCTCGGGAGCTTCTCTGTGTGAAGACATGGATTGCTACACCTCACCTGTTCTCTTGGGTCAGTTGGTCTTTGGATACGGAACGATTCCGGATTTCTCGCCGCTCGTCTGAACTCTGCTTCGCTGGCGGCGTCAGCTAGCCGGCGTCGCGCACGAGCCGAGCCACGAGAGCCGAGTCCCGCCGGACAACCTCACGGGTGCCGAACATGTAGTGGACCTCGCCCGATCGCGGATCGGGGATGTGGACGACGAGCGGGCCTGTGGCGGCGCGGCCCGCTGGTGCGGCGGCGCCGTTGGAGTGAACCGTGGCGGGCTTGTGCGATGCCCAGACCCGGCCCGGGAGCGACGGGATGGCGGCGAGAAACCCGGCCGCGGCGACCCCGCCCCCGGACTGCTTGAGGAACATCCGTCGGGAAATGCTTGCCATCTGCTTGGCCTCCTTGTCAGGAGAGTGCCAATAGCCGTGCCGCAGTCATTCGTCGTGCCTGCGGCGAGGGCTACAGGCCCCCGAGCCCGTCTCGGGTACCTCTCACAACAGGACTACGGCGCCGGACACGCGGCCGGATGAAGGCTCGCCCGCCCGCTTGCTGGTCTTCTCAGCTCAAAAAGGCGCCGGATCGTCGCTCTGGCCGATCGCGCGGCGAGTGGGATGGGTCGACAGGACGGCACGCCGCATCGAGATGTGAAAGCCGGCCGCGACCGCACAGCTCACCCCGATGAGCACGTCGCCCGCCTGCAAGGAGAAGCCGACGACGACGGCCAGCAACGCGCACAGCACCCAGACAAGCTGCAGCTGGGTCTCAAAGCGGGCAAAGGCGCGTCCGAGCAGTGCCGGTGGCACGTGCCGCTGCCCGATCGAGTCGAAGCAGGGCTTGGCCGCGGTCGTGGCAAAGCCGATGGCGAAAGTGAGCACCGGTTGTGCCCAAAGGGACCCGGAGACCGCCACTAAGACGCCCGCGAGAGCCGAGAGCATCAAGGAGTACAAGATCATCTGCTGCTCGGTGACGTACTTGCGCAACACCGGCACCAACAGCGAGCCGAGCAGCGAGCCGATGGCGCTCGTGAGGAGCACGAAGCCGAACCACCACGTTGCCGCGTGCAGATGGCGGAGCGCGAAAGCCAGGAAAAATGTGAGAAAACCGACGGCACCCCGGATGACTGACATTGCCGCAAGGCCGAGGACGACCTCGGGCGAGTAGAGAGGGAGCCCGAGCCGCTGGCGCTCGCGGGCGGCGTCGATGCGCACCTGGCGCTCGCGGCCGGGACGGGTGCCCGCCTCGCTCGGAGCCGCCGGGCCGGTGCCGGAGGGTCCGGGCCCGGGCTCCTCGCCGGCTGACGGCACCGCTGGCTTCGCGGCGAGCGCGTCCACGCTCTTTGGAAGCCGCAACGCAGCCACTCCCCCGAGGAGGAAGACCACAAAACCAAGGCGCAGAACCCAGGCTGCGCCGAGCTGGAGGATCCCCACCGCCAGCGGCGAGGCGACGAAGCCGGCCAGCGAGGCGAGGACGGCGAGCTTGGCGTTGGCGCTCGCGAGGTCGTCGGTCGTCTCGGTCATCGACGGCACCAGGGCGGCCTTGGCGACCAGGTAGAGCTTCGAGAGTACGAGGACGCCGAAGGCCTCGGGGAAAAGGAGAAGCCCCTTTATGTCGCCGGCCATCAAGAACACGAGCACGGCGCTTCCCACCGAGGCGACGGCCATGCTCGTGCGCCTGGCGTAGCTGCCCCGGTCTAACAGCGGGCTGAGGGCGGGCGCGACCACGGCGAAGGGGGTGATTGTGAGGAGCAGGTAGAGCACGACCTTGCCCTTGGCGGCCTCGGGGGTGATGGTGAAGAACAAGGTTCCCGCGAGCGAGATCGTCACTAACGTCGTGCCCACGGAGAAGATCGTGTGGATCAGCGCCAACCTGCCGAAGGGCTCCGACTGGTCGAACAGGTCGTGGACGGCGCTTTGGACAAGGCGGGTCAGGCGAGCCCAACGCGCGGAGCTGTCCACGTTGTCATGGTACGCGCCAGCGCGTCGCTTCCGGTCCCCAGCTACGATCGGGCGCAGACCGAGGATGAGGAGGTCACCCAGTGGGTGTTCGGGCCTACGTGCTGATCCAGACAGAAGTTGGCAAGGCTGCCACGGTCGCGAAACAGGTGGCAGAGATCTCCGGGGTGGTCCGGGCCGAGGACGTGACGGGGCCCTATGACGTCATCGTCGAGGCCGAGGCCGAGACCGTGGACGACCTCGGCAAGATCATCGTCAGCCGCGTGCAGTTGATCGAGGGCATAACGCGCACTTTGACCTGCCCGGTTCTCAACCTCTAGGTCAAGCACACCCGCCCATTAGGGCGTGGCGTCCTCCCGGTAGGCAACATAGCCGGTGCGCTCGAGCTCCTCAGCGAGCTCAGGTCCTCCGCTCGCGACTATGCGGCCCTCTGACAACACGTGGACGTGCTGCGCGGGCAGCTCGGCCAAAAGGCGCCGGTAGTGGGTTATGGCGACGACACCGAGGGGAGGGTCTCCCTCGCGAGTCGCCCGCTCGATGCGCCTCGCGACCCGGCCCAGGGCGTCAACGTCGAGTCCCGAGTCGAGCTCGTCGAGCACGGCGATGCGAGGGCGCAAGATCGCCAGCTGGAGGGTCTCGTTCCTCTTCGCCTCGCCGCCGGAGAGGTCGACGTTCATCGGGCGCTCCATGATCTCGGGCGAGATCCCGAGCTGCTCGGCCTCGGCGGCAAGGCGAGCCGACAGCGGACCCGCCTCGGCCTCCGCGCCGCGGCCGGCTGCCGATAGCGACTCGGAGAGCGCGGCTGCGAGCGGCACGCCCGGTACCTCGATCGGGTACTGGAAAGTGAGGAACAGGCCCGCCTGGGCACGTTCGAACGGCTCGAGGCCGAGCAGCTCGACCCCGTCGAGGGTCACGCTGCCGCTCGTCACTTCGTAGCCGGGACGGCCCATCAAGACGTGCGCCAGCGTGCTCTTGCCCGAGCCGTTCGGCCCCATGACGGCATGGATCTCGCCGCTTGCGACCTCGAGGTCGATCCCCCGCAGGATCGGGCGGGAGTCGACGCCCGCATGCAGGCCGGTGATCCTGAGCACGCTCATGGGAGCACCGCGAAGACGTCGTCACCATCGAGTTCGATGGGCACGACCCTGACCGGCTTAGTGGCAGGCAGGCTCTGGGGCGAGCCGTCCAACAGCGAGAAGGTGCTGCCGTGGCGGAGGCACTCGATCTCGCAGACCTCGGCAAGCACCTCGCCTTCCGACAGCGGGTAGTCCTCGTGGCTGCAGACGTCGACCACGGCCCGGAAGCCGGACTCGCAGTGCACAAGGGCGATCGGCCCCGAGTCGAGCTCGAAACGGCGCACCTGCCCGAGGGCGAGGTCGCCCGTGGCACACAGGCGGACCCTCATCGCGTCACCGTCCCGGTCGTGACGCCGTCAAGGCGCTGGGCGACGGCGGCGGAGAGATGGGCCCGGATACCGGGGACGGTTATGCGTGCCCAGAGGTCCTCGAAGAACCCGAGAAGGATCAAGCGCTCGGCGACTTTGGGGGGAACACCCCGTGCCTCGAGGTAGAAGCGCTGCTCAGGATCGATCGGCCCGACAGCCGAAGCGTGCGAGCAGCGGACGTCGTTCTCCTCTATGTCGAGGTTCGGGACCGAGTCCGCGTGCGCGCCCTCGCTTAAGACGAGGTTCCGGTTCGTCTGGAAGGCGTTCGCACCCTTGGCCCCGCGGCGCATCCTGATCAGCCCGGAGTAGACCGAGCGGGCCGTGCCCGCGACAGCTCCTTTGAAGACGAGGTCGCTCTGGGTGCGGGCCGCCCCGTGCTCTTGCAGGGTACGAAAGTCGTGCACCTGCTCTCGGTCACCAAGGTAGGCGGCGAGCAGCTCGGCGCTTCCCCCCTGGCCCGCGAGGACCGACTCGGTGCGAAAGCGGGCGCACTTGCCGCCGAGTGAGGCCGTGAAGGTGCGGACCGTGGCGTCCCGGCCCGCGCGGAGACGCTGGTGGCCGAGCTGCCAGCTCGCCGCGCCAAGCTGCTGGATGGTGTTGTAGGACAACACGGCGGCGTCGGACACGGCGATGTCGACGACAGGGACGACGAGGAGTGGTCCCGGGCCGGAGACGAACAGCTCGACCACGGTCGCTTCGGCGGCCTCGCCGAGCTCGACGACGGTGCGCTCGAAGCTGGCCGGGGCGAGCGTACCGGCCTGGCGGGAGCCCAGCAGGTGAACGATGACTATGGGATGGTCGATGCGCGCCCTCGAGGGGACCGAGACCACGAGGGCGTCTCTCATGAAGGCGTCGGCAAGATGGTCGAAGGCGTCTGGCTCGTGCTCTTGCTTGCCGGTCTTGGAGTTCAGCTCACTGACATGGTCCAAAAGCGCCGGCCCGCGCGAGTCGGCGAAGATGCTGCCGAGGGTGGCGCCCGCCTTCGAGGCGGCCGGCGACAGCTCACAAGACACCGGGACGCCGTCGACGACCACGGCGAGGCCGGAGCGCTCCCCGATGTGGTCCAACAAGGCGGCCGACTCCGGCCAGGCGTCCGCCTCGAGCACCGCGCCCAGCCCGGCGGCAGCCTCCGATCCACTGGGAAGGTAGCTGTCGAGGTCCAGGTCCGCGATGGCGCTGTAACGCCAGAGATCCTCCTCGAGTGCCGGCGCCGGGCTGGCGGCGAAGCGCTCGAGCGCGTCGAGGCGGCGTTGCGAGATCCATTCCGGGCCGCCGAGGCTCCGCGCGAGCGCAACGGTAAAGGAGGCTGGTGACTGCATCGTGATCAGGTGAGGACGTTACAGGACGGCCGTCAGCGCACGGGCGGGGGGGTGGGCCTGCGCTTGAGCCAGCGCAACGGGCTGCTCCCGCCCGAGCGCCTCTCCTCTTTGCGCTCGCGCTTTCGCGCCTCTTCGAGGGCCTCGGGCGCGATCGCGGACACGATCTCCTCGGCGTTGTCGAGCAGGTCCGCGGCATCGGCTGCGGGCACACCGCTCGGCTCCGGCTCGAGGGCGGGCTCGGTCAGCTTTCCCTGGGTCCAGCCGGCATCAGCGAGGCGCCTTTCGTACACGGGGCAGTTCTCCGGGCAGCGCCAGGGCGCGTCCGGTGCCATGTCGAGCACGCAGAACCTCGCCACCTCGCCACTTGTGTAGGTGCGGCTCTGGTAGTGGCGGCAGTCTTCCCGCATTGGCATGACGAAGGACGCTACTTCGCCTAAGACCGCAAAGTGCAGGCAGGGTCACCCGGCCCGCCGGACCGAAGGCTGCTCATAGCACCCTCAGCCGACCGACCCGTCCATCTGCAGCTCGATGAGACGGCTCCACTCGACCGCGTACTCCATGGGGAGGGTCCGGGTGATCGGCTCGATGAAGCCGTTCACGATCATTCCCATGGCCTGGGTCTCGCTCAGGCCGCGGCTCATCAGGTAGAAGAGCTGGTCGTCACCGATCTTTGAGACAGTCGCCTCGTGGCCGATCTGAGCGTCGCGCTCTTCGACCTCCATGTAGGGCTTGGTCTCCGAGACAGAGCGCTCGTCGAGGATGAGGGCGTCACAGCGGACGAAGGACTTCGACCTGCGGGCTCCCTCGTCGACGTGTACCTTGCCGCGGTAGGCGGCGATGCCGCCGTCTTTCGAGATTGACTTGGAAACAATCGTCGAGGTGGTCTCGGGGGCGCAGTGGTACATCTTCGCCCCGGTGTCGAGGATCTGGCCGGCCCCTGCGTAGGCAACCGAGAGAACCTCACCCGACGCCTTCGGGCCCATCAGGTAGACCGAGGGGTACTTCATCGTCAGGCGAGAGCCGATGTTGCCGTCTATCCACTCGACATGGGCCTCCGCCT
>Ga0182015_10004128_pt1 | contig 15848 bp, 11 predicted proteins | sample 712P3MmetaG_FD_120478 | JGI IMG/M metagenome (GOLD analysis project Ga0182015, IMG submission 120478) | Permafrost microbial communities from Stordalen Mire, Sweden - 712P3M metaG | ecosystem: Environmental > Terrestrial > Soil > Wetlands > Permafrost | place: Sweden: Stordalen | collected... | reverse complement strand
TTGATGATTTCTTCGACATTTTCGTATCGCTGGGTAAACCGCGCCAGGAATCGGGCGAGACGGCGGTGATAGCCGAGATAAAGCTCCTCGAGTGCCCTGCGGTCTCCCGCGGCAATGCTGGCCAACAGTTCCCGATCCCCGTCCCGGGTTGAAACTTTGACTGGAGAAGTCATCGACTTGCCGCCTGTCCCGACACTGGATGGATCATGCTCCGTGAGTGCTGGGGAGGGGTAAAAAAGTTACCGGACCGGTGATCTAAAAGCGCCAAATAACCGTGCCGGACCATCGACCGCCCACTGCAGCGTTATAAAACAAGGTGTTAGCCTCCTTTGTCGCGCCGATATAGGACACTGCGAGAGAGACCGGAGTGAGGTCGTAAGCGGCGCCGACACTCCAATAGGCGTAACCCGAGGCCTCCGAGCCGTCCAGCCGGTAGTAGCCGACGCCTGCGGTCGCGGACAGCTTGCCCGTGACCGATCGCTGAAAGTCCAATTCGGCCGACGTGGCCCCGACGCGAACCAGGCTGCGATCATGGTAGTAACTCTGCGTATAACGCTGCGTATCCGGTGAGTACGACAGGACGAGGTGCAGCCAGTCCCGGTACGCGACTTCGAAATCGATCTCGTCGTAATTGTATTGGGAACCAGCCTGGTTCCATGGGTAGGTATAGCTGCCCGCAAGGAGTTTGCCGTGCCAGTCGCCGTTGCCCGGCCAGACATAGCCGAGAAAGGCGCTCAATTCGGCATCGCGCTTTGCGTCCGGATCGATTTGCGAGTTGGACGCGAAGAAGTCCGCCACGAATCCCGAAGCATTCAAGTAATGCAGATCGAGCTGAAGCGCGGCGTGATCATCGCTGCGGGATATCCCGCGGACGAAGTAGTCGCTGGTTAAGTCGAGCGAGCCACCCCAGGCGTCGGCGCCAACGCAACGCGGCGCCATGCACAGAAGAAGCAGACACAACAGTGACAACCACGCGGCCGCGGCGCAGGGCGCGTGATTGAGTTGGTGACGCTCGACTCCCGTCGCGAACATCGTGTGGAGACTCCGCCGCATTAGGCTGGGACCAACTTACGGCGCGTAGAGTCTCACCGCCACTGTAAAGATGCCAGCGAAGGCCAAACCCGGTGCACCGGCTTGAGTACCCACCGCCGATCAAAAAGTTAAATCATCTCGGCACTGCCAATTGAATTTTGGGGCGCTCGACGACTGACTCGAGCTTTCGCCACATGCTCTCACCGTCGGGACGAGGTCATCATGCTCTTGTCGCCGAGAGGCATCGGGGAGAAGGCGACAATGGCGCCGCTGGAATTCGTGGAGCAGCGGGCGCGCGCGATCACCATCCCCGTCGAATTGCGGGCCTCGAGATCGAAAACATCGCCGGTCGGGAAGTAGCCCGCAATCGAGCCCGATAGGCGGCCGCCGTGATAATCCAGTTTGTATCGCGGCGCGGAGGCTCCGGCGACGGCCATACTGGAAGCGAATTCGCGCGCACAGGCGTTCACGGAATCCGTGCGTGGCGAGGCCTCGGAAACGACGGGAGACAAGGCGGCGGCCGAGACTATCGCAAGTGCTATGACGGAAACGTTCATGTGGTATTCCTTGGTGGCCAAAAATACCAACGCCCCGGCCTCACCATAAACGGAGCTCGCGGCTACGACGAGCGAGAATTTTCGTTAGTTTTCTAAATTTTTCTCATGTGTAGCAGGCACTCTGCACCGCCGCGGATCAGAACAGCGACTTGTACCGATCGCGCAGCATCGCTTTCTGAACCTTGCCCATGACATTGCGGGGCAGCTCGTCCGTCACGAACACGCTCTTCGGGACCTTGAAGTTCGCGATCTTGGTCTTGAGCTCGGCGATGAGGCCGGCCGGAGCCGGCGAGGCGCCGGGCTCGGCGGTGATTACCGCCACAACCGCCTCTCCGAAGTCGGGATGTGGAACGCCGATCACGGCGCTTTCGGCGACGCCGGGAAGCTCGTTCAGGTAGCTTTCGACTTCGGCGGGGTACACGTTGTAGCCACCGGTGATGATGAGATCCTTGCTGCGACCCACGATGATGACGTAACCGCCCTCGTCGATGTGGCCCATGTCTCCGGTGCGAAACCAGCCATCCGGGCTGAAGGCCTGTTGGGTCAGATCGGGAGCCCGCCAGTAGCCCTTGAACACGCTCGATCCCTTGACCTCGATGCCGCCGATCTGGCCGCGTGGACAGGGCTTGCCGTGCTCCTCCGTGATCCGCAGCTGCACCCCGGGCAACGGGAAACCCACCGTTCCCGCGCGGCGCTCGCCGTCCCGTGCGTGGTAGGGATTGGAGGTGAGCATGATGGTTTCGCTCATGCCGTACCGTTCGAGAATCGTATGGCCGGTGCGCGCCCGCCATCGCTCGAACGTATCTGGCAGAAGCGGGGCGGAACCGGCCACGAAGAGCCGCATGTTCCGGCATGCCTCCTGGGTGAGGCCGCTCTCCTGAAGCATGCGCACGTAGAGGGTCGGAACGCCCATGAATACGGTTGCCTCCGGCAGCCGCCGAACGATGGCCTTCGAATCGAAGCGATTGAACCAGAGCATCTTGCTGGCGCTGAAGAGTGCACCTTGCGCGGCCACGAACAGGCCGTGGACGTGAAAAATGGGCAGGGCATGGATCAATTCGTCGCCCGGCCGCCACCCCCAATAACCGTGGAGCGCCACCGTGTTCGCCACGAGATTGCCGTGCGAGAGCATCGCGCCCTTGCTCCGGCCGGTCGTGCCGCTGGTATAGAGAATCACGGCGAGATCATCGGCGTGCACCCTCGCCGGCGTATGCCCAGAGCCGTGGCGCGCGGCGCTCTCGAGAAGGGTTCCGGTGCGATCGTCGTTCAACGAAAACACGTGAGCGATACCGGCGCGACGGGCGATATCAAAGACGCTTTCAAGCGCCCTGCCGGAACACACGACCATCGAGGGCTCGGCGTCTTTCAAAAAATAGTCGATTTCCGCGGCCTGATAGGCGGTGTTCAGCGGCAAGTACACCCGCCCGGTGCGCAACACGGCGAGGTAAAGAATAAGTGCCTCGACCGATTTGGCGGTCTGCGCCGCGACCCGCGCGCCCGGCGGCAAACCGAGCGCATCCAAGAGGTTCGCAATCCGGGCGCTCGCCTCATCGAGGTCGCGCCAGGTGTAGGGCGGCGGGGTGCCGGCACCATCGTCCGCCACTTGCACGGCGATGGAGTCGAGATCCGCGGGGAATCGCTCACGCAGCACTTGGAACAAGTTCCGGTGGGCGCCGACGGAAACTCTCATGAGCCGCTCATCAGCCGTCGATACGCGAGCAGATGGCGGAGCGCCTCCTTCGGGTGGCCGGCTCGCTCGTGCAGGCGCGCGAGATTGAAGTGTGCATCCGCGAAACCAGGGTCGAGAGCGAGGGCATGGCGGTACTCCTTCATGGCCTCGCCTTCGCGCTCGAAATCCTCGAGCAGGACGGCCAGGTTGAAAGACAGAATCGCCTCGCCGGATCCGGTGCTTCGATAGATCTTCTCGGCTTCGCCCAGGCGGCCCTCCAGATGCAGGAGGCGCCCTAGATTGAGACGGGCCTCGAGATGGTGTTCGTCGGCCTTGAGGCAGGCCTCGTAGGCGGCGCGTGCCGCCTCGGGATCCGCGTCCTCGAGCTCGAGCGCCTTCTCGAATGCCTCGTCGGCCGAGTCGACGTGCGCGGAGTCAGGGTCGGCGCTGCGCGCGGCCGGCGACCTTTGCGCCGCTGCTTCGGCGGCCGCTCTCTCATCGCCCCGTTTATCGATGACCAAGAGGTCGCCGCCGCGGTCGATCACTTCGAGCGCCAGGGTGTATTGGCCGGTGGCCCCTTCGCGCAGCATCTGGCCTTCGCGCACCATGATCCGGTCCCCGACGGCCACGATGGACAGTCCGCTCAACGGGAGCGTTCCCGGCAGCGACTCGCGGATCTCGCGCAGCGTCCGGTTGATCCGCTGTGCGGGGATTTTCGCGGCGCGGAGCGATCCTGCGGTGCGCAGCACGATCAAATCCTGGAACGAGTAGCTGAGCCGCCCGGCCTTCTTCAGTGGGTGGATGTGTCCGGCACGAATGAGCGAACGGACTTGCGAGGCAGGGATGCCGAACAGCCGCTTGAGGTCTTTCGAATCGAACTCATGCATCTCATCGACGAATTCGTGCGGCCGTCTTCGTCTTGGAGGCAGCGCGCTTGGGCTCCTTGCGCTCCCTCAAGCTCGCGGCCGCTTTCGATCCCCGGGTATCGATGCTGGCGCGCAATGCCTCCATCAAATCGATGACGTTTCCTCCGGCGGACGGAACGGGTGCCTCGGACAAGGAAATCTGCTTGCCCTGAACCTTCTTTTCGATAGCCGCCTCGACGCGTCCCTTGAACTCGTCGTGATACTCGTTGGGATCGAAGCGCTTCGCCGCCAGGTGCTCGATGAGTTGCTGGGCGAGCTTCAATTCGGGATCCGACACCTGCGCCGGCTCGATGCCGAGATCCTTGAGCTCGCGCACCTGCGCTTTGAAGTGCAGCTGATGCATGGCGAGGCCGTCTTCCATCGGCCGGATCACGACGATGTGCTCTTTACCCCGGGACACCCAGCGGCCAATGGCGCACTGGCCCTGTTTGCGCAGTGCCGTGGCGAGCAAGGTATACGGCTTCGCACCCCCCTTGTCGGGTGCCAAGTAATATGTGCCGTCGAAGTACACGGGATCCACGGATTGCAAGGGGACGAATTGCCCGATGTCGATGGCGTGGGTCGTGGTGTCCTCGAGCGCTTTCAGCTCATCGGCAGTGAACATGACGTACTGATCTTTGGCGAACTCGTAGCCTTTGACCATCTCCGAGCGCTCCACCGGCTGACCATCCGCGACCGCGACGTATTGCTGCTTGACGCGTGAGCCATCCTTTTGACGGAGCAGGTTGAACGAGATTCGCTCGGAGGAGACGGTCGCCGAATACAGCTTCACCGGAATGGCGACGAGGCCGAACGAAATTGTGAGCGAGGCTATAGAGCGAGCTTGTGTAGGCATATTTCTTACCTTCTCCCTTGAACCGGCCTGAGTCAAACTCGACGTTAACTCAAGAGCAGGCTGTAAGTCATTAAAGATACGGCGATTCTTGACTTGGCGCAAGAATCGGCTGAGTGCCGCCCGTGCCCAGCGCCGACAGACCCGGCCGCCGGCGGGAAATTGCGCTTATGATCGCGGCTTTGCCGGGGGAGTAGGTCATGGCCAGTGCATCCGTGCGACCCGTCGCGCGCCTGCGGGATTGCGTGCGCCGTTCGTTGTCCAGAAGGGTGCTGCTGGCGGCCGCCTCGGTCGCCGCAATGGCCGGTTCCGTGGCCGGCCCGGCGCGCGATGCGGCGCCGCCATCCTTCGATGTGATCATTGAGCATGGCCACGTAATCGACGGGACCGGCGCGCCCTGGTATGCGGCGGATGTGGGGATTCGGGCAGGGCGCATCGCTGCGATCGGCCGCCTGGATCAAGCTTCCGCCAAGCAACGCATCGACGCGGGCGGGCGCGTCGTCGCGCCGGGTTTCATCGACATGCTGGGCCAATCGGAACTCACCCTTCTGGTCGATCCCACGGTGCCATCGAAGATCTTTCAGGGCATCACCACGGAAATCACCGGTGAGGGTAATTCCGTCGCGCCGGTCAACGATGCCATCGCTCACGAACAAGCGGCCGAGCTCCAACATCTCAGGATCAGCCGCGATTGGGTCGATTTCGCGGGCTATTTCGCGCGGCTCGAGAAGCAGCACATCGGCATCAATCTCGCCTCATACATGGGAGCGACCACGGCGCGGGAAATGGTGGTCGGATACGCAGATCGCGCGGCCACGCCCGAAGAGCTGGTTCGAATGCAGGCGCTCGTCGCCGAGGCGATGCGCCAAGGCGCGGTCGGCGTCTCGAGCTCCTTGGAATATGCGCCCGCTCCCTACGCGAGCACGGAAGAGTTGATCGCGCTCGCCAAGACGGCAGCCGGGTTCGGTGGTATCTACGCGACTCACATGCGCTCCGAGCAGGAGGGCATCCTGGATGCCCTCGATGAGACCATCCGCATCGGTCGGGAAGCTCATATTCCGGTGGAGATATGGCATATAAAAGCCGGATCTGTAAGGATTTTTGGCATGATGCCGGAGATCGTTGCGCGCATCGATCGCGCGCGCGCCTCGGGCGTGGACATCGCCGCCGACACCTACGCCTATCCCGCCTGGGCCAACGAGCTGTCGGCGTTCATCCCGCCGTGGGCGCACGCCGGCGGAACCGAAAAGCTCGTCGAACGTCTCAAGGATCCCGCGACCCGTGTGCGACTCAAGCAGGAGCTTGGCACGATCTCGAGCGCTTGGGACAACGAGTGGCAGTCGGTGCCAGGGCCGGAGGCGATCCTGATTTCCACGGTGACGAACCCCAAACTTCTCGGCATCCAAGGCCATACGCTGGCCGACATCGCAAAGGCTCGCGGCACGGACCCGATGGATACGCTGTTCGACATTCTGGTCGAGGACGACGCGCAGACCGACGTGGCGGTGTTCGCGATGAGCGAGCCGGACATCGAGCTTGCGGTCGTGCAGCCCTGGGTATCGTTTTGCAACGACAGCTCCGGTACGTCACCGGAAGGCCTCCTCGGCAAGGAATTTCCGCACCCCCGAGCCTACGGCACATTCCCGCGGGTGCTGCGCAAATACGTGCGTGAAGAACGCCGCATGCGACTGGAAGAGGCGATACGCAAATTCACCAGCCTTCCTGCTTCACGGCTTCGTCTCAACGATCGAGGGGTGATCAAGGCAGGGCTGTGGGCGGACATCGTGGTCTTCGATCCGAACGTGATCAGCGAGCGATCGACATTCCAGGCGCCGAATCAGCTATCGGTGGGCATGCAATGGGTGCTGGTGAACGGCGTGCCGGTCATCGCCGACGGCGTTGCCACTCATGCACTGCCAGGCCAGGTATTGCGCGGGCCCGGATTTAGGTCCCGCGCGGCGGATCATTTGCGCGCAGCCGATCGGTCGGCCGCGGCCGATCAACAGTAAGGGGAATCCAGATGCATCGGGGAAGCTGTCTGTGCGGAACGGTCCGCTACGAAATCGCCGGAGAGATCGGGGCCATTAGCCTCTGTCACTGTTCGCGGTGCCGCAAGGCCAATGGATCGGCATTCCTGGCGGGGGCGCAAGTCAATCCGTCCGAGTTTCGGCTGGTGTCGGGGGCGGAGAGTCTCGGCGACTTCGAATCCTCGCCAGGCGTCCATCGCATCTTCTGCCGCAACTGCGGATCGCCGATCATCAGCCGCCGGCCCGGGCCGCCGGAGGTCATTCGGGTCCGGATCGGCACTTTGGACTCCTATCTCAAGACCAAACCCCAGTCGCACATCTTTTTCGCCGACCGCGCCGAGTGGTACGAATTCGAGGACGATGTAGCCAAATACGCCGAACGCCCGCATTGAGGCTCGGCGGCTCCCCCTGACCGTGCTCCGCCTAGTGTGCGCCAGGCACCCCCCGCAACGGCTCTCATGAGCCTATAATTTACCCAGACCTTCGGGGGGCGCATCAGCTTGAGGAAACATGGAACCGACCGATACCGGGAAATCAGATTATTTTCATAAGGTCGTTGATTGTCAGTGGGCCTGTCCGGCGCACACGGACGTTCCGGAATACATCCGACTGATCGCTCAGGGGGAGTTCACCGAGGCTTACATGGTGAACCGGGCTTCCAACGTCTTCCCCGGAATTCTGGGCCGCGTCTGCGACCGGCCGTGCGAACCTGCCTGCCGCCGCGGCCGCATCGAGGACAAGCCCGTCGCCATCTGCCGGCTCAAGCGGGTGGCCGCCGATCACCGCGATGACGTGACTGCGCTGTTGCCTCGTGCACCGCAGCAAAAAAATGGTAAGCGTATCGCCTGCGTCGGCGCCGGCCCGGCGTCGCTCACCGTAGCCAACGACCTCGTGCCCATGGGCTATGAAGTTACGATCTTCGAGCAATACCAGGTCGCAGGCGGGTTGATGCGCACCAACATCCCGGCGTTCCGCTTGCCCGCCAAGGTGCTCGACGAAGAAATCGGCTACGTGGTCGAGATGGGGGCGAAGCTCGAGCTCGGTTCGCCCATCGACAGCATGCGCAAGCTCCTCGACTCCGCGAGGTTCGATGCGGTGTTCGTCGGCACGGGTGCGCCGAAAGGCAAGGAGCTCGATCTGCCGGGTCGGTATGACAGCAACCGCGTGCATATCGGCATCGCGTGGCTCGAGTCCGTGGCATTCCAGCACGTCGACAAGATCGGCGAGCGCGTGCTCATCATCGGCGTCGGCAACACGGCCATGGATTGCTGCCGCACGTCGATGCGCCTGGGCGCCAATGACGTGAAGGTGATGGCGCGCAAGCCGCGGCAGTTCTTCAAAGCCTCCGATTGGGAGCTCGAGGACGCGGAGCACGAGACCGTGCAGATCGTCGTCAACCGCGCGCCGAAGAGCTTCGTGGTCGAGGAGGGCGTACTCAAGGGGATGCTGTTCGAGCATCTCGAGTATGAGATCGAGAATGGAGAGATCACGGCCACGCGCCTGCTGGATGAGGAGTTCTTCCCATGCGACGACGTGATCCTGGCCATCGGCCAGGAGAACGCGTTTCCCTGGGTCGAGCGGGATGTCGGAATCGAATTCGGCAAGTGGGACATGCCGAAAGTCGATAAGGTCACCTTTCAATCCACCCGGCCAGAGGTTTTCTTCGGCGGCGATGCCGCATTCGGGCCGAAAAACATCATCTGGTCCGTGGAACACGGACATCAGGCGGCCATTTCGATCCACAGGTATTGCTGCGCCGAGCCGGTGCAGAGCCGGATGCCGCGTGGCGTCACGCTCTCGAGCCGCAAGATGGGCATGCACGAGTGGTCGTACAAGAACGAATACAGCGCCGTCGAGCGGCGCCTCATGCCTCACGTCGGCTTGATCGAGCGCTTCAAGAAGATCAACGTCGAGGTAGAGCTCGGCTTCACTGCGGAGCAGGCCGCGCTCGAGGTGCAGCGCTGCCTCAATTGCGACGTGCAAACCGTGTTTGCCGCGAAGCTCTGCATCGAATGCGACGCCTGCATCGACATCTGCCCTGTCGACTGCCTCACCATCGCGCCCAACGGGCCCGAAACCGAATTGCGTTCGCGGCTCAAGGCGCCCGCGACCAACGCCCAGCAAGCCCTGTTCGTGTCCGGCGCACTTCCCCAAACCGGGCGCGTCATGGTCAAGGACGAGGATGTCTGCGTTCACTGCGGGCTTTGCGCCGAGCGCTGTCCGACGGCCGCCTGGGACATGCAAAAGTCGACGATCAAGATTCCCTACGCCGAGGATGAGAGCGAGACATGCCGAACCTAGTCACTGCGCCCGACCGTGTGAACGACTTCGTGCTCAAGTTCGCGAACGTCAACGGCACGGGTTCCGCCAGCGCGAATTCGCTGATCATGAAAGCCATCTTCCGGATGGGCGTGCCGGTCACCGGAAAGAATTATTTCCCCTCGAACATCCAGGGGCTGCCGACCTGGTACGAGATTCGCGTGACCCGCGAGGCCTACGCCGCCCGCGCGGGGCGCGTCGACATCATGGTGGCGATGAATGCTGAGACCTACTCGAAGGACGTGCGCGAGGTCGCTTCCGGCGGCTACCTGCTCTATGACGCCACCTGGCCGCGCAGCGCGCTTTTGCAGCGCGGCGACATCACCGTGATCGGCGTGCCGCTCGCGCAAATGGTGAACGAGAGTTTCGAGGGTGTGCGGAACCGCATACTGCTCAAGAACATCGCCTACGCGGGGGTGATCGCCGCACTCATCGACGTGGATCTCGAGGTCATCGACGGCTTGCTGAAGGAGAGCTATGGCAAAAAGCCGAAGCTCCTCGACTCCAACACCAAGGCGCTGCGCTTGGGCTACGATTACGCGAAGCAGCATCTCGGCGGCCCGCTGCCGCTGCGCGTCGAAAAGATGGACAAGACGCGCGGGCACATCATGATCGACGGCAATACCGCCGCAGGCCTCGGTTGCGTCTATGCCGGCGCGACCGTCGGGGCATGGTATCCCATCACCCCGTCCACCTCGCTGATGGATGCGTTCAAGAGCTTCTGCGAGCGCTACCGGGTGGATCCGGAAACCGGCGAGCGCAACTTCGCGGTCATCCAGGCCGAGGACGAGCTTGCCGCCATCGGCATGGTGTTGGGCGCCTCCTGGAACGGGGCGAGGGCGTTCACGCCGACCAGCGGGCCGGGCATCTCGCTGATGAATGAATTTCTGGGGCTCGCGTACTACGCCGAGGTTCCCTGCGTCATCTTCGACGTGCAGCGCGTCGGCCCGTCCACGGGCATGCCGACCCGCACGCAGCAATCCGATATCATGCTGTGCGCCTACGCTTCGCACGGTGACACGCGCCACGTGCTGCTGTTCCCCGCGAATCCGGAGGAATGCTTCTACATGGCGGTGAAGGCCTTCGACCTCGCCGAGCGCCTGCAGACTCCGGTGTTCGTGATGTCGGATCTGGACATCGGGATGAACGATTGGATGTGCCGGGATTTGAAATGGGACGATGCCTATCGGCCCGACCGCGGCAAAATTCTGTCGGCCGAGGAGCTCGCCGACCTCGACAAATTCTATCGCTACGTGGACCGCGACGAGGACGCGATCACCTATCGCACCCTGCCGGGCGTGAGCCCAAAGGGCGCCTACTTCACGCGCGGATCGGGTCATAACCAGTACGGTGCCTATACCGAAGACTCAGCCGAATACCAGGTCGTGCTGGATCGGCTGAAGCGCAAGTTCTCGACCGCCACGCGCTACGTGCCGAAGCCCGAGCTCATCGGCAAAGGCGACAGCAAGGTCGGCATCGTGAGCATCGGCAGCTGTGATGGCGCGGTGCGTGAGGCCATCGACGTGCTCGCGCGCCAGAAGATCGCAGTGGATTACATGCGCATCAAGGCGTTTCCCTTCGGGCATGACGTCGAGACGTTCCTGAGCCTGCACGCCACCATCTTCGTGGTGGAACAGAATCGCGACGCCCAGCTGCGCTCGCTCCTCACGCTCGAGACCTCGGTCGACAAGTCGAAGCTGAAATCCATTTTGAGCTACAGCGGATTTCCAATGTCCTGCGATCCCATCGTGGACGGCATCCGGGCGACGTTGCCCGATGCACCGAGGCTGTCGGCGATCACGGGAAAGCGCGGCCTCTAGGAGTATTTCATGTCATTTATCAACAAGCCGAAGGTCGCGCATCCGTCGCTACCCACCAATGCGCTCGGGATGACGCGCCGCCAGTACGAGGGCAGCATGTCGACCTTGTGCGCGGGGTGCGGCCACGACTCGGTCACCGCCGCGATCGTCGAGGCGTGCTGGGGCCTCGACATGCGACCCGAGCAGCTGGTCAAGCTCTCCGGCATCGGCTGCTCATCCAAGACTACCGCTTATTTCGTGAGCGGCTCCCACGGCTTCAACGCGGTCCACGGCCGCATGCCCTCGATCGCGAGCGGGGCGAACGCCGCGAATCGCAGTCTCACCTACGTCGGCATATCCGGCGACGGCGATTCGCTGTCCATCGGCTTGGGACAACTGGTGCACGCGATCCGGCGCAACGTGAACATGCTGTACATCATCGAAAACAACGGGGTGTACGGACTCACCAAGGGTCAATTTTCGGCATCGGCGGACATCGGCACCAGGGCCAAGAAGGGGGACGTCAACGAAAGCCCGCCCATCGACCCGGTGCTCCTGGCGCTGTCATTGGGCGCCACATTCGTCGCACGCGGCTTCTCGGGCGACAAGGCGCAGCTCGTGCCGCTGATTCAAGCCGGCATGCGCCATCGGGGCTTCGCGCTCATCGACGTGCTCTCTCCGTGCGTGACCTTCAACGATCACGAGGGATCGACCAAGAGCTACACCTTCACGCGCGAGCACTACCACTCCGCCATGGAGGCCGACTTCGTGCCCCCCGCGGAGGAGATCTCGGTCGACTATCCGGCGGGCGAGGCCATGTCCGTGGAGCTGCATGACGGCAGCCGGGTGGTATTGCGCAAGCTGGGTGCGAGCTACGATCCCGCCGATCGCAGCGCCGCGTATGCCTTCATCGAGAGCAAGCTCAAGCACAATGAGTATGTGACCGGCTTGATCCACATCGAGGAGAGCGGCAAGACGGAGTTTCACACCCTCAACCGGTCGAGTACCACACCGCTCAACCGCATTCCCTACGAGAAGCTTGCCCCGGGCAGTGCCGCGCTCGAAAAGCTTCTGGGACGGTACCGCTGAAACGTCGAAGGCACTTTAGCCGCGCATGCGCTCGGCCTCCGGATCGAATAGCGCTTGGCACTGAAGCCGTGCGGTACACCGCCGGCCGAGGATCTCGATCGACCAGCCTTGCTCGCGATCGGCCATCTCCTTAGGGATGTAACCCAAGGCCACCGAGACGCCCGATGCGTGCGCGTAACCGCCGGAGGTGACCCATCCGCAGACCGTCTCTTCCTGCCAGATCGGCTCATCGCCGATGACATCCGCATCGTCGGTATCGACGACGAAGCACCGCAGGCGCAATCGTCCGCCGTTTGCCTTGTCGCGGAGCGCCGCATCCTTGCCGATGAAGTCCGCTGCCTTGCCGAAGGCCACGAATCGATCGAGCCCGGCATCGACAGGGGAGTAGATCGGCCGATATTCGCGAGCCCACGAGCCGTAGGCCTTTTCGAGCCGCAGTGAGTTCAACGCGCGGGCGCCGAAGAGCCGGATGCCGAGCTCGGCACCGGCACTCATCAGCGCCTCGAAAATATGCACTTGGTTCGCGGGATCGCACCAGATCTCGTACCCTAAGTCGCCGGTGTAGCTCACCCTGCCCACGAGCGCCGAGGCCAAACCGACGCCGATGCGTCGCACGTCCATGAACTTGAACGCTTGCGCCGATACGTCCGCGACGGTCACCGCCGACAGCAGCTCTCGCGCGCGCGGTCCGGCGATCGCGAGGCCTGAGTAGCCCATACCGTGCGCGAGGATCTGCACCGATCCATTCTTCGGCAGATGCTCCTGGAACCAGCGCATGTGGTAATCCTCGGCGATACCGGAGCCGACCAGAAAGAATCCCTCGGGGCCGAGATTCGCGAGCGTGAAGTCGCCGATCAAGCGGCCGTCGTGCTTCAGCATGGGGGCGAGCGTCATCCGGCCGGCCGCGGGAATTCGGCACGCCAGCAGCCGATCGAGCCACGCGGGAGCGTCCGATCCACGCACCGTATATTTAGCAAAGCTCGTGGTCTCGATCAGGCCGACCCGCTCGCGGACCGCACGCACCTCGGCGCCGACCGTCTCGAAATCACTCGATCGGCGCCAACTGAACTCATCCTTCATTCCCGGGGGCGCATACCAGAGCGCCACTTCGAGGCCGGCCGCGGCGCCGAATTGCGCGCCCTGTGCCATCAGCCGGTCATAGATCGGCGAGGTCTTCAGCGGCCGTCCGGCGGGCAGCTCTTCGTTGGGAAATCGGATCGAGAATCGGCGAGCGTAATTCTCGCGCACTTTGGCATTGGTATAGGCCTTGCTCGCCCAGCTTCCGAAACGCGCCACGTCCATCGCCCAGACATCGAAACCCGGATCGCCGTGGATCATCCAATTGGCGAGGGCCAAGCCGACGCCGCCGCCCTGGCTGAATCCCGCCATGACGCCGCACGCGCACCAATAACCGGGCAGTCCCGGAACGGGCCCGACCAAGGGGTTGCCGTCGGGCGCGAAAGTGAAGGGCCCGTTGATGATCGTCTTGATACCGGCGCGTTGAAAGGCCGGAAAGTGCCTGAAGCCCACCTCGAGAGACGGCGCGATGCGGTCGATATCCGGCGTCAAGAGCTCATGCCCGAAATTCCAGGGCGTCTCATGCTCCGCCCACACCTTGCAGGCCTTCTCATAGGTGCCCATCAGCATGCCGCCGCGCTCTTGCCGCAGATAGAGCTCGCCGTCGAAGTCGATGGCGTGAAGGACTTCCTTGCCGGTGGCCTTGTTGATGGCCGCCACCTCCGGCATATCCTCCGTGATCAGATACATGTGCTCCATGGCGAGCACCGGATGCTCCCGCCCGACCATGTGGCCGACCTCACGCGCCCAGAGGCCGCCGGCATTGACGACGTGATCGGTGAGGATCTCTCCCTTATCGGTGATGACGCGCCAGGAACGATCGGCATTCTGAATCAGTTCCTCCACCTTGGTGAAGCGCTCGATCGTGGCGCCCAGCTTGCGGGCGGCCTTGGCATAGGCCTGAGTCGTACCGGAGGGGTCCAGGTGCCCATCGACCACGGTCTCGAGTGCGCCGACGAAGCAGCTCGGGTCGAGCAGCGGCATGAGCTCGTGCGCGTGCTCCGGCGTGATGATCTTGGCCTCGATGCCGAGATAGCGTCCCTTGGCGACGATGCTCTTCAGCCAATCGAACCGTGCCTCGGTGGCGGCCAGCATCACACCGCCGGTGAGGTGCATGCCGGTCGGCTGCTCGGAGAGCGCCTCGATCTCCTGGTACAGATCGATGGTGTACTTCTGCAGCTTCGCGACGTTGGGGTCGCCGTTGATGGTGTGCATGCCGCCGGCGGCGTGCCAGGTGGAACCGGAGGTCAACTCGTCGCGCTCGACGAGGACGATGTCGGTCCAGCCGAGTTTCGCCAGGTGATACAGAACGGAGCAGCCCACGACGCCGCCGCCGACGACGACTACTCGGGAAGAATTTCGCATGATTTCAAGGCTCCCCACTGCCGATCTCGGCCCGCCGAGATTCTACATAGGCGTCGAGCGCTTCGCGAATCGCAGGATCCATCGCGGGCTCCACGTACTCCTTCAAGGCGGACTTCCAGATTTCGGTGGCACGCTGCGTGGCGTCCCGGCCGCCGGCGATCTGCCAGTTTTCATAGTTCTGCCAATTCGACACCAGCGGACGGTAGAAGGCATGCTCGTAGCGCTCCATGGTGTGCGGCTCGCCGAAAAAATGGCCGCCTGTGGGCACTCCCTTGATGGCGTCGAAGCCGAGCTCGGCCTCGTCGACCGCGATGGGCTTCAAGAACTCGACCATCATTTGCAGCATCTCGACGTCGAGCACCAGCTTCTCGAATGACGCCGTGAGGCCGCCTTCCTGCCAGCCCGCCGCGTGGTAGATGAGATTGCCGTGTCCCAGAATCGCTCCCCAGAGAGACATTTGCGTCTCGTAAGCGCCTTGGGCATCGGCTGAATTCGAAGCGCTGGCATTGGAGGTGCGATACGGCAGGCGATAGCGTCGCGCCAGCTGGCCACCGGCGATGTTTGCCTTGGCGTTCTCGGGGGTCCCGAAGGCGGGCGCGCCCGAGCGCATGTCGACATTCGAAGTGAACGCACCGTACATCACCGGCACGCCGGGCCGGATCGCCTGTGCGAGCACGACGCCGAATAACGCCTCCGCGTTCTGCTGCGCCAGCGCCGCCGCGAGGCTCACCGGCGCCATCGCTCCCATGAGCGTGAACGGTGTGATGACGGTGGCTTGCCCATGCTCGGCCAGGGCGATGAGCCCGTCGCACATCGCCTCATCGAAGCGGCGGGGACTGTTCACGGAAATAATGGTAATGACGCTCGGGCTCGCCGCGATCTCTTCGAGCGTAATGCCGCGCGAGATCGCCGCCATCCGGACGGCATCGAAAGCGCGTCCTGCGCCGATCGCCGAACAGTGAAAGATCCTGTCCGAGTAGATGAGGTTTGCCCGGTAGGTGTCCAGATGCCGGGAGTTCGCCGGCATTTCGACGGGCGCGCAGACCTGATTTCCGAGCAGATGAATGACGTTGAAATATTGCGCGAGTCTGACGAAATCGCAGTAATCGCGAAAATTGCCCGGCCGTCGGCCGCGTTCGCAGTCATGAACATTGGG
>Ga0182015_10004127_pt1 | contig 15849 bp, 13 predicted proteins | sample 712P3MmetaG_FD_120478 | JGI IMG/M metagenome (GOLD analysis project Ga0182015, IMG submission 120478) | Permafrost microbial communities from Stordalen Mire, Sweden - 712P3M metaG | ecosystem: Environmental > Terrestrial > Soil > Wetlands > Permafrost | place: Sweden: Stordalen | collected... | reverse complement strand
GGCTTTCTCTCCTCAATCGTCCGTGAGCCCCTGAACGGACAGGCGGCCGTGTGCCCGGTACCCACTGAAATGATGGTCGCCGTCACCTCGCCACAACGCACCATCGACGGTCTGATCGTGGTCGCCGAGGCTACGCCCGATCTGTGGGGCGGCCGAACCGCGCTGAACATGCCCGCGCTTACGGTTCGGGTAAGTGAAATTCTGGACGCGCTCGAAAGCGTCGCGGGCCGCGCCGCGCGCGAGAGGGTGCAGTTACAACCGGACGCAATGATCGCCAGAATCATGGGCGGATGGCCGGCGATCTTCGAAAGCGCGCGGGCACGCCGCCTGGGCCTGTCTGCCGATCCGGATTTTCTTTCTATCATCCGTCAGTTCCAGAAAGACCAGTCGGCGCTGAGCAGGTCTTAAGCAAGGAGTTTGCAGTTGATCGAACCCATGGCTGCCCTGGAGAAGCCCCCGCTCGAGAAACTGATTCTCGGCTGCATCGCCGACGACTTCACCGGTGCATCCGACCTGGCGAACAATCTCGTGCGCGCGGGCATGCGCGTCGTCCTAACCGTGGATGTCCCCTTGCCGAGTGAATTGATCGACGCCGATGCCGTGGTGGTCGCGCTCAAATCGCGCACCGCGGCCGCTTCTGCGGCGGTTGAGCAATCGCTGCGCGCCTGCCGCTGGCTGCGCAGTCAGGGCGCCCGTCAGATCTATTTCAAAATTTGCTCGACCTTCGACTCCACACCGGCAGGCAACATCGGCCCAGTGATGGAAGCATTGATGGAGGAATTGGATTGCGGTTTCAGCATCGCGACCCCCGCATTTCCTGAAAATGGGCGAACGGTCGTCCATGGTCATCTGTTTGTTGGCGACACACTTCTATCGGACAGCGGCATGCGCCATCATCCGCTCACACCCATGACCGATGGCAACCTGGTGCGTGTGCTGCAGGCGCAACTGAATCCGGCAAACGGACGCAGGGTTGGCTTGATTAATTACCAAACCGTCGCGCACTCCGCGCCGGCAATTCGCAAGCGCATGGACGAGCTCGCCGCGGAAGGTTTCAGCATGGCCATCGTCGATGCCCTCAGCAATGCAGATCTGGCCAGGCTGGCAGAGGCGCTGCACAACTCCCCTTTCCTCACTGCCGGCTCCGGCCTCGGCGACAGCCTGCCGCGCAATTGGGGTTTTACTCCATCGCATCGAGCGAGCCTCCCCCAGGCGCAGGGCCAAAAAGCCATCCTGGCGGGCAGTTGCTCGGTGGCTACGAATACACAATTGCAACGCTTTATCCGCGATGGAGGCGAGGCCTTTATGCTCGACCCCTTACGCCTCGCTGCGGACATCGACCTCGAAATCGCCCAGGTGCTCGCCTGGGCCGATGCTTGCTGGCGCAGTGAGGCTGCGCGGCCACTGCTCGTTTACTCCACCGCGGAGCCTGCCCAGGTGAGCGTGGCGCATGCGCAATTAGGCGTTGACGGATCGGGCGCAGTCGTTGAACAAGCCCTGTCCGCCCTCGCCACCGCGTTCGTAACCCGCGGCGTTGGCAGCCTGGTGGTAGCCGGCGGAGAAACGGCGGGCGTGTGCGTGAAGGCTCTGAACATCCGGCAAATGCAGATTGGACCGCAGATCGATCCTGGCGTGCCGTGGTGTTACGCTCGAACTTCCTTATCCCCGCATGGCGGCCTACATCTCGCCTTAAAATCGGGTAACTTTGGATCGCCGGACTTTTTCAGCAAGGCCTTTACCCTGGTCGCCTCATGAACGAAGCGGAATTGCGGCAAGAGATCTGTCGGGTTGGCCGCTCACTGTTTGAACGCGGCTACGTTCATTCCACGGCCGGCAACATCAGTGTTCGCTTAGTAGACGGTTTTCTCATCACGCCCTCCGAGGCGTGCCTGGGTTTTCTCAAGCCGGAGGCGCTCTCCCGGGTCGGAGCGGATGGCTTGCAGTTGAGCGGCGAGCGCGCCAGCAAGACACTGACACTGCATCGGCGCATCTATGCAGCAGACGCGGACGCTGCATGCGTCATTCATACCCACTCCACCCACCTGGTTGCGCTCACTCTGGCCGGAGTCTGGAAGCAGGAGGATATCCTGCCACCCATCACACCGTATTACGTGATGAAGGTTGGCCACGTGCCGCTGATCAAGTACCACCGTCCGGGCGACCCAACAGTTGGCAACCTGGTAGCGGAGATGATCGCACGCATGCGGTCGCAAGGGACGCCTATCCGCGCGGTCATGCTCGATCGGCTCGGCCCCAATGTATGGCACAGCACACTCGGCTCCGCGATGGCCGCGCTTGAAGAACTGGAAGAGACGGCGCGCCTGTGGTTGCTCGCCGGGTGTAAGCCGGAGCCGCTTGCGAACGAGCAGATCGAACAACTGCGTCAGCAGTTCGGCGCCTCGTGGTAGACAGGACGGAAAGTTATGCTGCGATTCGCCGCAAACCTCACCATGATGTACGGGGAGCACGCTTTCCCCGATCGCTTTGCCGCCGCGGCCCGAGACGGCTTCACGGCGGTGGAGTACCTGTTCCCGTATGAACATCCGGCGCAGGACCTGGCTGCCTGGCTGCAAGCGCATGGCCTGACCCAGGCGCTCTTCAACGCCCCGCCCGGCGATTGGGCGGCAGGCGAACGCGGCCTGGCGTGCGTGCCCGGCAAAGAAACAGAGTTTCGTGCTGGAATCCGCACTGCGGTCGCGTATGCGCAAACATTGCGCTGCCCACGGGTGCACGTGATGTCTGGAATACAGCCGAATGGAGTGGAACGCGCTGCGCTTCATCGCACCTTAATGGCCAACCTGGCATGGGCAGCCGGAATCGCCGCGGCTGCGAGCATCGAGTTGCTGATCGAGCCCATTAACACCCGCGACATGCCCGGCTATTTTCTCAACCGGCAAGACGAAGCCCACGCCATCGTCGCGGAGATCGGCAGCCCGGCGCTCAAGGTGCAGATGGATCTCTATCACTGCCAGATTGTGGAAGGCGATGTAAGCATGAAGCTGCGCAAATATCTCGCAGACGATCCACAGAAAAAAGTGGGCCACATCCAGATCGCGAGTGTGCCCGCACGCAACGAGCCCGACCGCGGTGAACTCAACTACGACTATCTGCTCGACCTGATCGAAGACCTCGGTTACCCCGGCTGGATCGGCTGCGAATACCGCCCAAAGGCCGGCACCTCCGAAGGCCTAACCTGGCTACGCAATCGCCACTAAGGCAGCCAAGCTACAGCAAGAATCTGCTAAACCCCGGGAACCGGAGGGCACCCTGGAAACTCCGCCAGGTACCCATTTCCGATATAACCCAAATACTGAATTCCAATCTTGCTGGTGAAAAATCCGTCAGCAGTCAAATTTCGCAGAAATGAAAAGAACTCAACCCCCTGGCTCACGCTTGCATCCTGCGCAATATTCTTGCGATAAGCGATGAGGTCGAGCATCTCGGTCTTTTGCCCAGGCGTGCAGTCGAGATAAACCTTACCGTAGCGATCCAGGCACACGGAATCAAGCCACACAAGACCACCGCCGAGAGTCAGTTGGTAGTCAGGATTCTCGCTGGTAAGCAGATCAATAAACTCTGGAGCGCCCGCTTCGATCGCGCCCCCGCACTCCGCATCTGCGGGAAAAATCGACTCACACAACGCCTGCATCGTCTTGTACTGCGCCGGCGGAAAATACTTGGGCGTATAAGCGCCTGCCTTGCTGGACGACTTTTCCGTCGCGATCATGTGGTGGGCATACTCCGCTGCTTGCAACGGGATAACCCGCAGCACAGAAGTTGCAGCTGCCCCGAGGGTCAGTGACTTCAATAGGTCACGCCGGGATACGGATTCGACAGACATGCTAGATCTCTCCTTTTCGCGCCTGGTCGATCAGGTACTCGGAAGTCCTCCACGACAGTGCCGTGATGGTCAGCGTCGGGTTCTTGTCAGGGCCGGTCACGAAGCACGCGCCATCGCCCACGAACAGGTTCTTGACGTCATGCGCCTGGCAATTTTTATTCAGGACCGACGTCTTGGGATCGTTGCCCATGCGCACCGTGCCCAGCTCATGGATGATCTCTCCGCCCTCAGAAATGCCATAGGGCCGGCCGCCCTTGATGCTCGCATCCTCCAGGGCTGCGCTTTGGCGGCTGGCCCCGCCAACCACCGTTCCCCCGGCCGCCTCGACAATCGAACGGAAGGTCTCCTGCATATCCTTCGCCATTTTGAATTCGTGATCGCTCCACGCGAAATGAAAGCGCAGCACCGGAATGCCCCATTTGTCGACGACGTTGGGATCAATTTCGCAGAAGGTATCGGGATTAGGGATCATCTCGCCCCGCCCCGAAAAGCCTATGTAGTTTCCGTAGGTGCTGCGGACCTTCTGTTTCAGCGACGACCCGTAGCCCTCGTGTTCCTGACAAACCCCATCGAATCCTCCCACGCCCGGCATGTGACGGCCACCACCGAATTCGATATGGTAGCCACGCGGAAAGTCATTCTTGCGGTCACCCTTCCACCACGGCATGTACATATGCATGCCTCCGATGCCGTCATGATTGTGGGGCGCCACGTTGGCCAGTTGCGGAAAATATCCGGTTACGTTGCTGCCCACCGAATCCGTCAGATAGCGTCCCACCACCCCGGAAGAATTCGCCAATCCATCGGGAAAGAGCGTGGATTTCGAGTTGAGGAACAAGCGAGCCGTTTCGCAGGCGCTTGCGGCCACCACGAACGCCTTGGCATGGACACGCATTTCCGTGAGCGTCGCCTTGTCGATGTAGGAGACGGCTTGTGCTTTTCCGTCTTTGCCGACCACAATCTCCCGGGCCATGGCGTTCGGAATCATGGTGAAGCGTCCGGTGGCATGCGCTGGGGGAATCATCACCTGGCTGGAGCTGAAGTTGGATGCGCTGATGCAGCCTCGTCCACACTGCGCGCAATAGTGGCACGGAGGGCGTCCATTGACTGGCTTGGTAAGGATGGCCATGCGTGAAGGAATGCAGGTGATGTTCAGCTGATCGCAGGCCTTCTTGACCAGGGTCTCAGTACAGCGAGGCTTGGGAGGCGGCAGGAATACCCCGTCGGGAGCGTCGGCAAGATTTTCCTTCGAACCAAACACACCTACAAACGCTTCGGCCTTATCGTAATAAGGCGCAAGCTCTTCATAGGAAATCGGCCAGTCGTCGCCCAGGCCATCGCGAGAGCGCGCCTTTAGGTCATTCGGCGAGACCCGCAGGGAGATGCGTCCGTAGTGGTTGGTTCGGCCGCCTTCGATGCGCGAGCGAAACCAGCGAAAGGTCGAGCCTGGGGCGGAGGTGTACGGCTCGCCTTCGATCTCCCAAAATCCGTTGGGCGCCAGAAATTCACTATTGAGTTCGTGACGCGCCTGGCCGCCAATGCCAGCTCCCCGATGGGGCAGCGCATACGGCCAAACATGTTCTTTGTAGTCTTTCTGCGGGTTGAGCAGCGGCCCCGCCTCGAGCATCACCACATTCAATCCGCCCTCGGTGAGCACCTTAGCGGCGGTACCCCCTCCCGCACCAGAGCCAATAATGCAGACGTCGTACATCTTCGGGGACCGGACCACTTCGGGCATTCAAAATCTCCAATAGAAATATGGGTTGCAAGACGAAATTATGTCCTTGGCAAATATAGTCCAAACGAGTCCATTCGTGTTGCTCCGCCGGGCCGTTGCCACACTTCAAACTCGCTCCAACTTCAATGACTCGCGGCCGCGGCCACACTCTTCTTGAGGAACTTCACACCTTCAAAGGCGATCGATTCGGGGGTGCGTTCAATATCTCGCCAGATCGATGCGGCAGCGCACAGCTCCTTGATCGCAAAACCGAAACTCTCAATCGTCAGCCAGCCATCGTAGTTCATGGCGTGCAGAGCCTGGAATACCTCTTTCCATGCCACATGCCCGGATCCGGGGATGCCACGATCGTTTTCGCAGGTATGGACGTGCTTGAGGTGTTGGCCCACGGTGCGGTAGCCGGACGCAATATTCTTTTCTTCAATGTTGGCGTGGAAGGTATCGAAGAGAATGCCGATATTCGGGTGCCCGATTTCCTTGGCGAGTGCCGCAGCATCCGTGGCGGTGTTGAGAAAATAGGTTTCAAACCGGTTCAACGGTTCGATGGCGAACGTCACCCCCTGTGCGGCGAGGGCATCGCCCACCGATTGAAAGCCTTCCACCGCCCACTTCCACTCATCACTCGTCCGGCGCCGGCCGGGCAGATAGCCGACCGGGCTGTACAGAGGCCCGGCAACAACGCGGATGCCCGCCTCGGCCGCGACCTTCGCTATATCTTCCAGGTGTTGCCGCGTTCGGCGCCGGATGTCTGCGTTTTCGCTGATCAAGCTGAGGCCGTCCACCAGAACTGTACAGCCGTTGCACTCCAACCCATACGCGGCAACGGCCTTTCGAATCTCGGCCGCTCGAAACCCCGCCGTCCGCAAAAGCGGAATTTCGACCCCATCGAATCCGGCTTCTTTGACAGCAGGCAGCAAGCCAAAATTGCTGGTATCAAACGTCCCCGACCAGATAAATGTATTGACCCCAAATTTCATATTCGCCTCATCTTTCTTCGCAGCCATTATGCCAAATGCTCTCGATCGCGGGCCGGCCAGAAACACTGACACAAGCGAATCGTGTCGTGCCACGACCGCCGACGATGCCTATCATTTGTCGTCGCGCAGCAAAGGGTGCCTTGCGCGCATGCCCCGTCGACCCGCCTGGGATACACTACCCACGATCGACCAGCAACATCCGGCACAAGGATCCCAACGTGATCAACCGGCGCACTTTTGTGAAGACCGGGGCAGCGCTACCCGCGGCCTATCTTGCAATACAAGGAGCGCAAGCTGCGCCCAACATGCCCCCAGTACCAACCGAGATTCCGTGGCAGCGCAGCCTCCGCCGCATCGCCCAGGTAAACCTGACGGAGCATGACCCGGCGGTCATGAACGTCGAAGAATGGGCGGACTACATGGCGCGCCTCCGTGTCGGCGCCACATTCATAAGCGTAACCGGCATCATTGCTTTCTATCCGACCAAAGTCCCTTACCATCGGAAAGGCAAATACCTCGGCAACCGCGACTTCTTCGGCGAGTTAAACGCAGCCGCCAAAAAGCGCGGTATCCGCACCGTTGCCCGCATGAGCCCCGATCTCAACTGGGCCGATGCGCTCCAGGCTCACCCCGAATGGTTCCAGCGTGATGCCCAGGGCAATCCACGGGCGACCGCGGATGATCCAGACCTCTACCAGACGTGCATGTTCACCAGCTACATGACCGACTACATGCCGGCCATCATCCGCGAGATCAACAGCCTATACGATGTAGACGCTCATTACATGAACGGCTGGCCCCCGATCGGCAGCATGCCCTCTTGTTACTGCACGCAATGCACCCAACTGCCCGCTCCAGGAACACCTGCCTATTGGGATAAGTTCAACGAACGCTTGCTCTATCTGTGGAATCTCTACGACGGGCTTGCGAAGGCTAAAAAGACAAGCAGCTTCTTCTTCGCTAACCTCGGCGGCGGCGTCCACGGCGGTCCGAATCTATCCACCCTGGGAGAAATGTGCCAGTGGTTCCAGGCGGACAACCAGGGTCGCGGCGGCCAGGACGAGCCAATCTGGGGATGCACACTCCAGGGCCGCGTGTGTAACGCAGTGCTCGATGGCAAGATGGCGGCCAACGTGGTCGGCCTCTGGTCCACCGGACCGATCCGGTGGCGCGAGAGCACCAAGTCTCCCGCGGAAGCACAGATATGGCTTGCCGAAACGTCCGCCAGCGGCATGACGCCCTACGTGCACTCCATCGGCGGCGAGAACGGTTTGGGCGAAGATCTCCGCTTCAGAAAAATCGCTTACGACTATTTCGATTGGACGGCGAAGCACGACGCGCATTTCGCGAATCGGCAGACGATTGCCAATCTCGGCGTCGTCATCGGCCAGCGCACGCAGCTGTTCTATAAGCCGCCTCACGATGTGCCTATCTCGCAATACATGAACGGTATGTACTACGCGTTGCTCGAGGGCCGTTTCCTTTTCGATTTTGTGCACGAAGACAGATTGCAGCCGGAGCGCCTGAAGAAATATGCCGCGCTCATTCTGCCCAACACCGCGTTGCTGAGCGACGAGCAGTGCCAGCAGTTGCGGGCCTACGTGCAGCAGGGTGGATCGTTGCTGGCCACATTTGAAACCAGCATGTATACCGAGCGGCACGAGCGCCGGGCAGATTTCGGCCTTGCCGACGTGTTCGGCATCCACGCGGCGGGAGCCGTGATCGGCAGGGCAGGTAATGGCAATCCGTATTATGCCCGCATCGAGCACCAGCATCCCTGCCTGCAAGGTTTCACCGGCACCAGCATTTTGCCTGGCGCGGAGTATCGCGTGCCCCTCGCGCCGATTGAAAACCCCGTGCTCACCGTCATACCGGGCTTCCCAGCGTACCCGCCGGAACTTTCCTATCCCCCACAGCCGCACACAAACGAACCGGCGGTTGTGTTGCAGCAGACAGAAAAGGGACGCCTCGCCTACTTCCCCGGAGATATCGAGCGCACCATGTGGCTTTCAGGAAACAGTGATCTCAGCCGGCTGTTGCAAAACTCGATCCGCTGGGTAGCAGGCTCTGGCGCGCCCGTATCGATCACAGGCCGAGGGCTGATTGAAGCATTCGCCTGGGAAACCGAAGCGGGCTTTGCCGTGCACGTTTTGAACTACACCAACCCCAACGTGCATCGCGGCTGGGTGCGCGAGTTTTACCCAATCGGCGAGCAAAAGGTATCGATGCGGCTGCCGGAGGGCCACCCTATTACGCGGGTGGAGTTGCTGCGCGCCGGCAGGGACGTCCCCTTTCATGGCGTCGCCGGCCAGGTTGAGTTCACGATCCCTTCCGTAGACGATTACGAAGTGGCGGCGCTTTATTCATGATCTGGCTCTCCGCGCTTCATGACCAGGGTCCGTAAGCAAGATTCCCGGCACAGGCTAGAGCGGAATCTTCAGCACATCCTGAATGTATTTCGCTGTGATCCTGGCGCTCTCCTGCGGAGGCCGCCAGGGCGACGTATCCAACTCGACATTCAAGAAACCTCTCCAATGAATGCTGTCGAGGTACTCCTTTAGGCCAACAAAATCCACCCCGCCGGCACCCATGGGGAAGAAATAGGGAGTCTTCATCTGGTCGACTTCGGGCCCGGGTACATGTTTGGTCCCACCCCGATCCTCAGGCTTCGTATCCTTCAGGTGATATTCCAGCACCCGCTTGCCGTACTTCTTCCCCATCGCCAGGGGATCCATGCCCGCCATAGTGAAGTGCCCAGTATCCAGGACCAGGCCGACGTACCTGGGGTCGGTATTGGCCATGATGAACTCCAACTCATGCTGGGATTGCAGCTGGCTTCCCAGGTGAGGATGTACGCCGAGTTGCATGCCCAGCTCTTCACTCATCCGCTTGCCGAGCACATCGATCGTGCCTGCCATGACCTTAAGGTCCTGGTCGGTGGTGCCTCCAGGACGCCGCCGCCCGGTGTTCGTCTTTTGAACAACGCAGCCGAAGCGCCTGCTGAACCGGGCCATGGAGAAATGGTTGTCGACAACTGCATCCCGCGAGTCCAAATCTTCAAAGCGCGTGTTGCCGCTTGCCGAGCCTCCGCTTGCGCTGACAAAATTCACGCCGATCTCAAAAATGCGGCGCATCAGGCCCTCCGCATTGTCGGGGTAATACAAGGTGTCCGGGCGACAGAACGAGGCGCCAAAGATCTCCATGTAGCGGAAGCCAACCTCACGGCCCTCCCGCATCCCCTTGAAGGGGTCGCCTTCCCAGCCGCCGCGGGTGTTCGTGGTGTAGCCGATGCGATATTGCTGCTGCGGAGGAGCCATGGGCTCGGGACGCACTGTCTCGGTACATGCAGGCGTTTGGGCGGAAGCCGTGTCTGGTTGCGCGACCGCCACAGCGGCGCCGGAGGCAATCAAAGCTCCCGATCGGGTCAGAAACTGCCTGCGATCCACGGCGATTTCCCCGGCATCTATAAGGTTTAGCCAATTGACCGATAGATGATAAATCACCCTCTGTTCGATCGGCAAAGAGGAAATTTGGGCACGAGCGACCCGGGTCCGTTGCATTGACAGCAGTTGGCCCTGCCGGCGATTGTCAACCCGCGAAAACAGGCGTAGTAATATCTACGATAGATCATCCTGTAATCTTCCTCTGTTGGGGAGCCAAACCATGAAGATTAATCCTGATAAGTGTGTGGCCTGTGGAAACTGCACTTACGTTTGCCCGATGGGCGCCATCTACATTGATCCCGTCCTCAAGCGGGCGACCATCAACCGCGACGAGTGCGTCGAATGCTACGCCTGCTTCAATGGGCTGAGCCAGGAGCACCTGAACCCCACCCTGGTGCGCACGGTTCGCCGTGTGTTTGCCGCGCTCCGGATTCGGTTTGAACCGGAACCCGATGTGTGCCCCACTGCGGCATTTGAACCCGATCAGCTCGTCTGGCCGCGCGTTGTACGCCGTGCCTTCTCCGACCCCAGCGTGCCCCACGAGTCGACAGGCGTGGAAGGCCGAGGCACCGAAGAAGTGAAGACAAACGACGTAACCGGTAGGGTGAAGGTGGGGGACGTTGGCTTCACCATTGAATTTGGCCGGCCCGGTGTCGGCGTCCGGTTCCACGAGATACAGGAGATGTGCTGGGCCCTGGCGCAGGCAAACGTCAGCTTTGAGAAGAAGAACCCGATTACCTCTCTTATGACCGACGTGAGCACGGGCACGCTACGTGACGATATTCTCAACGAAAAGGTGATGTCGGCGATTGTCGAAATTAAGGTGCCCGTAGCACGGACCGAAGAGATCATTCACGTCGTGTGGGACGTGGAAAAGCGGCTCGATACGGTGGTCGCGATTGGGGTTGCAACCCGCTGCGGGGAGCACGGCGAAGAAGTCATCGTCGCCCCCATACTGGAACGGATGGGCTACAAACTGCAGCGCGCGAAGACCAACATCGGTCTGGGTCAGATCGTTTCGCCATCCACCGAACCTTCCCGGGAGACTGCCAACGTATGACCAACACACTGCATCGTTCCGGGGACGCCGAGAGTTTTCACGACGACTACATCGTTTTTGCTATCCCCAGCAAAAGCAACAAAGATCCAAATGCGTTGCCGAAGCTGCATCGCTTTCTCGAGATTGCGCTGGAGTTCAAGCCGGTGAACCTGGGCGACGCCCGGCACGGAGGCGCGTTGCGGTCGCAAAAGAATCTCGGCCCCCTGGCGCATTGGAAACGGGATATGAAGCCCGATTTTCAGGCGGTGATCAAGGGCCTGACCGTGCCCACTACCTGTGCCGCGGTGTTCGACAACCTTCCCGCTGCGGAGCAGTTCGTCAAGCGCATCAAGGAAGAGAACCTGGGGATGAGCGTCAACGTTTCCACTTCCATCGAAGGCGCCGAGGCCTGCTGCAACTACGCCTGCATCGATCGCCACAGTGTTGGTTACTCGCTGGGTTTTGAGGGCAAGACGGAAAAGATTCCCAACTCGCAGGTCACGATGCTCTCAACAATGTGCGGTCATGGGATGATCGCTCACTCCCTGGCCAAGAAGATGATCGACTTCGTGAAAGAAGACCGCCGCACCCCCGAAGAGGCCGCGGCCTACCTCTCCCGGTTTTGCTCGTGTGGCATTTTTAATCCGGCGCGGGCCAGAAGGATTCTGGAAGATGCCCGGACGAACACGAAATAGCCTCGCGGCCTACCTGGTGCTGCTGTTCGCAACTCTCGTGGTTGCACAAGCCGCTGCGGAAGTGAAGGTCTTCAAGAACTTTACCTTGATCGACGGCGCCGGGCACACCCCAGTGCCACACGCCGCGATGATCGTCGACAACGGTCGCATCGTATGGGTGGGCCCGGTTGCCCGGCTGAGGGTTCCCCCCTCCGCACAGACCATCGATCTTTCGGGCAAGTACGTGATGCCGGGCATCCTTAACCTGCACGTCCATCTCGGCGACACCATCGGCCTCGACCAAAGCGCCAGGAACTTCACCCCGCAAAACATTAAAAGCGACCTCAGTACGTATGCGTCGTACGGTGTCACCACCGTGCTCAGCATGGGCACCGATAAGGACTCCATCTTTCCGATTCGTGACCAGCAACGCGCCGGACGGCCGCAAGTGGCGCGGGTTTACACCGTAGGACAGGGCTTCATTTTCAAGGGCGGTTACGGTGGGCTCGAAGGCGTGAACCAAGGTATCTCCACCGTGGAGGAGATTGAGCCCGCGGTGGCCGCGCAGGCCGCCAAGCACGTCGATCTCATCAAACTGTGGATGGATGACCACCTGGGCACCAAGAAGAAGATGCCTTATCCGATCGCGAAGGCCATCATCGAGAGCGCCCACCGTCACCATCTCCGCGTGGTCGCCCACGTGTTTTACCTGCAGGATGCCAAAGAACTCGTGGCCGATGGTGTGGACGGCTTAGCCCATAGCGTGCGCGACAAGCCGGTCGACAAGGAGCTTATCGCATCCATGAAGCAGCACGGGACCTGGCAGGAAGCGGCCACGCTCTCCCGCGAGGCCTCGATGTTCGTCTATGGGCAAACACCGCCTTTTGCCAACGATCCTTTCTTCACGCGCAGCATCTCGACTGAGGTTCTTGCCAAATTGAAGAGCCCGGCCTATCAGGCTACGATCCGGTCAGATCCCGACTTCAACCAATATCCCGGATTTTTGCGCACTGCGGAACATAACTTGAAGGCGCTTGCGGATGCGGGCATCCCTTATGGATTTGGCACCGATAGCGGGCCGCCTGGCCGCTTCCCCGGATACTTTGCGCATTGGGAAATGGAACTCATGGTCCAGGCAGGTTTGACGCCGATGCAGGTGATCACCGCAGCGACCGGAAATGCGGCCCAGTTTCTGCATGCCAAAGATCTGGGAACGCTCGAGGTAAGCAAGTGGGCCGATCTGATCGTGCTCAACAAAAACCCGCTGGAAGATATCAGAAACACGCGCACAATTGACGCCGTGTACATTGCCGGCAACCGCATTCACGGGAGAGCACAATAACAGTAGCAGCCTGTTAAATCGCTACCAACTTTCGCTGCGCATCGATTTGGAGATAAAGCACCATGGCCACGATCGAAAGACCCGCCATGACCAGAAACGGCGCCCTCCATCCCCAATAGACGACGAGATAACCTGACAGCGCCGACGCAATCGCGCCGCCAATGTTTCCGCAGGTATTCATCACCGCAGAAACCGATCCTGCAGAATCGCCGCCGATGTCTAGAGTAATCGCCCAGGAGACGCCCACCGTTAACTCCAGGGAAAAAAGCGCCACACACGAGAACCACACGCACGTCATGGAGTTCGTCGTGAGACTCGCCGGTACCATACACAGACCGGCGACAAGGAATCCCACGGCCCCCACCATTCGGCGAGCCATCTTGAGATCGCCGGATTTTCTCGCCCAGCGATCCGAGATCCATCCTCCAACAATGTCGCCTACTGTCCCCGCCAGCAAAAGCAGGCTCGCGTAAAAACCCATCTGCCGAAGATTGAATCCACGATGGGCATTGAGGTATTTGGGAAACCAGACCAGGTAAACAGAGATGTCATAGGCGTAGCAAAAATACATCGACGAAAGAATCCACATTTGCGGACTGCGCAGAATGTGCTTCCAGGGAACGCTCTGGGTGCTTTTGCCGCCGCGTGCCAACTCCAGAGAGGAGCGTATCAGTGCGCGTTCCTCGGCATTGACAGATGAGTGTTCATCGGGCGTGTCGCGATAGTACCAATACCACACGGCCGACCAAATCAATCCGAGCGAACCGCAACAAACAAATGCAGTGCGCCATCCGTAGTGGGCGATGATCAACACCACCAGGGCCGGGGTAAGCGCGCCTCCGAGCCGGGAACCGGCATGCGTGGCGCCCTGCGCAAAACCGCGTTCCGTAGGCAGCATCCAGCGAGAAAGCGAACGCGTAGCGATAGGAAATGCGCCGGCTTCGCCCACTCCAAAAAGAAAGCGAATCATCGCCATCGACCCGGCACTCCAGGCCAGCACGGTCACGCAGGTAAACACCGACCACCAGCTCACGATGAGGGTCAGCGCGCGCCGGGGGCCCACCCGATCGCCGAACCACCCGCCCGGTATCTGAAACAGAGCGTAGCCCCACTGAAAGGAGCTCAGGATCCATCCCATGGTCACCAGGGAGAATCCAAATTCCTTTTGAATGGATGGAACGGCGGAGGAAATCACCACCCGATCGATATACGTGATCATGTACGCGGCGATCGTCATCGCTAGCACGATGTAGCGCACCCGGGTTGGCCCTGTCAGGCCGCCGCGAGGTCCGGGGAGCACGGCTGCCGATGCTTCTGAAACCGCCCCGAGATCGTCACCTTGCGGTACCGGCATGAGGTTGCATCCTGGCATGTCGTACGACAGCCTGATAATTGATCTATCACTGGCGCGAAAGGAGAAGTCTACACACAAGCGCCTGCCGGTGGCTAGGTTGAATAGGGAGCGCTATACGGCGCGGAAGAGTCATGCCGGGTACCGTTAGTTGCGAGCATCACCAGCATGCTGCGATGATAAATCAACGAGCACCACCCCCCGGTGGCCACCAGGCCAAATCTGTTTTTGAGGCTTTTCTATGCCCACCTTCGCCGAAATTGAACCGCTTTCACTGAGCGACCGAGTCATCAACGCCCTCAAAGACGCCTTCTTTGCCGGCGAGCTCAAGCCCGGCGACGCTATTGTGGAGCGGGAGCTGGCACGGCAAATGAAGGTTGGAACCCCCGTGGTGCGGGAGGCGCTGATTTCTCTACAGGGCCAGGGATTTGTGCGGCGGGTGACCAATACCGGGACCTACGTGACTCAATTCACGGCGGATGAAGTTCGTCAGCTCTACACTCTCCGGGTAGAACTCGAGTTGCTGGCGCTGCAGTGGGCGAAGCCCCGCGTGACGGAAAACGACATTCGAGAACTCAGCCGTCAGATTGCAAAAGTTGTCGATGCAGGGGAACGAGCCGACCGGCGCCAATTCCTCGAGCTTGATTATGCATTTCACCGCCAATGTTGGGCCTTATCAGGCAATGCTTATTTGGCCGAGACTCTGGACCGGCTCATGGCGCCTCTTTTCACCTTCGTCGTGCTGGCCAGCGGGGCTCCGCTGACCGGCTCCATGGGCAAAGAACACTATGAGCTGGTGCATGCGCTGCAGAATATCTCGGAGCCCGAATTTACCGGGGTGGTGCGCAAGAGACTCACGGGCATTGCTTCCCGGTGGCTCGCCGCGTTCGCCAACAACGACGACCACGCCGGGCCGGCTTAGAATTTCAGGGAGCGCTCCTTTGCGAATCGCCAAAAGCTTACGATGCTGGACATTATTTCTGCTGACAGGTCTATCCTTTGCCGTCGCCATCGCGCAGCCTGACCCCATCAGACTTTGGCCGAAGGGCGCTCCTGGCTCCGCGGCAAATCCCACTCCTGAGGTCGTCCGGCTCAATGCAGACGGCGAGCACATCCTTTCGAATATTCAGGACCCCTCCATCCTCCCGTACCTTCCCCCTGCGGGTACGGCCACCGGAGCTGCGGTCATCGTCGCACCGGGTGGTGGCCACCGCGAACTATGGATGGATCACGAAGGCTATGCGGTTGCCGAATGGTTGAGCAGCCACGGTGTGGCGGCCTTTGTCTTGAAGTACCGGCTGGCTAAAGAGAAGGACTCACCTTACACGGTGGAAGGAACCGAGCTGGGCGATATGCAGCGTGCCCTGCGCACCGTGCGCAGCCGCAGCAAGGAGTGGAGCATCGATCCCGGGCGCATCGGCGTCATGGGCTTCTCCGCCGGCGG
>Ga0182015_10004125_pt1 | contig 15852 bp, 15 predicted proteins | sample 712P3MmetaG_FD_120478 | JGI IMG/M metagenome (GOLD analysis project Ga0182015, IMG submission 120478) | Permafrost microbial communities from Stordalen Mire, Sweden - 712P3M metaG | ecosystem: Environmental > Terrestrial > Soil > Wetlands > Permafrost | place: Sweden: Stordalen | collected... | reverse complement strand
GTTCAGCTCGCGGTGCAAGCCGATGTCCGAACGCACGGCATAGCGGATTCCGAGGGTCTTGTGCGCGTCAAGCATGGCAGCGTCCTTCCCGGACAGGTAGTCGATGAGAAAGCCGGCCAGGTCGCGCCGGGCCGCCGTGGCGGACTCGACACCGGACCAGTATGCCGAGACTTCGCGGGCGGCCGCCGGGGCCGGCAAGTCGCACACCACCCGGATCCGGGCAAGCGGCATGCCGAGCCGCCGCAGCCAAGCCACCAGGCGGGCATGATCCAGCTGGCCGGGGTGATAGAACCGGTAGCCGGATACCGGGTCGACGTGAGCCGGCCGCAGCAGGCCGAGCTCGTCGTAGAGGCGCAGCGCCTTCGGCGACAGCCGCGCTGCCCTTGCGAACGAGCCGATCGTCAGCAAGTCCATGCTCGCCTTTCTCGCGCCAGGCAGGCCGCCCGGCTGCCCACAAGCTGCGGCTTCCCCCAGGGACAAGGTCAAATCCGCCGCCGCGAGGTGCCTGCCGCCGCCGCTGCGTGCCTACAGGGTCGCACGGAGCGGCTGCCGCTGCGCCGTCTGCTGGCGCCGCCGCGGCCGGGCCCGGCACTAGCCGTCCGCCATCCAGGGCGCAGCCCAGGTCACGTCGAGCAGCTCAGGCCGCTGCAGGTAGCCGATCATCAGCCGCACCGCCGCGCTGACGTCGCTGGTCAGCCGGAAGCAGTCGGCCGGGGAGCCGCAGCGGGCCGGGGAGAACCGGCGGGCCAGGGCGACCACCTCGTCGGCCAGGCCTGGCAGTTCGCTGGCGTCGCCGGGATCGAGCTGCCACGGCTTGCCGTTCGCCGCGGCGCCGGCGCTGGTGATCTGGTCGCCGAGCCAGCGCCAGGGGTCCGCCGTCAGCGCCGGGTCCCAGACCCGGCCGGATGGCTCGTTGCCGGAGAACTCCGGGTGGTAATGCGCGGCGCCGAAGCTGCCGGGCTCGTCGCCGTGACGGTCGAACAGGTCGGCCCGCCAGAGCGGGCGGTCGGCCGCGATGAGCTGCGCAGCCGACTCGCTGCCGCGATGCGCGGCCGGGGCCAGCTCGCGCAACTCGATCCGGGCACCGTGCTCCATCGATGCGTCATCAAGGTCGATCTCGAACCAGTGCCGCACGATGAACGCCGAATGCGACAGGGCGAGGATATGCAGCACAATGCCTCCCGGGTCCGCTGGCCAGGCGGCCGGCACCGGGATTCAGGTGGCCCGCGTGGTAGCCCGGCCAGCAACTGCCAGTAAGCATCTCACCGGCGCTCTTCCGGTGCTGCGTCACCGGCGCTCTTCCGCTGCTGCGTCACCGGCGCTCTTCCGGTGCTGCGTCACCGGCGGTCATCCGATGCCGTCGCATGCCGGGCAGCCGCTGCGGCGCGGGTGCTCGATGACGACCGGTTCGCCCAGCAGCATCAGGTTGACGCCGTAGACGGTGCCGGGCGTGACGGGCGAGGTCCTGGTCAGCAAGGCCATGGCCAGGTGCGCGACTAACTGCCCGGACAGGCCCGCCGGCACGGCGGCCGACGGGTGGCCGGGAGCGCGCGGCAGGCCCCTGGCACGATCGCCGGCACTGGCCGGAAGGTCCAGCCGGGCGAGCTCACCCGCCCGCAGGCACTCCCAGCACGGGCCTGTGCCGGGGACGTAAGCACCGGCCGTGACCAGCGGCCCGTGGTAGCCGCCGTCGACCCACGGGAGCCGGCCCGCCAGGCAGGCCCGGTTCGCCCAGATCCGCAGCTCGTCAGGCTGGTCGGCGCACAGTGCCAGCAGGTCGTAGCCGGCCACCACGGCGGCGCAGTCAGCGCGGCTGGCGATCCGCAGCCGCTCGGCGGTGATCTCGATATCGGAGTTCAGCCGCCGGAGGTGCGCCAGGGCTGCTTCCGCCTTGGGCCTGCCGAGGTCATCTTCGGTGTAGAGGGCCTGGCGGTTGAGATTCGATAACTCGACCGAGTCGGGGTCGATGCAGTGCAGGCGCCCGATGCCGGAGGCGGCGAGCGAGAGCGCCGCCGCGGACCCGGTGCCTCCCAGCCCCACCACGACCACCCGGGCACCGCGCAGGATGCGCTGCACGTCCCAGGGACTGCTGCGGGGCGTCAGGTCAATCCACCGGTAATACTCGGTGCTCCGCGCATAGCGCTCCTGCTCACGGCGGGTGAAATCATCAGGCGGGGGAGCCGCGGCGTCCTCCGCGTACCCGGCGCTGATCAAGGCGTCGAGGGCGTCCCGGATGTCAGGCTCGGCAGCATCCGGGTGGGCGCTGTGCACTTGCCTGATGATCTGGGCTGGCTCGGACGTGCCGTCGATCGCGGTGACGAGGCTCCACAGCCAGCCGCCTGGATCGGTGATCTCGGCGGCAATCCCGTGCACGCCGCCGCCGATCCGGATTTTTTCCCCGGTCGTCCGGTATGGCACGTGCTCGGGCTTGATCCTCGGCCGGCGCATGGCGTTCTCCTGAGGCGGGGAACCGGTAGGACTGCGACGGGGGCGGTGTGCCCACCCGCTGGGCTAGAGCGGTCTTGGCGGGCGTGTCCGGGAGGAGTCAGCGGCTAGGCCGAGGTAGAGCAGAGCACGGCAGTGGTCTCGTTCTTCTCGAGCTTCCTGATCTTTATCTTTGCCTGCTTCGTCATGCAGAGTCCCTCCTCGCCCAAGAAGGCAGAACATATCATGTAATGGCCGCGTAATCTATCTCGAATTAAGACACACTGACCAGTCATCGGCGGTGCATCCAGCTGGCCTTCAGCCCAATGAGTTCGCGCATTCCGGGCCTGCGCGCAACCGGGCTGTCGGGCCGGCCTGCGGTCTTTGCTATCCGATGGGATCCGGGCCGGACAGGTCGGCCGCGAGGCCGAGCGCCCGCATCGCCTTACGGTAGGCAACGGCGACGGCGTCAAATTTCAGGTGCAGTTCCGCGGCCAGGTCGAACGGCACGCGGTCGGGCCGTTGCGACTCAACGACCACCTGGTCCTGACCGAAGATCGTGTTCTCGAATTCCTGGATGACCTGAGCGGACTGGCCGAAATTGTAGTTGCGGCTGATGATCACGTAGCCGGCGCAGCGGTTCGCGGCCACCGGCTGCGCGGCGAACAGGTAGACCATGCCGCGCTGGCCGCCCCAGTCCAGCCGCAGCGTGATGGTGTAGGGCAGGTGCAGCTCATACCGGCTGCGGCGCTCCGGCGGCGTTGCCTGCTCATTGCCGAACACCGGGAAGTCGTCGGTGTTGGCAGCCTCGGGCCGGACGATCGAGTAGCGCAGCACATGGCCATCAGTGCGCACCTCATGCCGCGGTACGACAGGGCGCGCCGGATCACCGAGTAACCCCGGATGTACCCAGGGGAAATGGCCGAAGTCGGTAAAGTTCTCGACCTGCCTGGCAGCGTCAGATTGCCATCGATAGGGCCCGGCCGACACGATGGCCCAGCTGTCATCTTCCAGTTCGGGAACCTCTGGCAGCGGCCATCGCGCCTCTTGCAGGGCGACCCAGATGAGGCCGTAGCGTTCCTGGACCTTGAACGCGGGAACCCGCGCCTTGGCGGGTACCCGGGCCGGATCCTCCAGCTGCGGAATCGCGACGCACCGGCCATCGGCCGCGTAGCGCCAGCCATGGTACGGGCAGATGATCTCGTCGCCGCTGACCCGGCCGAGCGAGAGCGCAGTGCCCCGGTGCACGCACAGATCGGACATTGCCCGCGGCTCGCCGCCCGGGCCGCGCCACAGCACCAGGGACTCGCCCAGCAGCTCAGCGTGCGCGGGCGTGCCGCCGACCTCGCTGCTGTAGGCCACCGGATGCCAGCAGGCCCGCTGTGCCTGCAAGTCCGCGTAGACCCCGGGAGCCGTCACCCTTGCCTCCGCCCCGCCGCAGCTGCCCGTCGCGGAACGTGCCCGCGACCGGCCATGCGGCCCTGTCTGGAGGCTAGCTGCCGATACGCCCGGTGGCGACAGGCAAGCAGGTCATATTGGTGCAGCGCGGCCGGCCACCGGGACGCCCGGGACCATTCCGGGCGGCGGCCGCCCAGCTTGGCCCGGCGCTTCTCGCGGCCCTCATGAGCCTTTTCGCGGCCTTCTGGCCGCCCTCTCGCGGCCTTCTGGCGACCCTCTCCGGCACTCCGCGCGGCACTCTTCGGCACTCCGGACGACGCTCTTCCGGCACTCTGCGCTAACCGGAGGATTGTAATGATCAAGTCACAATTCGCAACCAATGGTCTTGTGCTCAGTGCCGGGTCTGCGGCATGCTGTCTCGCGGTCAGACGTCGCGAATGGTCAAGAGCGGGAGCATCCCGGTTGTTGTCTAGCTTTATCCGCGCGGGCCGGCCGCTGGCCGGCCCGCCGATGCCGTCGTTACGCCCGCGCTGCGGGCGGCCGGCCGGCCGGTGCCAGGGCGCCAGGCCACGGCAGGCTGGCCGGCTGGCCCTGGCCGCAGCCGGGCCGGCGCTCGCGCTGGCGGCGGCCGGGTGCGCGGGCCAGGCCAGCGTGCCGCTGCCGCCCAAGGCGGCGGCCGCGCTGACGTCACCGGCACAGGTTGCTGACCGGCTCAGCCCGCGCCAGCAGGTGATGGCCGCCTACGCCGGCTACTGGCAGGCCAGCGACGACGCGGTCAATGCGGGCAGTGCCGGACCGGCGCGCCGGATCCTGGCCCGGTATGTCCCGGCCGCAGCCATTCCCGGCCTGATCGCGGCCCTCCGGCAGGACTGGGACACCCATTCCGTCGTCGACGGAAACCCGGTCCTGCACGTATTGAGTGTCACGGTGCGGCAGCGCCGGGCGACCGTGCACGACTGCATTGATCTGAGCCACGCCGGCCTGAAGAACGCGCGCACCGGCGTCGTCCTCCCGCACAGCTTCGGCAACGCGCGGGCCAACTACTACGCCAATCTCGTGCTGCGCGGCGGCAGGTGGCTTGTCAGCAACATCGTCCCGGTGGTGGCGTCATGCGATTCGTGAAGCATCTGGCACTGGCCATTTCGGTCGCGGCCGTGATCATCCTCCAGGCAGTGCCGCCGGCCTCGGCTAGCGGGACGCCGCCGCCAGGCTGCCGGGTGGTCCGGACGCCCACCGGCTGGGTGGTCGTCTGCGGCAATGGCGGCAGCGGGCCCGGCGGCCCGGGTGGCGGTGGCGGGGGCGGCGGCGGCGATAGCTGCAAGCTCTTCCCGCTCCCGGCCGGTTACCCGGATCCCTACCCGGCACCCAAGGGCGAGACGTGGATGTGGCTGGTCTGCCAGGTCACCGAGCAAACCGGCATAGTCCTGGTGCCCACCGGGTCAACCACCGCGAATCCCGGCGTGACGCCCCAGGAACTGCTGCAATGGGCGCTGGCGGACCTGTCCGTGCCGCTCCCCGCGCCGGTCACCGCGCCGCCGCCCGGGCATGCCGGGCTCGTCGGGCTGCCTGAGTGGGTGTGGCTGCCAGCCAGCCAGTGGCATCCGGTGACCGCGCAGGTCTCGGTCGGCCCGGTGTGGGCCAAGGTGACCGCGGTGCCCGGCCAGATGACGATCTCGCCTGGCGGCGGGCTTCCCGGCACATCGTGCACCGGTCCGGGGACCGCCTACGACCCGCGGCTGCCGGCCAGCGCGCAGCACACCGACTGCTCCTACACCTATGCCCAGTCCTCAGCGCTCCAGCCAGGGCACGCCTACCAGGCATCCGTGACCGTGACCTGGACGGCGACCTGGACAGGATCGGGCGGCGCGGGCGGCGCGGTGAACCCGCCGCTGCAGGAGACCACCGGCTTCGGTGTCCGGATCGGCGAGGGCCAGGCCCTGGTGACGGGAGGCGGCCGGTGAGCACCGGCAACCCGGTCCCCGGCTTCGGCACCGCCTACCATCCCGAGCCGGAGCTGCCGCCCAACGGCAGCGGCACGGCGCCGCTCGGCCAGCTGCGCGGCCTGCCGCGCCGCCGCCGCCCCGCGATGATCGCGCTGGCGGTCGCCCTGGTCGGAGCCGGAGTCCTGGTCAGCGCCGGTCTCTACCAGCGGGCGAACCACCAGGTCCCGGTCCTGCTGGTGACCACCGCGGTGCCCGCTGGCGCGGTGATCACTTCCGCCGACCTGTCGACCACGACCGTCGCGGCGGGCCCGGGCATCCAGCTCATCCCGGCCCGCCAGCTGCAGCAGGTCGCCGGGCACGTGGCCGCCACGTCGCTCGAGCCGGGCACGCTGCTGGCCGCATCGGAGCTGACCACAGCCCAGCCCCCGGCGCCAGGCCAGCGGCTTGTCCCGGTCCCGGTCCGGCCGTCCACCCTGCCGGCCAGCGGGCTGTTCCCCGGTGACCAGGTGCTGGCGGTCGCCACCCCGGGGGCGCAGGGTCAGGCGGGAACCGCCGGGACCGCGCCGGTGCTGACCGCGCCGGTCCCCGGCGTGGTCGAGAAGGTCAACACGGTCCCGGACGAGGACGGCTTCGATGTCGTTGACCTGCTGGTGCCGGACTCCGGCGCGATCGGTCTCGCGGAGCAGGCATCGACCGGGCAGATCGCCCTCATCGTCACCCATCGGAGCCCGTGATGGCGCTGTTCGCGCTCGTGTCGGCGGGCGGCTCACCCGGCGTGACGACATCGGCCCTCGCGCTCGCGCTCGGCTGGCCGTCCCCGGTCATCCTCGCCGAATGCGATCCCAGCGGAGGCGACATCCTGGCCGGGCTCTTCGCCGGTCACGTGCCAGCCACCCGCGGCCTGCTCAACCTGGCGTTCGATGCGGGCCGCAGCGCGGACGCCGCCGCCCGCGGCCTGTGGCCGCAGCTGATCGAGCTGGACGACGCCCACCAGCGGATGCTGCTCGCCGGGATCTCCGACCCGCGGCAGGGGGCCGGGCTCGCGCTGGCCTGGCCCGCGCTGGCCACTGCGTTCTCCTGTATTCCGGCGGACGTGATCGCTGACTGCGGCCGCCTCGATGCCGGCCAGGGACCGCTGTCGGTGCTGACCGCCGCGAGCGCCGTGGTCCTGGTCATGCGCCCGTCGCTGCGGCAGGTCGCCAGGGCGCGGCCGCGGATCGAGATGCTCGGCCAGCTCCTCGGCGGGCTGCAGCGCGTCACGCTGCTGGTGGCCGGGGAGGGGATCCATCCCCCCCGCGAGGTTTCCAAGGTCCTGGGCGTGCCGGTCACCGGCACGCTGCCCTACGACCGCAAGACCGCCAGCGTGCTCTCGGACGGGGCCGGCAGCCGGCGGGGACTGACCGCCCGGCCGCTGCTGCGGGCAGCGGTCGTCACCGGCCGGGCGCTGCGCGGCCTCGCGGCGGCCGCCGGGCAGGATCCCGGCTTCGCGCCGCCTGCCCTCGCGACCCCCGGCCAGGCCGCCCCCGGCCAGGCGACCGGACTGGGGCAGCCGCCGTGACCGAGCTGCACTGGCCGGTCACGGCAGGGCAGCCGGACGGGCCGCGGCCGGCCCCAGCACCGGCGCCGGTGCTCTGGCCGGCCGAGGCCCTGGCCACGCCGCCACGGCGGACCGGCGGCGGCCCCGCGGACCCGCGCCTGCAACGTGGCGTGGCCGAGATCCACGCCATGGTCGCCAGCCGGCTTGAGGACGGCGCGCCGCCGGAGACAATCCTGCCGCTGATCAGGGACGCCGCCCGGATCTGGGCGGAACGGCGGGTCAGGGCGGGCGCGCCGGTTCCGTCGCCCGCGGACCGGGAAGCCCTGGCGCAGGCCGTGTACGACCAGCGGTACGGTCTCGGGCCGCTGGCCAGCTACCTGCGGGACCCGGCCGTGGAGAACATCGACATCAACGGGTGCGACCAGGTCTGGGTGACCTATTCAACCGGGGAGCGGGTGATGGCGCCGCCCGTCGCCGCCAGCGATGAGGCCCTAGTCGACATGATCCGCAACTGGGCGGCCCGCGGCGGCCAGACCGCGCGGGACTTCTCGGCCGGCGCGCCGCTGGTCAACGTTGCGCTGACCGGCGGCGCCCGGATGACCGCCACCATGTCGGTGACGCCGCGGCCCTGCGTATCGCTACGCCGGCACGGGTATCTCGATGTCAACCTCGCGAAGCTGGTTCAGCTCGGCACCGTCGACCCGCCGGTGGCCGCGTTCCTGGCCGCGGCGGTCAGGAGCCGCTGCAACATCGTCGTCACCGGCGGCGTGAACGCGGGGAAGACCACCCTGCTGCGCGCGCTGGCCAGCGAGATCCCGCCCGGTGAGCGGGTCGCCACCCTGGAGTCCGAGTACGAGCTGTTCCTGCACGACATGCCCGGCCACCCGGACGTGATCGCGTTCGAGGCCAGGGAGCCGAATTCGGAGGGCGTCGGCGCCATCTCGCTGCATGACCTGGTAGCGCACGCGCTCCGGCACAATCCGCAGCGCATCCTGGTCGGCGAGGTCCGGCGGTCGGAGATCATGCCGATGCTGGAGGCGATGAACTCGGGCCAGGACGGCTCGATGTGCACGCTGCACGCCAACTCGCCTGGTGAGGCATTCGACCGCATCCTGATCCTCAGCCTGCGCGGCGGGCTGGCCCTTGCCGAGCGCGCGATTCACGTGCTCGTCGGCATGGCCGTGGACCTGATCGTGCACGTGCGCAAGCGGTACGACGGCAAGCGGACGCTGCGGTACGTGTCCGAGATACTCGAGGTCATGCCGCCGGGCGACACCGACCGGCCGGCTGTCAACCGGCTCTTCCTGCCCAGCGGGCCGGCCGGCCTGGCGGTGGCCGCCCACACGCCGTCACCGCGGATGCTGGCACGGCTCGAGGCGGCCGGCTTCCAGGCCGCGACGCTCGACCGGCAGCGCGCCATGGCCCGGGCGGAGGGCTGGCGATGACCATCCTCGCGGCCTGCGGCGGCGCTCTTATCGCGGCCGGGATCGTGCTGCTGGTCAGCGAGCTCACCAGGCGCGCCCCGGCGCCGGGCACGCCGCCGGGACCGCGCACGCTGCGCGGCGCCCTGCCGGGAACCTCGGCCCGGCGGTGGCTGCTCGCCCTGGCGGCATTCCTCGCGGTGCTGGCGATCACGCGCTGGCCGGTCGCCGCCATCGCCGCCGCGGCAGGGGTGATCTTCCTGCCGAAGCTCACCTCCAGCCGGGATCAGCGGCGCCGGACCGCGACGCTGGAAGCGCTGGAGCAGTGGGCCCGGCGGCTGGCGGACATGCTCACCGCCAGCCGCGCGCTGGAGGACGCGCTGGAGGCAAGCGCCCGCTCCGTCCCGGCCGCCATTGCCGGGCCGGTCGGCGCACTCGCCCGCCGGCTGTCCGCCCGGACCGGCACCGAGACGGCGCTGCGGGCCTTCGCCGCCGAGATCGACGATCCGGCCGGGGACCGCATCGCCGCCGCGCTCATCATCGCGACCAGCCGCCGCGGCGGCGGCGCGCACGCCGTGCTCAGTGCCCTCGCCGAGATGCTCGGCCGCGACGTCGCCGCCCGCCGGGATATCGAGGCGGAACGGGCGCAGCACCGGACGACAGTCCGCTGGATCACGATCTTCGTGTGCGCCTTCACTGTCTTCGCGGTGCTGAACCGTGCCTACTCCGCGCCCTTCGGGACGGTGGCCGGGCAGGTCGTGCTCGCCGCCGTGGCGGGCATGTACGCCGCCGGGCTGGCCTGGCTGCACAGGCTCGGCAGCATCCCGGCGGCCGGCCGGTTCCTTGACCCGCCGGCCGCGGCCGGCCAGCCCGCTGGCAGCCCGGCCGCCCGGCACTCCACCGGGAGGCAGCGGTGAACCTGTGGCTCGTTGCCTCCGGCGTGCTGGCGGGCCTCGGCCTCTTCCTGGCCGCCCGTGAGATCCTGCCCTCGGCCCCGCGGCTGGACGCGGCGCTGGCCAGGCTTGAGCCGGGGGCCGGCCCGGCGGACGGCGAATCAGTGTCCCGGCAGGCCGCCCGGCGGCTCACCGCGGCGGCGCCCTGGCTGCCGGTGCCGGCCCAGGACCTGGCCATGCTCGGCCAGGACCGCGAATCCTGGCTGGCCAGCAAGGTCGCCTGCGGCGCGATCGGCCTCGCCGTGGTGCCGGTGCTGGCCGCGCTGCTCGCGCTGGCCGGCGGCCACCTGCCGTGGGCGCTGCCCGCCGCCGCCTCGCTGGCCTGCGGCGCGGCCATGTTCTTCGCCCCTGACCTGGTCACGCGGGTCAACGCAGCCGAGAAGCGGGCCGATTTCCGGCACGCGCTCACCAGCTATCTCGACCTTGTCGCGCTGGAGCGCGGCGCCGGCGCGGCGCCCACCGAGGCGCTGGAGGCGGCGGCCGGGATCGGCGGCGGCTGGGCCTTCGAGCGGATCGCCGCCGCGCTCGACGAGGCGCGCAAGGCCGGCCGCGCCCCGTGGGACGGGCTGGCCGCGCTGGCCAGCCAGACCGGCGTGGCGGAACTCGCCGACCTGGCTGACATCGCCGGCGTGGCCGGCCAGGAAGGCGCGCGGATCATCGAGACGCTCAGCGCCCGGGCCGCGTCCATGCGCGCCCAGGCGCTGGCGGCAGACCGCGCCCTGGCCGGCTCGCGCAGCACCACGATGGTGATCCCGATTGCCCTGCTGGGCGCCGGCTTCCTGCTGCTCATGATCTTCCCCGTTGTCTACCGCACCCTGGGAGCGGGATAGTCCCGCCCGGACTGAGGAGAGCCCATGCATGACCCGTTGTGGACCGCGGTCAGGTACCTGCTGCTGCGGGCGCGTGCTCGCACCCGCGCCGCGCTGGACGGGCAGCCCGAGTCTGGCGCCATCACGCTGGAGTGGATCGTGATCGCCGGGATCCTGGTGGTCGCGGCCATCGCGGCCGGCGTCGTCTTCACCGCCGATATCAAGAAATACGAGGCGAAGATCCCGTAAGCCATGAACCCCATCCGACGCCGGAAACGGGACCGCGGCGACGCAGGCGCGCTGACCCTGAGCTACGTGATCATCGTGCCGGTCTTCCTGGCCGCCGTGATGGTCATCGTGCAGACGTCACTGTGGTACCTGGCGCGGCAGTCGGCGCTCGCCGCCGCCCGCCAGGGCGCGGACGCCGCGCGGGTGCTCAATGCGCCGCTGGGCGCAGGGCCGAGCGCTGCTCTCGCGTTCGCCCGCTCGGCGGCTTCCGGCTACCTGCTCGGGCCCGCGGCCTCGACGGCGGGCAGCAACCAGTTCACCGTGCAGGTCACCGTCACCGGCGACGCGCCCTCCCTGGTGCCCGGCATCGTGATCAGGGTCACGCAGGCGGCCAGGGCGCCGGTCGAGCAGTTCACCACACCATGACAACCCGGGAGGCCGTCATGAGATCCGGCTGGCCGGGCCGCGATCACGGCAACGCGGCCCTTGAGCTAGTGATCCTGGCGCCGGTGATCCTGTTCCTACTCGGGCTGCTGATCGCGGCCGGGCGGACCTCGATCGCGCAAGGATCCGTGGACGCCGCCGCCCGGGACGCCGCCCGGCAGGCCTCGATCTCCCGCACCCCGGCCGCGGCCCAGGCGGCGGCACTCGCCAGCGCGCGCACCGCGCTCGGCCAGGACGCCATCGACTGCGCGCCGGTGGTGACAGTCAACGTGTCCGGCTTTGCCATCCCGGTCGGCCTGCCCGCGCAGGTCACAGCACACGTGACCTGCCGGGTATCGCTGTCTGACCTGCTCGTTCCCGGGATGCCGGGAGGCAAGACGCTGACCGCGACCTTTACCTCGCCGCTCGATCCCTACCGGGCCCGGTGATCCCCGCCATGAACATCGCGGTGAATGTCACAGCAACCGTCACAGGCCGGGCGGCACTATCGAGCGGCGGAACAGCACACCATGAACCTTGATCACCGGGAGCCGCGGATGAGCCGGCCGAGCCAGCCACCCCGCGCACGCCTGCGCGGGCCCGGCCAGCGAGCGCGGGCCGGGCGGCACGATCGCGACCGGGGCTCCATCACCCTGATGCTGGCGGCCCTGTCGGTAGCGCTCATCGCCCTGGCCGGAATCGTCATCGATGGCGGCGCCAAGCTGAGGGCCGCCGAGAACGCGGATGCCGTCGCGCAGGAGGCGGCCCGCGCGGGAGCGGGGATCGTGAACCAGTCGACGGCCTACTCGACGGGGACTTTCATCGTTGACCAGAGCCAGGCCATCGCCGCTGCGCGTGCCTACCTGGCCGCCGCGGCAACCGCCTTCCGGCCCGATGGCGGCCTGAACGGCACCGTGGCCGTGCAGGGGCGGGACTCCATCCGGGTCACCGTGACCGTCAGCGAGCCGACCAGCGTTCTGTCGATCATCGGGATTGACTCGATGAGCTCCACCGGGGCCGCGACCGCGGCCCTGGTAACCGGCGTGACGGGACCGGGCGCATGAGGCGCCGCCGGGCAGCCTCCGCCGCGCGCGGGATAGCCGCCCTCGTCACGCTGCTGCTGCTGGTGGCCGGCCTGCCGGTGGTGCTGCAGCGATTCGGCGGCAGCCCCATCCCGGACCGGATCCCGTCCCTGCATCAGGTGACCGCGGCGCTGCTCCGCCGGGATAGCGGAGCGCTGTTCTTCGGCGTCGTGCGGGATGTCAGCTGGGCGGCCTGGGCACTGTTCAGCCTCGCCGTGATCGCCGAGACCCTGGCGGCGATGGGCGGGCGGCAGGCGCCGCGGCTCCGGCTCGGCGCCCTGCAGAATATGGCCGGCCAGCTGGTCGCGCTGGTCGCCCTCACCTTCAGCAACCCGGCGGCGGCGATGCTCGCGGCGGCGCCCGCTGTCCCTGTCGCGATGGCACCCGCCTTCCCGGCGCAGTCCCCGCACGCGGGCATGCTCGCCGCCGTGCACCTGGTCCCGGCCAGTGCCCCCGAGGCCGGCCCCGCCGTATCTGAGGCCGGCCCCGGCATCGCGGCCGGGGAGCAGGCCGCCGCAGGTCAGTCCGCCAGTCCGCCGGCCGTTCCGCAGGTGATGAGCATGGCTTCCTATCAGGCGGTGGTCGTCCGGCCGGGTGAATGCCTGTGGACGATAGCCCAGCGTTACCTCGGCGAGGGGGATCTCTACCCCGAGATCGTGAAGCTCAATATCGGCCACGCCATGGGCGACGGCCACGTCTTCAGCGACCCGGCCGTGGTCTGGCCCGGCTGGGTACTGCAGCTTCCGTCGACCGCGAGCCCGCCGCAGCAGGCCCAGCCGCCGCAGCCTGCGCATCATCCTTCTCATCCGTCCAGGAATCCGCACTTCAGCCACCCGCATCAGGGCGCCAGTCACGCCCATCAGGCCGCCGGCCACGCCCATCAGGCCGCCGGCCACGCCCATCAGGCCGCCGGCCACGCCCATCAGGCCGCCGGCCACGCCCATCAGGCGGCCAGTCCCTCGCATCAGCCGGCCAGCCAGGCCGGGTCGCCGGGGGACGCCGCCGACCCGACTGGCTACGACCCGCCTGCCAGCCGGGTGGCTGCGGTGCCGCCCCCGATCATGCAGACGCAGCAGGAGGAACTGCCGCCGATCGAGATATTCGCCGCCGGGATGCTGGCCGGCGGGGTGATGACCACGATCGCCCGGATGCGTCATCGCCAGCGGCAGTCCCGCCGGCCGGGACGCCGGATACCGATGCCGGCCAGCGCGCCGGTGATGCAGGCCGAGCAGCGGCTTCGCGCGATCAGGCCGCCGCAGCCCGCCACCGCGCTGCGGGCGGCGCTCGGCGAGCTCGGCGCCGGCCTGGCGGCGTCCGGCCAGCAGCTTCCCGATGTCGCGGGCATTCACCTGACCAGTTCCGCGATGGAACTGCTGCTGGCATCACCGGGCAGCGAGCCGCCGCCCGCGCCGTTTAGCGTGCCGGGCGGCCGCCAGGGGATGGCCTGGCACCTGCCGCTGCCTGCTGACGCCGAGTCACCGGCCAGCGCGCCCGCGGCCGAGCACGGCGATCTGCTGCCGGGGCTGCTCGCCGCGGGGATCGCCGACGGCAGCGGCGGGTACCTGCTGGTCGATCTTGAGCATCTGCGGGTCACCACCGTCGACGGGCCGCCGAGGCTGGTGAACCGGGTGCTGGCCACGGCCGCGGCCGAGCTGGCCACCAGCGAGCTGGCCGGCTGGTACGACCTCATCATCTGCGGATACAGCGAGCTTGAGGTGACCGAGGGCCGGGCAATCAGCTGCGACAACCTCGATGAGGCACTCGACCTGCTGGCCGCCAAGGCCGTCACCCTGCAGCGCAGGCTGGCGGACGGCGGCCCGGCCGACGTCCGGTACCGCCGCATCGCGGAACCAGACGATGAGGACTGGGCGCTGTACCTGCTGGTCAGCCGGATCCCGCCGACGGCAGCACAGCTGTCCTTCCTGATCGACATCACCAGCGAGCCAGGGGGCATCGCGGCGATCGTGGCCGGCACCGGCGCCGCGGCCGGGTCCGCCGCGCCGGCCAGCTTCCTGCTGTCCTCCGACCCGGACCGGCCCGGCGGCATCGTCTCGCAGATCTCCCCGCTGCAGCTCGAGGTCAGGCCGCAGGCGCTGACCGACCAGGACTACGACTCCATCGTCAGCTTGTTCGAGACAGCGTCGCTGCCCGGCGACGTGGCCCCGGACTTCCCGCCCTATGACGGCGCTGCCTGGACCGCGGCAACGAGCCCGCCCGGCTGGACCGAAGATCCGGACGCCGACCCGCTCACCGGGCTGGACAATGACCCGATCCTCGGGTCCCTCGCGGACCCCGCGCCGGGGCGAGGCAGCGACACGGAGCCCGGGTCCGTCGGGGATTCGCTGCCGCAGCTGGATGCGACGTCCGGCCGCGGGCACGACCCGGAGCAAGGCGCTCCGGGTCCAGCTGGCGTCCCGGCGCAGGCAGGGATGCTGCGGATCGGGATACTCGGCTCGTTTATCATCAACGGCGCGGCCGGTGCGCTGCTGCCCGCGCAGAGCCAGCTCATCCTGGCGCTTGCGCTGAACGGGCCGGTCGGGCTGTCCAACCCCCAGCTCGGCTACCTGCTTGGTGCCGATCCGGATCACCCGAAGCCGAGTGACTCGCTCCGCCAGCTCATCGCCCGGACCCGCCGCCAGCTCGGGGCTGCCCCCGGCGGCGCGGAATGGATCGTCCACCTCGGCGGCGGCCAGTACTCGCTGCACCCGGAGGCACGGTTCGACTGGACGGATTTCAGCGCCCTCGCCGAGCACGGCATGGCCGCCCGGGATGCCGGGGAGCTGCGGGATGCCCTCGCGCTGGTCCGCGGGCAGCCGTTCACCGGCTGCTACCACTGGTGGCTCGACCTGGCCTTCGTGGAGACGGTCCGGGCGCAGATCGTCGATGCGGCCGAGCTGCTTGCGTCGCTTGAGCTCGCCGCCGGGGACGCGTCGGCGTCGGCCCGCGCCGCCCGGGCCGGGCTGGCCGGTGACGTCGCCGCCGAGCAGCTGTGGCGTGCCCTGATGCGCGCCGAGCACGTGGCCGGGAACCTGTCCGGCGTCCGCGAGGCCTGGAATCACTGCCTCGGCGTGATCGCCGATATCGCGCCCGCGGGCGAGCCGCATCCCGATACCGCGGCGCTCTACCAGGAGCTGCTGCGCAGCGCCACGTCATCGCGGACCACGTCACGGGCGTGAGCTGCGGGCCGACGGCACGGGCCGGAGCTGCGGGACGGCTGAGCGAACGCCGGGCGATCACCCCGCGGACCGCGGCGGCGCGCGAGCGAGGGCCGGTGCTAACGGCGCGTCAAGACGGGCCGGGGCGGCGTTAAGAACGCGTGAAGATCGGCGGCGGCCGGCCGGATCAGCGGTGAACTGGCACGGAGATGAACAATTCACCGAGGCGCCGCGGGCTCGCCGCGCCATACGCCCTGCCGGCCGGCTTCGCCGGGATGCTGACGATCGGCGCCGCCGCCGCTGCCCTGCACGGCCGCCTGCCGGCCGGCGCCGTGCTGGCGCTCGCCGCCGTCGTAGTCGCGGTCGGCTCCATGGTCGCCGAGCCGGCCGTCGCGCCCCTGCTGGGCGGGATCGGCTGGCTCACCTCCGTCGGCTTTGCCGGGCCGCCGTACGGCCAGCTACGGCCCGCCGGGCCGCTG
>Ga0182015_10004124_pt1 | contig 15853 bp, 11 predicted proteins | sample 712P3MmetaG_FD_120478 | JGI IMG/M metagenome (GOLD analysis project Ga0182015, IMG submission 120478) | Permafrost microbial communities from Stordalen Mire, Sweden - 712P3M metaG | ecosystem: Environmental > Terrestrial > Soil > Wetlands > Permafrost | place: Sweden: Stordalen | collected... | reverse complement strand
GACGGGATTGTCGATTGACAGGAAAGACCGGCGTCTGTTTGCGGGCTGCGGGAATAAGAAGATGGCAGTGGTGGATGCAGACAGCGGGAAAGTTGTGGCGAGTCCCGCCATCGGGGAGGGATGCGACGCCACCGCATTCGATCCCGATCGCGGCCTGGCTTTTGCATCGGCCGGAGACGGCACGATAACGGTAATCAAGAAACAAGGCGGGGACACGTATAGCGTGGTGGAGACGGTCACGACGCAGAGGTCCGCTCGCACCATGACCATCGATTTGAAGACGCATCGGCTCTTCACCGTGGCGGCGAAAGTAGGTCCGCCGCCCGAGAGAAAAATGGAACCGGATTCCTTCGTGGTGCTGATGTTGGAGCCGGGCCGCTAGGATGGGTTCCACGAAATCGCATGAAGTAATCACAGTTGAAGCGGCCGACTCCGCTCGACGGGATATCCGGCTTCTGACCCTAGTCTCCGTCCTTTTTTTCCTGTTCACAGCTGCTAACGCATTTGCCCAGGGCGGACCACCTTACTACACCAATGATCCGGGCACACCGGGCCACCTCAATTGGGAAATCAACGTTGGCTACACGCCCTTCCTCTACAGCGATCAGTCCGTCTCTCACACTCCCGACCTCGACATCAATTTCGGCGTTGGCGAACGGATCCAACTTACTTACGAAAACGCCTGGTTGCGCGTCCACAATCCTTCCAGATCGACCCAGTATGGCCTGGGTCAATCGAATCCCGGTGTTAAGTGGCGATTCTACGACGCCGGGGAGTCCGGTCTATCGATTTCTATTTTTCCCCAACTCTTTCTGAACAACCCCAACGATGCCGTACGCCGCGGGATAACACCGGCGAGCGAAGCTTTTCTGCTACCCGCAGAATTCTCCAGGAAATTTGGACCGGTTGATGTGGATTACGAAATCGGTTATCAGTTCGTCCACAACGGGCGGGACGGATGGCTCACAGGCCTCGTCATCGGCCACGAGTTCAGTTCAAAACTCGAAGGCGACATGGAGTTCTACAACCAGGGTCCCTTCCGGCTCAGCGAAAATCAGCCCACGATCGACTTTGGCGCTCGCTACAAGGTCCGTCCTCAGATGATCCTTCTCCTTATGGCCGGCCGCAGCCTGGAACCTGCCAGAAGCAATCAATCCTATTTCCTCGGTTATTTCGGTATGCAATTCCTGCTGTCATCCAGATCCCACAAACCCGACTGATCCTATCCCTTCCGCTGTGGTAGTTAACAGTTTTCAGTGAGATACTTCGCCGGAATCCGATTTTTCTGTCCGCAGCTCTTGCAGGATCGCACAAAAGGCAATGCCTGTTTCCTTTTCGCCACCTCACTTAGCGCAGCGGTAGCTGGCGGCCTGTCCCGCGGTCGATCCTATAATCTACAGCCGAGTTCGTGTAACGAATCGATAGGGCTCTAACTCGGTCTGGCTAACTGTTGCCTCAGGGTTTCGGCCTCCAATTCTCCTTCCCAACGCGCGAGGACGATCGTAGCTACCCCGTTCCCGATCATGTTGACCGAGGCCCTGAACATACTGAGGAAGCGGTCGATTCCGAGAATTAGCGCCATACCTGCCACGGGAATGCTTGGGATCACAGAAAGCGTGGCCACGAGCGCGATGAAAGATGCTCCCTGTATGCCGCTGGCCCCCTTGGAGGTGAGAACCGCTACCGAGAGAATGGTAAGTTGCTGGGTCAGAGTAAGATGGGTATTGGTCGCCTGTGCCACGAATAGAGCAGCCATTGTCATGTACAAGCTTGTTCCATCTGTGTTGAAGGTAAAGCCCGTTGGAACGACCAGTCCAACGAGAGACCGGGAGCAACCGAGTCTCTCAAGCTTGGCCATCAGATTCGGGATTGCGATCTCTGATGAACTTACAGCCAATACAAGCAGGATCTCCTCCTTGATGTATGCGAGAAAGCGAAAGATGTTGAAGCTGGCGGCCCAGGCGATGGCTCCCAGAACGATTATGACAAAGAGCACCGAAGTGAGCCAAAAAGTTCCGATCAGCCTGGCAAGCGGGCCGAGCGAAGCCAGGCCGAACTTTCCGACCGTATAGGCCATGGCGCCGAAAGCTCCAATCGGAGCAAATTGCATCAAAATCTTCGTCACCCCGAACACGACACTAGTGAGGGAGTCGACGAGTTCGAGCAGCGGTCTGGCGCGCGCTCCGGCGGCCGACAAAGCAAATCCGAACAGCATGGAAACGAAAACTACTTCGAGAATATCTCCTTTGGCGAAGGCGTCGAACACAGTTGTCGGGATGATGTGCATCAGAAACTCAGTGACGCTTTGCGCTTTTGCCTGGCCGGCGTAATCGGCCACCGCCTTGGCGTCCAGTGTGGCCACGTTTACGTTAAAGCCGCTGCCCGGGCGCACGACGTTGCCCACCAGGAGTCCGATCAGCAGGGCGATAGTGGAGACGACTTCGAAATAAAGCAGCGCCACGCCACCGACGCGGCCAACTTTCCTCAGATTCTCCATGCCGGCGATGCCGGTGACCACCGTACAGAAGATGATCAGGGTGATGATCATCGTGATCAAGCGGATGAACGCATCGCCCAGCGGCTTCATGGCAATAGCGCGGGCCGGGTTCACGTAGCCGAGAACTATTGCCAGGAAAATGGCCACCAGCACCTGCACCCAGAGTTCCCTATAGAGGGGCAGTTTGCTCGATGCCTGTGCGGGGTTCACGGGAGGGGACTGCGCAGATGTAAGGGGTTCCATCGTTCGTCGTCTGTTTTTAACGAGCGCTCTATCTCGCAGGCTCAGGTTCAAGCGTGCGCACCAGCCACGGAATGATCACCTCTTTGAAAATGCGCGGATCGGGCCACACGCCAACTTGCCGCCCCAGATGACCGCCCTCAGGATTGATCCAGGCGGTCTTCGGCACATCGCCCTGATCGAGCAGCAGGTAGATGTCGGAGATCGGTACTTGAGTATCTCGCACTCCGGCAAGAATGAGCATGGGCGACATTGGCTTGCCGAGCAGTCCTTGTTTGACGAGCGACATCCTGGGCAACACTTCCGCCATTTCATCGATTGTTTTCACGTTGTCGAAGATCGCCATCAATGCCGGGACCTGATCGAAAAGATATTCGCGGTTGCCGATCAGAGAATTCATCAGAAAATCTTTTTGAAAGAATTTATCAGCAGGAGGCGACTGGGCGCTCGCTCCCCGTAAGCGGGCATGCTCTACAATGGCCATTTTGGTGGCCCAATACGCGCCCCAGCTTACGCCGTGCATGGCAACCCTGTTTTTATCGATCTCGGGCCTGGTCGCGATGTAGTCGAGCACGCGTGATAGCACGCGCTCGGCGTTCTCGCTGACCTTGATGGGGTTCTGCCCGGTACCCGGGCCATCGACGGCGAGAAAGCCGATGCCGAAAGGCAGGATCGCGCTGAAGCTCTCGGACAAGTCTTCCTTGCGGCTGTCCAGACCATTCACGGCCAGCACGAGCGGCACAGGCCCGTTCGCATTCTTCGGCAAACGCAGGTAGCCGATGATTTCTTTTCCTTCGAAGGGAATCCTCAAGATTTCGAGCGGTGGATCCCAAAAGCGAGCGTGTGCCAGGAAGGCCTCGATCGCTTTTTCGTAGGAGCGTTGCTTGCCCGGAGACGCCGGGATCGGCCAGCGTCCGAAGGAATAAAGCCGCCACGCACGAATGTAGTCGGCATTGGCTTGCACCGGGTCGGTCTTCTCCAGCGACTTCGCTTCGTTCATGTAACGATCGGCCACTCCCATAAAAGCGGCTGCCCACTCGTCCTTGTCGCGGGTATGGATGGAGTTGAAGGCTTCCTTCACGTCGCCGGGATCGAGGCCGATGAGCGGGTACTGTCCGACCTCGGCGCGGTGGATAGCCTCAGTCTTGATCTCATCGATGGTGCGCTCGGCGCGCTGCTGCGAGAAGCAAGGAACGGTCACTAGGATCAGAGCCAATACGATTGCCGATGATCTTGCTAAGAAGAGAGTGGATCCAGCAGGATGGCGGTTATTCTCTAGCACCGTCGACACAAGATAATTCCTTTCAGTCTGCAAAAAGATGGGCCGGAGGGATTCCGGCCACGATTTTACGAAAACCTAACAATCGCAAACTCGGTTCATCAGAAAAGAAGCTTGAGGCCCAGTTGAACGGCACGGCTGCCACCCGACCCCACGACAGGGTTGGCGGCGGCAACGTCGGGAGTGGCGCAACCGCAACCAAAGCTGGCTGCGGAAGGATCGTTGAGACCGAAGCCATTCTGGCCGCCGTATGGATTCGCCAAGTTGGGATGGTTGAAGATGTTAAAGAATTCAACCCGGAACTGGGCACGGAAACGTTCGCTAAAATGCCAGTTCTTCGCCACCGAGAAATCCACGTTGCGGAAACCAGAATCAGGAAACATGTTGCGGCTCATGTTGCCGAATTGCCCGAGTGCTGGCGGAATCATGACGGAGTTGCGTTGCGCATAGCAGCCGAAAAGATTGAGAGCGGCCGTCGCGGCCCCGGGAGACCCCCCATCCAGCATCAAAGCCTGCGACGTGCAGGCAGGGGGCAGGCCGGTTGTCCCCACGGTGTATTGAGGAATTCCGGTTGGTCCTGATTTGAAATCATCCGGGTTTCCAAAGAAGTTCCATCGGATGGGAGTGTTTGCCGGGGGACTGACCGGCAGCGAACCTATGCCGGCAGCGTCCGTGCCCTCATCCATCGGACCCCAGTATTGCGGACTTTGTAGAGTGACAATCGAGTTGAGTTCCCAGCCCTCTAAAGCCTGCGCATAGCCTTTCTTGCCGGGGATGGCGTAAGTGAGAGAAACCGTGAGACGCTGCCGAACGTCGAAATCGCTGTTCCCGTATTCCGCTCCCGGGTTATGAGCGTTCTGCGGAAGTCCCGATCCATAGCCGAAGTCCCAGTTCGCGCCCACGTCATCGAGAGAGTGCGACCACGTGTAACCCGTTACCATGCTCAAGCCGTGGAAATTTCTGGAGTTCAGCGTCGCCTGCAATCCGTTGTAATTGGACCGATAGACATTGCCCATCTGAAAGATGTTAGCCAGGTATGGAAACCTAGCCACGAACGGACGGCTGGATTCTTCGGTGCCGTTGAGGTCGACGGTGCAGTTATAGGCCGGAGCGCTCGCCAGACACAGCGTGAGCGCGCCACCCGGACCAGTGTCCCATCCCGATCCCACCGGCGGCTGGTTAATGTCGCGAATGCCGACCAGATTGCTGCCGTGGTTGCCGACATAAGCCAGTTCCAGCGTGAGGTTTGGGGTGAACGCGTGCTGCACACTGAAGGTCCAGTTCCAGACGTAGGGGGTGGTCAGGTTGCGATCCACGGTCATGATCGGACACGGGCTATTGAAACAATTGATTGTCGTAGTATTGCCGTAGATCGGGCCATCGTCCCAGGGGAAGTTCGGGAACACAGTGATGTTTCCGGTCGTGATGTTGCCGCCCGCGGTATCGTTGGCTGCGTCAATGATGGCCCCGGTCGGAACGCTGCCGGGTCCAAAGGCATTGTTGAAGGCGATGAACGACTGCCAGTTCACCGTCTCGTAGGTTAGTCCCAAGCCGCCCCGAAACACGTTGCTTCCCTTCCCGTTCTGATCCCATGCAAAACCCACATGCGGACTAAAGTTCTTGTGGTCGGGATTGTAGAGACTGCTGATCGGATGAGCGCCGGTACTTACTTGCACCAGTCCAACGTTTGGATCGAAATTGCCCAAATGGTTGTGGTCTTCCGTCGGGACTGAGCTGAACTCATAGCGCACGCCGAGATTCACGGTCAGGTTTCGCGCCACCCGCCAGTCGTCCTGGAGAAACAATGCATAGGCCCAGTTGTGCAGGTCCAGCGTCGGATTTCCCACTTCCACCGATGCCTTGAGCGGCGCGCCGGAAAAGAAGTCTTCCAATGTCGTGGTATTGAGAGGCATAGCCGGATTGCCGGGAGTAGGCGTGTTCCCGCCGAGAAATGTAATGCTGCCACGGGAGTTGCCGTAAGCTGCGTTGGTGACATTGTTGCGATGGAATTCCCCACCGAGTTTTATTGTGTGCTTTCCTGCGATGTACGAAACATGGTCGCTGAACTGAATGACGTCGTCAGGTCCCTGGAACTTCGGCCACTTGAAACCGCCCAGCCCGGGGAAGAAGTAGCCACCGAAGCCAATGCGTGGCAGGCCTCCGGTGAACGGCCCGCTAACACCGGTGTCCAGACCATAACTTGTAGCCGGTGCGTTCAGATCGCCCGGCAATGTGGGCTGATACAAGCGGTTGTAGCCCAATCGCGCCTCATTCACCCAGCGCGGGTTGGGAGTCCATATCCAGCTGCCCCCTGCCACCTGGGCACGTGTGTGGATATCGGAGAGCCATTGGGGTTGCAACTCGGGAAAGTCTTCCACCGTTCCTGTGTTGTTTCCGAAAAAATACATGCCGCTGATGCTTTGACGGTCGTTGATCCGGAAATCCACCTTGCTAACGACGTTTTTTACGCCCACATCGTTGGTGAATCCGTTCGGAATGTTGATCGTCTGGGCGTTATTGGTGGGAAAGCCTTTGCCGTTGCACGCGACCGTGGAAGTGATCCCGGAACCAGCGACAGTGCAGCCCGAAACCTGCTCACTCGCCGGACTAATCGCGACTCCTTGGGCTTGCAGGTCATGAACGGCATCGACGATGCTGTCTGCGCAATCCCCGGTTACAGTGGCGGAAAGGCAGTTGCCGGCGTTGGTCGTGGAGGCGACCATAAATGGGCTGGTAATTCCTCCGAAGGAATTGCCAACGTCATACATCTGGCCTTCGTAGGCACCGAAGAAAAAAGCTTTGTTCTTGATGATGGGCCCGCCCACACTACCGCCGTATTGCTCCAAAGTTCGCGGCAACTTTGTATTCGGGACAGTGTTGAAGAAATTCCGCGCATCAAACACATCGCCGTCACGGCCAAATGCAAACGCGGTCCCATGCAGGCTGTTGGTCCCAGACTTGAGGCCCACGTTGACCACCGATCCCGGCTTCCAGCCATACTCCGCAGGTGGATTCTGCTGAATATTGAACTCCTGAATCGAATCAATCGGCAAAATGGTCGCCGAATCGCCAGCAATGCCGGCTCCATTGATGATGGCCTGGCCGGAATACGGTTCGCTGTTGAACAAGCCTTCAATGAAGTAGGCATTGTCTTCCGCCCGCAGTCCGTTCGTGCTCGTCGTCGAGAATCCTCCACCTGGATACCGCACAACGCCGGGACGCAACTGAAGAAGATTCTCGTAGTTACGGCCGTTCAACGGCAGATCGTTGATTTCGGCGTTGCTCAACGTGCCGCCCAAAGTGGCGGAGGTGCTGTTGACGAGCGGAACCTCAGCGTAAACCACCACCGTCTCAGAAATGGGTCCAGTCGGGAGCGTAATGTCGACCCGTAAGTCCTCGGCAACTTCCACGACGATATTTACGCGCTGCACGACCTTGAAACCCTTTGCTTCCGCACTGACTTTGTAAACCCCTGGTTGCAGTTCCGGCGCGGCGTAGTTTCCGGAGGCATCGGTGATTACCGTCCGCGTAGTACCGCGCTGAACATCGGTGATGACCACCGTAGCTCCCGCCACCGCAGCGCCGGACTGATCGCTAACGCTCCCGAGAATGCGGCCCATAGTGGTTTGAGAAATCGCGGGAACAGAGACGGCAACTACCAAGCAGACGATTCCTAGAACCCGAATGCCATTCAGCGGAGAATGCATCGCAGCCTCCAAATCGAGATAGAACATCTTCCTTGGCCCGGACCAGCTGGACAACCGAAGGTTGGTTTTTTTGCGAACCAGTTGCGATTTGAAGATATACCCTTGACGCGGGCTACCAGTCAAGTAGTATTCTGGTCGGACCACTAGACAGCAGTCTCTCCCCCAGGAGACTGTTAGCCGACCTGCACAAAGGCCGCCACTAGCCGACTAAAGGAAGAATCCAGCATATGGCAATCGCGACCACTAACCCTGCGACCGGCGAAGTTCTGAAGATTTTTGAGCCTCTCAGCGCAGAGCGAATTGAGCAGAAACTGCGGCTGGCGGCTTCCGCGTTCCGAGACCATCGGCGGACTTCGTTCGCGGAGCGAGCCGCCCAAATGATGCGTGCGGCCGAGATTCTTGAAAAAGAAAAGGACGAGTGCGCCCGTTTGATGACGCTCGAAATGGGCAAGCCTTTGAAAGCCGCCGCGGCCGAAGCGCTGAAGTGCGCCACGGGTTGCCGCTACTATGCCGAGAACGCTGAGAGATTTCTGGCCGACGACATTGTGGAAACTGGAGCGAAGAGCAGCTTCATCCGCTATCTGCCGATCGGTCCGATCCTGGCCATCATGCCGTGGAACTTTCCCTTCTGGCAGGTGTTTCGTTTTTTGGCGCCGGCGCTGATGGCGGGTAATGTCGGGCTTCTCAAGCATGCTTCGAATGTTCCGCAATGCGCACTGAAGATTGAAGAGATTGTCCGGCGCGCCGGTTTTGCCGAAGGCGTCTTTCAGACGCTGCTGATCGGCTCCGGTCCGGTCGACGGCATCCTGAACGATTCTCGCGTCGTCGCCGCAACCTTAACGGGAAGCGAGCAGGCCGGGATTCAAGTCGGAATTTCTGCAGCCCGGCGAATCAAGAAAGTCGTGCTCGAACTGGGCGGCAGCGATCCTTTCATTGTGATGCCCAGTGCGGATCTTGACGCCGCGGTGGCGACCGCGGTCGACGCGCGAATCCAGAATAACGGTCAGTCGTGTATTGCGGCCAAGCGCTTTATCGTGTCGGAAAAAATTGCCGCTGAGTTCGAGCGTAAGTTCGTCAAACGGATGCAGGACTTGCGTGTGGGCGATCCATTCGAGGAGAGCACGCAACTCGGTCCGCTCGCCAGTGCGGAGGCTGTCACTTCTCTTGATGCCGCGGTGAAGAAAACTGTGGCTGCGGGTGCGCGTGTGTTGACTGGCGGCCATCCCCTGGACCGCCCCGGCTGCTTCTATGCTCCGACGGTGCTAACCGACATTCCGAAAGATTCCCCGGCTTACCAGGAAGAATTCTTTGGCCCGGTGGCGTCCATTTTTCGCGTGAAGGACGTCGATCAGGCCATCGGGGTCGCCAACGACATCCGCTTCGGGCTGGGTGCCAGCGCCTGGACCGCCGATCCAGGGGAAGCTGAAAGATTTATCAACGAGCTCGATGCCGGCATGGTCTTCCTGAATAAGATGGTGGCTTCCGATCCGCGCCTGCCTTTCGGTGGCGTGAAGTACTCAGGCCACGGGCGAGAACTGGCTGTGCAAGGAATACGCGAGTTTATGAACATCAAAACGGTTTGGATTCAGTAGGCAGACGCTCGTGTTGCATATTTGGTTGGATCGCGATACACACTTGCGAATGGTTTGAACTTGGGGAGTTGAGGGGGCCTAATGACAAACGACACGCTGGATTCTCTGGCCACCAAGCCAATGTACCGGGCGGTAAAGACGTCTCGCTTGTACGAGCAGATTGTGCAGCAGGTGGAAGACTCCATTCTAAGAGGCCAGCTCAAGCCCGGGGACCAACTCCCGGCGGAGCGCGATCTCGCCCATAGCTTTGGCGTCAGCCGCACCGCGGTGCGCGAGGCAGTGAAAACTTTGCGTGAAAAGGGCTTGGTTGAGGCCTATTCTGGCCGCGGCACGTTCGTGACGAATGGGACTTCCCAGGCGATTCGGCAGTCGCTCGATCTGATGATCCGCATCAACCAGCAAGAGGGGTTGGCGAACCTGGCGGAGTTGCGGCTGGTACTGGAGCCGGAGATTGCCGGCCTGGCTGCCACCCGCATCGAGGAGCAACTGCTGAGCACCATGCGGGAAGCCGTCGCAGTGATGGATCGCAGCCTGCATGATCCCGATGCCTATGTGGAGGCGGATCTCGATTTCCATTTAGCGCTCGCAGAAGCGGCGGGAAACCCGCTGATCCTGTCGCTCCTGGATTCGATTGTTGGTCTCTTGCGCGAGCAGCGCAGGCGGATTTTCCTTGTAGACGGAGGACCGGAGCGCGGACAGTTTCACCACAAGCGAATCCTGGCGGCTACTCTGCAGGGCGATCCGGAAGCGGCCCGGGAAGCGATGCGCGCCCACCTCAAGCAGGTGCTTGCGGATTCGTCTTCGTAGGGCAAAAGTAGTTCGCACTTCAAAGTAGCCCGCAGGCGAAAGGGAATTGTTGCATGGCCAAGCTTGGATTCATCGGTCTCGGTGTGATGGGCGGCAACATGGTAGCGCGCCTTCTCGAAAAAGGGCACACCGTGACCGGATACAATCGGACGCGCTCCAGGGCGCAGTGGTTGATCGACAAAGGCATGAAGTTTGCCGATTCTCCCAAGGCAGTGGCGGCCGCTTCGGATGTGACGTTCACCATGGTGACGAATGCCGCAGCGCTCGCGGCGGTGACGGATGGACCGGATGGTTCGCTCGTCGAGATGAGGGCCGGCAAGTTCCACGTTGATATGAGCACCGTGAGCCCGGAGGCGAGCCGCGCGCTGGCGGCGAAGGTTCGTGAGAAGGGCGCCGACATGGTGGACGCTCCGGTCTCGGGCAGTGTCATCACGCTACAGCAAGGCAAGCTCTCGGTGATGGTCGGAGGCCGCAAAGAAACTTTCGAGCGCCTGAAGCCGTTGCTGCTTGATATTGGGCCGAAGGTAACGCATGTCGGCGACAACGGCCTGGCGCTGGCCATGAAAATTGCCGTGAACCTGAGCCTGGCGGTGCAGATGCTGGCTTTTTCCGAAGGCGTGCTGCTGGCGGAAAAGAGCGGGATTTCGCGCGAAGTTGCGGTCGACGTTCTGGTTCACAGCGCCGTTGCTTCACCCATGATCCAGTACCGCGGTCCCTTCGTTCTGCAGCAACCAGAAGAAGCGTGGTTCGACGTCAATATGATGCAGAAGGATATGCTCCTGGCAATGGAGCTCGGCCGCAAGCTGAATGTTCCCGTTCCCACCACCGCGGTAAGCAACGAGTTCCTGACTGCGGCCCGCGGCATGGGCTGGGAGAAACAGGACTTCGCCGTCGTATTCGACGTTTTGGCGCGGATGTCGGGAGTGCAAAAATGAGCACAGAAATGACGACCGCGGCTCAGCTCAGCGAGATTTCAGAAAAGACCGATCTACTACTCCGCATGTATCGGCAGATGGTGGCCATTCGCCAGTTCGAAGCCCAGGTCAACGAACTTTACACGCGCGCATTGATGCCTGGCCTGGCACATCTCTACATCGGTGAGGAAGCGGTCGCGGTGGGCGTATGCGAAGCCCTTGAGCAGACCGACTACATTACCAGCACTCATCGCGGTCACGGACATTGTTTGGCGAAAGGCGCCTCCCCCGATCGAATGTTTGCCGAACTGTTGGGAAAGAAGGCCGGGTACTGCAAGGGCAAAGGCGGGTCCATGCACATTGCAGACCCGGCCACCGGCAATTTGGGGGCGAATGCAATCGTATGCGGCAGTGCCGGCATTGCCACGGGAGCCGCGTTTTCGGCGCGCGCTCTGGGTAACGGCCGCGTGGCCGTATGTTTTTTCGGAGAAGGCGCGCTCGGCCAGGGCGTGCTCTATGAAGAGATGAACCTCGCGCAGTTGTTCAAGCTTCCTGTGATTTATGTCTGCGAGAACAATCTCTATACGGAATACACGCACTATTCAGAAACTACGGCTGGGGATATCCTCGCGCGGGCAACCGCCTTCGGCCTGGAAGCCGCCAGCGTGGATGGCCAAGACGTGCGCGCGGTTTATGGCGTCGCGCAGCGACTGGTGGATCGCGGCCGACGCGGAGATGGTCCCGCGTTCATGCTCTGTAATACTTATCGCTACCACGGACATCACGTCGGGGACATCAACCGCGAATATTACCGCTCCAAGCAGGAAGAACAAATTTGGAAAACCGAGCGGGATCCGATCGTGAATCTCAAGAAATGGCTGGTCGAGCAGAAGGTCTCCGATGCGGCGGCGCTTGATCGGCTGCAGGCTGACCTTGAGGCTGAGATGAAGAAGGCAGTCGAGTTCGCCGTGGCGGCACCGTACCCAGCCGTCGATGAAGTGGGCGAGGATGTGTATGCCTGAAACCCATCTTCAGGCGCAGAGCGATCGTGAACTGACGTTCGCGCAGGCGATTCGCGAGGCGCTGGCGGAGGAAATGCGCCGCGATCCCACGGTTTTCATCCTGGGCGAAGATGTCGCGGAGGCAGGAACTCCTTTTAAAGTTCTCTCTGGCCTATTGGAGGAATTCGGCAAGGAGCGCGTGCTCGATACTCCGATTTCCGAAGCGGGTTTCACCGGGCTGGCCGTGGGCGCGGCCATGACCGGAATGCGCCCGGTGGTCGACATCATGTTTGGCGACTTCGTCACTTTGACTATGGACCAGATGGTCAATCAAGCCGCCAAAGTCCATTACATGTCGGGCGGAAGGTGGAAAGTGCCGATGGTGATGCGCACCACGATGGGAGCGACTCGCCGTTCCGCCGCGCAACACTCGCAATCGCTCCATGCCTGGTTCTGCCACATCCCCGGTTTGAAGGTGGTACTTCCGTCGACGCCGTATGACGCAAAGGGACTGCTGAAGGCGGCGATTCGCGACGAGAATCCAGTGGTGTTCTTCGAAGACAAGATGATGTACAAGCTCAAAGGCCCGGTGCCCGCGGGCGACTACACGGTTCCTTTGGGCGTGGCGGATATAAAACGGGTCGGCGAGGACATCACTCTGATCGCGACCAGCAGCATGGTGCAGGTGGCGTTGAGCGCGGCTGCGTTGCTGGAGGAGAGCGGAATCAGTGCCGAAGTGGTCGATCCGCGCACCATGTGGCCGCTTGACGAACAAACTCTGATTGAATCGGCGAAGAAAACGTCACGGGTGATCGTTCTCGACGAAGGTTACGAACGCTATGGCGTCACCGCCGAACTTGCGTCGGTGATCGCCACCGGCGCATTCTACGATCTGGACGCTCCGGTCAAACGCATGGGCGCGATGCATGTTCCAATTCCGTTTTCTCCGCCTTTGGAAGATGTAACCGTGCCCACCGAACGGACCGTGTTCGAGGCCGCCCGCGCGCTCTGCGGCCGGTAGCGCCGGCGGCCTGCCGGCTGTATGCGAAGTGTAGCGCCGGCGTCTCGCCGGCTTCACACGAGTAAGGAGAATCTATGGCTCTGCCCACATATGGAACGATGGCGGTCGATTGGGAAAACCGGGTTGACTTCGATCGCCTACGCCGCGAGCGTCTGGAGCGCGCCAAGGAACTTCTAAAGAAATCCGAGATGGGCGCTTTGCTGTGCTTCGACATGAACAATGTCCGCTACCTTACCGCGACGCACATTGGCACCTGGGCCCAGGACAAGGCGAATCGGTTCACGCTGCTTCCGCAAAACGACGAACCGATTCTGTGGGATTTCGGATCGGCGGCGAAACACCACCAATTGCATTGTCCCTGGCTCGGAGAGCGGTCGCGCGCCGGCATCTCCATGTTGCGCGGCGCCATGACTCCGGAGATGGGGCGGGCAGAAGATGTGGCCAGAAAAATTCGCGTCGAGTTGGAAATGCGCGGCCTGCATAAAGAACCGGTGGGAATCGACATCATCGAATTACCGGTTCTCTTTGCGTTGCAGAAAGAAGGAATCAAAGTCATCGATGGCCAGGCGCTCATGTCGGAAGCGCGCCTGATCAAGACGCGTGACGAGATCACACTGCTGAACACGTCTGCGATGATGGTCGATGCCGCGTATGACGAACTCTATCGCGCCATGAAACCGGGTATGAGCGAAAACCAGGCGGTGGGACTGGTGAGCAAGGTGCTCTACGATCTTGGGTCCGAGTATGTGGAAGCTGTTAATGCGATCTCGGGAGAGCGCTGCAATCCGCATCCGCATGTTTTCTCTGATCGCGTGCTCCGTCCGGGAGATCCGGTGTACTACGACATTCTGCACTCATATATGGGATACCGCACGTGCTATTACCGCTGTTTCACCATCGGATACGCCTCGCACGCGATGAACGACGCGTATAAACGTTGCCGCGAATATCTCGATGCGGCGATTGAACTCGTGCGCCCGGGCCGTACTACGGCCGAAATTGCAGCCGTGTGGCCGAAGGCGCAGGAGTTTGGGTTCCCCAACGAAGAAGCCTGCTTTGCTCTGCAATACGGTCATGGAATTGGTCTCGCAATCTGGGAAAAGCCCGTAATCAGCCGTCTGGTCTCGCTCGATCACCCCTGCGAAATCAAGCCAGGGATGGTATTCGCGCTCGAAACTTTCTGGCCTTCGACGGATGGATGGAGCGCAGCTCGCATCGAAGAAGAAATCGTGGTCACCGAAACCGGCCACGAGATCATCACACGCTTCCCTGCCGAAGAGCTTCTGGTAGCCGGCAGACACTATTTCACCGTGGATGGTCCGCTTCCTGCAATCCGGGAAGCCGAATCGAAGCCGGGCACACGCGTGCGCGAGATGATCGAAGCCAGCGCGCGGCAGGAACGCGTTGGCGTGGGAGACTGAGACTGCGCGACCAACTATAGCGAACAATATGGCGATCAGTGTCGTTATGCCCGCGCTCGAAATGGCGCAAGAAACTGGCAAGCTTATTTCGTGGCTGAAAAAAGAAGGTGAGCCCGTGGTCAAGGGCGAGCCTCTGCTTGAAATCGAAACCGACAAAGCCGTAATGGAGATTGAATCTCCCGGCGATGGAATCCTTGCCGGGGTCAAGGTGCAGGCTGGGACCGACGTGCCCGTTGGCCGAACCATCGCATGGATCGTGCGTCCCGGAGAGGTTCCTCCGATGGATGAAATTGCTGTTGAGTCGGGAAGGAAGACGACCCCAGTTGCGGTTCCGGCCTCCGCATTCTTAACGCCGGGTCAATCCGCAAGCTCCGCGCAGCCTGCAACTCAGTCCCTTAAGATTTCTCCAAAAGCGCGACGCCTCGCCGGAGAACGCGGAGTCAATCTCGCCGATGTGCGCGGATCAGGCCCCGGCGGAGAAATCCTCGCTTCCGACATTCTCGCGGCTGCGGAATCCAAAGCCGCTGCGTCGTCCGCTGCGGTTGACGGCGGCAGCTCAATCTCCCGGCTGATGTCGGAGCGCACCACGCTGAGCTGGACGACGGTCCCGCATTTCTTCGTAGTGAGCGAGGTCGACTCAAGCGCCCTTAACGAGATGCGGTGGAAACTGGGGTCAAAGATTGAACAATCGTGCGGAGTGAAGCTCACGCATACCGATCTGATGGTCGCGCTGGTTGCGCGCGTTCTCCAGAAGCACCCGCGGGTAAATGCAAGTTGGGATAAACAAGGCGTTCGTACCAATGCCGAGATCAACATTGGGCTCGCGATGGCAGTAGATAATGGCGTTGTCGCGCCGGTAATTCGCAATGCCGACAAAATCGGACTCGGCGAGATCGCGATGCAGCGGCGAGGCCTGACGGAACGAGCACGCAGCGGCAAGCTGCGCCCGGCCGATCTTGCGGGCGGCACTTTCACCATCAGCAATCTTGGCATGTATGGCGTCGACGCCTTCACCGCGATCATTATCCCGCCGCAAGCCGCCATTCTGGCGGTCGGAAGGATCGCCGACCGAGTGGTGCCGGTTGACGGCCGTCCCGGTATCCGCTCAATGATGACCTTGACGCTTTCAAGCGATCATCGTGTGGTGGATGGTGCGCGGGCAGCGGAGTTTCTGCGTGACTTGGCCGCAGCGATCAGCAATCCGCAGCAATGTTTCGACGACACCGGAGGGCTGGGTAGTGTCGTAAGAAGTTTACCCTCAAGGTGATCCGCCATCACTCTCACCTGCGATTCGACTCACAGTCCCGAAGTCTGGTACCGCAAACCAACAAAGCCAACCGGTATTCATATCCGGCCTGCGCGTTTCCGATCTCG
>Ga0182015_10004123_pt1 | contig 15855 bp, 20 predicted proteins | sample 712P3MmetaG_FD_120478 | JGI IMG/M metagenome (GOLD analysis project Ga0182015, IMG submission 120478) | Permafrost microbial communities from Stordalen Mire, Sweden - 712P3M metaG | ecosystem: Environmental > Terrestrial > Soil > Wetlands > Permafrost | place: Sweden: Stordalen | collected... | reverse complement strand
TCGATCAAGGTCGGCCAGCCGGCCACGGTGGGCATCGATGCGCTCACCGGCGAAGAGTTCGCCGCCAAGGTGACCTCGATCTCGGTGCTCTCGACGGACACGAGCGGTGTCGTCAGCTACGACGTAACGCTCAAGCTCACGCAGAACTCGAGCCAGCTGCGACCGGGGATGAGTGCGACTGCAACGATCATCTCTGGCCAGGTCAACAACGCGCTCAACCTCGAAAGCGCGGCGATCAGCTCGGCTGGCAGCACCTCTACGGTGGAGGCTGTAAAGAACGGCAAGTTGGTCACTACACCCGTGATCACAGGTCTCGTCGGGACCTCGGCGACACAGATCGTCGCTGGACTGAGCGCTGGTGAGGAGGTTGCGATCCGGGTCTCGACGAGCATCGCCACGGCGACCGGGACCTCGAGCTCGACCGCCACCGGCACACTCGGCGGCGGGCTCGGTGGCGGCGGGTTCGCTGGTGGCGGGCTCGGCGGCGGCGGCCGCTTCCGAGGAGGTGGATGATCGTGCCGGGCTCCTCGCGACAGCTCCGACCGATTATGCGCAGGCCGCGAGGGCTCGCAAAGCCGCCCGTGGCGCTGCGGCCACGCGCCGTGCCGCCGGGAGTCGCACCGGGCCAGCAGACGATGCGGCGACGCAGCCGCCGTGTGATCGAGCTGCGCCAAGCGACAAAGGTCTACGACACGGGCACGATTCACGTGCCGGCGCTACGGGGGATCACGCTCGTAGTCGAGCGCGGTGATTTCGTCGCGATAATGGGCAGCTCGGGGAGCGGCAAGAGCACGCTGATGAACATCATCGGCTGCCTCGACGTACCGACCTCCGGCGAGTACCTGATCGACGGCGTGGATGCCGCGGGCATGGACGAGGACGAGCTCTCCGATCTGCGCAATCGCAAGATCGGCTTCATCTTCCAGAGCTTCAATCTCGTGCCGCGCACCACAGCGCTGGCAAACGTCGAGCTGCCGCTGGCCTATGCCGGGCTTCCCCGAGATGAGCGTCGACGCCGTGCGGCACACGCGCTCGCGCAGGTCGGTATGGGCGACCGCATGAACCACGCGCCTTCCGAGCTCTCCGGTGGACAGCAGCAGCGGGTCGCCGTTGCACGCGCGATCGTCACCAACCCGATCCTGATCCTCGCCGACGAGCCGACCGGCAACCTCGACTCCCGCTCGACAACCGAGGTGCTCGCAATCTTCCACCGCCTGCACGACGAGGGTCGCACGGTGGTTTTGATCACGCACGAGCCGGACGTGGCCGATCAGGCACGACGCGTTATCCGCCTCGCCGACGGGCAAGTGGTTGCTGACGACGAGCGCGCGCCGTTCACGCCGGCAGCGACCGCCACAACCCCAGCGCCAAGGGCGACCCCACACACTGGAGCGCAACAGGCGTAATGGGCGGCGAGACGCTCCGCATCGCGCTGAGCGGCATCTTTGCGAACAAGCTTCGCTCTGGTTTGACGATCCTCGGTATGACTATCGGGGTCGCGTCGGTGATCGTTCTTATCGCGGTCGGCAACGGCTCCTCGAAAGCGGTCCAGGCGAGCATCGAGGCGCTCGGCACAAACGTCCTGCTCGTCGAGTCGGGCTTCAGCTTCGGCGGCTCAGCTGCGAGCACGGCCACCGCCCCGGTCTCCCTCACGATCGCCGACGCGAACGCGCTCGACAATAAGGCGCTGGCGCCCGACGTCCAGGCCGCCGCTCCGTCGGTCAGCGCAAGCCCGACGTTGGTCTACAACGGCACCAGCTACTCGCCATCCCAGTTCATCGGAACGACGCCGCCCTACGCGACGGCGCACGACTACACGCTCCAGGCCGGCAGCTTCTTCACGAGCCAACAGGTCAGCCAGCATGCACGCGTGGTCGTGCTCGGGCCGACGGTGGTCAGCGAGCTCTTCGAAGGTGCCGACCCGGTCGGAGACACGATCCAGGTCAACGGCGTGGACTTCCAGGTAATCGGCGTCACGAAACCAAAGGGCACGAACGGGGTCACCAACGAGGACGACATCGCCTTCGCGCCGATCACCGCCGTGCAGGACCAACTCAGCGGCTACGGCTCGGCCAACTCGATCACCGTCCAAGCCAAGTCGGAGTCCGACCTGAACGCCGCCGAAGCCGAGGTCACCTCGATCATCGAACAACGGCACGGCGTCACCGACACCGCCGACCCGGGATTTGAAGTGATCAACCAGGGCTCGCTGTTGTCGGCGTCGAGCTCGACCAGCAGCGTTTTCACGACGCTGCTCGGTGAGGTCGCCGCCATCTCGCTGCTGGTCGGCGGGATCGGCGTGATGAACATCATGCTCGTCAGCGTGACCGAACGCACGCGCGAGATCGGGATCCGCAAGGCGATCGGCGCGCGCCGCAGCGACATCCTCACGCAGTTCCTCACCGAGGCAGTTCTCGTGTCGCTCTTCGGTGGCCTCAGCGGCGTGGTGCTTGGCATCGTCGGCAGCCAGTTCAAGATCGCCGGCGTCCACCCGGAGATAGCTCTCTACTCGGTGTTCCTCGCGTTCGGCGCCGCGATCCTCACCGGCCTGTTCTTCGGCACCTACCCGGCGAGTCGCGCAGCCGCGATGTCACCGATCGAGGCGTTGCGCTTTGAATGACGATCCTACCCAGCCACCCGTACCAGCCGATCCAGGCAAGGAGCCACCGATGCCCGAGATAACGACGTCCCACGGCGGCGAACTCGAGGAGGACTGGTATCCCGAGCTCGAGCAGCTGCCGGAACGGCCGCGGCGGAAGCTGCTGACCCCTTCGATCGTGCTGCTGGCGCTCGTGCTGTTCGCCGCCTGCGGCTTCATCGGCGGCGTTCTCGTGCAGAAGGGCCAGGGGTCGAGCGGCGGCGGCGGCGCCGGCGCCAGCACCTTTGCCTCGCGCTTTGGCGCCGGGGCGAGTGGCGCGAGCGGAGCAAGCGGCGCCGCCGGAACAGGCGGCTTTGCGTCACGGTTTGCCGGCGTCTTCGGCGGCGGCGCCGGTGGCGGCACCTCGGGCACGGTATCGAGCATCAGCGGCAGCACGCTCTATGTCACCGAAACGAGCGGCAACACGGTCGCCGTCGTGACGACCCCGGAGTCCAAGGTCAAGAAATCCGAGAGCGTCAGCGCCAGCGCGATCCGCCCGGGCGACACCGTCGTCGTGGAGGGGATTACGGGCAGCACGGGAACAGTCGTCGCCAGCTCGGTGACCGATTCCGGAGCCTCGGCTACGAGCAGTTCTAGCTCTTCGTCCTCAACGAGCGGTGTCGCGAGCCTCTTCGGCCGCTGAGCCGTCAGGCACATCCAACACTTGACCCACGAAAAGGAGCATTGATGAAAGTTGATCGGTCACGGATCCGCAAGCGGGCCGCAGGCGCGGTTGTCCTGGCGGTGACCGCGACGCTCGTCCTCAGCGCGTGCGGTGGCAGCTCGCCCAAGAAAAGCACGACGACGCCGGTCGCGAGCAGCGGAAGCTCCTCGGCCACCGGTGCGACCGGCGCTGGCGCGTTTGCCGCGCGACGCGAAGCCCTCACTGCTTGCCTGAAGAAGTACGGCGTCACGTTGGCGAGCGGCGGCTTTGGTGGCGGGCGCTTCGGCGGAACTGGCGCCTCCGGCTTCCGTGGCCGATTCGGCGCGACAGGCGCCTCCGGCTTCCGCAGGCGCTTCGGCGCGTCAGGCGCGTCGGGCGCCAGCGGTTTCCACGGCTTCCCCGGCGGCTTTGGCGCCAGCGGCGCCAGCGGCGTCAGCTCCAAGGAGGCCAAGGCGTTTGCGGCTTGCGGCGGCGGTGGCGGCTTCGGCGGTGGCGCTCGTGGTGGCGGCGGCTTCGCCCGCGGTGGTGGAGCTTTCTCAGCCAGCAGCGCCACTGACCGCGCAGAGGTCACGGCTTTCGTCGCCTGCGTGCGCAAGAACGGCTTCGATCTGCCGAACCCGAACTTCGCCAGCGGGGACGTCTTCCCGGCCGCTGACCGCACCAACCCGAAGTTCATCGCGGCAAGCGCGAAGTGCGACAGCATTCTCAAGTTCGCCGGGACCGGCAGCACCTAGAGCCGATCCGCCGGGTGGGAGGGTTCCGCCGCCCTCCCACCAGGCCACCGTCGTAACGGCGCCGGCCACCTGAGACACTCACCAGATGCGAGCGTCCCGGCGAGCGATGATCACGGCGGCCGTGCTCGGTGCGACTGCGGGGTTTGGTGGGGGCGGCGCGAACGCCACGCAGCCGCTCACGTCACGACCATCCGTGGCGCAACTGGCAGCCGCGGGCGACGCATCCGCGGAGAACGCCTTTGCGCTCTCGCTGCTGCCACTCCTCGGTGGCGCAGGCAACGTCGTCTACTCCCCCTACAGCATCGATACGGCGCTGACGATGGCCGACGCCGGTGCCGCCGGGGACACGGCGGCACAGATCAATCGCGTGCTCCACGCGCCCTCGACGACCGCCGCTCTCGCCGACGCCGCCGCGCTGCAGCGCGCGTTGAGCAGCGCGATCGGATCAGGCAGCGGCGCACCAAAGCTCGACTTCGCGAACGCCCTATGGACTCAGAGCGGACTGGCGCTCGAGCACCCGTTCGTCACCGCGCTGACGGACACCTTCGCCGCCCCACCGCAGAGCACTGATTTCGCCGCTGCGCCGCAGGCCGCGCGCGCGATGATCAACTCCTGGGTCGCCGCGCACACCGCGCAGCTGATCCGCAACCTGCTCGGGCCGGATTCGGTCACGCCCCAGACGGCGTTCGTTCTCGCCAACGCGATCTATCTGAAGGCCCATTGGAGCGATCCGTTCAACCCCAAGCTCACCCATCTCGCCCCCTTCCTAACGGCGAACGGGCAGAACCTGCAGGTGCCGTTCATGAGCGCACAACGGACCGCCTACGCATACGCCACCGGCAGCGACTACCAAGCAGTCGACCTCCCCTACCTCTCCTCGTCGCTATCGCTGCTGGCGATCCTTCCGCGCGGGCGCTCGCTCGCGCACTTCGATGCGACGTTGAGCGCCCGCACGCTCGCGGCGCTCGTCGGCAGCTTGACCGAGCGCAGCGTCAACCTGGAACTCCCCAAGCTCAAGCTCTCGACCCATACCTCGCTCAACGCTCCACTCGCGGCGCTCGGCATGACCGACGCCTTCTCGCCGGCCGCAAACTTCTCGGCGATCACCAAGCAGCGTGCCGTGGACATCTCACTAGTCGAGCACGCGGCGAACCTGAAGCTCGACGAAGCCGGCACCGTTGCTGCTGCGGCGACGGCGATCGTCGGGCCGACGGCAGTCGCGCTGCCACAGGGCCCGACCGTCACGGTCACGTTCAACCACCCCTACCTGCTGCTGCTGCGCGACGACACCGACGGCGCCATCCTCTTCGTCGCCGCGGTCGCCGACCCCGGCGAGAGCTGAGCGCGAAAGCGCTAACGTGAGGGCGGGAAGCCGATGGAGTCGATCGCCCTGTCCCCCACGCTGTACGAGGTTCTCGGCGTCAGCGAGAACGTGGCCGTCGAGGACGTGCGGCGGCTGCGCCGCGATCTCGCCCGCCGCTACCACCCTGACGTCGCCGACGCACCTGACCCGGCGCGTCTCGCAGCGATCCTCGAGGCCTGCGAAGTGCTCGGCGAGCCGCGGCGTCGCGCCGGATACGACGCTCGGCTGGCAAGCGCGCGAGTCTGCGCACAGCTCGGTGCCCAGCGCAAGGACACCGCGCGGCGCGTGCGGTCCACCCCGCCCCGGCACCGCCACGCGCCGCCCTCGCGCGCGCGCCACCCCGCACGCTTTCCGTGGCCAACGGTCTGGCTGCAAGCGCTTGCCTTCGGCCTCGGGGCGGCAACCGTCCCGGGCTACGTGACGGCTTACTGGATCGGCTCGGACCTTTCGACGCGCGCTGCCCAGACCTCGCCTAACGTTCTGCTCCTCGACGGCCCGATCATCGCCGTGCTGGCGATCCAGGCGGCACTCGCGGTCGCAGCCGTCGTGCTCGTGCACACCGTGCGCTACCGCGCGGCACGGATGCCCCAGCGCTAGCCGGCGGCGAGGCCCGCGCGCGGCAGATCGGCGCTGAGGACATCGAGATCCGCTCGCGTCCTCGCTTCGTGGGCCGAGCCGATCCGCTCCTCGAACTCGTCCGGTGTAAGCCTGCCGACGAGCATGTGGCCACGCAACTCCTCGATCGCGCGCTCGCGGTCAGCGTCAGTGATGCGCTCATTGGCTGATGAGCCGCCGGTCGCAGCCGCCGCTGCAGAGGCGGGGGGATGGAGTACCGCCGTTGCCGCCACAATCGCCGCCGCCGACGCCGCAGCCGAGCCCTGGATCGTGCCCAGCAGCTCACGGTGGCGCATCGCCTCCGCCTTGCGTTTACGCGCGCCGCGGCGGAGCAGGCGGTAAGGCACGAGCCACAATCCCCAGACCAGATACCAGACCGTGATGAGCGACCACGCCGCTCCAACCAGCACGACCACCAGCCCCGTGACAGCCGCCTTCTTCCAGCCGACTAACGCGCGACGCCGTAGGCGCATGATCCGCTGCGCCGAGCCGGCGTAGCTCATTGGCGCACTGATGATTACGTCCTCGCTCGGGAGCCGAGTCGGCGGCTGCGCTGGCGGCATCATGCCCTCGCTATCGCTTGGCGTGTGAGCGCTAAAGCTACCCCGCGGCATTCAGCCGAGCAAGACCCGCGCCCCCGACAGTGGCAAACTCTCGCCGAGTAAATGCACACGCTTCGGACCGCTATCGGCATCACCTGGATCGTCTTCTGGGTCTACTGGTTGGCGTCCGCCTTCGGCGCCAAGCAGGGCAGAGCTGATACGCGTCGGCTCCCTCTGAGCGGCCTGTCGGCGCTATCGGTCATTCTCGTCCTCCGCGCCTTTCGCGGCGGGAGCCTCGAGGTCCATAGCCTGGTTCTCGGAGCGATCGGGACCGTCGTTTTCGCCTCCGGGCTCGCGCTGGCGGTCTGGGCTCGACTCCATCTCGGACGCAACTGGGGCATGCCGATGACCCAGAAAGCCGAGCCGGAGCTGGTTACCTCCGGTCCCTACCGATTCGTCCGCCACCCGATCTACACGGGAATCCTGACCGGGCTGCTCGGGAGCACACTTGCGACCAACCTGATCGGCCTCATCGTCGTCGCTGTCCTGGGCGGATACTTCTACTTCAGCGCATCCGTGGAGGAAAAGAACCTCACCGGAGCATTCCCGGCCGCCTACCCGGCGTACAGAGCCAGCACGAAGATGCTGATCCCCTTCGTGCTCTAGTCGCCCAATTGGGTGCCGCCCGGCATGGCGCCATCGAAAGGAGCGGAGCCCTCAGAGCCAGCGCCATCCGGAGAGGACCTGGCCGAGCGCTGACAGCGACCCTTGATATTGGCTTCCGCTAAGCGCCGAGTAGGTCATGACGTAGGCCCATCCGTCGTGGATCACGTACACCTGACGTTGACGCACGGTTTTACCGTCGAGGGGGTTGAGGTAGTCGTACGCTCGCGCCGCGTCACCGTCAACGCTCAGACTCTGCGGCGTCGAGAACGCGTGATCTCGCGTGGTGTCTCGTTCGAAGGCGATCGAGGCTTGAGTAAGCGCGGACACGTTCACGCTCTTGATCCGCTCACGCACCACATTGATGTTTACGGCGAACCCATTTGCGGCCGGTCTTAGTACGAGCAGATCGACCCTGATCGCACTGCCTGAGTACTCCGCCGTCTTGTTCGCGAACCCGTGTGGAATGACCGTTTCGAACGCGCCGTCGCTCGACCTGATAGTCGATCCGGCGGCAAGACCAACGCCGCTGAACGAGAAAAGCAACGCCAGGGAAGCAAGCGCTGCGGCCGGATAGCGGGTAAGGGCCCAACTCGTTCCGGAGCGCGCCTTTCCTAGCGGTTTTACTCGCGACCTCACGTCCCTCGATATCGGCGTAGCGCCCAGCGTGCTTGAGCCGGTCGGGGACAAGGGCGGCCAACCACGGCACGGCCTTTGTGCTGGTTAGCCGAGATGGAACCCGCCAACCTCCGCAAGCTGAGGAATCCCGACCGTCTACGACGTCGGGCGAGATATTGTGACCCGGGCATGAGAGGTCTGAGGTACCTTGCCGCCGACAATCGAACGAGTCGCGGGCCGCTCGTTCTAGCGGGGTGTCTTACGGCGGGGGCGGCGATCGCGCTCGTGGTGTTGCTGGCGTCGTCGGCGGCCGCAACTAGCGCCTGCGCGACGAACCAGGTGACGTATAGCTACACGGGCGCCGAGCAGTGCTACGTGGTGCCGTCAGGCGTGAGCGAGACGGCCGTTGTCGCCGTTGGGGCTCCAGGCACTGGCGGGTATACGAATGGAACCGGTGTCGTTCCGGCGGCAGGACTTGGCGCTGACGGCGCGCAGGTTAGCGGTGATCTTGCGGTCACGCCAGGTGAGGCGCTCTACGTCGAGGTTGGCGGCACGGGGGGATTCTTCGCGGGCGGTTTCAACGGCGGCGGTTCCGGCGCGACGAACGGCGCTGAGGGTGGGGGCTCTGGCGGTGGGTCTGGTGGCGGTGCGTCGGATGTGCGCACCCTCTCGTGCGGGATGGGTTGTCCCGGTGACGCGCCGTCGCTGGCCTCCCGGCTGTTGGTCGCAGGTGGTGGCGGCGGGGGCGGCGGCGGTGGCAGCGCCAGTGACAGCAGCAACGGCCTTGGGTCTGACGGCGGGTCGGGCGGGTTTGCGAGCGCGGTCGGCGTCGGCGGGGCGCCCGGCGGGCTGGTATCGGGAGGCTTGCCCGGTGGTGGCGGTGGCGGCGGTAGCTCGACTGCTGGTGGCGCAGCGGGCATGTCGGATAGCAGCTGCGACGCGATGGCTGCCGGTACTGGCAGATTGGGGTTCGGCGGCGGAGGTAGCTTGTCCAGCTACGCTGGCGGTGGCGGAGGGGGCGGCTACTACGGTGGTGGTGGCGGCGGCTCAGGCTGTGGCGCCCCGGATGCGGGTGCAGGCGGCGGTGGCGGCGGGTCGAGCTCTGCTCCGACCGGGGCGGTGTTCGAGCAGGGCATCTCAGGCACGCCGTCAGTGACGATCACGCCGCTCTACCCGCCGACCGCCTCGATCATTGGGCCCGCGACGGGCGGCTCGTACACGGTCGGCCAGATCGTCCCGACCGCGTTCGCCTGTAGTGACGGAGTCAACGGTCCCGGGATCACGTCCTGCGCCGACTCGACGGGCAACGTCGGCACCGCGGGCACGCTCAATACGTCCAGCCCAGGTTCATACGCCTACGCCGTCACAGCGACCAGCGGCGATGGCCAGACCGCGACGGCGAGCATCATCTACACCGTCATCGGGACACCGCAGCAGACGTCTTCGCCTGGACCGTCGCTACCACCCGAGCTGAGCATCGGCAAGCCGAACGCGAGCGGGACCTCGCTCAGTGCGCTCCTGCGTTGCATCGGCGAAGGGTCGTGCGACATCACCATCGTGCTGGACGTTACCGAGACGCTGAAGGGCGGCAAGCTGTTCGCCGTCGCCGCCAAGGCGAAGACGACCAAGCGGACGGTTACTGTCGGCAAGACGACGATCACGCTCGATGCCGGTCAAACCGAGGCCGTCACCGTAGAGCTCAACGGCACCGGTCAAAGCCTCCTCAAGAGCCATCACAAGCTCGCCGTCAAGTTCACCGCGCGCAACGGAACCTCGGCGCTGTCAAGCCGGACCGTCACGTTCAAGGAGCCGACGAAGAAGTAGCGACACGCTCGGGTACACCGCGAGCGCCTCGTCGAACACCTGGCGGTGATCAAGGCGTGCATGCACCTGATCCGCGACGACGAGCGCATCGCCGCTGCCTAGGCCACCCTCGCTGACGCGCCATCCCTCAGTCGGCCCCGTTAGGACTGCCCCATTGACAAGCCACCTATAAATATGATATCACATTTATAGGTGGGGGGTGGCCGACACCGCAGTCCACAGGAGGCATCCCGATGTACGCACCCAACGACACGACCGCCCCGAAGGGTCTGCGCGGGTGGTGGCTAACTCCCCTGCGACCCGGCATGCAACGCCTGATCAATCCATGGGAGTACCGCCATCTCCGCCTCTTTGGGGTCACGCGCATTGCCGGTGGCGGTGTCGCGGCCGCCGCGGGCGTCGTATGCCTCTCGTACGGCGTCTACGGCTGGGCAGCCTTCTTCCTGGCGATAGCGGCGCTGAATCTCGCGGGTGGCTACTGGTACATCACCATCGCTCGCTCCGCACCTCTCCGAGCCTGAGCCCGCGTTCGCTCGGGCGCCCGAGAGCGCCGAGTGCCGATTCACCGGCGCGTTCCTTCAGTCGCCGACGCGGCCAAGACGCGGTCGCGGCCGCAAGGAATCTCTAGAGTAGGAAGGAACGATGAGAAGACCGGCCGCGCTTTACGTGCTCACGATGGTAGCCGTCGTGGTCGGCGTGGACGTCCTGTTCTTCAGGCACCACTTCTGGGAGCGGCTGATAGTAAACGTCGGAATTGTCCTAGTGTTCGCGGCGTTCTATTTGAGGTTCCTGAAGCGTCGCCTGATCTAGCCCGCTTTCAGACGTTTGAGCCGAGCCTGTCGGAGCCGGGCGCTCGGATTCGCGCCCAACTCCGACCGCGACAGATCTACGGCGTTACGAAGCTGTGAAGGCCGATTACTTCTTGCGTGATCTCGAACGGAACGTTTGGCTTCACGTTCGCGTCGAACCAGGCGTCGTGCTGCTCCTGCGTCTCCCACACCTCGGCCACAACAAAGCCCTGGGCATCCTCAAATGAGGCGTGGAACAGGAAGCCCGGCTGCTTCTTTAGCAGCGCGATTAGTGGCGGCGCGGACTCGTCGTACTGCTCCGGGCTCATCGGGGCACGGTGTCGAATCAGGACAGGCATTGGGATCCTCCTTGTTGAGACTCCGGACGGCAGGGTTATACAGCCGATCCGTTCATCACCGGCTTGACAGGCGTACGAACGTGTGTTCGTATGACGAGCGAAGGCAGCCCATACGCCCGGTTTCGACGGGCGCTCGACAGCGGCCACCTAGCGATGGTCCGCCTTGCCGCCGCCGAGCTACCGCGCGTCGCGCTCGAAGACGCGCTCCGAGTCTGCCTCCTGATCCGAGATCAAGACCCCGATCAGTACGATCGCGCGGCACTGCGCTGGATTGGCCGGTTTGCGCTCGAAGCCCGATCCGCGACGCTCGCCGACGTGCGCGCGGCGGCCGACGCGCTAGCCCAGCTCCCAACCGACGCTGAGAATGCAATGGCGAGCCTAGAGCGCCTATGCCTCGCGCACCGGGTGGGCTAGCTCGCGGCGTTAGCGCCTAGAGAGCAGCACCGACCCCGGTCGGAAGCCGGGGCCGCGAAGAGGGAGGATAGCCGCGATCAGGCTCTTGACGGCGCGTAGAGAAGTTGCCGCAGGCTAATGCCCCCCTTGGTACGGTTACGCCCATGGCTGAGGATCCCGAGCGGAGCGCCCTCAGCGTGCTAGCCGAGCTTGAAGAGCGGCTCGCCACGCACGACCTCGCCCAGATCGTTGACTTCTTCACAGAAGATGTCGTGCTGATTGGCGATGCCGAGGAGAACTTCGATCGGGACGCGACGGTGGCGTATCTCAGCCTCATGGCCAATATGACGCCAACTGTCCGTTGGGAATGGGACCGCGTCGCAGTGGTGCTGGACGCGCCCCAACTGATGTCCTTCGCTGCCGCAGGCTCCATGGGGTTCTATGACCCGGCCGGACAGCTGCTTGGCGACCGGGTGCCATTCCGAGTGACCTGCCTCGCCGTTCAGGAGCAAGGCGGGTGGCGACTAAAGCACTTTCACGGGTCACGTCCCCGTAGTGAAGACTGACCCAACCGTCCTGCGAGGCTAAACGGCCACGGTCGCCCAAATCCGGCAGCTATTGCTTCTGCTGGGACCTCATGTGCTCTGAGCAGGCACTTGCGCCGGGCAGGACGCTCCCGGCGCTCCTTGGCACTCGGGCGCCGGACGCGGTCGAGCCGGACGGCGAGCGAGATGCAGCCTAGACACGAAAAACCCCCGGCTAGCGGGGGTTTTTGTCGGATCGGGGCGCCCGGATTTGAACCGGGGACCTCTCGCTCCCAAAGCGAGTGCGCTACCAGACTGCGCTACGCCCCGTGGCGTCCAAGAGTACGCGGCGGGGGCGGCGAGCGCGCGGCGCTGCTAGCCTCGCGCCCGTCATGGCCGACATCCTGCCCCTACGGGCCCTGCGCTACGACCTTGCGCGTGTGGGTCCGCTCGAAGACCTTGCGGCTCCGCCCTACGACGTGATCGACGCCGAGCAGCGCGCGGCACTCGTCGCGCGTTCGCCCTACAACGTTGTTGAGATCGACCTGCCGGTCGGCGAGCAGCCGTACGAGCACGCCGCGCAGCGCTTCGCCGAGTGGCAAGCCGACAGGGTCCTCGTGCGTGACGATAAGCCGGCGTTGTGGGCATACGAGCAGCGCTATGTCGGGCCCGATGGAGCGCCGCGCACGCGACGCGGCTTCTTCGCCCGCGTGCGGGTCGAGGAGTACGGCGCGGGGCGCATTCGCCCGCACGAGCGCACGCACCCTGGTCCGAAGGAGGATCGACTGCGGCTGACGCGGTCGACGAAGGCCAACCTCTCGCCGATCTTCTCCCTCTACTCCGACCCCGCCGCCGCTGCGTGGAGCGCGCTCGAGCCGAGTACCGGCGGCGAGCCGTGGGGTGAGCTCCGCGATGACGACGGCACGGTGCACCGTCTGTGGCGTGTCGGTGAGCCCGGTGCAATCGAGCAGGCGCAAGCGGCGCTTGCGGGCGTCGAGCTGCTGATCGCCGACGGGCACCACCGCTATGAGACGGCACGCGTCTACGCCGAGGAGATCGGCGGCGAGGGCGAGCACCGCTACGTGCTGATGTGCCTCGTCGCGCTCGAGGACCCGGGCCTGACGATCTTTCCGACCCATCGGCTTGTTCGTGGCCTCGACGCGCCGCGCTGGCGGGCGCTGGACGGCGCGATCGCACGCGACTTCGCCGTCACGACGGTGGCGCGCGAGCAGATCGCGCCGGGAGCCGGCGATGGTCCGCTCGAGCTCGGCTACGTCGACGTGCGCTCACACCAGCCTCAGCGGCTGACGTTGCGCGACCAGGCGATCGCCGACGCTGCCCTGGCGTCTTCCTCCCCGGCCTACCGGCGACTCGACACCGGAGTACTCGAGGAGCTGCTGCTCAAACGCGCCCTCGGGTTGAGCGACGATGACATCTCCCACCTGCACGACTTCGGCTACGCCCGCGACGCCGAGCAGGCCCTCGCGCTGATCGACTCAGGCGAGTATGACGCCGCCTTCCTAATGCGACCGACGCCGGTCGAGGAGGTTCGCGAGGTCGCCGCCAGCGGCGAGAACATGCCGCCGAAGTCGACCTACTTCTTCCCCAAGCTGCTCACCGGACTGCTCTTCAACCCGCTGACTTAGCACTCCGCGGCGAGCGATGGGTAGCCTCGCCTCGTGCACAGCGATGACGATCGAGCGCGCTCTGGCGAGCGTATGAACCGGGCGCAGGCCGCTCGCCTGCGCGAGGTCCTGCTCGATCCGCTCGAGGCTGCGCGCATCGAGGTCGCTGGCGTCGCGACCGCAGCTGTGCTCGTACCGCTCTATGAGCGCGACGGCGAGCTGTTCGCGGTGTTCATCCGGCGCGGTGAGGACCTGCCCTGGCACGGCGGGCAGATCTCCTTCCCCGGGGGGCGGCGCGACCCAGGCGACGCCGAGCTCAGCGACACGGCGCTGCGTGAAGCCGAGGAGGAGATCGGCCTGGAGCGCAGCGCGGTGAGCGTGCTTGGGGCATTGAGGCCGACCGCGGTCCCGGCCTCCGGCTTCGCGCTCTACCCGTTCGTCGGCGCGATCACCGTCCCTCCGCGCTGGCGGATCGCCGAGCGCGAAGTGCAAGGCGTCCTCGAGTTCTCGCTCGCCACCCTCGCGCGCAGCTACGTGAAGCGCACGATGACGCGGGCCGACCACACCTTCGAAACAGACACCTACACATCCGGCGATGTCTTGATCTGGGGCGCCACGGCGCGCGTGCTGACCGACCTGCTGGCGCGGATGAGCCTGCTCGAGGCGGCCTGAGGCGCTCGGGCGCGCCTAGAGCGCGAGCAGTTCGCCGATCGCGCCGCGGGCCTGCTCGCTCCAGGCCGCGTGGTCGGCCGGGTCGGCGTCGAGGATGCGCAGCGGGATCTCGTTGTAGGCGGCCTTCTCGGAAATCAGCCGAGCCCCCGATGCGAGGACGGCGGGCGTGACGTTGCCGGCGGCCTCATAGATCAGGCCGCGGACGGTCGTGTCGATGGTCTGCGAGCAGAAGAACTCGAGGCGCGAGCCGTGGAGCTCGGCGAGCTCGGTGCCGTCGCCGTGAACGGTCCCCAGCAGCCAGCAGGCCAGCGTTACGTTCTCGAGCGCGTAGCGCAGGGTCGCGATGCGGTCGGGCGTGCCGATCCAGCACTCGCCGCCAACGGCCTCGATTGCCGCGCGGCCGGTCTCGCCACGCGTTGTGATCCGCACGGCGTGACCATCGGCGATCAGCGCGGGGGCGAGCGCGCGGGCACGGGCGCCGCCGCCGACGAAGAGGATCCGGGCCACGGCGATGATTATCGTCGTGGAGCGCCAATCTCACAGAAGGCCGCGCCGGCGCGTTAAGTGAGAGATGACTGCAATCCCCTTCCAGCGAGTGCTCGACGACCACCGCGACGACGTGTGGCGCTACCTGCGCGGTATGGTCGGGGCGCAAGCGGCCGAGGACTGCTTTCAGGAGACCTTCCTCGCTGCGCTGCGGGCCTATCCGCGCCTGCGCGAGGACTCAAACGTGTCGGCGTGGCTACTAACGATCGCCCACCGCAAGGCGATCGACCACACCCGCCGGCGCCGCGAGGTCGCGCTGAGCGCGGCCCCGGTCCCCGAGAGCATCCCCGCACCAGGGCGCGACGCGGCGATCTGGAGCGCCGTCGCTGCGCTGCCACCACGCCAACGCGCGAGCGTGCTGCTGCGCTTTGGCGGCGACCTGGCACACCGCGATATCGCCCGCGCAATCGGCTGTTCGGAAGCGGCGGCACGGCGATCGCTGCACGAAGGACTCAAACGACTGAGAGAGACGCTATGAGACTGAGGGAGACGCTATGAGTGAGCTGATTGGGGACGCCTGGCGCGTACCGGTGCCCGAAGCGGCCGCCGCGGCCAAGCGTGTCGCGGAGCGTGCCGCCGCCGAAGGCCGTGCCGATCTCTACTACGAAACGATCGCGAGCCCGCTCGGCGATCTGCTGCTCGTCGCGAGCCGCCACGGTCTGGCCCAGTTGCACTACGCCGATGACGACGTCGACGCCACGCTCGAGGAGCTCGCGGTAGCGCGCTCACCACGGATCGTCCGCTCCGCCGGCGCGACCGACCCCTGGCGACGCGAGCTAGAGCAGTACTTCGCCGGGCGTCGGCGGACCTTCGAAGCGCCGCTTGACTGGCAGGCAATCACCGGCTTCCGCCGCCGGGTGCTGCGTGCGACAGCCGCCGTGGGCTATGGCGACTCGGCCAGCTACAAGGCGATCGCGAGCGTGGCGGGAAGCCCGCGCGGGGCACGGGCCGCAGGCAATGCACTCGGCTCCAACCCGCTGCCGATCGTGATCCCCTGCCACCGCGTCCTGCACGCCGGCGGCGGCCTCGGCGGCTACACCGGCGGGCTCAAGCGCAAGCAGCTGCTGCTCGCGCTCGAAGCGGGCGACGCGGCGTAGGGTAGGCCGGGCGCTAGGCGGCTTGTGCGGCTGTCGGAGCGATTGCGGGCGTGTCGCGCAGGTACCACTCGGCATCGAGCGCCGCCTGACAGCCGCTGCCGGCCGCCGTCACGGCCTGGCGGTAGTAGTGGTCGACGAGATCGCCGGCGGCGAATACGCCCGGCAGGTTGGTCCGCGTCGAGCGACCGTC
>Ga0182015_10004122_pt1 | contig 15855 bp, 14 predicted proteins | sample 712P3MmetaG_FD_120478 | JGI IMG/M metagenome (GOLD analysis project Ga0182015, IMG submission 120478) | Permafrost microbial communities from Stordalen Mire, Sweden - 712P3M metaG | ecosystem: Environmental > Terrestrial > Soil > Wetlands > Permafrost | place: Sweden: Stordalen | collected... | reverse complement strand
GGCACGAGCATGCTCCAGCTGCTGAAGCCGAAGATCCGCCCTGACAGCGCCATCACCCAGATCGAGGCGGGCGGCTTGTCGGTCGTGATGAAGCTCGAGGAGTCCAGCGAGCCGAAGAAGAAGGCCTTCCAGCTGCGGGTCCCGGCCTCCACGGCGGCGGCGTAGAAGCTGTTCGCGTTGCCGGAGGCGCCGAGGTCCCACAGGTAGGCGACCGCGGTCAGCGCCAGCAGCGCGATCAGCGCCGGGCGCACCCAGCGCTGCTCGGCGACCGCCGCCCGCGGTCGAGCACTCAGGCGCCCGCCGATCGCCGTCGCGTTGTCGAGTGACTGGATGGTGCTCATCGGGGCTCCGTTCTGCGGTCGGTGTGCACTGCTTGCCTCGCCGATCATGCGGGGGCTCCCTTGGCGGCGGCTGCGCAAAGGCTGGGAGAGGGCTGAGAGCGTTGGGAGCCGCGGCGCCGGGGATGGAGCACGGCGCGGCGGTGATCTACACTTGCGGCGCCGCGAGGGGACAAGATGAGCGAGACCTGCACCCACCTGGACCAGATCGACCGCGATGTCGAGCCCGACAGCGCGATCGGTTGCAGCGACTGCCTCGCCGCCGGCCTACGCTGGGTTCACCTGCGCGAGTGCATGAGCTGCGGCCACGTCGCCTGCTGCGATTCGAGCCCGGGACAGCACGCGACGTCTCACTTCCACTCGAGCGGGCACGCGATCATGCGCTCGATCGAGCCCGGGGAGTCCTGGTGGTGGTGCTACGTGGACGAGATCGCGTTCAGCTTCGACTAGTGACCCACGAGGGCTGAGCGGCGCGCTACGCCTTGCTGTGGGCGTCGATGAAGTCCAGCGTCCGCGTCCAGGCCTCATCGGACTGGGCCTGGAACGCAGGCTGGTGGCGGTCGAAGAAGCTGTGCGGTGCGCCGGCCATCGTGACCACCTCGTGCTCCACTCCGGCGGCGCTCAGCGCGGCATCGAATGCGTCGTTGATCTCCGCCGTGATGTGGTCGTCGGCGCCGCCCTGCAGCGCCAGGATCGGCGCCTGCATGCGATCGACCGCGTCGATCGGCCCGGGCCGCTCGCCGCGCGGCCCCGGCATGCCGTAAAAGCCCACGGCTCCGGCGAGGCCGTGCCCGCCCGCGGCCGCGAGCCACGAGTTGGCGCCGCCGAAGCAGAAGCCGACGGTGAAGATCGCCTCGCGTGAGCCCCCTGCGGGCGAGCGCAGGTAGGCCACGGCGGCGGCGGCGTCGGCCTGCACACCCTCGGGCGTCGTCGTCATCATGTGCTCCATCGCCGGGAAGTCCTCATCTCGCTTGGCGACCCCGGCCGTGCGTCCGAAGTAGTCGATCGCGAGCGCCGCGTAGCCGCGTTCGGCGAAACGCAGCGCGAGCTCCTCGTAGAAGTGGTAGAGGCCGCGGACGTCCGGCAGCACCACGACGCCGACGCGCGAGGGCCGATCGGGGGTGGCGAGGAACGCGGCCAGTTGGTTGCCGTCGGCGGCTTCGAGCACGAGATCCTCGTGGGAGATCGCGGCGCCGGCGAGGCGGGGGATCGGCGGTTCGGAGTCGAGCTCGTGGCACATCGGGGGGTCCCTCTCTTACGGTCGGCGAGTTTCGCGCATCGTAGACCCCCGCGCCAGCGCGGCACGCCGGACTTGCGGCGGGGCAGGGCGTTGCGAAGTGCGCAATTTGCGAATTTGCGCAATCCGCACCGCAACTTTTTCACAACCGTCGGCGGGGGCTGCTAAATTGGGCGCCACACGCCGAATCTCTGGCTGGGAGCCAGGGAACCGGGGAACCAAGTTGTTGGGGCGAATTTCGCGGTGATCCCGCGAGACGCGCTGCTCTTTCAGCGCGAGCCCGTCAGCTAACCCGGCAGGCTTCAGAGAGAGGTTGATGTGCGCCTGCGTCACGTCTGCATCGCCGGTCTTGCGTTGCTTGCGTTCGGTGCCTTCGTCGCCGATGCGATCGCGGACTCGACGCCCGGCGGGACGCTCGTGGGCGGCGCGACCGCGCCGGCCAGCATCGGCGTGACGGGACCGACGGGCAGCACCGGCTACACCGGGACCGAGAGCGCGCCGGCGCCGCTGTATGCGCCGATCGTGCTGCCGAAGGGGCAGTCGGCCACCTTCGCCTACCAGGGCCCCGTCTACGTGGAGCTCGCCGACGGCGCGCTCCAGCCCTACGCGCCGCAGTCCACCGTCGCGGACGTCAGCGGCGGCACGATCGCCGGGACCCCGTCCAACGGCCTGCCGCACCTGCTGGTGCCGGGCTCGACCGCCGAGATCGTGCACGGGATCGCCGCCGCCCCCGAGAACGCGCCCGCCGTCGTGCAGGACATCATCTGGGCGGCCAACAAGATCATCGGGCGCCCCTACGTCTACGGCGGCGGACATCGCTCGTTCACATCCTTCGGCTACGACTGCTCCGGCACCGTCTCCTTCGCGCTCCACGGCGGCAGCCTGCTGCGCGCGCCGCTCGACTCCGGCCAGTTCATGAGCTGGGGCGCCGCGGGCCAGGGGCAGTGGCTGACGATCCTGACCAACCCCGGTCACGCCTACCTCGACGTCGCCGGGCTGCGCCTGGACACGAGCTCCGCCGACGATCCCTCTGACCAGCAGGGCCCGCGCTGGCGCCCGCTGCGACCGGCGAATCCCGGCTTCATGCTCCGCCACCCGTACGGGCTCTAGCAGGGAGGCTGTGCGAGTCGGCACATGTGCCGACTCGTGGGACGGCGCACCCCGTGCGCCGTCCCGCTGGGGGTGCATGCACCCCCAGAACAAAGACTCAGTCGATCAGCCGCTTGCCCAGGCGCCAGATCGCCAGGCGCCACATCACGATCGCGAACAGGGCCAGCACGCCGGCGTGGGCGAGGTCGGCGACGCCCAGGCTGCCCAGCGAGGCGTCGCGGACCAGCTGCACGCAGTGATAGAGCGGGTTGAACCGCGCCACCACGCGGATGCCGGCGGGCAGCGAGGTGATCGGGAAGAAGGTTCCCGCGACCAGGAACATCGGCGTCAGGACGGCGCTGGTGACGTAGTTGAAGTTGTCGATCGTCTTGGCGATCGCGGCCAGCAGGACGCCGAAGGCGGCGAAGCCGAAGCCGGTCAGGAAGCCGATCGGCACGACGAGCAGCATGCCGACCGCGGGATGCAGGCCGAACACGATCCCGACCAGGATCGGCGCGAGGCCATAGACGCCCGCGCGCAGGGAGATCCACAGAACCTCCGCGGTGACCAACTCCTCGACGTCGACCGGCGCCGCCAGCAGCGCGTCGTAGGTGCGCTGGAAGCGCCAGCGCACGAATGTGTTGAACATGCCCGGGAAGGCCGAGGAGAAGAGCACCGCGGTTGCGACGACGCCGGTCGCCACGTAGTCGAGGTAGGGGACATGGCCGACGCGGTTGACCAGCGCGCCGATGCCGGCGGCGAAGGCGAGCAGGTAGATCGTCGGCTGGACGATCGAGGAGAAGGTCGTGGCCTTCCAGTAGCGGCCGAACAGGACGATGTCGCGCGTCATCACGCCGGCCAGCGCGGCCGGCTCCAGGCGGCGCACGGCGCGCACCGGGGTGCCCGGCGGCGTGGAGCTCACTCGATCTCCTCCCCGGTCAGGGCGACGAACGCGTCCTCGAGGTTCGCCGGGCGAGTGGTCCCGTCGGGGACCTCCTCGCCGAGTGATTCGGCGTGCATGATCGCGACTGCCGGACCGCTGCGGCGGCTCGACCAGCCGCGCGCCGCGGCCAGCTCGCCGACCTCCGCAAGGCGCTCCGGCGTGCCGTAGACCTCGACGACGCGCTCGCCGGCATGGGCGAGGGTCAGCTCCGCCGGCGTGCCCTGGGCGATCACGCGGCCGGCCGACATGACCGCGACGACGTCGGCCAGACGCTCGGCCTCCTCGATGTAGTGGGTGGACATCAGCATCGTCACACCGGCGCTGCGCAGGCTGTCGATCAGCGACCACAGCTCCTGGCGGATCTGCGGGTCGAGGCCGACCGTCGGCTCGTCCAGCAGCACCAGGCGCGGCTGGTGGATCAGTCCGCGGGCGACGAGCAGCCGGCGGCGCATCCCGCCGGAGAGCTCAGAGACCCGCGTGTCGGCGCGCGCGGTGAGGTTGGCGATCGCCAGCGCCCGGGCAATCGCCGCGTGGCGCTCGTGCCGCGCGACGCGGTAGAGGCGGGCGAACACGCTGAGGACCTGGCGGCAGGTCAGCTCGATGTCGAGGTTGTCGAGCTGCGGCACGACGCCCATCTGCATGCGCGCCTGCTTGGACTGGGCGGGCAGGGTGTGGCCGAGCACGGTGATCTCGCCCTCGTCGGCGAGGCTCTGGGCCGTCAGCAGGCGCATCGTCGTCGACTTGCCGGCGCCGTTGGGGCCGAGCAGGCCGAAGCACACGCCGGCCGGCACCTCCAGGTCGAGGCCGTTGACGGCGGTGATCTCGCCATAGCGCTTGTGGGCGCCGCGAATCGCTATCGCCGGCGGCTGCACGCAGGCAGGATACGGATACCGCTGCGTGGCGGGTGCAGAGGCGGTCCGAGAGGCGCGGTCCCGCGGACGGAACCACTAGGCTGGGGAGCCGATGGACGACGACACGCTGATGACCGCCGCCGATCACGAGGCGCTCGTGGCCGAGCTCGCCGTGCTCGAGGGGGACGGACGCCGGGCGATGGCCGCTCGCATCAAGACGGCGCGCGAGTGGGGCGATTTGAAGGAGAACTCCGAGTATCACGACGCCAAGAACGACCAGGCGCACCTGGAGACGAAGATCGCCCACCTTCGCGAGCGCCTCGCGCGCGCGAAGGTGGTGGAGAGCGCCGCGAGCGACGGCGGCGTGATCGGTTTCGGCTCGACGGTGCTGGTGCGCGACGAGGACGGACGCGAGCAGCGCTTCGAGATCGTCAGCTCACAAACCGCGGCGCCCGCGCACGGGAAGATCTCGATCGAGTCGCCGGTCGCCCGCGGGCTGCTCGGGCTGTCGGTCGGCGAGGACGCGCAGATCACGCTCCCGCGCGGCACCCGCCGCTACACCGTCGTCAGCGTGGCCTGAGCGCGAGCGCGCGGATCGTGCTACCGCGCGGCACCCGTCGGCCGCCACACCGTGATCAGCCTGGCCTGAGCGCCAGCGTGTAGGCGAACCACTCGGAGCGCTGCGCGCCAAGGCGGTCGTAGAGCGCCTGCGCGCGGTGGTTGTCGGGCGCCGTCTCCCACTCGAGGATCGCCACGCCGCGCGCTGCGCACTCGGCGCCGCAGGCCTCGATCAGCGCCGCGCCGACGCCCCCGCCGCGGGCCTGCGGATCGACGTAGAGGTCGTTCATCAGGCCGATCGGGGATGCGGAGAGGGTGGAGAAGGTCCAGTAGAGGGTGGCGAAGCCGACCGGCGCGCCGCTCTGATCCTCGCGTGCGATCAGCTGGATCCCCGCGCTGTCGGGGTTGGCGAGCAGGTTCTCGCACAGCGCCCGCAGCGCGGCGTCACTCGGCGCGACCTCGTAGAAGTCGCAGTAGCCCCGCATCAGCGGCAGCAGCTCGTCGAGGTCGTCGCGGCCGACGCGCGCGATCACGGGGTGACGTGCGAGAGGTGCTCTTCGAGGATCTTCGGGTCGGCGGTCTGGAGCTTGCGCCTGAAGAAGTCCGGCATGAAGATCCACTGCGCCGCCATGAAGACGAGGCCGAGCAGCAGGCCGCCGATGCCGATCACGATCGGCGTCTGGATGCCGATGATCGGCGGCGAGTAGTTGTAGCCGGGCGCGCTGACGGTGATGTAGGACTTGACGAAGATGTAGGTCATGCCGCCGAAGCCCGCGAATGGCACGAGGCCGACGAGCAGCGCGCGGTGCCAGCTCTTGAACAGCTCGCGGCGGAAGTAGATCGCGCAGGCGAGGCCGGTGAAGCCGTAGTAGAAGAGGATCGCGAAGCCGAGGCCCGTGATCGAGTCGCCGAGGATGTGGGCCGGCGAGGAGCTCAGCAGCAGGCCCACGGTCCAGACGATCGACACGCCTCCCATCGCCAGCGTCGAGACGCTCGGTGTCTGGAAACGGGGGTGCACGCGGGCGAAGGCCTTCGGCAGCGCGCCCCAGTTCGCCATCGAGATCGTCGTGCGGGCGGTCGGCAGGATCGTCGTCTGGGTCGATGCCGAGGCCGACGTCAGCACCGAGAACAGCAGGAACTTCTGCAGGACCCCGCCGCCGAACACCCTGGTTCCGAGTGGGCTCAGGATGTCGTTCTGGTTGACCATCAGGAAGTGCGTCCCGGCGTCGGCCTGGGCCGCGGTCGCGACGAGCAGGTAGATCAGCACGAGCAGGACGGTCGAAAGCACCGCCGCCCGGCCCGGTCCCTCGGCCGGATTCTCCGACTCCTCGTTGACCGCGACGCCCGAATCCCAGCCCCAGTAGATGAAGATGCCGAGCAGGATGCCGCCGACCAGGGAGGTGCTGCTGATCGCGAACGGGTTGAACCAGCCAAGCTCCGGTTTGATCGAATTGTGCAGTCCGCCCTGGTAGACGTTGACCAGCGCGACCACCGAGAAGATCGCCAGGATCAGGCATTCGGTGGACAGCAGGATCGCCTGGATGCGCGCCGAGAGCTCGATGCCGCGGTAGCAGATCCACGTCATCAGCACGATCCACACGATCGAGCCGATGATGATCGCCGGTGTCGAGGTCGATGCCGAGTTCCAGCCGACCAGTTCGAAGGTGTAGACCGAGGCGATGTCGGCCAGCGAGGCCATCACGATCACGTCGGCGAGGACGATCGCCCAGCCGTTGATCCAGCCCATCTGGGGGCCCATCGCGCGCGTGGTCCAGGCGAAGGTCGTGCCGGCGTCGGGGTCGGCGAGATTGAGGTAGCGGTAGGCGGCGGAGATGAAGAGGATCGGGACGAAGGAGACCAGTAGCACGGCGGGAGCGTGCGTGGTGAGCCCGCCGATCGCCGCAATGAACCCGAGCGTCGTGGCGAGGCTGTACGCGGGCGCCGTCGAGGCGATCGCGATCACGAGGTTCGACATGTAGCCGATCGCGCCGGCCTTCAGGCCCTTCTCGCCCGGGGCGCTCGTATCCCTCGGCGTCGCTGACGGAGCCGGTATCGCTGCGCTTTCCAACCTGAGCCTCCCTCGGATGGTGCGGAAGCGCAAACCTAGAGCCGTGGTTGGCCCGCCGCAATGTGCGGATGTGACCAAAGATCCGCCGTGAGTTGTCCATTCTGCACAAGCCGATAGCCGTTCATCGTCCGTTTTGCTGCTTGCGGAGCGCCCAAGTCGGCGCTAGCGTGGACAGAGCGGAGTAAAAGCCACAGGAAACGGAGAGATTCGATGGCAGGCAGGGCGGTCGTCCACGGCGGTTCATACTCAGCTTCGGTGCTGTCGGCGCAGGCGCGCCGCCACCTCTGGATGCACTTCACACGGATCGGCGACGATCCGCGCGCGCCGGTGCCGATCATCGTCTCCGGCGAGGGCTGCTACGTCTACGACGCCGACGGCAGGCGCTATCTCGACGGCCTCTCGGCGCTCTACTGCGTCAACGTCGGTCACGGCCGCCCGGAGTTCGGAGAGGCGGCGGCGGCGCAGATGCGGGAGCTCGACTTCTTCACGACCTGGAGCTACGCCCACCCGCGCGCGATCGAGCTCGCGACGCGGATCGCCGAGCTGGCCCCGGGCGATCTGAACCGCGTCTTCTTCACCTCGGGGGGCTCGGAGGCGGTCGAGTCGGCGATCAAGCTGGCCCGGGCCTACCACCGCCTGGGCGGCCGCGGCCAGAAGACGAAGTTGATCGCCCGCCAGACCGCCTACCACGGCACCTCGATGGGCGCGCTCTCGGCCACCGGCATCACCTCGCTTCGAAGCCAGTTCGAGCCGCTGGCACCGGGCGGCTGCCACGTGCCCAACTGCGACTCCTACCGCTGGCCGGAGGGGCGTGACCCGCTCTGGGCCGCCGAGCAGATCGCGGCGCGGATCGAGTTCGAGGGCCCCGAGACGGTCGCCGCGGTGATCCTCGAGCCGGTCCAGAACGGGGGCGGCTGCATCCCGCCGCAGGAGGGCTACTTCCAGCGCGTGCGTGAGATCTGCGATGAGCACGACGTGCTGCTGATCTCCGACGAGGTGATCTGCTCGTGGGGGCGCATCGGCCACTGGTTCGGCTCCGAGCGCTACGGCTACCTGCCCGACATCATCACGACCGCGAAGGGCCTGACCTCGGCGAGCGTGCCGATGGGCGCGATGATCGTCTCCGACCGCGTCGCGCACCCGTTCCTGCGCGATGGCCGGGTCTTCGCGCATGGCTTCACCTTCGGCGGCCACCCGGTCGCCGCGGCCGTCGCGCTCGCCAACATCGAGATCATCGAGCGCGAGGACCTCTGCGGCCACGTGCTCGCCAAGGAGGGCGAGTTTCGCGCGATGCTCGAGAGTCTGCGCGACATCCCGATCGTCGGCGACATCCGCGGCGCCGGCTTTTTCCACGCGATCGAGCTGGTCAAGGACCGCGAGACCAAGGAGACCTTCGGCCGCGAGGAGGCCGAGCAGCTGCTCTACGGCTTCCTCTCCGGCGCGCTATATGCGCGCGGGCTGATCTGCCGCACCGACGATCGCGGCGACCCGGTGATCCAGCTCGCACCGCCGCTGATCGCCGACAGCGAGCAGTTCGAGGAGATCGGCGCGACGCTCCGCTCCGTGCTGAGCGAGGCCAGCGAGCGCCAGTTCTGATGGGCGCTCGCGGCGCTGATCGCCCGGGGCCGCACCGATGCTGAGCGTCAAGGATCTGGTCGGGACACTCGAGCTCGAGCTCGTCGCCGGCGAGCGCGCCGCCGGCGCGCCGATCCGCTGGGTCCACGTCTCCGAGCTCGAGGACCCCGCGCCGTGGCTGTCGGGCGGCGAGCTTCTGCTCAGCACCGGCATGCAGCTGCACGACGAGGAGTCCCAGCGTGCCTACATCGGCCGACTCGTCGAGCACCACCTCGCGGGCCTCGGCTTCGGTCTCGGCTTCTCACACGCGACGCTGCCGGAGGCGCTCGTCGACGAGGCGCGCGAGCTCGAGTTCCCGCTTTTCGGCGTGCCCTACGAGATGCCGTTCATCGCGATCACCGAGCGGGCTTTCACCAGCCTGGTCAACGAACAGCTCGACGTGCTCCAGCGCGCCGTCTCGATCCAGCGCCGGATGGAGCGCCTGGTGCTCGACCAGCGCAGTCTCGGCGAGGTCGTGCGCGGTCTGGCGAACTCGATCGGCGCGACCGTGATGGTGCTCGACACCGCCGGGCGCACGCTGGCCTGCCACGCCTTCCGCCGTGAGCTCGACGGCGCGCTGGTCGGCGCCATTCGCTCCGAGGTCGCCGCGCGCGCCGGCACCCCTTCGCCGCGCGGCTTCGTGCCGCAGAGCTCGGCGCTGGCTGGGCGCGCGATCGCACTGCCGGTTCCCAGCGGCTCAAACGGCGCCGCCACCTCGTGGTTGGTCGCGGTGCCCGAGAGCGACAGCGTCGCGGACTTCGAGCGCTTTCTGGCCCACCACGCGGTGATGGTCGTGGCGCTCGCCCAGATGCGCGAGCGCGTCGTCGCGGAGACCGAGCGCCGCCTCGCCGGCGACGTCCTCGGCCTCGTGTTGAGCGGGCGGATCGACGGCGAGGAGACCGCGATCCGCCTCGCGCCGTTTGAGATCTCGGGCGACGCGGCGGTGCTCGTGCTGGGCGTCGAGGATCCCGACGCGATGGAGGGCGAGCTTTCGCGGATCCTCGGCGAGCGGGGTGTTCAAGCGCTGGTGGCGACCGTTGCGACCGCGCGCCGGCGCCTGCTGTGCGCCGTTCTCTCCGGTGTCCAGGAGCCGCTCGCGCTGGCCGCCGAGGTTCGCGAACTGCTTGCCACCGACGGGCGCAGCGTGCGCGCGGCGGTCAGCCACAGCGCGCCGCTCGCGATGCTGCGACGCAGTTTCCACGAGGCGCGCTGCGCGCTGGAGGTGGGCGCGCTGGCCAACGGCGCATCGCCGGCCGTGGCCAGCGCGGACGATCTCGGCGCCTACCGCCTGCTGCTCTCCCTGCAGGAGGACGACGGCCTGCGCCACTACTGCGACGACGTGCTCGGCCCGATCGAGCGCTCGCGAACCGGTCATGGCGATGAGCTGCTGCGCTCGCTCGAGGCGTTCCTCGAGCACAACGGCAGCTGGGAGGCGGCGGCGCGGGCGCTCTTCTGCCACCGGCACACGCTTCGCTACCGGATGTCGCGAATCGAGGAGCTGACCGGCAGGCGGCTCGATCGGGTGGAGAATCGAATCGAGTTCTGGCTCGCGCTGCGCGGACGCGAGCTGCTGGGCGTCCCGGGCGGCGCCCGGTGAGCGCAGACTGCCAGGGGCGGCGCGGCCGCCCGCACCGAAATCGAGGAGGACGGTCGTGAAGGTCGGGATCCCCAGCGAGACCAAGGCGGATGAGTACCGCGTGTCGATGACGCCGGCCGGCGTTCGCGAGCTGACCGAGCGCGGCCATGAGGCGATCGTGCAGCAGGGCGCCGGCGCCGCGAGCGGCTTCACAGACTCCGGCTACGCCGCACAGGGCGCCGTGATCGTGCCGGACGCGGACGCCGTCTTCGCAACCGCCGAGATGATCGTGAAGGTCAAGGAGCCGCTGGCGCCCGAGGTCGCGAGGCTGCGCCCCGGCCAGATCCTCTTCACCTTCCTGCACCTCGCGCCGGCACCGGCACTGACGCGCGCGCTGTGCGAATCCGGGGCGACATGCATCGCGTATGAGACCGTCGAGGACCGCCACGGGCGCCTGCCGCTGCTGGCTCCGATGTCGGAGATCGCCGGGCGCCTCGCGACGCAGGCGGGCGCGTTCATGCTGACCAAGCCGCTGGGGGGGCGCGGCGTGCTGCTCGGCGGCGTCCCGGGCGTCGCCGCGGCGAACGTGATGATCATCGGCGGCGGCAGCGTCGGCTCGAGCGCTGCCGCGGTCGCAATCGGGATGGGCGCCGACGTGTTCATCTTCGACGTCTCCGTCGATCGCCTGCGCGAGCTCGAGTCGGTGTACGGCGGGCGCTGCTCGACCGTCTACTCCTCGACGCTGGCGATCGAGGAGATGCTCCCGCGCACCGACCTCGTGATCGGCGCCGTGCTCGTCGTCGGGGACCGCGCGCCGTTCGTGATCCGCGAGCGCCAGCTGGCGCTGATGCGCCCGGGTACGGTGATGGTGGACGTGGCGATCGACCAGGGCGGCTGCTTCGAGACCTCGCGCCCGACGACGCATCACGAGCCGACCTTCGAGGTGGAGGGCATCGTTCACTACTGCGTCACGAACATGCCCGGGTCGGTGCCGGTCACGTCGACCAACGCGCTCGCCAACTCGACGCTGCCCTACGTCCTGGCGCTCGCGCGGCTGGGCGTCGCTGGCGCGATCGCGGCCGACCCCGGGCTGCGCCTGGGGGTCAACGTGGCGGGCGGCGTACCGACCCACCCGGCGGTTGCGCGTAGCGTCGGCGAAGATTGCGTGAACGTGGAGGCGGCGCTCGCGCTCGCCGTCAGCTGACCAGGCCCCAGGGCGAGAACGACATTGAGGAGGAGTTGCGATGCGCACGCTTGAGAACTTCATCGACGGCGCCTTCCGGCCGGCGCTCGATGGCGCCACCGAGCCGGTGCTCAACCCCGCCAACGGCGAGGAGATCGCGCAGGCGCCGCTGTCGGGCGCCGCGGACGTCGACCTTGCCGTCGCCGCGGCGCGAGGAGCCTTCGAGGCTTGGTCGCAGAGCACCCCGGCCGAGCGCGCGACCGCGCTGCTGGGGATCGCCGCGGCGATCGAGGAGCACGGCGAGGATCTGGCCCGCGAGGAGGCGATCAACGCGGGCAAGCCGCTCGCCGCGGTGCTCGGCGACGAGATCGGCGTGATGGCCGACAACCTGCGTTTCTTCGCCGGCGCCGCGCGCTGCATGGAAGGCCGGGCCGCCGGCGAGTACATGGCGGGCCACACCTCCTTCATCCGCCGCGAGGCGGTCGGGGTGGTCGGCCAGATCGCGCCCTGGAACTACCCGCTGCTGATGGCGATCTGGAAGATCGGGCCGGCGCTCGCGACCGGCAACACGATCGTGCTCAAACCCGCCGAGACCACGCCGGTGACGACGCTGCGCCTCGCCGAGTTGGCCGCGGAGTGGCTGCCGGCCGGCGTGCTGAACGTGATCTGCGGGCACGGGGACCCGGCCGGGCAGGCGCTCGTCGAGCATCCGCAGGTCGACATGGTCTCGCTGACGGGCTCTGTGGACACCGGCAAGCGGATCGCCGCGAGCGCCGCCGCGACGCTGAAGCGGGTCCACCTCGAGCTCGGCGGCAAGGCCCCGGTGATCGTGTTCGACGACGTCGATCTGGAGAGCGCGCTGGAGACGATCGCCGGCACCGGCTACTACAACGCAGGCCAGGACTGCACCGCCGCGACGCGCGTGCTGGCCGGCACGAAGATCTACGACGACGTCGTCGCGGGTATCGCGGCGCAGGCCTCGGGGCTGGTGCTCGGCGACACCCTCTCAGCCGACACGACGCTCGGGCCACTGAACTCCGCGCGCCAGCGCGAGCGCGTCGAGGGCCTGCTGGAGCGCCGGCCGGCGAGCGCCGAGCTGGTGACCGGCGGGGTGGAGCCCGACGGGCCCGGCTTCTTCCTGGAGCCCGCCGTGGTCGCCGGCCTGAAGCAGGACGACGAGCTGATTCAGCGCGAGATCTTCGGGCCGGTGATCACCGTCCAGCGCTTCAGCGACGAGGCGGAGGCGATCGCCTGGGGCAACGGCACCCCCTACGGCCTGGCCTCCTCGGTCTGGACTCGCGACGTGAGCCGCGCGCTGCGCGTGGCCAGGGCGCTGCGCTTCGGCTGCGTGTGGATCAACGACCACATCCCGCTGGTCAGCGAGATGCCCCACGGCGGCTTCAAGCAGTCCGGCTACGGCAAGGACCTGTCGATGTACGCGCTCGAGGACTACACGGTCGTCAAGCACGTTATGGCGAACATCGAGTTCTAGAGGGGGCGCTTCGCGCCCCTGCGGGATTTCGTCCTGGGCCGCTAGGCTGGCGGCAATCGCGTCGGCGTCGGTGTGCGCAGCGCGTCTGCGAGCAGTGTCAGGTAGCGCCGCCAGTTCGCTCGGCTCGCGCCCGCGTCGTCCTGCTCGGTCGTGCATGACACCATCCGGATCAGCAGGTGCAGCTCCTTCGGATCGAGGTCCGCGCGCACCTGCCCGCTCGCCTGGGCGCGGGCGAAGAGGGCGCCCAGCGGCTCAAAGACGCGTGCGCGCAGCTCGTCCTTGAGCAGCGTGAGCTGTCCGGCGGCAGCCAGGACCTGCACCAGCGCCATGTTGGCGGCCTGGGCGTCAAGCAGCGCGCTCATCCCGGCGAGTAGCCCTTCCCAGGCGTCGTCGTGTGCCTCGGCGGCCGCGAGCGTCGGCTCGAGCTTCGCGAGGCCGGCTTCGAAGATCGCGCGCAGCAGCGCCTGCTTGCTGGAGAAGCGGCGGTACAGCGTCGCCGGGCCGACGCCGGCGCGCCGGGCGATCTCCTCCATCGAGACCTCGAGCCCAAGCTCCGCGAAGGCCTCGCCGGCGGCGATGACGATTCGATCGTGGTTGCGCTGTGCGTCCGCGCGCAGCGGTCGCGGCTGCGACGTTGTGGTCATTTCGTAAACGCGATGGACAAAGCGGAGTCCACGCTATCACTTGTGCTAGGGTCCGGCGCGAAACTTTTCAGCCGTCCACGAGCCCGCGGAGGCAGTTCGAGAATGAGAGCGCTAGCGAGATGGTGCATCGCCCACCGGCGGATCGTGGTCATTGCATGGGTAGTTGCGCTGATCGGGGCCAACGCGATCGGGCAGGCTGTCGGCTCGGACTACAACAGCAACTTCAAGGGCCCGAGCAGCGCCGGATCCCAGCAGGCGCTCAACCTGCTGACGAAGTACTTCCCGACGCACAAGGGCGACTCCGCGTCGATCGTGTTCGAGGCCAGGGCCGCGATCACCTCTCCGGCGGTCCACGCCGAGATCACGGGCCTGCTCGCCAAGGTCGCGAAGCTGCCCCACATCAGCGCGGTCGTCACGCCGTATGCCGGGGCGCATGCGATCTCCCCCGACGGCCACATCGCCTATGCGACCGTGCTCTTCGACGAGCGCTCCTTCGCGCTGCCGAAGGCGGCGATCAACGCCGTGATCAATACGGCGGAGGGGGCTCGAACGTCCTCCCTGGCGGTCCAGCTCGGCGGCTCCCCGATCGAGCAGGTCGAGCCGCCCTCGACCGGACCCTCGACGGGCATCGGCATCCTCGCCGCCATGATCATCCTGCTGGTCACATTCGGGACCCTGGTCGCGGCCGGGCTGCCGCTGATCGTCGCGCTGCTCGCGCTCGGCACGGCGATCGGGCTGATCGCGGTGCTCACTCACGTGGTCGACGTCGTCAACTTCACGCCGGAGCTCGCGGCGATGATCGGCCTGGGCGTCGGGATCGACTACGCGCTGTTCATCGTCACTCGCTACCGCGCCGGCCTTGACGCCGGCCTCGAGCCCGATGAGGCGATCGTGACGGCGATGGACACCTCCGGCCGCGCCGTCCTCTTCGCCGGTGTGACGGTCGTCATCGCGATGCTCGGACAGCTGCTGGTGGGCGTCAGCTTCCTGCGCGGCCCCGCAATCGGGTCCTCGCTCACGGTGCTTTTGACGATGGTCGCGGCGCTCACGCTGCTCCCCGCCGTGCTCTCGAAGCTCGGTCGGCGCATCGACCGCTGGGACCTCTTCGGCCAGCGACGGCGCAGCGTCGCCCGCAGCGGGCCGGGGTTCTGGGAGCGCTGGGCCGCGATGATCCAGCGTCGCCCGCTGATCGCAGCGCTCGTCTCGCTGGCGATCCTGCTCGTGCTCGCCTCACCGATCCTGGCGCTGCGCCTCGGGTCGGCCGACGCCGGCACCGACGCCAAGAGCACGACCACCCGCCAGGCCTATGACCTCCTGGCGAAGGGCTTCGGCCCGGGCTTCAACGGCCCGATGCAGGTCGTCGCGAAGCTGCCGAGCGCAGGCGACCGCGGTGCCGCGGCGGCCCTGCGCGCCGGGTTCGTCGGCCTGCCGGACGTGGCCGCCGTGGCCCCGGCGGTCTACAGCCCGGACGGCCGCGTCGCGGTCATCAACGTCTTCCCGAAGACCGCGCCGCAGGCCGCGGCGACCACGACGCTGCTCAACCGCCTGCGCGACGAGGTGATCCCGCCACTCGAGCGCAGCACGAAGGCCTCGGCGTACGTCGGCGGCACGACGGCTCTGTTCGCCGACTTCAGCAGCCTGCTCTCGAGCAAACTGCCGCTGTTCATCGGCGCGGTCGTTCTGATCTCGGCGCTGCTTCTGCTCGCGGTGTTCCGCTCGGTGTTCGTCGCGGTCAAGGCGATCGCGATGAATCTGCTCAGCGTGGCCGCGGCCTTCGGCGTCGTCGTCGCCGTCTTCCAGTGGGGCTGGCTCGGGGGGTTGATCGGGATCTCCACGACGGCGCCGATCGCGGCGTTCCTGCCGGTGATGGTGTTCGCCATCGTCTTCGGCCTGTCGATGGACTACGAGGTGTTCCTGATGTCGCGGATGCACGAGGAGTGGGAGCGCACCGGCGACGCCGCCCACGCAATGCGCCACGGGCTCGCGGCGACCGGCCGCGTGATCACCGCGGCCGCCGCGATCATGGTCTGCGTGTTCGGCTCGTTCATCCTCGGCGACAGCCTCACGATCAAGCTGTTCGGCGTCGGTCTCGCCTCGGCCGTGTTCCTCGACGCGTTCCTGATCCGCATGGTGTTGGTCCCGGCGCTGATGGCGCTGATGGGCCCGCGCGCATGGTGGCTGCCGCGAGGTCTCGACCGCACGCTGCCGCGGTTGAACGTCGATCCCGCGCTGCACGAGCCGGCGCCCGAGCCGGCGTAGGGC